>Ga0315275_10001322_pt1 | contig 21649 bp, 24 predicted proteins | sample YL17G03_0_MG_FD_205557 | JGI IMG/M metagenome (GOLD analysis project Ga0315275, IMG submission 205557) | Sediment microbial communities from Yellowstone Lake, YNP, Wyoming, USA - YL17G03_0 | ecosystem: Environmental > Aquatic > Freshwater > Lake > Sediment | place: USA: Wyoming | collected...
TTGTTGAAGTCTACGATGCTTCCATCCCTTTTCTTTATCTTTTTGACGCTCATGAAGTCACCTGAATGAAAAATAGAAGAGTAAGCCTATTTCAAGGAAAAGCAATAAAAAGGATTGGGCTCGTTTCCGTTGAAATTAGAAAAAAATAAAAAAAATTATTTTGCTCCTCCGATCATCCCAGTAACGAGCGAGATGAGGAAATTATTAATCATGCCCCCAAGATACCATAAGACGCTGCATATGAGCCCCACGCCTATCCCGATAGCACCCAAAACTCCTGCAAACGCTCCGGTTAATGCATTGCCGCTTGTGAGAACCGATGCCCCGACTCCGAAAAAACTGAGCACAAAGGATATTATCCCAGTAATAAAACCAACAATCGCATGTGTTAGCAGGCCAACAAGCCCGCATCCGATCATGTTGTTTTCTTTTTTCGCAGCCCTGTAACCACCGTAGGCAATTATCGCAAAGTTCCCCAGGAAAGTCATTATCCTGACTCCCCAGTCTGCGAACCAAAGAAGGAAGCTGCCGGCCAATCCCAGGACTGCTCCTGCTCCTCCACCTCGGGCTACTAATCCGGTTCCTATTCCCAAAGCGCCAAGCCCTGCACCTATGCCGAGCATAACAAGATTGAAAATCAACGAAATCAATATTATCAGCTTTGCAGCATTCCAAACCTTTCCGAATTCCATTTCAAAAACACCCCCATTATATTGAAAAATCCATTAACATTAACCTGTTGAAAACAAACGTTAATTTATCCTTAGCTTTTCAGTGTTTTCAAATATTCCTCCATCTCTTCCGCGTATCTTTCAGCTTTTTTTCTCGCTGTTTTAGTATGGAGTCTGTCCTTGAAAAAATAATATTCCCCCACAGCAGTGATTATCCCATCTTTCCTCCCTTTTTTCATGATCCAATACAGGAGCAGCCTTGTCTTGAATCCTTCTGGAGTTGTAATGAAAAGCTTATCAGAGTCCCATAATATTTTCCGCTCAAGGGGAGCATCGTCACCGAAATCCTTGTTATGGAATTGGATGGCGTCACGCACACGCTCAGCGAACGAATCATCCACGCCAATTTCAAGGAGGAATTTCTTTGCCTGTTTTGCTCCTTCAGCAGCGTGGTCACCTGGCTCCTTCTTGCAGATATCATGGAGCATTGCAGAAGCCCAGCAGATTTGCCGGTCGCCATGTTCTGAAACAGAAAGGAGAATAGCCATGTCAGCAGTCCTGAGAGCGTGCTCCATATCATGGAAAGAATCGTTCATCGATACCCTTTCCTTTGCAAACTCTCGGATTTTTTCCCAATGCGAGTCAGAAAACATTTCTTTCATCTCCAAGCATTTTAGCAGGTGAAAATAAATACGAGCCTATCCTTTTCTTTTTTATCCAGCCGCACAAAACCAAACCTTTCGAATTGGATTACTGTCCCTTCACTCAGCTTTGCACAGTTCTTTTCGCAGTAGCCACTGACGACTTTAAGGCTTTCCGGATTGAATTCACCATTTTTTAAGAGGTCCTGTGGCACAAGGACTTCGCAATCAATGCGATCTTCGCTTACCCACTGGAACTTCTTGTCAACTTTGCTGTCGCCCGCGTAGTTACCTCCGATAATCTTTTCTTCCTTGTCAGTAACCTCAACATTGAAAAGGTCCTTAAGCCTGAAAACCTCGTCCTTCTCGAGGGTAGCAGCATCTGCCTTGCTGATGTAGAACGTATCGCTGGTCTCGATTTCGCGGAACCCATGATCCAGCTTCGGGTGCTTCCGTACTTTTACAGTTTCTTCAGGCGCATCCCCAACAACAAGCTCTACAGGGTCAGCGACGAAAAAGTACCTGTCAGCCAGCGGATCCAGAAGTTTCCTATTCTCTACCAGAAGCGCTTCCCAGTCAGGCTCGCTTTCGACTTTTGAAATCCCGAAAGAAAGGACGAAATTGCGGATTGCGCCTGGTTGTATCCCTCTTCGCTTCAATCCCATAAGCGTCGGAAGCCTTGGATCATCCCATCCAAACAGCTTTCCGCTTTCCACAAGAGGGCGTAAAAGTCTCTTTGATATCGGTGCGTTTTTTATTTCGAGGCGTGAGATAGATATCATTTTCGGTATGCGGAGGCCAAGTTTCCCTAAAAGGAAAACATAAAGTTCGTCCCGAAGCTCGTATTCCTTAGACCTTATCGGATGGGTAATCCCAAGAATGCTGTCCATGACCGGTGCCTGGAAATCGTACGTTGGCCATACCCTGTACTTCTTTCCTTGCCTGAAGTGCGGAGCGGTGATTATCCTGAAAAGCGTCGGGTCCCGCATCACCGTGTTTTGCGAAGCCATATCTGCTTTCAGCCTAATAGTCATCTCTCCTTCGCCTACTGTTCCATCAAGCATTTTCTTCCACATATCAAGGTTCTTAGCAGTGGTTTGGGAACCATGGCTGCATCTTTTCATTGTTTCCCTGGATTTTGCAATCTCGTCCTGGCTACAGGTGCACGAATACCCATTGCCGTCTTTCAGGAGCTTCTCGCATAGCTCGTACATTTTTGGGATGTGATCGCTGCAGTGCACTTCTTCGTCCCAGCTCAGCCCAAGCCATCTGATGCCTTCTTTTATCGCATCTACGAACTCCGCTTTTTCTGCTTCCGGGTTTGTATCATCCCATCTCAAGATAATTTTTCCGTTGTATCTTTTTGCGATAGCAGAGGATAGGCAGAAAGCCTTTGCATGCCCTATGTGCGGATAACCATTCGGCTCAGGTGGGTATCGGACAACTACATTTCCCATCTCCGCATCCGGAACTTCAATTTCCTTTTTCTCCTCTTTTGGCTTTTCTGCGAATTCATATTTCGAGAGTTCGCTCTCAATCTCATTTTTTTTCATCATGTTGATCTGGGCGATCGTGTCGTTGATATTTTTCATCGTTTCTTTCATATCCTTCTTACAATCTGGTTGCTCGGCAATCACTTTTCCAACGACTGATCCTGAGCTGGCCTTGCCAAAATCAAACGCATTCTTCAGCGAGTGTTTTCGGATAATCGTATCGAGGTCTGACATAATGGAAATTTTGTGACATCTCTTTATAAACCTCTGATCCAGTATAATTAGTTAAAGGCAGGGGGATACGCTATGGAAGAAATCATGGTAGAATACAAAAAAGCCATCAGGCACCTTCTTAAAGAAATTCCGAAGGAGAACATCTTCCATCCCATCGGCTGTTCACAAATAGCTGGTTGAAAATTCCGAAAAGAATTTTTGTTACAAACATTTAAATATTAGTTAAACAGCGTATAAACTAACCAACCTAAAGGAGGTGGAAAAAAATGAACAAAAATGAAGGAAGCATCGGGAAAATCGGAATAGGCAAGTCCCTGCAGTCCGCGCAGTCAATGGGCATGCGCTCTTGTCTTTGGAAGGACTCCACCTTTAGGTACGTCCATAAATCCTAAAAGAAAGGGGAAAAAAGGGCGGCCGCGGAAAATCGATTCGCGGCTGGGTGAGATCCTCGATCTCCTTATCAATGAAAAACTCGGCATCAGGGATATCGCTGACCTGCTGGGTGTGTCGCACATGACCGTGTACAGAACGCTCGGGCGGTCGGATGTTGAGTTGCTCGTTCCTGGATGAACGAATAAAGTTTGGGAACGGCTTCAATTTTTTCTTCCTTTTTCTTATTCTCCTGTGATTTTTCCAAGTTCTATGCCCTTTTTCTCAAAAAAGTCCAGAACTTTCCTAAGATCAGATTTCTTGGCTGACATCTTGCCTTCAATGCAGAATTCGATGAGCCTTGACTTCTTTCCGTAATAAATGATGATCTGGGGGCACATTGTCTCTGGTAACCCACCCTCGAAAACCACGAGCGTGATGTTTTTGAGGAGTACAGTATCCTCTTTCCTGGCGAGCGCGTTTGTTACCCGGGTGATGACATTGTCCATGATTCCGGACTCGAATGTCTTCCTGATAACGAGTTTCTCATTGTCGAGCTCTAGAGTTCCTTCGCGGATCTTGACTTTCAATTTTGGCATGTTCAGAACTATAATCCAATATTTTAAATCTTAACAGTGCAATCCAAAATCGGTGATCTTATGGCAACCATAGTGCATTTCGATGTACCTGCTGATAATCTGGAAAGAGGAAAGAAGTTCTACGAGGCACTGCTTGGATGGAAATTCATCCCAGTTCCTGGGATGCCCATGCCTTATTTCCTGATCGAGACCAATGACCTCAAGGGCAAAAAGAGCGTTGGAGGCGGCATGGGGCCAAGGGGAGCGCCGGACCAGAGGATAGTGAACTATATAGGCGTGGAATCAGTAGAGAAATACTTACCCAAAGTCGAGAGCCTTGGTGGTAAGATCATCATGCCGAAAACGCCTGTGCCTGGATGGGGCTATCTTGCTGTATGTCAGGATACCGAAGGAAATACGTTCGGATTGTATGAGGAGGATAAGAAGGCGAAATGATATATTTTGCATTAATAATCGAGAATTAAAAAGAGAATCCTATGTATAATAATATATGATTTACAAGCGAAATATGTGGTTTTGGACGATGGTAGGGTTTTTTGTCCTTATTTACCTTTGTTTAACATTTTGGATTCTCGTCATGATCTTCACACCGGGCCGTTACCCCCTGTGGGCAAAATTAATACCGTTAGCAGGGCTCTTTATCCCCTTTTTGTTCTTTTTCGTTGCGATTCCTAGATTAACGAAAACAATAGAAGTTAAAGAAAACTCAGTTACACTCGAATATATTAGCAGGAAGCGCGTTGAGATAAAAGATTCTAAACAGCTAAAATGGGTTAATGATTTTATGGGCGGCACGATGGGGATTTCCCATTCAACGGGTGTTGAATTTATTACGGCTCCTGCAACTTTCAAAAACTCGAATCAAATGTTTCAGGACATGGAGAGGGCATTAAAGAGGAAAATCGAACGTGTAAATGTTTAGATTTCGAACTTATCATACAAGAGACAGAAGAAATGCACAGAGTGACTTTTGGAGCACAAGTCAGACTGTAGACGACGAATCTTAAGAATACAGAAATAAAACGACATCAATACTTCTAAGGAGAACATAAAAAGAAAATTTGTACTCACGCTTCAATTAAAGTAAATCCAAGAAGATTTCCTTGCATTGCGTAAATCCAACATTTGATTGTGAAATCAAAATTGGAGGTGATCTATCCGCAGGTTCCCCTACGGATACCTTGTTACGACTTAGCCCCCCTCACGCCTTCTCGGTTCGAATCCGGCATAAACCGGAGTCTCACCAGGAAAACATTTGGATGACTTGACGGGCGGTGTGTGCAAGGAGCGGGGACTCATTCACCGCGGGATAGTGACCCGCGATTACTAGCCATTCCATCTTCATGAGGGTGAGTTTCAACCCTCAATCCGGACCACGACCGGGTTTAGAGATTAGCTCTTCCTTTCGGAGTCGCATCCCGTTGTTCCGGCCACTGTATGCCGCGTGTAGCCCAAGGGTTTCGGACCATACTGACCTACCGTCGCCCACTCCTTCCTCCCATTTAGCACGGGCAGTCCCTCTAGAGTACACCTCTCCCGGAGGAGAAGTTAGTAACTAAAGGCATGGGTCTCGCTCGTTGCCTGACTTAACAGGACAGTTTGTGCGGAATTCTGATTTGACTCAGAAAACCATCACACCACGAGCTGACGATGGCCATGCAATACCTCTCGGCTTGTCAGGCAAGATCTTTAGTCTGGCCTTCATTCTGCCGTCGCCCTTGGTGATATTTCCGGCGTTGTATCCAATTAAACCGTAGCATCCACGGCTGGTGGTGCTCCCCCGCCAATTCCTTTAAGTTTCAGTCTTGCGACCGTACTCCCCAGGCGGCAGACTTAACACCTACGCTACAGCACTGCCCGTAATTACTTACGGGCAACACCACAGTCTGCATCATTTACAGCTGGGACTACCGGGGTATCTAATCCCGTTCGCTCCCCCAGCTTTCGTCCCTCAATGTCGGACACGTTTTGGTTCGGCGCCTTCGCCACTGGTGGTCCTTCCAGGCTCAACGGATTTTACCCCTACCCCGGAAGTACCCCGAACCTCCCCCGTTCCCGAGACTGGCAGTATCTACTGCACGCGTTAAGGTTAGGCCCTAACATTTCACAGTAGACTTAACAGTCCATCTACGGACGCTCTAGGCCCAATATTCGTGGGTACCACTTGAGGCGCTGGTGTTACCGCGGCGGCTGCCACCAGTCATAGGCCACTTCCCACGACTGTTCTAGCCATGGTTGTGGGCAAGTGTTTGCCCACACCCTTATTCTCGGAGCTATTTACACTCCGCAAAAGACGGTAACTAAGTTACCGCCACTCAGAGTCCCCCCGTCACGCTTGCGCGCATTGCGGAGGTTTCGCACCTGCTGCACCCCGTAGGGCTAGGGTCCTTGTCTCAGTACCCTTCTGGGGGCCACCACTCCCATGGCCCCTACTGATTATCGGCTTGGTGAGCCGTTACCTCACCAACTACCTAATCAGCCGCAGTCTCATCCTAGGGCGGACTGGCTCCAATTCACCAGCCTTTTCGGTGATGGGGCCTTCCAGTACCCATCGCCTATGTGGAATTAACCTCAGTTTCCCGAGGTTGTTCCCCTCCCCAGGGCAGATTGACTACGTGTTACTCAGCCGTACGCTGCCCACCCAAGTGAGTGAGCAAACTTGCATGGTTTAGTCGAACTCTGATAGCAGTACCCTCCAGCAGGATCAACTGGAATTAAGAAGAGGTGAACTCTCCTAATCAATTGATCATGCATTACTTATTACGAATTGGGAGATTCCCATTCATTCGGAATTGTCAGGAATCATACTTGGTTTATATTACTCTTGAAGCGTGAGTCAAATCTAAAGAATAGATTTCCACAGTTCCCGGAACCTTTCGATTACGGGCTCTCGATAAATAATATTCATCAAGAACCAATTTCACCCGAAGCGACCTCGCCTCTGAAAAATCGGTAAGCATTATGTATGAGGATTCACCTTTATAAAGGTTGCGGCGTTTTTGGGCGAAGAATCATCCGATAAGCTCAACGATCCCTTTTTGCCTCCTTTCGCTTGCCGTAACGCGCACTTTTATCGGATAGACATGAAGCTCCAGGTCGCCTTCTTTTTCTTTTGTCTCGAACCGCTCGAACAATTGCCATCTCACGTCTTTTGTTGCCATCAATAATTTTCCAGTAAGGTCAGCCATAGTGCCAAAATGGGCTTTGGGGCTGCCAACATGGCTCACGTCTGCGATTTCAATAAACGCGCTCGCGTTGTTGAGGTCTCCATACCTTAATCTATCACGGTCACGACATAATCTCGAAACAAGACACCCACTGTAAATCACGGAATAATTGGAATGGGTGTCATTGTATTTTCTCAGAAGATATATATCGTCTGAATTAAAGACCGCAACTACTCCATTGCATTCCAGCTGGCCACTTCCAGCAACGAATTTGCTCGTTATCAGAGTCCTTTCAGATTCAACCAATTCGAAATAATCACTTTTCGTGTTCAGGTCAGCTATTTGAAGAATGGCAAACTCCGGATTACAATTTATCCTCTCCCTAACGGCCCATTCGACATATTGTGGTTTGCCGATGAGATGCCTGATTTTTCTGAGCATTTGAAAAAGTTTTTTTGCCCGGATGCCATCCCCACCACATGCACAGTAGTCATAAAAAAGTCTGCCATTCTTCAGCCATTCGCCATTGATCCATCTACGAATTATGTCAATTCTCTCAAAACCCATGCAAGCATTTCGTTCATCCCCTTGTGTCGAAAAGAGCTCCGCCCTATCTATGAAAAAGTCCGGTACCTTGCTGTTTTCATTATATTCCCTGGCAATGAATCCTCCGCCCTGTACAGCCTGAGTAGGGAGTCCGGCTACGAATTGAACATAACTGGGTCCTGCAGAAGTTGAGGTATACGCGATACCCGAGTAGTACGGGCCAAAGACGACCTCGGGTTTACTCCCATATCTTGGCCGTGCTTTTACGAACTGCCCGAAAACAGGCTCGATTATCACTGCCATTCCTCCTGGCAAGCCCATATCTTTCCTAAAAGCAATTGCAGATTCCGAGAACTCGCTTTCGAGAACTCTCTTTATGGCGCGCATCAGCGCCCCGATTGTTTTCTGCTCGTTCCGAAAATGCGGGCATAATTCGCTCTCGTATATTCCTGTCCCACGGCAATCGCCATGCGCAGATGAGCGAATCACCAAAGGCACTCCGGGAAAATCCCTGCGGAATAATTTCACCAGGTGCCGAATTGCTCTCAATTCTGGTTCCTGGAACGGAGTATCGCTCACGAGTTCAGTGAGTTCTTCAGAAGATGCCCCTCTGGCAAGCGCACGGTCAATTCCATTCCGTTTCCTGAATTCCTCGAAAAATCCCATGGCCAGCACGATGCGGGGATTCGGAGTGGATCCTGCTGCGACAATGGCAGCTGTCTTTTTTCTCAATTCATCAGCTTTCGCTCCTATTGGACCTGGACCGATTATCGTCCAGTATCTTTCATCCAAAGCGGACAACTGGGCAGACCTCGCAGAAAATACGGCAAGAAGTTTTTTCTTTTCTGGAAAAGAATGGGTTTCGCTCGAGAACGCAAGCGCTTTCATGACAGACCATTATTCCAAGATATTATTAAAAAACCCACTTCCATCATCTTTTTAAAATCTCGTAAATATAAGAATCAGTAGTCAAATTTTCTCTCTACCGATGAGAAAAATTTTGAGGTGGAAACATGGTTAGCTATGTAGATTCAGAAACACCGAAAGAGCTTATTCCCCAGATCCTGGAGATGCTCTCGGTTGCAAAGGACAGTGGAAAGATAAAGAAGGGCGTGAATGAGACGACCAAGGCGATAGAGCGCAAAACAGCCAAGCTCGTTGTTATCGCACAGGATGTGACTCCGGAAGAGATAGTTATTCACATACCCATGCTCTGTAAGGAGAATAGCATCACATATGCGTTCGTGCCAACAAAAAAAGAGCTTGGTGTATCTGTTGGAATTGCGGTTGGAACAAGCGCGGTTGCGGTTGAGAACCCAGGGGGAGCGACGGAAAAGCTCCAGGACATTCTGAAGAAGATGCCGAAACCCGGTGCAGCAAAGGCCGAGGAGAAACCCAAGCCAAAGGAAGCACCAAAGAAAGAGGAAGCGCCGAAGAAAGAAGAGGCTGCGGAAAAGCCGAAGAAGAAAGAGAAAAAACAAGAGACAGAATCAAAGTGAAGGGAAGTGATTTGAATGGCAGAACAGAAGCCGCAGCAGCAGGCTGCTGCACCAGAGAAAACAAAAAGGGAAGTAATCAGGGAAGGCCATCCAGCTGAGATAGTGGAGGTCAGAACCAAGACTGGTGTTTACGGAGAAATTTACCAGGTCCTCTGTAAGGTCCTGGAAGGACCGGATGCCGGAAGAGTGATCCTGAGAAACATCAAAGGTCCTGTTAAGAAAGGAATGATAGTCGTTCTCCTAGACACTGACCGTGAAGCCAAGGAGATCAAAGCGAGGTAATCCAAATGCCAAACTGTTCTTTCTGCGCAAACCCGGTTGCAAAAGGCACTGGGCAGCTTTATGTAAAAAAGGATGGCACTCTTTTCTATTTCTGTTCGAGCAAGTGCAGGAAAAACTCCCTACACCTTAACCGGGAAGGGAGACGACAGAAATGGACAACTGCAGCCAAGGCATTCAAGGAAGGAAAATCCAAGAAAGAAGCAAAGACCAAGAAGTGAAAGCAATGGTCCAAGAGAGAAGCCTCCTTCTGATAAAACCGGATGCAATACAGCGCGGGCTGGTCGGAGAAATCATAGCGAGGTTTGAGCGCAAAGGGATCAAGCTTGTTGGCTTGAAGATGCTCCAGATGAGCAAGGAGCTCTCGAAGGAGCACTACGCCCACCTTGTGGACAAGCCGTTTTACCCAGATTTGGAAAAATTCGTGACAAACCATCCTATTGTCGCAGTGGTTGTAGAAGGCAAAGAAGTTGTCGAAGTGGTGCGGCTGATCGTCGGCCCAACAAACGCATCAAAGGCCCCAGGTGGGACCGTTCGCGGGGATTTCTCAAACAGCACCTCTCGCAACGTGATTCACGCTTCAGACTCAAAAGAGACGGCTGAGAAGGAAATAAAAAGATTCTTCAAGCCGCACGAGCTGAATGAGTATAAATTTTCCAATGAGTACTATAAGTACGCAGCGGATGAATAGTGTAGGTGAGTAAGATGAGTAAGAAACTGTATGTCGGAAACCTTGCGTTTACCATAACGCAGGAGCAGCTGAAAGGGATGTTCTCTTCCTACGGGGAGATAACTGAAGCAACACTTGTCATGGACAAGTATTCGGGCAGGTCAAGGGGCTTTGGCTTCGTGACTTTCTCGGATGACGCCGCGGCGGACAAGGCAATCGCCGAAATGAACGGCAAGGACTTTGAAGGAAGGGCGCTGAAGGTAACTGAAGCCAGGCCTATGGAAGAAAGAAAACCAGGAGGCGGTGGTGGTGGCGGAGGCTTCGGCGGCGGAAGAAGGCGCGGCGGCGGAGGGGGCGGCGGCGGCTTCGGACGAAGGGATGACTGGTAGTTTCCCTATTTTCTATTCTTTCTTTTTCATTTTATTATTTTGCTCATTTTCAGATGATGTTCAAAGAAGCCAAACTTGCAGTAGGCTGAAATCGCCGCTTCATTCTTGTTACAGACCATAAGCCCTAATGAAAAAAGCCCTTTTTTCTTTGCCCATTTCTGAGCTGCGCTTAAAAGTTCGCAGCCTACTCCTTTTCCGCGATATTTTTCCTCAACGAAAATCTCCCCGATGTATCCTTGTTTATCATGAACATAAATTGGAGGGAGCTTGTCAACAAAAACTATTACATGGCCAATTATCTTTTCATTCAATTCTGCGACAAAAACAGCCGCGTTTCTTGCCCGAATGCGCTTTGCAACAAATTTTTTGTACAAAGAAAGGCTTTTCTTATTGTGCCTGAAAAGCGGGGCACCATAACCGAACTTTTTCCTATGAAGCAGATTAAGCGATTTCCAAAGCTCGATAATTCTCGGAATATCTTTGATTAATGCTTTTCTTATACTGACTTCCATTGGTTTGGTTCCATGTCCAGTTTTTTATTTCTTTTCCTTTTCTTCATAAACAAACCAGAACTGGCCACCTATCTCAAGTATTATGCTTTTTCCCTGGTCAACTTCGTCTTTTTGGACTTCCACTCCAGCGTCGCCATCTAACATAACGTACGCCCTGTATTTTTTACCTGAAATTTCCTGGATTTCAACATAGCCACGCCCGTTTTTCGGGGTTATGCTCGCAACTTTTGCAACGCATGCAATAAAGGTCTCCAGATCAAAGTGCTTCAGCGAAGTATATACGACCCGCGAACCACCAAGCCAGTTCGTGTAGATATTTGTGAAATCGTCGTGCTTCCTTCCAGAGCGAAGTGTACCGCTACGGACTATCGGTGCTCCCTTTCCTGTTTTTCCATTTATGTCTTCAGCCTGCGGACCGGATCCCATTGGAAGGGTTTTTCTCCTGATCTGGGGAAACCCGACCTGAAGGGTGTTCGCCCTTGCGGCATCCATGACTCTATGGGTAATTGTATCCTTCTTTTTCATAGTGCATCTTATCCTATTATGTTTAAGTAGGTATAAAAATGTAATATTTCCAACAAGCACCAGGTTTACCTATGGATAACATCGATTAATCGTTCGCGGGAATCTTCTTGAACGAAGGATCGTTCAAGTCTTCCCGCTCACATCAAGGGTAGCACCTATTAATCGTTCGCGGGAACGGTATCGTATCGCGGATATGTTCGAGATTAAGCATCCACTTGCAGAATCGCTCAATACCAAGCCCATAGCCTGAATGAGGCACGCTCCCATACCTGCGAAGGTCAAGGTACCATTCATAATCCTTGAGCTGGAGATTCTGCTCTTTCATCCTGGCAACAAGCTCGTCGTATTTCCAAATCCTCTCGCTCCCTCCGATTATCTCCCCATGGCCTGCGGGCGCGAGCAGATCATTGTTCAGCACCCTTTCGGAATCCTGCGGGTCCTCCTTCATGTAGAATGCCTTTATCTCTTTCGGGAACCTGGTCACGAACATGGGCATTGTCGCGCCTTTGGTGAGCAGTGCTTCCTCGTCTGCGCCGAAATCCTGGCCGAATTCCATTTTTCCGCCAAGCTCATTCACTTCCTCAACAGCAACTGCATAATCCATCCGCTCGAACGGCTTGTCAATCGTGTCCCGCAGGTCTTCAGGCTCTCTGCCGCATGCTTTAAGCAGGTCCGGCTTCTCATCCACCATCTTTTTCACTGCAAACTTCACCATTGCCTCCTGCAGGTCCATATTCATCTTATAATCGTAGAACGCCATCTCTGGCTCGAGATGCCAGTACTCCGCCAAATGGCGTATTGTGCGGGATTTCTCAGCCCTGAATGAAGGCGCGAGCACGTACACTTTACCAAGCGAGAATATGAATACTTCAGCATACATCTGCGAACTCTGTGTGAGATACGCTTTCTCTCCAAAGTATTCCATCTCGAATAGCGTGCTTCCGCCCTCACAACCAGAGCGGGTAATTATCGGAGGTGCCATTTCGTAAAATCCTTCGACCTCAAAAAACTCGCGCAGATAATTAACGATATGATGTCTCGCCTTCATTATATTGGTCATCTTCTGCGAGCGCATCCACAAGTGCCTTACATCAAGCAAAAACTCCTCTGAAAGGTCCTTTGCAATCGGGAACGGCTCTCCGCGGGAAATGGTGGTGAATTCGTGCGCCAGTATCTCATATCCGCCGGGTGCGCGGTCATCCTTCACAACCCGTCCTTTGATAGTAAAAGAGCTTTCCACATACGCTTCGGTCGCATCCTTCCAGCTCTTTTCATCCACTTTATCTTTCTTCACAGTTACCTGGATTATTCCTGTAGGGTCCCTCATTACAGAAAAAACTATATTTCCGCTTGTTCTGGTCCTGTGCATCCATCCACGTAAAGCAATTTCCTTCCCTTCCAACTTCTCAGATAAAATAGTGCCTATATTGGTTATCATGATGAACTTCTCGTAGGAAAGAAATAAAATGCATTACTTTGAGGGTTTGCCCTGCTGGTTCTTGATAAGAGCATCGACTATTTCGAGCATTCTCGTATTGGAGGTGACGAATGAATCTTTATTGGTGCACTCGAATTCAAGGAAATGAACTGTGGGGCGGTATTGAAAAGGCACTTTGCCAAGTTTCACGGCGAGGCTGTTCCTGTGGCCAGCGCCTATGACCAGGGCGGTGTTATGCGAGGAGTTCAAAAGGATGGACTTCACAGCATGCGAACTCCGGACTTTTTCGATGTAAGTACCATATCTGTGCCAGAATAGGAAACTCTCCTCGTACATGGGTAGGCGCTTTTGGCAATCCGGCGAACCCCTGCATATTTCGGCCAGGCGCTTCCGGGCGACTTCAGGGCTTATCAGGGGCGCAATGTCCGCGTCCATAAGGAGGCTCAGAAGAGATTCGCTATTGTCCTGCGGTCCCATCTTTATGGCGAGCGCCCTGATTCCGTGGATGTCAACTTCTTTCCTTAGATACCCGTTTCTATCCGATGTTTGAAACACAAGAATCCCTTCGGCTTCTTGGTGTTTCCTCGCCAGCTTCTTCAGTGCTTCCATGACCTCGTCCCACAACCGGTCTTTAGTTTCGAAACCTGTAATACGAAGGCTGGGGTTGTCCGATAGGAGCAACTTCATGTGGGCTATACCATCGCCTTTTAAGAAAAGGTCAATGAGACAGATATCCTGAGCCTCTCTTTTTTCCAAGGCAGGGTGTGTTTTCGCTGCCCCCGCTACAATCTTGTTGACGCATCTTTCATGGGCGATTTGGGTCATCGGCAAATTCCGTCTCTCTTCTTCTGACTGGAAGTTTTGTTCGAAAAGCCGATCGTTTCCATATCCCTCCAGTATCACTGAGCGCACGCCGTGTCTCTCAATTAGTGTTTGGAGCACCCGGTGTATCAGCGTCTCCGATTGTGCCGAGATGGCCGGCATTTCGTTTGTCAATTCATTGAAATGCCACTGGAGGAAGACGAAGGCATTGGTCTTGAGACCGCCCGGAAGAACCAGGCCTTGATCGCAGGGAAAGCGCTGAGGCATGTCGGAAGTTTTGATGGTCTTGCCGAACACCCGCATCTTCTCAGCATCCTCAATCCTAGTCCTTTTCAGCAACTCCTTCCAATACGGCTGTTCCACCAGCGGTTCGAAATGGCATGACGACGAGGCAGTCACCTGCCAATGAAAAGGCTGCGAGGCCCCTCCTGAGCTTCATGTGTATAGTAATGAAATGAAATGTTTAAAAGAACAAGAGTAAAACTGGCAGAAAGATAATCAGATAAAAGGAAATATAAAAAATAGAAAATTAAGAAAAAGAAAAAATCAGAGCGTTTTCGGAGTGACGTTCAACACGACTCCGGCTGCCACTGTCTGGCCCATGTCCCTGATGGCGAACCTGCCGAGCGGCGGGTATTCCGAGAACTTCTCGATTACCACGTTCTTCAGCGGCTGGATCTTCACAAGAGCCACATCACCGGTTTTAATGAACTCGGGTTTTCCTGGGACTGCCTGTCCGGTCTTCGGATCCTTCTTTTCAAGGATTTCAACGACCCTTCCAGCAAACTGTGCCGTGTGCACGTGGAACACTGGCGTGTAACCAACTGCGATCGCAGTCGGATGGTTCAGGACCACTATCTGGGCTGTAAAGTCTGCTGCTACAGTCGGAGGTGAAGTTGTTGGACCAAGAACATCTCCTCTCCTAATGTCCTTCTTCTCCACACCCTTAAGGTTGAAACCAACGTTGTCTCCAGTTATGGCTTCGTCCAGCTCCTGGTGGTGCATCTCGATTTTCTTAACTTCTCCTTTAACACCGCCAGGCATCACGACGACTGACATGCCAGTTTTCATTATGCCTGTTTCAACTCTCCCTACTGGGACTGTTCCGTGACCAGTAATGGTAAATACATCCTGGATCGGGAGCCTGAGCGGCTTATCCCTTGGCTTGGCTGGAATGACGAATGTGTCAATAACATCAAGCAGAGTCGGTCCGGTATACCAGGCCATTTTGTCTGATTTCTTTTTTAGGTTGTCCCCATTGTAACTCGAACACGGAATGAATTTGATTGCCTCGGTCTTGTACCCGATTCCCTTGAGGAGCTTCTCAGCTTCAACCTTTACTTTGTCGAATTCTGCCTGTCCGTAATTCACAGCGTCCATCTTGTTCATGTTCACTGCAATCTGGTTGATACCAAGAACCTTGGCCAGGAAAGCGTGCTCTTTCGTCTGTGGCTGGATTCCATCCTTGACTGAGATCATAAGGACCGCAGCATCCGCCTGGCTCGCACCTGTGATCATGTTCTTGACAAAGTCCCTGTGGCCGGGCGCATCGATGATAGTGCAGTAAAATTTCGGGGTTTCGAATTCCCTATGGGAAATGTCAATCGTAACTCCTCTTTCACGCTCTTCCTTTAGCTCGTCCATGACGAAAGCGAACTCGAACGTTGCCTTTCCAACCTTTGCTGCTTCTTCCTTCAGTTTGTTAAGTACCTGTTCGGTAATAGCGCCAGTTTCGTACAAAATCCTTCCAACCGTGGTCGACTTACCTGAGTCGACATGCCCTATGAACACTAGGTTCAGGTGCTCTTTCTTAGCCATACATCTCAACCTCCATAATTTATTCTAATGTGCCAACCTTTTTAGAAAAAGGTATCCACAATTAGAATGAGAGAAATTTTTAAAGCTTTCCCCAAACTGTACGGGGATATGCGAGCTCTGAAATCCAAAACTCAAAAACACAAAACTGGAAACCACCTAAGTCGAACCGTAATCACAGGAGAAAATGAGTATAATGAGGGAGATGGTACACCCGAAGGCTCCATTCTCCCCCCACTCTTCTAGCCCCAAAGGGCAGGCAAGGATTGATTGTCAAACTTTATATACTAACCTTTTCTCTTCGTAACTTTGAGAACACATTATGTTATTTTTCACCGCAGCACAGCATTGGTATATGATGTGGCTGAATCAAATTTTAACATCAGGAATGCAGCAAAAAGCTGAAGGAGCATCAGTGAAGCCAGAGTCGACTTCTCCTTAGTTTGTTGAGGGGATACTGCGGTTCTCTGATAAAGCTAAAACATTATTCGCAACGTCCAATTCACGATGATAAAAAGAAGTCGCTTATAAATGTTCGCGTTTTAGTAATCACCATGCCTTCAAAAGTTTCAATTACCCAGGAAAGACCGTATCGCTACGTCCCAAAGGAAAAGAAAGAGCAAGCCAAAGCAAGCGCCAGGGAAGAGGATAAGAAGCCATACAAATTCGTTCCAAAAGAAACAAGCCCCACTCCGCAAATTAAAACCGAGGAAAAAAAATTCAAATATGCCCCTACAGAACCGAAGAGCGAAGGAAGCACGATCCTGATCTTTGTATCAGTCATCCTAATTCTATTCATAATCTCGACTGGTATCTTTCTTTATAATTTTATGAGTAAGGCTCCACCACCGCCAGTAATAATCCCTCCAAACGAAACGAATATCACTGGAAACCAGACGAATGTTACTGTGACATGCGACGACCAATGCCAGCTTGAAAAAGCAGTCAGTACACAAACACCTGATATCTGCAGGAACATATCAAATGTTACAACAAGCCAGAACTGTTTCTTCCTTCTATCAAATGCTTCGATAAATGCGTGCCTGGAGATGCAAAACAAATCCTATTTGAAATCCTGCGTTATTTACCATGCCAAACTGAAAAAAGATGTGAAGACGTGTAACTATCTAAAAGAGCCTGATGCGTCCGAATGCCTTTCAGCAGTAGATCCCTGCTACTCGAAAAAAGAATACGAGCGTGCAATTTGCCTCGCTTTGGCAAGGAAGAATTACACGGAATGTGACGGATACAATGAGTGTTACTATACCTACAGCATGACTACCAGAAACGCTGATGCGTGCCAGGCCTTATCATCAGAAGCTGAACAATCTGCCTGCTCGTCAATCTCCCTCAATACAGACAATTGTGCTGACCTTTCGGAACGAACACTGAGGGATCTCTGTTACCAGATATACGCAGTGAAAATCAATGACAGCAACAAGTGCATCAAGATTAGCAATGATTCGCTGTACGCTGTAGAATGCTTGAGTTACTTCGCGATAAGCAAAGGCGATTACTCAGTATGCGATGCTGGCCTTGAGTTCAACAACAGGTGGAGTTGCTACACCAACTTCTCACTTGGGACTGGCAATGTCTCCGGATGCGTTGGGATTCACCCGCTCGCTACAACCGCAAAATTCAATTGTTTTTTCACTTTTGGCAAGAACTTTGGGGATCCGTCTGCATGTGATCTGCTCGGGGATCCTGGCCAGGCATCTACATGTTATGTCGGGACCATCATGAATAACCCAAATCTAAACTACACCAAATGCGCTGCAATATCAGTAACAACCTGGAAAAACAAGTGCTATACTGAATCTGCAAAGATGAAAAACGATTCGTCTTTGTGCGACTTCATTACCACTGAAAATGAAAAGAACGGCTGCCTTTCAGCCGTTCAATAATGACAAAATTGTAAAATTTTGTTAGCCTTTGTAATAAGAGAGCGAAGCGATCGAGATTACAAAGCAAAAAAAATAAAATCAGGAAGCAGGCTTTTCTTCTGATTTTTCCTCTTCCTTTTCTTCAACCTCTTCGGCCTTTGCCTCTGCTGGTTTCTGTTCCTCAAAAAGGGACGCCTCGAAATGCCCGATGTCATACTTGAATTCATCGTAGGACTTTATCTGCCCCTGAGCAAGTGCGATCTCCCTTGCAAGAACGTAGAAAATTAGCGCAAGAGAACGCTTTCCCTTATTGTTTATTGGAATCACGAAGTCGATGAATTTAGTTTCATTATCCGTATCGCATAGGGCGATTATCGGTACACCGTTCTTCGAACCTTCGCTAACTGCCTCCCTTTCTCCTTTCGGGTCGCAAACAAATAGCAACTTCGGCTCCTTGAACCCCTTACATGTCATGTTTGTCATGGTCCCAGGAACAAAACGTCCTTTTGCCATGGGAATTCCTGTGATTGAAGAGAATTTAGATGCAGGGTTGCTCGAGTAAATTCTCGAAGCCACAACAAGTATGTCTTCAGGTTTATATTTCGCCATGAGCTTGGCGGCTGAAACGAGCCGTTCGGCGCTCTGCCTGAGGTCCAGTATGTACAGCCCATCGTCTCTCCTTCTGAAGACGAATTTTCTCATGTCGTTGGTCCTTATCTTCGTTCCTATGTGAACTCCTGCCTCCAGGAATATTTCCTGCTTAAGAGGCAATCCTGTTTTTTCCACCATTTTATCTACCTCCATAATCCGCATATTTCCCCGATGCCGGACCCGAAACCATGCGGCAGTTGCCGCAAGTTTCCCGGTTCCTCCGGAACCAAGAACCCGAGACCGAAAACCGAGTAAATAAAATGGGGTCGCTGAGATGTACTCTCCCCGGCCGCGGATGTTTTTAACCAGGGAATTGAATTCCTGAGATGTTCCGGATGTTAATCCGGGCCGTCTTCTCAGATAACTAGCACCCCAAGCTAGCAGGATACCAGGTTACCTCACGACCCCAAACTATCTCTATTTGGCTCCGGATGGGTTTTTATATCATTCGGACAAACGTTTTCAGTTTACAAACTCAGTCTTAGTAGTTATTAGAAATGTTAAATAACGTTATATTTATAAAGGCTAAATGTGTAAATTAACCAAGTGGAATTATGAACGATGGAAAAAAAGCCAGAATGCATAGTCATCTGCGGTTCGCAGGCATTGTTACTGCAGTTGCAGGAGTGGTTATTCTTCCAATGGCTTTAAAACAGAAACAAGCGGCACAAGATTTGCGACCCAGGGCCATTGCCGCATTCCAAAAGTTCAAAGGGGAACTTGAGAGTATTTGCATTGATGGAAAAACAGACGTCATTGTGATAACGAAGAAAAAAGGTGCGGTGGATAATCTTTCACCTATCGATCGTCGAACTATTTTGGATACTATGGATTTCACGGTCTATCCAAAGCATCCCTCCAAAGTCACTTTTAATACGTCTGTTCCTGGAATGTTCAGCTTGAGCGCCTTCTCGGAGACGTTGGATGCTCCAAAATGTAAATAGGATTTTAAAATTCCAGCAGGTCGCTAAACTCATTTGCAAGAGTCTTCTGCCCGCTGACATCAACGAGGTTCGCATACTTTATGCCGATTCGCCTTACTGAAAGCGGATTCTCGTCAAGGAACTGCCGAATAAGTGTGATTTCCTGCTCCCTGAAATCCTCGCTCCAGCCCTTCGGATTCCTGAAAGAGAGCGAACGAGTGTGTATCTTCATATCTTCAGTAACAAAGGTTATCCCGATTGTCCTGAAGAATTTGTTGTGCAGCTTTAACCATTCCCGATTATCCTTCTCGAGCTCGATAATTTTTTCCAGCAGTTCTCCAGCATCTCTACTTTTCTCCTTCAGCGTACCTATTCTGCTGACCTCTGACTGTTCGGCTTCGCCGTATTCAAGAAGGCCCGCGTATCTTCCCTCACCTAGTGCGACGAGCCATGCGCCGGTTTTCTTCCCGAAGTTCTCGACAACTGCGACCTTGTCCAGTTTCTTCAGATCTGCAACTTTCTGAACGCCAAGTTCAAATAGCGCATCTGAGGTTTTCTTACCTATACCGACGACCTTCTGAACATCCGAGCTCTCTATAAGCTTCTTCTCGGCTTTAGCGTCAAGGACAAGCAGGCCATCTGGCTTTGACTTGTCTGCAGCCATTTTCGCTCCGAGCATTGAAGGAGAAACTCCGATAGAGCAAACCATCCTGACTTTTTCCTTTATTTCATTTTTCAACGTTTTTGAGAGCATTTCTGCGTTTTCTGATTCCACAAACCATTCGTCAATAGAAGTCCGGCCAATACTTTCAGCATGTCCAGCGACGATTTCATTTATTTTGTCGGACAGTTCGCCGTAGAATTCGTGATCAACTGGTAGGAAAACCGAGTCAGGAGGGGCCCTGCTCTTTGCCTGGTATATTGCCTGGCCGGAATGAATCCCGTATTTTCTTCCTTCGTAGTTCACTGTGCTGACAACACCTGAATCTTTCGTTCTTCCGGAATAGACGCATACGATAATTACCTTGCCCTTATACTCAGGATGTCGCAGTTCCTCTGCCTGAGCGAAAAAATAGTCCATGTCAATGTGTATGAACATCGAATGATACACTGTTGAATATTCTTAAAAGAACACCCTTTATTCCCGACGTGGCATTAGTTTCCGCATAATTCCACGTCATCCAAGAACACAGAAAGAACACATCGTCTGTTCGAACTAAAGGGAAGACAGTTGTACATCATAGTCCATTGATAGAAAAGCAAATATACCTTCTGTCCCATATAACCTCTGGGATTTGCATGGCCGACGACGTGCTCGAAGTATGCTCAAAATGTGGAAAGATGCCAAGAGGTATCGATTTGGTTAACGGTTCATTCAGGTGCAGCCGCTGCGGAAACGCAAGCATTACTGCGCTGAGTAATGATGACTATGAGCGTGTTGTAATTGAGCTTGATAAGAAATACCAGGCAGAGATTTCAAAGAAAAGGCTAGAAACAATTGAAAAAGTCACAGTCCCAGTTTTGACTGGAAAGGAATCTAAGAAATCAGATTCGAAAAAGAAGGCCAAATCAGAAAAGAAAAAAACAGTAAAAAAGGTTGGAAAAAGCAATAAGAAGTAATATGTTAGAATTTCAAAGAGAGTTTTTGAATGGTTGTTACGAAATTGGAAATCTGTGCCAATTGCGGATTGGTCAATAAGAATGAAAGCAAGAAATTCAAGTGCCTAAAATGCGGCTCTGAGGTATGTATCGTGGTTTCAAAAGAAATATTTGAGCAGCTTGTGAAGGAAGGTTTTGCAAAAACAGAATAGGATACATTTAAATACTCTTATTTACACAATGATATCATGCATAGAAAAATCAGAGTGTCCAATCCGCACTATAAACCAGTTGTCGTTAAATGGAGCCTAATGCTAGATAGTCCTGAAGGGATAAGGAGGGGAACATTGGACTTCACTTTCCGTATGTCGGAAGAAACTGATTCGAAAACAGTGTTCTCATTCCCGTGTGATGTTTCCAATTCTCGTTTTGTAGCCAGGAAGTTTGCCGGGACCATAAGAAAATTCAATAAAGACGACCGGTTTCAAACCGAGGAGCCGTTTTCCCTGGTTCCGGCTTTAGATGATAACAGGCCCATGGCCAGTCATCTTATGATATTAAACGAAATCACTGAGCTCATAGCAAAAAATTGTGAGTTGATACTTTCAGCGGTCAAACGATACGGAGTGTTTTTTCAAGGAGTTACTATCATTCCCCCTAAAGTGATGCGCATACCAAAAAGAATAACAGTTCGTGAAATCTCTTTGGAAGAACTTCAGGAAAATGAACAATTCTAATACGGAAGGACATATTTAGAATTTCTAATATAATTCTTACCAGTTAATGTAAGCATTAAAAATCTAAATGGCGAACCTGTGTCATGGTTCCCATAAAAAAGAAAGGAAAGGTTTGTAGTTCGTGTGGCAAGCTCATGGCTAGTACTGATCTTAAGAAAAACGTATTTCTTTTCAAATGCTCTAATTG
>Ga0315275_10001324_pt1 | contig 21644 bp, 16 predicted proteins | sample YL17G03_0_MG_FD_205557 | JGI IMG/M metagenome (GOLD analysis project Ga0315275, IMG submission 205557) | Sediment microbial communities from Yellowstone Lake, YNP, Wyoming, USA - YL17G03_0 | ecosystem: Environmental > Aquatic > Freshwater > Lake > Sediment | place: USA: Wyoming | collected...
TCCATTCTTTCGCTTTTTCCATCAAATCTGCCGGGATTTCCTCTTCTTTTATTGTTTCGCCGAAATCTCCTTCAAATTTTATTGCCTTCATCTTTAACAAATCAATTACTCCCCGAAGGTTTTCTTCCAGCCCGATGGGTAACTGAAGAGCTACTGCGTCTTTGGAAAGCTTCTGCCAGATCGATTCCAGGCTTTTTTCAAAAGAAGCGCCCATTCTGTCCAATTTATTTACAAAGCAAATTCTGGGGACGTTAAATTTATCCGCCTGGCGCCAGACCGTTTCGGATTGAGGCTCCACTCCGGCTACTCCGTCAAAAACAACAACCGCTCCGTCTAAAACCCGCAGAGACCTCTGCACTTCGACCGTAAAATCAATATGGCCGGGAGTATCGATAAGATTGATCCTGTATTCATTTTCTTTTTTCTTTTCTTTATCCAAGGGAGTCCAAAAGCAAGTGGTGGCAGCCGAGGTGATGGTAATTCCTCTTTCTCTTTCCTGAACCATCCAATCCATGATTGCCGCTCCGTCGTGAACCTCCCCTATTTTGTGGGAAATTCCGGTGTAAAACAAAACTCGCTCGGATACGGTAGTTTTTCCAGCGTCAATATGGGCGATAATTCCGATATCGCGGACTCTTTCCATTGGGTACGTTCTGGGCATGTTTAAAAAAAATTACAAATGAGTAAGTTCTTAATAGTTCAAGGATTTACCAGGCGAAATGAGCAAAAGCTCTGTTGGCTTCAGCCATTTTTCTGGTATCTTCTTTTTTCTTTATAGCTGATCCCTCGTTCTTTGCGGCATTGATCAGCTCTTCAGCCAGCTTTTCGGCCATGGGCTTTCCTTTTTTTGCTTTAGCTGCCGTAATAATCCAGCGCGTCGCCAGGGTTAAGGCCCTGTCCTCCCTTACTTCTCTCGGCACCTGATAGGTGGCGCCTCCTATTCTTTTAGACTTCACTTCCAACAAGGGAGTGGCGTTTTTAATTGCCTGTTCAAAAATCTCCAAGGGTTCTTTTTTGGTTTTCTCTTTAATAATATCAAAGGCCCTGTAAACGATTTTTCTGGCAATCGTTTTCTTACCCTTTCTCATTATCTGATTAATGAATTTTGCAACCGAAAGATTGTTGTAAACAAAATCGGGCACGAGTATTCTTTTTTCTTTTTTCTTTCTTCTGGACATGTTTTCTTTAAAAATTTAGGGGTTTATTGCTTCGGCCTCTTTGTTCCGTATTTTGATCTTTCCTGTTTCCTGTTTTCCACTCCGCCCGTATCCAAAACTCCCCTTACCACGTGATATCTTACGCCGGGCAAGTCCTTCACTCTTCCTCCTCTGATTAGTACAATCGAGTGCTCCTGAAGATTGTGGCCTTCTCCGGGAATGTAAGCGGTCACCTCCATTCCGTTAGTCAAGCGGACTCTGGCGACTTTTCTCAAAGCGGAATTAGGTTTTTTTGGAGTTACGGTGAAGACCTTGAGGCATACTCCTCTCTTAAAAGGAGAATCATAAAATTTCGGGCGGTTTTTCAAAACGTTAAAACCAAAGGTCAAAGCCGGCCTTTTGTTTTTTCTTTTTATGCTCTTCCTTTTCTTTTTAAGTAATTGATGAATCGTTGGGCACATAATAAAAATAATTAAGCGCAAAGCGCTTGCTATTTAAACTAACAAAGAAAAAAAAATTTGTCAATGAAATCAGGCGCCAGTAATGATTCTGAACACGAAATCAACTATCTGGAGTAGTACACTGAAAAATCCGGGAACCCAAAAAATTAAAATCAGCAGAATAAACATTCCCCATCTGCTCAGAAAAATCTTTGTATTTTCCATCGTATAGGGCAAGAAAGAAAATAAGACATGGGAGCCGTCCAAGGGAGGAATGGGCACCAGGTTGAATACGGCCAAAAGGAGGTTTATCTCCACGATATAGGCAAAAAAATTATAAAGTAATTGCGTATTTGTAATTCCGAAAAAAGGCAAAAACCTTAAAAGCAGGCCAAAGAACAAAGCAACAATCAAATTAGCAGCGGGCCCTGCTACGGCTGTTTTTGCCGGCCCGTATTTTTGATCCTTGAAATTATAGGGATTAATTGGAACCGGCTTCGCCCAGCCGACCAAAAACGGACTTCTGCTCAGTACTAAAATTAAAGGCAGAAGAACCGAGCCGATCGGATCCAAGTGGCTTATCGGATTTAAAGTAAGACGGCCGGCGTATTTTGCCGTCGGATCCCCAAGATAATATGCCATCGCCCCGTGGGAAACCTCGTGAATGACAACGGAAAAAATAAAAATTATAAAATAAAACAAATATTCCATATTAATAAACCTTAGCAAACTATTTTACAAAAGTAAAAAGTTCTGGTAGGATATTTTTATATGGCAAAACAATGCGCAATCTGCGGAAAAAAATCATTAATGGCCTGGAAACTCACCAAGCTCAGGGGTAAATACAACCCAACCATTAAAAGAAGGAAATATCCCAATCTTCAATGGGTGAAATTGATTTCCGGCAAGCGTGTTCTGGCTTGCGCCAAATGCATCAAGGCGGTTGGAAAAAAGAAATAATTTCTAATTATTGAGCCGGGGCGTAGTATAATGGTCATTATGCAGGGCTGGGGGTCCTGTGAATCGGGTTCGATTCCCGACGCCCCGACCATTTTAAGAATATTTTCGGTATTTTATACCGATTTTTTTGTTATAAACCAAAAAACCCGCTTCTGACGGATTCTTTGAGGGCCCTGTTCATCTAGGAAAAAAGTTATCGGAAAAAATTCCAGGTGGGAATCTAAGTCTTGACCCACGGGCCAAGAATCATATCAGATTCCCTATAAGAACTTTTGTACTAAATTTAACTAGAAAGAACAGAGCCAGGTTAATTATACCTTTTTGCAAAAATTGCTGTCAAATCAATTAAAGGTTCAAAGCGTCAACCAATTGCTTTATCAGGGAAACTACCACCGGAGGAGGAAGCAAGCTATACGAAGGAACGTTTTCATCGTCAGGAACCACCCAGGGCCTCTCTTTGATCAGTGCTTTTTTGTTTTTTTCATCCCACTCGTAGTAATATTCTGGCGTTATTTCATAATCATCGAGGTATTCTTTGGCCAACCTCTTGGGAACCGAATTCCTTAAAAATATTTTGGGAATTCCGTAAAGAGAATTTGCCTGTTCAATCAGCTTTTCATCTTTCTTCAATCTTTCTTTTATAGGTTTGATCCCCAGTTCGTCGCCTTCTTTTCTCACCATCCGAACTTCTTGGCATTTGGGATTATCGCAGAGAAGATAAAATTCTTTTTTCTTCTGGTCGTAACCTATTTTTGAGGTCGGCAGGAGCTTCAGGTTTCTTGACGTCTTGCAAATCGGACATACTACCCGGTATTTAATCCTTTCATCGATAACCCTTTCGGGAACGCTTATTAAAATAAAGAAGTCGGGGTCGTCTCGATATCCGACCAGGTCCCGGTAAAAAAGAGAGAAATTGATCTGGTCCAGGTCTCTGGGAAAACCGTCTATAAATATGGTTTTCTTCTTTCTTCTTCCGATTTCTCTTTTTGCCAGCGCCAAGATAAGCTCCGTGGGCAAAAGAACCTTGGTGCTTCTTTTTTCCAAAAGAGAAATGAGGTCTTTAACAGGAAGCCAGCCCCGATAATTTTTCTCCAAAAACTCAATCAGCTCTTTTCTTTTTTTCTTGTCTTTTAATTCCTTGTCTATTTCTCTGATCATGTCCCCTACCGAAAAATGCTCTATGTATTCCGAGCCGATAATTTCGGCGAACATCTTTGCGTAAGTCCCTTTGCCAGAATTCTTCTTGCCCAGAAGATAAACGATAAAGGTGTTTCCTTTTTTGAAATAATCTTTCAGCTTTTTAATTTCCTTGCCTGCCTTAAGCTGGAAGTATCTTCCCCTTTCTTTCGGATTATTCAAATCAAATTTATTGCTTACATTTTTTGATCTAGTTTTAAAAACTGGGAATCGCATAATATTTTAATGTCTTTATTAATATCTGTCCTAAGAATAGATATACCATATTTTTTAAGGACAGCCAAAGTTTCTTCGCTTGGATGGCCGTAGGAATTGTCTTTTCCGACCTGGATCACGGCCGTCTCGGGCAAAACTTCCTTGATGAAAGCGTCGCTGCTTGAATTCTTGCTTCCATGATGGGCAATTTTTAAAACGTCTGATCTAAGATTTGCTTCTTTCTCTAAAATCTTCTTCTCGGTTGGTTTGGAAATGTCTCCGGTGAATAAAAAAGATTTATTGCCAAAAAATAATTTACCTACAATTGAGGTCTCATTGCTGTCTTCCATTTCTTTCCCTTCTAGGCTTTCAACGGGGTAAAAGATGTCTATTTTTGTTTGCTCTTCATCGCTGTCGGGGAAAATTATTCTTTGTCCGGACCGGGCAATCGTTATCTTTGCCCCTTCTTCTCCCAATAGCTTTTGCCATTCTTTAAATTCCGAGCTGTCCCTTATTATTCCCGTCCATAAGACATTTCCAATCTTATATCTTTTCAGAACATCCAAAAGCCCGGAAATATGATCTTTCTCGGGATGGCTTAATATGACCAGATCAATCGTCCTGTCCCAAAAAGGCATTTCTTTTGCCAGTTTTTCCAAAATAATTGAATTCGGCCCTCCGTCAATTAGCACCTGGTATCGCTTAGGCGTTTGGATAAAAACGGCGTCTCCCTGCCCGACATCGAAAAAATTAACCTCTAAAAAACGAGGTCGGCTTAAATCATAGGCGACGGCACAGGAAAAGGCGCTTAAAAGAAGCAGTCCTCCTAAAATGATAAAAACAGATTTTTCCGTTTTATTGTTCATCTTTAACAAAACGCCCAAAGCAAGTAACTTTGGACGCTTCATTTAAAAACTTCCGGAAATCCTCAAATTAAGCTTTCCCCATTATTCTGAACATCTTTGTTCCGCATTTGGGGCAGGTTCCGGTCATGGCCCTTCTCTTTGTTCCGCCTTTGCCCTTCATTGCAACTTCCTTAGCGCCTGAGATTTCCCTTTTGGATTTGCATTTTACGCAATAAGCTTCCATAAAAAATTTTTGATTAGGGTTAAATTTCTCAAAACGACCTTTTCCACAGATTAATTCAGCTTAAATTAAGCATAAAACTAAGTCAAGCCCCTTAATTCCCCTTTATCTTATTTCGCAGATTTCAAAAAATCTGGAAATTTCTTCCTTGATGTCCAAAAGAAGCTCTTTGGGATACGGTTTAATCTTCTCAAACCTGGGATTAATCGTTTTTTCCGGCATAAAATTCTGAAGATAATATCTTTTAGCCGGCCCGATCCATTTTGCAATTTTTATAATATCTCCTTTTGAATGAATCGTAGGCACTATTGTGGTCCGGAACTCATAATCAACCTTGTTCTGCTTTAAAATATCTATGCTTTTTTCTATGTCTTCAATCTTAACGGATTTTCCTGCAATTTTTTCATAGCTATCTCTAGGCGCTTTTATATCCATTGCCACATAATCGACCAGCTTCTCTTTTATCAGCTTTTCGAGCATCAAAGGGTTCGATCCGTTGGTATCAAGCTTTATCAGATAGCCGAGCTTTTTTATCTTCCTGATAAATGCAGGCAGATCTTTGTTAAGGGAGGGCTCCCCTCCGCAAACGGTTATCGCCTCAAGAAGCCCTTTTCTTTCTTTTAAAAAGGAAAAAAAATCTTTCTGGGAAACTCGCGGCTGATCTTTAATCTTATCGGGCACAACCAGTTCGGCCGAATAGCAAAAGGGACAGCGAAAATTGCAGCCTATTAAAAAAACCGTGGCCGCTAAGCGGCCAGGATAATCAATGAGAGTGGTTTTCTGCAAACCGCCTATTTCTATTTTTGATGCGAAACGGGAAGAAGATCCCTCCCGATCGGATGTTTTTTTCATTTTGCGGCCATGGCCTTGGCGATTTTAAATTCCTTTCTGTCCTTGTATTCCTGCTGCTTTCCGACATTCCATTGGGATACGGGGCGCAGATAGCCCACTACCCTGGAATAAACCTCACAGGGCTGTTTTATGGCGCACTGGGGGCAATAAAAATGCTCTCCTGAAATATAGCCGTGGACAGGGCAAATTGAAAAAGTGGGAGTAATGGTTATATATGGAAGGCTGAAGTTTTCAAAGATTTTTCTGACTAAAACCTTTACCGTACTGATATCAGATATCTTTTCCCCGAGAAAAATGTGCATTACCACTCCCCCTGTATACTTGCATTGAATCTCGTCCTGGAGCTTTAAGGCCTTAAAAACGTCGTCTGTATATCCTACAGGAAGCATTGTCGAGTTGGTATAATACGACACTCTGTTTTTTCCGGCAGCAACTATTTCCGGATATTTCTCTTTATCCTTCTGGCACAGCCTGTAAGACGTTGATTCAGAGGGCGTAGCTTCAAGATTATATATGCTGCCCGTTTCCTGCTGGTATTTGATCAGTCTTTTTCTCATAAAATCCATTATTTCCAAGGAAAATTTTATTCCCCTGCGGCTGCCGATGTTTTCTCCCAGAAAATTAAGCAAGGCTTCGTTCATTCCCACCAGGCCTATGGTCGAGAAATGATTGGCATAATAGCCTCCCCTGGCCTTTTTAATGTCGGCCAGATAAAACCTGGAATAGGGATAGAGGCCTTTGGAAATAAAGTTTTCAATAGTCTTTCTCTTGATTTCCAGGCTTTCTTTTGCCAGATCCATTACCTTGCCCAGCCTTTCAAAGAATTCTTTTTTGGTTTTGGAAAGATATCCGATTCTCGGCAGGTTTATGGTTACAACCCCTATGCTTCCGGTTTTGCTTCCGCTGCCGAACAGTCCTCCTCCTCCCCGGTTATAGAGATCGTTTAGCTGCAGGCGCAGGCGGCAGCACATGCTTCTTACATCTTCCGGCTTCATGTCGGAATTAATATAATTGGCAAAATAATTTATTCCGTATTTTGCCGAAGCTTCAAAGATACAGTCAAAGGCCGGATCGTCCCAAGGAAAATCTTTTGTTATGTTGATGGTGGGAATGGGAAAATGGAAGGGCCTTCCTGATTTGTCTCCCTCAACCATCACTTCGTAAAGGGCTTTGTTGAAAATTTTCATCTCTTCTTCGAATTCTCCGTAAGTTTCTTTCTGGGGCTGACCTCCGATGATTACCGGCTGCTTTGCAAAAACCGGCGACGGTTTCAAGTCTAGGGTAATGTTTGAAAAGGGAGTTTGGAATCCCACTCTGGTGGGAATCGACATGTTAAACAAAAATTCCTGCATCGCTTGCTTTACCTGCTGATAATTCAAATTGTCGTAGCGGATAAAAGGAGCGAGCAGCGTGTCAAAGTTTGAAAAAGAAACTGCTCCGGCCGTCTCGCCCTGAAGTGTGTATAAAAAATTCACCGTGTGGCCCAGCGCTACCCGCAAATGTTTTGCCGGCCTTGCTTCAACCTTTCCAGACACTCCGCCGAAACCCTTTACCAAAAGATCATACAAATCCCAACCGGCGCAGTAAGGAGCCAGCGTGTCCAGGTTGTGCAAATGAAAATCTCCTGACTGATTAGCCTCTCTGATTTCTTTAGGATAAATTTTGTTTAGCCAATATTTTTTAACAATGTAAGAAACCCCATAATGGTTGAGTCCCTGCAGAGAAAATGCCATGTTGGCATTTTCCTGAACTTCCCAGTCTAGTTTTTCCAAATATTGGTCAACCCTGTCCACTGCTTCTTCGCTTATGGTTTCCACTTCTCTGATTCTTCTTCTCTGCTCGCGGTAAAGAATGTATGCGCGGGCGGTTTCTACCAGTCCCTCCAAAATTAAAACCTCTTCAACGATGTCTTGTATCTGTTCAACTTCAGGAATTTCTTCTTTTTTAAATCTTCTGTTTAAAATTTTAACTACTCTGTCGGAGGCTTTCTTAGATTTTATTCCGTCTCCCTGCCCGGCGGCGGTGATGGCCTTATAAATCGCGTTGGTAATTTTGTTTTGGTCAAAAACAACAATGCTTCCGTCTCTTTTTTTAATTTTACAAACCTTGTTTTCTGCCATGGCAATAAAAAACGCTTTTAAAAATATATTTAGAGAAAATATCGGTTACTTCATTCTATCTCAAAAAAAAATGGCAACAAAATTCGTCAAATCTCATTTAAAAAAGAGGGTTTTCCACACCCCTCAAAATTTTTGGCGGTTTTTTTGTTGTTTTTTAAAACAAAACAATAAAAATTCCCGAAAATTCTTTGCGAAGCGCGTCTCTTTGATTATTTTACAAAAAGTCCACAAAGACATTGCCCTTTTTCCTGAATTTCTTTTTCCGAAAACCTACAAGGGCAAATTTTTAAATCGTCTTCCTCTTTTTTTCCCGTTATCCGGCGGCAGGGGCAATATCTGACACCGTATTTTTTTTCTTTTTCCAATAAACCTTTCATCAAACTTCTTACAACTTGTTTGTCTGGATTTATTTTAATTCCTTTTTCCTCTGCCAGGGATTGATAGCCCTTAATCATTTCTTCAATTTTTTGATCGTCGCTCGAAACCGATGCCTCAATGTCCTGGCCACTGCTTTTTTCATTATTATTTTTTAACAAATTTAAATTTTTCGCTAGCCATTCCCTAATTGAAGGTTCCGGAATCGCCCCGACAAAACCATTCAATGGTTTTCCGTTTCTAAAAAGCGCTACGGTGGGAATGCTTTCTATGCCGAATTTTTGGGAAGTAATTGGATTGCTGTCTATGTTTATTTTTGTAAAAATAATTTCTTCTTTAAACTCTAGTGATAATTTTTCCAAAATCGGAGCCAGCACCTTGCATGGCGGACACCAGCTGGTATAAAAATCAACCAACACAGGTTTGGAATTATCTATAACTTCGTTTTCAAAATTTTGGTCAGTTAGCTCAATCATGTAAAAATTATTCTTCTTCTTTTTCTATTGCACCGTAGGGACAAACTTTTTCTCCGTTGCATTTTTCTAATTTCTCACTGTCGACAATTTCCGCCTTTCCATCATCTTTCAATTCCGTTCCCCCTTCGCATTCAACAATGCAAAGTCCGCAACCGATACATTTATCTTTGTTTACTTTATATTTCATGTTAAAAAATTTTAGTTAATATTTAGATTATTCTGAAGCCAACCTTTAATTAAAACTTTTATTAGAATACCATAAGAAAAAAAAGGCTGCAATGTTTTCATTAATCAACATCTTAGTGCCGCCTAAATTATTGATAATTTCATTTTTTTAACGTAAAAATAAAAATGACTTGGGATCGCCCAGGTCATTGGATTAGGAAAACGAGCGGCCGTTTTGAATAAGGACCAAGCTGTAGACCATTTCTGAGAATTCTCTCACGGTTTGTTCTGAAAATTTTTCTTTCGGGTACTTTTTGTAAAAAGCACTTTCTAGGCGCTTGTCAGAAATATGAAACGAATGATCGGGCATAGTCCAGGTAAAGCATAACCCTTTTTGAAGGTCAAATTTTTCAGAAATGTCTATTCCTATCTTTAAGGAACACATATAAACGTCTGCCGGAAAGAAATCTTTCCTCCGGGTGTCAAGACTAACGGAACATTGGCCCGGCGTTCCTGTTGGACCCTCTGTCCAATTTTCAAAGAGCGACATTACGAATTTTTGAACATCTTCAAGCGTTGGTAGTTCAGAAATCTTTCCCTCACCGTCGACAAATCCACCAGGGCTTCCTTGTGTTTCTCCCATTTTTACCTCCTAAGTGTCAAAAATTTCCCTAAAAAGGGATTTTTTATTATATCTTTTTTTTTAAAAAAATCAACCCCTGGGGCCTATTTTTAAGCAAAAAATCCGGAAAATCCGGATCAAATAAGCTAATTAAGTAACAAAAAGTTAGTAAAGATACCCCCAGGTTTGTAATCTGTCGGAATCTTTATACCATTTAAGCCCTATATCCGTCCTGTAAAACATGTTCTGAAGAACGATATTGTTCAACCTGGAATAAACCAGCTTTCTTGTGTCGTCAACGGTCGGGCCGGAACCAGTTACAACCAAAACGTATCCCGACTCGCCTGCCACGCTCCATGTTTCGTTTATTTTTTTAACATCTCCCAAGTGAATGCCGTCCAAATTATTTTTTTTGAAAAGTATGGAAAGATCTTTGTAGATAAAAGCTTCGTTCTTATCATCAAAAGGAAATGGCGGAACAGCTACGACCACGCCCATCTGAAATCCTTTTTTTATCTTCAGGTCCACTTGCTCTTTTTTGGCAAGCTTGTAAAGAAATTCTCCCCAGGGAATCATTATCCCTTCCATCTGAATGCTTATTGTCGGATATCCGAATCTTGAGGTAAACTCCAGAGGATAAATGCCTTTTGCGTTGGCTATGCAATTAATGTCAATGTATCCCACGTAGCCGGACTTAGCCAGTTCCGATTTTATTTTTATCAGCGTGCTCCTAAATATTTCGTTCGATGGAGACCAAAACATCAGGGTGTTTCCGCACCAATAAGGTTTCCCGTTTCTCCTTACATACATGATATGATTTTTAATTTCGGCACAATAAACCGATCCTTTATATTTTATTTTCTTGATGTCCCTTTTATCTATCCACGAATCAAGTTTTTTCACTCTCTCGTGAATCTCGTACTGGATTCTAGATGATTTCGCATAATGGTCTTTTATCCAAATCTTTCCCGTCCTCTTTCTTTCTTTAATCACCCCCACTTTTCCCGTTTTTAATAAAAGTTCCTGCACGTCATCGGCTAATTTTTTTGAAGAAGTATAAAAAATTCTGTAACCCCCTTTCATTATTGTTCCGTCTCCAAGCGAATACCATTTTAAAAATATTTCTATTTGTCTTTTGTCTAGATTTTTAATAAACGGAGGGACATATTTTTCGAACGATCTTCCAAATTGTTTCAGATAATCTGCAAGTTGTTTTTTATATAAATAGAAAATACCACCTTTTTTATACGTTTTGAAATCAAAAGGTAATTTTTGTAATAATTTTTCTATCATTTCTAATTTTTTAGCGGTTTTTTGAGCTATTGCTACCTGACTTCCTGATGCCGACCCCTCGGCAACCCATATTCCTAAAAAAGCCAACCAATCATCCATTAAAATTTTTATTTCCGGAAGAGGGCGTCTGACAACTTTTTTACCCTCATAGTGACCGGTAAAAATTGGCGGCAGTACAAAATATTGTTTTTCTTTGCCAATCCAATTTCCTGTTCTTTTCAGCACCGATTGGTATTCCATGTCTTTTGCTTTGACAAATTTAAAATTATTCTTATTTTTTCTGGCATCAGCCTGGGAACATAAATACATATTATGATCCAGGGTAACGCAAATATCGATCGTCTGATTTTTAACAGAAATCAATTCTTTGTGATGGTCAAATTTAACTAATCTTTTTGGCTTATGAAATTCAATCACATCTCCTGAACTATTCAGGGTACATATTTTGTCGTTGTTGCTTATATTTTTAAACAGCTTCCAACCGTTGTTTGTTAGAACTTCTGTTTTATCGTCGTAACATCCCATCTCCCCTGTGTACGGCCCTATGTCGCCGGGAAACAATTTCTTGTGTTCAAAATTTATATTAACGGGATAAACAAAATCTTCTCCGTTGAAGAAAGCTCCCACCGCAACTTCCACGCCGACCGCCATTTTTTGCAATTGAAATCTCTTTATCTTCTTCGCCCAGACTTTTTTATTCTGCTCAAGAATTTCCATGATGTCCTTTCCATCTTCTTCCTGCCCTAAAAATAATATTCCCTTTTGGTCTGAAGCTATGGTCCCTGATGGTTTAAATACGTATGTTCCCGGATTTGTTTTAATAAATTCGATGGCTGAATCAAAATCGGAAAAATCCCAGTGTGGAAGAGTTAACATACCGGCTTTCTTCATTTCGTCCTGGCCGAATTCCCTGTCCTCTTCAAGTTTATCGGCATATTTGCTTCCTCCCACCACCAGCTTTCCCGATGATCTCAGCGAATCGGCAACTTCCCCAAATCCGACGTCGTCAAAAACAAAAACATCGGCCCAGTCTTTGTATTTTTCCCAATCGTCAACCTTGTCGAGAAAACCGTCATAAACATCTTTGTCTGTTTCACTTTTTATGAAAGCCTTAACTTCATGCCCTTCTTTTTTAATTTCCCATGCCAAATCGCCGCTCAAGCTTTCAAAAGAAACAAACAAAAATTTTTTTGGATGGAAAGAATTGTTGTTATGATTTTTTCCGTTGTTTTTTTCTATTCCGTTGCTCATTTTTTTAAAAATTATTGCTTTACTTTAGAATATATAAAATAATGGCATCGGTCAACAAAAAAGATGGCCACAAGGCCACCTTGGTTGAACTTTTTTAAAAAAATAAAATTAAATTTCTATTTTGGAGAAGAGGTAGCTTCCAATCAAAAGAATTATGATTGTAATCAGACTTAATACTAGAAAATCAAGACCCAGCCCGAAGTGAGAATTATTTGCCAGGACGCCGCGCAATCCGTCCACTCCGTAAGATAGTGGATCTGCCTTGGTTATTGTTTCAAGAAGCGGAGGTAATCCCTCAAGCGGAAACAAAGCCCCGGAAAGAAAGAAAAGGGGCATCACCAAAAAGTTCATAATGAGCTGAAATCCTTGCATGTCCTGCAAAACTGAGGCAATGGCCGTTCCCAGGGCGGTAAAAAGAAGGGCAATGAGAAAAATAAAAAAAAGAGCGAGCGGCAAAACAGCTAAATTATCCAATCTGAAACCGACAAAAAGGGAAAGAACAAGAATTATTATGCCCTGAAGAGAGGCAACTGTTGCTCCTCCCAAAGTTCTTCCGATCATTATTTCCAGGCGAGAAGTAGGAGCGACCAAAGTTTCTTTTAAAAAACCGAATTGCCTGTCCCAAATAATTTCTATTCCGGAGAAAAGAGCAGTGAAAATAATTCCCATCGAAATGATGCCGGGGGCAAGAAATTCTATGTAATTGCCTCCTCCTGCTTTTGCAAAAACAGGTCCAAAACCAAACCCTAATGCCACCAAAAATAAAAGAGGCTGACCCAGAGAGCCTATGATACGCGATTTGGATCTGAAATATCTTTTCAATTGCCTCAGCCAAAGAATATATATGGTATTCATGTTTTAAGTATTTTTAGTGTACCCTTCTCATTCTCCTCATCCGATCAATGCTTCCGGCTTGTTCCTCTCTGATTGTGGTTCCAGTTAAAGCCAGAAAGGCATCTTCCAGGGAATCGGTTTTTGTTTTCTTTTTTAATTCGTTCGACGTCCCTATGGCAATTATTTTCCCATGGTCAATGACAGCGATTCTTTTTGCCACTCTTTCCGCTTCTTCCATATAATGAGTAGTAAAGAATACCGTCATCTTTTCTTTTTGATTAAGGCCTTTTATGTGTGTCCAGATATGATTTCTCGTCTGAGGATCTAGCCCCAGCGTTGGCTCATCAAGAAAAAGAACTTTCGGGTGATGAATTAATCCCCGGGCGACCTCAAGCCGCCTTTTCATTCCCCCGGAAAAATTTTTAACAAATTCATTTTTGCGGTCCCAGAGCTCGACGAATTTCAACAATTGTTCAATTCTTGTTTCCCGAATTTCCTTGGGCACTTTATAGAGTATCGCATGAAATTCCATATTTTCTAAAGCGGTCAGCTCGTCATCCAGGCTCGGGTCCTGGAAAACAATGCCGAAAGAACAGCGGACATCGTCCTGGTTTTTTATCGTATCGTGGCCGTTTATGGAAATACTTCCTCCAGTGGGCCGCATAAGAGTGGTAAGCATTTTTATTGTAGTGCTTTTCCCCGCTCCATTGGGGCCTAAAAAGGCAAAAATCTCTCCTTCTTTCACGGAAAAAGAAATATTATCGACTGCTGTAAAGTTTTTGAATTTTTTCGTTAGATTCTTAACGTCAATCATAATTTATGATTATATCAGAAAATATATTTTTTGCACCTTTTGCTTCAACTGTAATTTTATTTTAATCATCTGCAACTTTTTTAATTTTCCGATCAGGCTAAATGTCAAAGCTTTGCCCCATGTCCGGGATGTCAATTGAAAGTAAGGGGTAAGATTCTTTTACGACTTTTTCAAAAGATAAAGCCCTTAACGGCTCCGTATGTATTAAGAATAATCTTTTAAGGTCTTTGGTGCGGGATATATATGTTAAAAGATCGTTTTTATCCGCATGGGCGCTAAGTTCATCCAAAACAATTACTTCTGCCTTTACTGGATACTCTTCTCCAAAAATTTTAACGGGGCTGATCCCCTCTTTGATTTTCCTTCCTAATGTATTTTCCGCCTGATATCCGGTTATTAAAATTATATTGTTCGGATCGCTTATGTTTCTTTTCAAATGATGCAAAATTCTCCCTCCTTCGGCCATTCCGGAAGCGGAAATAACCATAAAAGGCCCCCTTAAGTCATTGAGGGATTTAGATTCTTCCGTAGACCTGACGTAAATCAAATTATCGAATAAAAAGGGCGATTCTTTGCGGTTGCCGAAATCTTTCCAAAATTCATCGTCAAAATAATTGGTATATTTGGAAAAAACCTCTGTAATGTTTTCGCCCAAAGGGCTGTCCAGGTATATGGGCAGAGAGGGGATGGATTTTTCATCAATAAGCTTGTGAAGGACGTATAGAAGCTCCTGTATTCTTCCCAAGGAAAAAGCCGGAACGATGATCTTACTTTTTTTACTTATCGCCCTGTTAATGATTGCTTTTAATTCGCTTAACACGTCGCCAAACGGCCTATGAATGGTATCGCCGTAAGTGCACTCCAAAAGAAGGTTTTCTGTTTTTTCTTCAATATATTCCGGCGAATGCAAAATGGGCAGATATTCCCTGCCCAAATCCCCGGTAAAGGCCAGCGTTTTTACCCCTCCCTCTTCTTTGATTTCTAAATATATTATCGAAGATCCTAAAATATGCCCCGCGTCATAAAGCTTGAAGCGGATGTTTTCGTTCAGTTCTGTCCATTTGTCGCTGTCCCTAAAATATGAAACCTCTTCAAAGCACTCAAAAACCCTTTGAACGTCTTCGTTCGTATAAATCGGAGTAATGGGTTCTTCGTTATTGCTAAGGTGATGATTAAAATATATTGCATCCTGTTCCTGGATTGTCGCGGAATCCTGGAGAATATATTTTGCAATTTCTGCCGTTGCGCCAGTGCAGTAAATTTTTCCCTTAAACCCATCCCTCACCAGTATCGGCAACGTTCCGCAATGATCCAAATGCGCATGGGAAAGAATAACGGCATCTATTTCGCCAGCCGAAAAAGGAAGCTTTCTGTTCAATTCATTAGAGACTTTTCTTCTGCCCTGGTATAGGCCGCAATCCAAAAGCAGATTATATCCCTGGCTTTGAATTAGATGTTTTGATCCTGTTACTGTTTTTGCCGCTCCGAAAAAAATTATTTTCATCTTTTTATTGTATCAAAAAACCGCCTGATTGGCGATTTTTATTTTTGCTTTGATGTTTAACCGATTATATCATCCATTGGCCGTGAACAACTCCAACTAAATACCCGTTCTCAAACACTAGGTCTAGGCTTCTCCAGTCCATTCCCTCGTACTTCGGATCAAAGCCGGAAAAATAATATTCGACAATCGTTGCGCCTGGATAAGCTTCAAAAATATTGTTTATTATGTTGCCCTTACTAATTGTCTGGTTATAACCGATTTCCGGGGCAGCCGCGAAATCGACATCATAAATGAATTTATTATAATATTCTGCTGGGGTTAAATTTATAGGCAAGCCTGAACCATCATATGCCCCCCATAAATAAATTTTATTATTTTGAAAAAAATTTAAAAATTGGGAAGCGGAAAAAATAATATCGCTATCTGTATTAATATGCGAATAAGGAGAAAAACGAACTCCTTTATCGGGATGGATAATATTAGATAATTTTTCCGCATCTTTATTCTTAATCGCTAAAATTGTCTCTTCTGCTCTGTATTCAATGTTTTTTTGAGCTTCTTCTTCCTTTGTGATTATCTTTGGAGTTCCAAATGGAGTTTCATCGCAAAAATTATTCTCTTCTGTGCAACCGATCTGTACCCACTCGTAAAAATTTGAGGGCTTTCCGTCAATGGCAATTATGACCTTTTTCACGCCGTGAAACTGCTTGAGAGTTGTTTCTACTTCTGCCAAAAACTGAGCGCTGCCACAACTTGCGCTGACATTTGGAATAATCCGACGGATATCCATTAAATCAACATATGCAGTGCTGTTTTCCACTTTTAAGCTCTTGAGAATATCTTTTGTTCTTTGAGAGAACCATGAAATATATCCCTGGGAATTTTCTGCATCGGTCGGCCCTTTAAACAGCTCTTGAAGAGCAGCTTTTGCCAATTCGGGAGTATTTGGAACAACTCTGTTAAGAGGATAAACCTTGCTGCAATCCTCTGTGTTTGTGTTAAGGGTGGTATTGTTGAAATAAACATTTATCGTTTTTGGTCTTTGTCCTAGATAATGATAAATCCCGTAGCCGATTCCTATCGCTGCTATTAAGATAATAACGATTAAAATATTTTTTTTTGACATCTTGCTTTTATTTTTTCTGATTATTATTTAACTGATTTAGTAGGGCGCTATCTCTCGCCAAATAGGCGATTCATAAACAGGAGCCTGCCAAATATTAGTAGAATTTTTTGATCCGCCATTATTTTGGGCTACTGCCCAGTAATATTTTTCAAAAGACGAAGGATTATTATCATAGCACTCAAGGGGGGCGGTACTGGTCGAACAGATAAAGGTTGTAGGAATATAATTATTCGTAGCAGTACGATAAATTGTGTAAGTTATGGTTCCTCCAGCAGGAGAGCTTAAAGACTTATCCCATTTTAACCTAATTTTACCAGCTTCCCGGTTACCAGTAATACGAAAATCTCCCGGCAAAGAAATAAGAACTCGAGCAAATATAGTATTCGAAAACGTTACTCCGTTTATATTTCCTGCTCTAATTGTATATTGATAAAAATGATCTTCCTGTACTTTGTTATCAACATAACCTACTATAGGAGAACTAGAAGTAACCCTATCTATCGCATTAAATGATGCTCCGCCATCGTCACTTCGAAGAACATCATAATACTCTTCGTTTCCTGCATCAGTCCACACCATAGAAACAGCTATCATTGGCCAAACATTGTAAACTTCTAGAAGCGTAAGGTTGAACGCAGAGGGTTTAATCTTGCTACACTCATATGAAGTTGTAGCAATGCTTGGGGAGGAAGAAACAGAGATCCCTGACTGTTTGCCAACGGCCTCGATTTTATAAATGTATTCCTCGCCTTCGTCTACATTTTCTAAATATTCAACGGCAGCTGCTGAAAGTCCTCCTGGGTAGACATTTGTAAAGTCTGGTTCTGAGTCAGCTTTTCTCCAGACATAGTAGCCGACGGTATTATTGCTCGGATCGCTATCCCATTTGACTAACATTTGCGGATTGTATCCGGCGCATTGAGGATTAACAGTGATTGCCGGCTTTGAAGGTAAAAGACCGCAAATCGGAGTCCGTTTGGTAATATAATCAGATGTAGCGCTAACTTCATTACCAACGGCTGTTACGTGATATTCGTAAACGATGTCACTATCAGCATCCGAATCATCATAAGAAGTACTAGTAGTATTAAAAATATTTGTAGTACTAGCTACGCTCTCATCTTCTCGTCTCCTGTAAATACTCCAATATTCAGTATTAGGGTCGCTTCCCCAGCTAAGACTTATTTCAGAGATTGACCCGTTGCAATTGGAAGCAACTTCTAAGATCGGCTTTTTCGGTAAACAGTCTTTGTTTACTGAAACCTCGTTAGACATCGGGCTTAAAACCCCATAGCCGGTAGCTTGAACCGTATATATATAGTCTTTTTTATTTTCCAGGGGCAATACTTTCGTCACTAATGGCGAGTCGGTCTGCCAAATAGGACCGTTTATAAGTCTCCCGTTATTGCCGTTGCCACTTTGGTCAAAAACTGTTAAGCCACTTTCTTCATCAAAGCTTAAAAACATTCTCAATCCATATTCATTGTTATAAATTCCTTTATAATGATTTTGAATTTCCGCATAGTAAATCGGTCTATCATAGATCCTTACCGAGTGAATACTTCCGTTGAAAAGCGCAGTTGAAGAAGCATAGCCTATCTTCAATGGACTATTGGTGACGTCTCCCAGGGGATAAGAGCCTCCAAAACCTAAATTCGCTAATGTCTTCCCGTCTAAGTAAAAATACATCCGTCCTATTCCTGCGTCCCATGCTGCCCCAACATAATGCCAGATACCGTCAGTGATTGCTGGCCCAATAGAATATTGTTTCAATATTCCTCCTGAATATATGGCAAAGTACAATTGTCCCGTGGAATTTGTCCCGAAAAAATATCCGTTCTTAGTGTCGCCCTTTTTCGCAATAGTATTCCATCCTGGATAGCTGGTATTTACCCACGCCTCTATAGATATTGATCCTGTGATTTGCAAGCTCGTACTGGTGCCGACATTAACATAATCGTCCTTTCCGTCAAAATATAAAGACATGGTGCCTCTGTCTGTAAAAGGAGAAATTCTCGTTGGATAGGTTGATGAGCTGACACTAACATTCTTGTTGCGAAAAATATTATAAGAAAAGGCATTGGGTATCCGACCCCAAGAAAGAGTGGCGTAAGGAATATTGTTTTTACAAAAACTGTTCAAACTTAAAGTGGGGGCACGAGGCGTAATAGAGCAACCCCTAGTAGTGATTCCACCTGTAGGCGCATAAGCGCTTTCGCCGGCCGGTCCAACCGCTTTTACCCAGTAATAATAGGTAGTAATTGGTAAAAGACTTAAATTGTCGGACCAGTAGTGGCTTGAACCAATAAATATAGGATTATTTGAATCAATAGTGATTATGGGCGTATCAGCCAAATTTGGCGTAACGTTTGAGGTTTTTCTGTAAATAAGATAACTGGTTGTGTTGGGGGCTGAGTTGTCAACGGGAGAGCGCCAATGAACTGTATTTACCGAATCAAATCCTTGGCAGTCGGTAGATATAGTTAAGTTATTAGGGGTCGAGGGTATACAAAACCAGGTTTTGACAGTAGATGTTTCGGTTTCAATTTTTACTCCACCCGGACCGAAAGCAACCATCTGGTAATCGTAATTAGTATCAACGCTAACATTTACGTCATTATAAGAATAGTTATCTTTTGGGACCGTCAAGGGAAAAGGAGCGCTTGAAATAGTACGATAGAGCGTAAAATAATCAGCACTTCTTGAAGGACCCCACCGCAGACCAACATAAGGGTAAGATCCGTTACATAAAAAGGTCGCGGTCAGAGCATCAGGTATTCCACCATACGGAATACAATCATCACTGATTATGGTTAAATGATCAGATTCGGTTATTAGTCCGGTCGATCCAATCGCTTTAACATAATAGGTATATGGCGTTGAAGTGCTAAGATTCAAATCTTCAAAAAATCTATCGCTGTTACTGGTCGTCTGAGCGATTGTTGCAATAAGGCCTTTACCTTGCCGGTAAACTTCATATTTTACCGCATTCTTTGCAAAGGAAAAATAGCCAGTAACCAGTGACGCCTTCGGGTCTTCATATGATTGGCAATTAGTCCCTAAATGCAAGCCTGGTTTCGCTGGCGGGCAAATAGGAATTATGGCTGGCTTTGAAATATCTGAAAAACGGAACCTGCTCCAGTTTGTTGCTTTAACTTGCCAGGTATATCTTTTTTCAGACTGAATTCCGTTGTAAACCCATGTCGGATCGTAGGGGCTAGGCCCTAATGTTCCGTCGTTTCCCTTATTTGAACTGTCGGAAACTTCTTGACCCGAACCCTCTTCAAACCCCCAATATCCAACCAACCCGTTTTCGGTACTGGTGGAGGTTTCGTTATAAAGACCATTAACTTCGGCATCGCTTAAGCTCCGGTTATAAATTCTCACCTGGTCAATCGTCCCTTTGAAATAATTATAAACACTACCTCTTCCGATTTTTAATGGCCAGGTGCTTTCGTGGGCGTTTACCCACGTGGAACAATTACTACTTTGTAAAATTCCATCCTTATAGAACTTAATCGTTTTGTCAGCAATATTCCTGACAACGGTTACGTTGACCCAGGTATCAGGAGAAAGAGAATACCAACTGTAGCACCACATGTAGGGGGCGCCGGTCGAGCCGAGAGATCCAGTCGAGCCTTGGTGAAAGTCTACCCTGCCATCGTGATACATGTTCAGATAAAACTCTCCTTCGTATGCTTTGCTGATCAGATCATAATACCAAGGGCTGCTACCAGTGGCATAATCAGCCGGCGGACGAACCCATAAGGATATGGTCATGTCGCCAACTATCTTTAAGGAATTATAACTGGGAATACTGACATAATCTGAACCGTCAAAGCTCAAAGCATTACCAAATGCTTTGTTAATGGCAGGAGAAGCCGCAGCTTCAAAAACCGTAGTATCCGCTATGGTATTATCGGGATAAAGCCGATTGGCATAAATAACAAAAGAAAGAGCATTCGAGCTCGGCGTCCAGTAAATGCCTAATCGAGGATATGGTCCAAAGCAATAAAACGTTGAACTTGCAAGAGTAAATGGACCAGGCGTTACGCAACTGTCAACAATAACCTGTGAAGAAGTTGCTGCCTTTGAAGCAGGAGTTCCGTACCCTACTGCCGAAATAGTATAATTATAAATGGTCCGCTGAGAAACGCCTGTATCCTTCCAGGTATTAACTGACGTGTCGTAAATTATTTTAACCGGGATAGTCGTACCAAAATCATTTCTAAAAATTTCGTAGCGGAGTATGTTGACGGGATTAGCGGTCCAAGAAAGATTTACTGCCGGAATAGCGCCGTCGCAAATTGCACCTGAACTAAGAAGCGGTGTGTCTGGAAGGCAGGTGTCTGTAGTAATAAAGGGTTTATTGCTTGAAGGCGTAGAAAATCCTCCTGGATAACCCTTGGAAACTACTTGGTAATAATAAACAACCGAAGGAGCAACTTCTACGTCCTTAAATGATCTTGAATTAAATTCAGGATCTCCCTCATTAAATGTCATTAAAAGGCTGAGATTGTTTATTGACAATCCCCGCCAAATTTCATAAGTGTGAGTCTCGGCCGATTCTGACCAGGAAACATTTACAATGGGTTCCCCGGTTTCACAGCCTTTTGTCAGGGTAACGGTTGAGGGCGTAGGTGGCGCAGACACGCAGCTTAGGGCAGTAACCGTATAATTGTTTGGAGAGGAAACGGAACCTCCCCCGCCAAAGGCCGTAACCCAATAATTATATTCATGGCCGGCCTGTACATATGGGTCGTCATAATAAGTATCCACCAAGCTCTTTATAGTAGTTGTTACTCCGCTTCGGTAAAGCTTGTAAAAGGTAATATTATCCGAAGGCGTCCAAGAAACGGATATATGAGAATCTTCATCTTTACAATATGCTGATGGCTGTTGCAAAATAGGAGCCGGAGAAGGTGGTTGAACTGTTGTTTTACAGTCAATGTGTTTTGTTACAAAATTAGAAACAAAATTTGGAAAACCCGGAACATTAGCTTCGATTTTATAAGTATGATCACAAACAGTGTCTTGACAATTAGCAGCGCTAAGGCTGTCTACATATCCCAAAGTAGTTATTTGATCCTGATAGATTTCATCGCGATAAACATTATAAAGAGTGGCATCTTTGGTCGCTGTCCAAGAAAGATACATTTTGGGAATATTATACTGCG
>Ga0315275_10001325_pt1 | contig 21642 bp, 18 predicted proteins | sample YL17G03_0_MG_FD_205557 | JGI IMG/M metagenome (GOLD analysis project Ga0315275, IMG submission 205557) | Sediment microbial communities from Yellowstone Lake, YNP, Wyoming, USA - YL17G03_0 | ecosystem: Environmental > Aquatic > Freshwater > Lake > Sediment | place: USA: Wyoming | collected...
CCACCTTCGCCTTCAATGCCGCGCCGTGACGCTTCCGCTGACCCATCTGTCTCGCCTCCCATGCCTTCGCACGGACTCGCGAGACCATCTTAACGCCTGGTCCTAATTTCGGGGAGCACTATACAATGCCGAATTACGAAGCCCGAATGACGTCGCCTCATCGAGAGTAGGAAAGAGCGTACCCCATGCGATTAACTCTACTTGATCCCTTGTGAAAATCATCGTCTTAGTAATGCTCTCGTCCAGTATTCGGGCCATATAAACGTGGCAAGGCCATTCCTTTATTGGGAAAAGTGAAAAACCTTGGAGATGCGAGGAGATGATCAAATCCGCAATGTCTTGGCTGCCGAGGCCGTAGGTCTGCCCAATCACCGGTGGTTCAATTGTAATTAGCATGTGATCGTCACGAATCTCGTCTCTCAAGCGGCCTTTTATCCAGCAGGCACGCGGAGTAGAGAGATCCCCCCTCATCTCTCCGGCAGCCGTCAAGAAGAAATCAGGCTTGTTCTTCACTTCTCACCTGAAGCAGAAATTGTGCGTTGCGCGGCGGGTCTCTGACCTCCCGCGTAAGTCCCCATTTCACATTTCGCATTTCGCATTGCCTTTTAATAATCAACCAGCCGCAGGCACGCCTTGTCCTGGGCCAGGCGGGATTTCCAGAGTTCGCCCCACGGCACATCGTTCATGAGAAGCGAGAAGGCGATCGTGCGGCCGCTCCGCGTGCGGACGTAGCCCGAAAGGGCGCTCGTGCCGAAGACGTAGCCGGTCTTTCCGAAGACGCGGCCGTCGGCGGGCGTGTTCCGCAGGCGCTTGGCGAGGCTCCCGTCCTGGCCGGCCACCGAGAGGGTCTCGACGAAGGCGTCGCCGTGGCGCTGGTACATGACCGCCAGAAGTTCCGTCACCGCGATGGCCGTCAGGCGGTTCTCCTTCGAGAGGCCCGACCCGTCGTCCATGACGCATCCGTCGGTCGGTATGCCGCGCTCGGCCATCCAGCGCATCGCCTCGGCGGCGCCGGCGGGCCAGGAGCCTTGGCGCGGCGCGAGTGGCGTCTCGACCTTCGGCGTCCCGCCGTCGCCCGATGGGCTTTGGCGGGCAAGGGCTCCGAACGCGCCGAGGATCTTGAGGAGGCACTCGGCGTACATGCCCTGGCTGCGCTTGTTGGCGACCGCCACGGTCTGGTCCAGGCGCGAGGCATGGATGACGTCGCAGACGAAGTCGCTGCGGGCCTTGCCGTCCTTATCGGCCAATCGCTCGCGTGCGATGGGGCCGGCCACCGTGATGCCTTCGGCCCGAAGCGTCTCGGCGAGCGCGGCCCCGAAGAACATCGTGGGGTTCACGACGGTCCGGTACTCGACGGCCTCGGGCGCCTGGACGTAGAACTTGCCGCCGACCTTTAGGCGCATGGCCGCGCCGGCGGCCGCCTCCGGTATCCGCTCGATGGTGAATGCGTGGTCCTTGCGGTCGGCGACCGTCAGGATCGTCCCGTCCACGGCCACATAGCCGCTCGCGGGTTCCAGCCGCACGGTGGCCGGTTCCCCGACCTTGCCCGGCGCGACGTGGATGTCCACGCAATTATCGTTGAGGCTGAGGGCGCTGGTGGGTGCTTCGTACCACTCGGCCCGCTGGTCGGGCGGCCAGTGGGGATGCTGGAGCACGTCGTCGAAGAGGGTGTCATCGAGGACGATCCGTCCGACTGCCGTGACGCCGCGCGCCTTGAGGACGTCGGCCCAGCGGCGGAAGGCGCCGACCGGGTCGCTGCCGAAAAACCGGCCGGAAAAGTTCGGGTCGCCGCCGCCGATGACGGCCAGGTCCCACTTGGCCTGGCCGCCCGCCGCGGCGGGGATGCGGCCGACGTAGGTCCGGATCCGCCACTGGGGTCCGAACCGGTCGAAGCACGCCGCCGTCGTCACGAGTTTCAGCGTGCTCGCGGGGACCATCGGCGCGTCGGCCCGGACGGCCCAGAGGGCCTCGGCGGGGATGCGGCCGGAGGCTTCGGGCAGCACCAGGACGCGCGCCGCAACCGACGCCTTCGGGAGGCCGGTCTCGGCCAGGATGCGCTCCAGGTCGGCCCGCAGGGCATCGGCGCCAGCCGCATCGGGAGCCGCCGCGGGCCGTGCAGCCGGAGCGGATTTCCTTGCGGCCGCACGCGCGGCCTCGCAGGGCGCCACGGTCGCCATCACCAAGCCCAGAGAAATCATCGAAAGAACGAGAGGAAAATTCTTGCGCATCACCCGAGGACCCCTTATGCTGACAGACTGCCTCTCCAACCCGCCTCAGGAGGGCTGGCTGGACAGGCCCGACGAGGCCGATTATAATCGCGGCGCGCGCCGTGTAAAGCGCTCGAGCAGGAGCGCAAGGCGAGGAAACGTGAGCGACGCTTGCTACTCTGCGAAGCAGCGCTTCGCTGCGAAGCACGAACCGCCCATAGGCGAGATCGTTCAAGGCGACCTGCTGGAAGTCCTGCCGCGGTGGACGCCCGAGTGCGTGGACCTCGTGTTCGCCGACCCGCCGTTCAACATCGGCTACCAGTACGACAAGTACCGCGATCGTCTGGCCCCGCCGGAGTACCTGAAGTGGACGCGGCGGTGGATTGACGAGTGCCTGCGGGTGCTCAAACCTGCGGGCACGCTTTGGATCGCCATCGGCGACGAGTACGCGGCCGAGGTGCGCGTGATGATGCGGCCGCGCGCCACGCTTCGCAACTGGGTCGTCTGGCGCTACACGTTCGGCCAGTGCTGCAAGGGCAAGTTTAACCGCGGCCACGCCCATCTCTTCTATTTCGTCAAGGACCCGAAGCATTTCACGTTCAACGCCGACGCCGTCCGCGTCCCCTCGGACCGGCAACTGAAATACGACGACAAGCGGGCCAACCCGAAAGGGAAACTCCCCGACGACGTCTGGACGTTCTCGCGTGTCTGCGGCACGTTCAAGGAGCGGGTGGGCTGGCATCCGTGCCAGATGCCCGTGCGTCTGCTTGAGCGGATCATCCTGGCGTGCTCCAAGCCGGGCGATGTGGTCCTGGACCCGTTCGCCGGGAGCGGCACGACGCTCGTGGCAGCGGCGCGGCTGGGGCGGCAGTGGACCGGCGTCGAACTCTCGGAGCAGTACGCGGACCGGGCGACCGAGCGGGTCCGCGCGGCTCTCGCGTCGGATTTCAATGTCTCGGCCAGGGGAACCTAGCGACGCGGGGCGGGGAGATGCGACACGAGGCGGTTAGAGATACCGGTCGAGGCGATGCTCTTTGAGTTTGGCCACGAGGTCGCGGACCCGCTCGGCGTTCTCGCGGGTCGTTACGAGCGTGGCGTCAGGCGTGGCGACGATGATGAGGTCCCTCACGCCGAGGGCCGTCACGAGGTGTTCGCCGCCGGCATAGAGGATGCAGCCGCTTGAGTCCATGGCGACGACGTTGCCCTGGGGGACGTTGGCGTGCTCGTCGGCCTGCAGGTGGCCGCGAAGGATCCGCCAGGTTCCCACGTCGTCCCACGCGAAGTGCCCTTCGATGACGCGCACGCGGTCCGCCTGCTCCAGGACGCCGTAGTCCATGCTGATGCGCGGCAGGCGCGGGAAGACGCGCGCCAGGGCCGACTCCATGCGGTCCGTGTCGAGGTCGGGCGCCAATGCCTTGAGGCCGTCGTGGAGTTCGGGCAGTTCGCGCCGGATGGCTTCCAGAATGGCGTCGGTCCGCCAGAAGAAGATGCCGCTGTTCCAGAAGTAATCGCCGGAATCGAAGAAGGCCTCCGCGACGGCCATCGCGGGCTTCTCGTGGAAACTCGCGACCTCATAGACGGTCGTCCCGTCCACATCCTGGACCGCCTCGCCGCGCAGGATATACCCGTATCCGGTCGCGGGATAGGTCGGCCGGATGCCGATGGTGTAGAGGGCGGTCGGGTCGCTGCGGACGCAAGTCTCGCCGCGCCGGAGGCTTTCGCGGAGTCCCTCCGCGGGTTCGATGATGTGGTCCGAGGGCAGGCAGATCATGGTCTGGTCGCCGGCGCGCTTTCGGACGATCTCGGCCGCGAGGCCGATGCACGGTGCGGTGTCGCGGATGCGCGGCTCGATTATGAGGTTCTGCGCGGGGAGGTCAGCGACCATCCGCCGGGCCACCTCGCGGTGCTTGCGGTTGATGAGGACGAGGATGTTCTCGCGCGGGACGAGGCCCTCTAGGCGGCGGATGGTCTGGACCAGCAGCGGCTCGCCGCCGAGGATGCTCAGAAACTGTTTCGGGCACGTGGCCCGGCTGAGGGGCCAGAACCGCGTGCCTTCGCCGCCGGCCATGATGACTGCGTACATGATGCGCACCTCTTCTCCAAGTTCCGCGCAGCAAGGGTTACTGCTCGATATAGGCCACTATTGGCCGCCGGTCAATCTTTTTCCCTCATCCTGGCGGCCGGGTCGGCTTGCAAAGTCGCCGGTGGAAGCGTATACTCCATGCGTTTTCGGACCTGCCTGCCGGCAGGCAGGCCTTGTAAGGGGCGGTTCGTGGCACAGCCTTTTGTGGCCATCATCGAGGACGACGAGACGGTCCGTCGGGCCCTCACCATCGGTCTCCAGCAGCACGGTTGCACCGTCCACGCTTCGGCGACGGCGGCTGGGGCGCTCGAGTTTCCCGAAGGACGGACGCCGGACCTGGTGCTGCTGGACTATCGGCTGCCGGACGCCGACGGACTGACCGTGCTGGAACAGATCCGCCGCCGGTGGCCCGACCTGCCCGTCATCATGATCACCGGCTATGCCAACGTCGAGACGGCCGTCCGGGCGATGCACCTCGGGGCCTACGACTACGTCTCCAAGCCGTTCGGCCTGGACCAGATGATGTTTGTCGTCAACAAGGCCTTGGAAGCGAAGCGGGTGCGGTCGAACGTCCAGCCGGGGGCGTCGCGGCCGTTCGAGGCCTTCGGCTTCGACTGCATCGTCGGTCGCAGCCCTCAGATGCTGGAGGCCGTGCACCTGCTGCGGCGTCTGGCCGATTCGGAGGCCCGGACGATCCTCCTCCAGGGCGAAAGCGGCACGGGCAAGGACCTGGCCGCCAAGGTCATCCACTACAATAGCCCGCGCGCCGGACGCGCCTTTATCAACATCACCTGCACCGCCCTGCCGGAGACGCTGCTGGAGAGCGAACTGTTTGGCCACGAGAAGGGCGCGTTCACCGACGCGCGGCAGACCAAGCAGGGCCTCTTTGAACTGGCCGGCGGCGGGACGATCTTCCTCGATGAAATCGGCGACATGCCGGCGGCCCTTCAGGCCAAACTCCTGCGGTTCCTCGAGGAAAAGGCATTCAGGCGCGTCGGCGGCACGAAGGACATCCGCGTGGACGTCTGCATCATCGCGTCCACTAACCGCGTCCTTCGGGCCCTCGTCGAGCAGGGCGAGTTCCGCGAAGACCTCTTTTACCGGCTGAACATCTTCCCGGTGACCCTGCCGTCGCTGCGGGAGAGGCCCGAAGACATCCCCCTTCTGGCGGAATACTTCCTCCAGCAGTACAACCGCGAGTTCCACAAGGAAGTGACGGGCATTGACAAGACGGCCCTGGCCGTCATGCAGGCGTACCACTGGCCCGGCAACGTCCGGGAATTGAGGAACCTCATCGAGCGGGCGATGCTGATGGCGCGAGGGGGCCTGCTGACGCTCGCCGACCTGCCGACGGAACTCAAGATGCCGGCCTCCGAGAAGTCGGGGAGCCTCGCATCCGCCATCCGCATCGGTCCCGAAGGGGTTGACATCCGCGAGGTCGAACGCCTCCTCGTGGAGCAGGCGCTCGACGAGGCCAAGGGCAATCAGTCGCGTGCGGCTGCGCTCCTGAGGATCAGCCGCGACCAGTTGCGATACCGCATGCACAAGTACCACCTGGAAAAGCGCCACCACCGCGCCAAACCATGAGACCTGCCTGCCCGCCCTGGGCGGGGGCGAGGCAGGCGCGACCCCTGACCGACCGCCCTTCTGGAGCCCGCCGTGAACCTTCTCGAAGACATCAAGAACCGCGTCCGCAGCGCCAGGCTACGTATTCTTTTGGCGGAAACCCACGACGACCGCGTCATGCAGGCCGCCGTCCAGATCGCCCGCGAAGGCTTCTGCCGGCCCCTGGTCCTCGGCGTCCCTGACGCGCTGGCGCGGCACCTCAGCGAGTTGGGCGCCAAAACCGGCGCCGTCGAGATCCTGGACCGGACCGACCCGAGCCGCATGGAAGGCTTCGTCGGCGGCTACGTGGAACTCCGCCGGCACAAGGGGATGACGCCACAGGAGGCCCGCCGCGTCCTCGAAAACCCGATCTTCTATGGGGCGATGTGCGTCCGCCAGGGGCTGGCCGACGGCATGACGACCGGCAGCGCCTCGCCGACCTCGACGGTCGTCCGGGCCGCCCTCCACTGCATCGGCACGCGCCAGGGCCTCAAGACCCTTTCCTCGTGCTTCCTCCTGGTCATGCCGCGACGCGAGTTCGGCCTCGATGGCGTCCTCCTGCTGAGCGATTGCGGCGTCGTGCCGGACCCGACGGTCGAGCAACTGGTGGACATCGCCCAAAACGCCGCCGCCTCGTGGCGCAAGTTCACGCGGACCGAGCCGATTGTGGCGTGCCTTTCGTTCTCGACGAAGGGGTCGGCCGATCATCCCGGCCCCCAAAAGATGGCCGAGGTCGCCCGGCGCGTCCGGCTCCTGGAGCCGGACCTCATGGTGGACGGCGAACTCCAGGGCGACGCCGCCCTCGTGCCGGACGTCGCCGCACGCAAGTGTCCCGGAAGTCCTGTCGCGGGCCGCGCCAACGTCCTCATCTTCCCCGACCTCGCGGCCGGCAACATCGGCTACAAACTCACCGAGCGGTTGGGCGGCGGTCAGGCCATCGGCCCGATCCTCCTGGGCCTCGCCAAGCCCATCAACGACCTGTCGCGCGGTTGCCGCGTTCAGGACATCGTGGATGCGGCGGCAATCACAGCCGCCCAGACCTTCGCCGGGTGACCCCAGGGCTGAAACCCCTTGCCTTGCCCATGAGGCTCGGTAAAATAAGGCGGAGGAAGACGTGACCACACGAAAACAGGTCAAACTGGTTCAAGAAGGCGAGTACGTGGCCGAGGTCGAAGTCAAAATCATCGAGTCCGACGAGGGATGGGCGCCGTACCTCTCCCTCCGGGACGCTCGCAAGTTGGACGCCGTGCGCGAAGCCTTACGCGACGGCGACCTCGCCGCCGCCATGAAGGCCGCTCGTGTCTTTCGCCTCACCCCGGTCACCGGCTAGGCCGCGGGCCACCGGTGCATCCGCCCGCCGACCGCCGATCAAACTGCGGCAGCCGGCCTGAGACGAAGGCGGGGCCGGATCCCCCCGAAGGGGTTCGCCGGCCCCGTTCACGCACCCCGACAAATCGGGACGGGATTCAGGGCATTCACAATGTGCGATAGGCGTCGCGCCGGTGACGCACGTAATGAACTATGACTTGTCCGTCGGCCGAATCGACCTCGTACACGATCCGATACCGGCCCACCCGGACGCGATAAAGGGCTTTGCTGCCTGACAGTTTAGTCGCCCCACGCCCCAGCGGGGCCGCACCCAGCGCCTCGATCCGCTCCATGACGCGTTGAACAACCTGGCCCGGCAGACGCCGCAGGTCCTTCTCGACGGACGGCTTGAAACGGATGTCATAGGATTCCATCTTTTTTCAGCCGCCGCCTCATCACTTCCATGCTGATGGGGCTTTCGTCGCGTCGTTCGGCCACCACCGCAAGGTCGTGCAGATCCACCAGAAGATTCTCATATCGCTCAAGCGGAAGAATGACCCCCGTTTTCTTGCCGCTAGAGTCGATCACGTATTGTTCGCGTGCGGGTCTCATTGCAATGCCCTTTCCCCGTGTCCTCAACAACCGTTAATTATACCGTTGGTCGCCGGCGCAGCAAGGCGAAACAAATAGCCGCCCTGTCCCAGACCCGACGAATCGGGACGGGATTCAGGGCGGCCTCCTCTTATGATGCCCGCCTCTCCCGCCGGCGCGCCGGAAACAGAAGGACCGGGCCGCCCTGTCCGGCGACCCGGCCCTTCTGCTGCCTCTATGAGGTGCGGGCCTCCTGCCTTCGCCGACCCTGCTCTGCGAAGCCCGCTACGCAGGGCGAAGCAGAGGGCTACGGCGGGCAGGCCGTACCTTTCGGACACCCCTGCCGCGCTCCGTTCGCACGTCCGTCACAAGATGCGTGTATCGGCTTCACGCCGGCGGGACCGACCCGCCGGCGTTTGATTTCAATCTGCCGGGCGGGCCTGGAGGGGTGGTCCGCCCGGCCGTTGCGGGGATACAACCCGTTACTTACTGCGTTTGCGGCGAAGGAGCATCCCGATGCCGCCCAACGCCAGCAACGCCATCGTCGCCGGCTCGGGAGTCATCGCAACATCGTCAAAAGCCACGCGGACGCTGTCCCAGTTGAGGACGTGATAGGTGGCGGCCATCACACCGCCGTAGCCGTTGTTATAACTCGTATCGGTCCCTTCTATCTGCCAATCGGGTTCGGCGGATCCCGTGCTCCACACCTTGCCTCGCAACGTGCTGCCAACAATGGAGAATTCGACCTGGCAATCCGCCGGATTGAATGACGGCTGAGTGGACAGTTCGGCAAGAGAAGAATAGGCACCACCCGCCAGTTTTCCCAGCCACAGGTGCGGCTCGTTAAAGGGACTGGTCTTGCCCGAACTCACACCACAGACATAACCGTTGCCGGTGGTGGGGTTGAGGCGGCCGACGAGGTAGGCGAGAAACACATCATCCGATTCCACCTTCTGCACTCGCCCGCTCACAAGGCAGTCTGAGAAACTCTCCGCCGCGACCCAAGACAGAACCGCTTGATCGGAAGTGGAGTACGCAGTGCTCAGCTCGTAACGATTATTCTGTGCTGTCGCACTGCCCGAACCGCCCACGGCCCACGTTAACTGATTGCCACCGTTGAAGTTGTCGCTCCAGTCAGCCAGCACCGGGCTGGCGGCCAAGACGACAACCGCCACCATACCCACCACTGCAATCATTGAACGCTTCATTTCGAGGCTCCTTTTCTGGCCCCTCGTGGGCCGATTGCGTCGCGCCGCATCGCGGAAGGCTTTTCCAACCGACCGCCCTGCCGCGCGACCTCTCGTCTTCACTTTTCACGTTCCTTGCGCCCGCGGGTCCATCCCGCCGACGGTCCGACCGCCCCCTGGGCGCGCTAGCCGCGCTGAGGGCCGTGCTTCCTGGAAGATCCGCCGGACAGGTCCGGAGGGGCGATCCGCCCGACTTGGTCCGACAACGTCTCCGTGCGCCGGAGGCTGGTCGCGGCGGTCCGAGGTCCATCCTTCGGCCGAAGGGAGCCGCTCCCCGGTGGGGTTTCTAGCGAGCTCGCGGCTGCTGACGCCGAATCGGATCCAACAGCACGCCCCAGCCAAACCGACGCATGACGCGCCGGCCTGTCACGCTCATTCAAGCGTCGTGCATCCACACCTCGCTTTCCGTATCAGGCCCGACGGCGTGCACCGGGCCGATGCGTATGCAAAAAAAGCGGTTTCCGGAAGGTGTTCCCTCCGAAAACCGCTGGACGTTCCACACCCAGTTATCCGGGGCCCGCGATTACGGGCCTACCGGTTCGGGCCGCTCTAAGCCCCCGCAACGCGGCCCTGATGTCGTGCTCCTTTTCTCGTTCGGCGCAAGAAAATCGGGAGAACGCCTTCCATACTCCGAAGACGTCTCCCCCGTTCTTCATGCAGCCGATGACAGTATAATACGAAACGCCGGAAAGTCAAATTTCTAAGACGGAATTCTGTAAATTTTTTTTGTCGATATGCAGGTTAACAAACATGGTCTAAAGTACCAAAGAGGCCCGCGCGGCCGCACAGACCTTCAAGGCGTGATCCGGACGGAGGCGCTGGAGGCCGCCGGTCCGCATCGCGGCAGGGTGACGCGGAAGGTCGTCCCGCGACCCACCTGGCTTTGGACCTCGATTCGGCCGCCGTGCATCTCCACGACGCGCTTGGCGATGGCCATGCCTAGCCCCGTCCCGTGCTGGACCGCCTGCTTGGCTCGCTCGCCGCGGAAGAACTCGTCGAAGACATGCGGCAGTTCCTCCGGCGGGATGCCGATGCCCGTGTCGGATACGAGGAGGATCGGCCGGCCCGCCTCGCAACGGGTCTCGATGGCGACGCGGCCGCCGGCCGGCGTGTACCGGATGGCGTTCGAGAGGAGGTTATCCACGATGTCCCGGAGTCCGTCGCGCATGCCCATCACGCGGGCCGACTCGGCGCGGACCTCCAGGCGCAGGTTCTTCTCGTCGGCCTGGGCGCGAAAGAGGTCGGCCGCGCTGCGGACGATCGCAGCCAGTTCCACCGGCTCGACCCGCTCGAGCACCCTGGCTCCCTGGAGTCGGCTATACCGCAGGAGGTCGTCCACGAGGTCGAGCATGCTCTCGGACCGGCGGATGGCCCGCTGGAGGAGGTCTCGGCCGGGGGCGTCGGGCGCCATCTCTGCGGCGGCGGCCTTCAGGAGGCTCTGGATGGCGCCGATGGGGGCGCGTAGTTCGTGGCTCGCCTTGCGCATGAACTGCGACTTGATCTGTTCGAGCGACACGAGGGCCCGGTGAGCCGCCTCCAGTTCCTCGCCGCGAGCCCTCAGGCGGCCGGCGATGCTCCCGGCCACGAACACCGTCGCGTAGACCGCGAACGTCATCACGAAGCACACCTGGAGGACGAAGACGGGATGGCGGGCGGCGCCCGGCGCGATGAGCGGCAGGAGCCGCCCCGGCTCGCCCTCCGCGCTTGTCTCGAGCGTGTGGTGGACGGTGTCGTAGAAAGCGTATTCGCCCCAGCCGATCAGGTTCACGAGGGCGGCCGCAAGGGTGGCGTAGGCGAAAGCGACGCGCGACGAGAAAAATTCGCTCGCCACGATCATCGGAAAGACAAAGAGGACGATGAAATGGTTCTCCACGCCGCCGATCGTGTGCACCAGCGCCCCCACCGCCAAAAGGTCGCAGACGATCTGGGCGTGGGCCAGGCCGCGGACCCACTGCTTGTGGACCGGGGTCCGCCCGCGCAGACGGCGCTCCCACAGCACGAACACCAGGTTGTAGGCGAAGAGGGCGGCCACCACGGCGAGAGCCGGCTGCCACGCAAACCGGACGCGAAACAGATACCACCCGACCGCCATGAACGCAACCGCGCTGGCCCCGGCTACCCATCGAACCTGGGTGAACCACGACAGGCGGCGGAAGAGTTCCTGCTCGGCCAGCGTCAGTTCCGCACCCGGCGCTCGATGGCGATCATCCATAGAACCGGCGCCTGAGAAATGGCTTCGCTGATCACTCCGGGTCAGGACACGGTCACTTCTTCTCAGGTCGTCGCGCCGGCGGCGGGAGCATCGCCTTGGGCGGCCGCAGACGCCGCACCTTCGCCCTCGGCGGGCTCCGCGGCCTCGCCCTCTTGCTTCGCTTCGCCTTCTTCGGGCGGGGGTTCCGTGGCGCGGCGGACCATCAGCACGTCGTGCCGCATCCAGAAACCCAGCAGGATCAGGACCACGCCGACGCTGCTGAAGCCAAATCCGAACTTCTGATAGCGATCGGCGTTTCGGACCTTGGCCTCCTCGGATTTCGCCAGGAAACCCTCCTCCTCTTGCAGTATCTTGAGCGCGTGGTCGGCCGGTTCCGCCAGCACCTCGTACCCGGAGGGGTCGGTGTAGTACATCTTGCCGCCGGCCGCATGCAACTCCTTGCCTCCCTGAGGGATCGCCCAGGCACGCTCGTCGCTGCCCATAAGCACGTGCTTGGCCGCCACTTCCTCTTCAGAGCCTTCCGCGGTGTACCAAATCGTGCCGTCTTCGTGTTCCTTGGCCGTCGCGCCCTGGGGAACCAGCCACATCTCGCCGTCGGCGCTCTTGACGATCTTCAGCGTTCCCTCGGGCACATCCATAACCTGCTGGGTCGGGCCTTCCGCCTGGAAACACCACCCCGCCAATCCGACGCCCCCGAAACCGATAAGAAGGGTCGGGAGCCACATCACTTTCTTGAACCCGAGATGGTGGCGGGCTCGATCCAGGCCCCTGGGCGGCGGCGGAAGGCTGAAACCGCGCTTGGCCTCGGGTTCGGCTGAGGCCGGCCTCGCGGCCTCAGCGCGAGGGGCAGAAACCCATGCGGCGGGCGCCTGCCCGGCCGCCTCCGCCGAAGCAGCCTCGGCTGCGGCGGCTGGACCGGTCCCAATCGCCGGCACGCCCGCAGATTGGCCTGCGGCGGCCCCTGCCGGCGCCCCGGCGCCAACCGGGACGGCGGAGGGCTGGACTCCGGCGCCAGGCGCCGGGGCGCCTGCGGGGATGCCTCGCGCCTCCTTGACCTGGCGGATCATCTCGTTCACGTCGCCGTGGCCGATTATTTCCTGGAGCCCCTGTATGGCCGACGGACCCGGTTCCACAAGGACTTCGGCGACCGGAGCGTCGGATGGCTCCGGGACTTTCACGTCCTTGCCACAGGCCGCGCAGTGGATGGTCTGGCCGACCTTCATCTCGTCGGCGGAGCAATCGGCCCCGCACGGACACTTGAACTGAATCGCCACTGTGTTCTCCTTCCGCCTATGCTCAGAATCCGCCTTATTATACGAAACTCGCAGGTGGACGGCCTTGCGAATTCGTCACGCGTGAAGGCCGGCGATGCGGCGGAAGTCGTCCTTGAGGCTTCGGTAGAGTTGCCCGTATTCGGGATAGAGCGCGTCGTACAGGGCCACGTTCTTCTTACCGGGCCGGGTCGGCTGGAGGCGTTTGATAGTGGCCTGGCAGGCCTCCGGGACGCCGGCCCAGACGCCTGTGCCGACACCGGCCAGCAGGGCCGCGCCGTAGGCCGGCCCCTCGTGGCTCGAAACGGTCCAGACCGGCCGGCGATAGATGTCGGCCTGGAGCGCCCGCCAGAACCGCGACCGGGCGCCGCCGCCGGTGACCCGGATTTCCGTAACCGGAACGCCCATGCCCTGGATGATCTCGAGGCAGTCGCGCATGGCGTACGTGGCGCCTTCCATGACGGCCCTGGCCATGTGGGCCCGCGTGTGCATGTTCGAGAGTCCCACCCAGGCGGCCCTGGCCGACGGATCGGCGTGCGGCGTCCGCTCGCCCGTGAGGTACGGCAGGAAATAGAGGCCGTGGCTCCCAGGCGGCACGGCGGCCGCCAAGGCATCAATAAGTTCGTACGGATCCACCTTCTTCTTTTTAGCAGCGGCCACGAGGTCCTGGCAGAGGACGTTGCGGAACCACTGGAGGCTCCCCCCGGCCGCCAGCACGACGCCCATGACGTGCCACTTGCCGGGCACGGCGTGGCAGAAGGTGTGGACGCGGCCGAGGGGGTCCGTCTCGACGCTGTCGGCATGGGCGAAGACGACGCCGCTCGTGCCGAGGCTGGCGGAGATGACGCCGCGGCGGACGATGCCGTTGCCGACGGCGCCGGCCGCATTGTCGCCCCCGCCGCCGACGACCGGCGTCCCCGCCGCAAGGCCCGTCTCCTCGGCGGCCGACTTCGTCAGGCGGCCCGAGACCTCGGGCGACTCATAAACCCGAGGCAGGAGCGCCGCGTCTATCCCCAGGAGGCCCAGGAGTTCCCTCGACCAGCCGCGACGCCGCACGTCCAGGAGGAGCGTCCCGGAGGCGTCGCTGACTTCGGTGGCGAACTCGCCCGTAAGGCGGTATCGCACGTAATCCTTCGGGAGGAGGATCTGCGCGGTCCGCTCGTAAACGCGAGGTTCGTGCTTGCGGACCCATAGGATCTTGGGGGCCGTAAATCCCGTCAGCGCGGGGTTCGAGACGAGTTCGATGAGGCGTGCGCGGCCTCCGGCGGCCTCTGTGATCGCCTCGCATTCGGCGCCGGTCCGCTGGTCGTTCCAGAGGATCGCCCGCCGCAGGACCTTGCCGGACTTGTCGAGAAACACCGACCCGTGCATCTGGCCCGAAAGGCCGATGCCGGTCACCTGGGAAGGCTTGACGCGGGCCTGGCGGAGGGCCCGTCGGACGCTCTCGACTGCGCTCCGCCACCAGTCCTCAGGCGCCTGCTCGCTCCAGGCCGGACGCGGGGCATAGGAGGGGTGCTCGACGGTGACCGAGGTGAGGATGCGGCCGCGACGGTCCACGAGGAGCGTCTTCGTGCCGCTGGTTCCGATATCAATGCCGAGCAGAAAAGACATGGACACCTCCGCTGCCATGGGCCCGGCGAAGTAGGCGGCGGCTGGAGGAAAGGGGGCCGAGTCCACAGGGACGGCGCGACGGCCAGGACGGCTCGTGCTTCGCAGCGAAGCGCTGCTTCCAGCCTTCGAAGCCGACCCGTCCTCCGCAGCAGCGGCGCTGCCGCTGCGGAGGGTGGAAGCGGCTGCTCCCGCTCTTCGCAGCCCGCCGGCTGCTTCCAGCCTTCGCCCGCCCAGGGCGGGCTTCGGCGGAGTAGGCTCGGCGGGCGAAGAAGAGTCGGCGGAGTAGGCTCACAGAGCAGCATCGGTCAGAGATCGTCGTCCTCGTCGTCCCAGTCTTCCTCATCGTCGTCCCAGTCTTCGTCTTCCTCCTCTTCATCCTCAGGCTCTTCGGTTTCTTCCTCTTCGTCCTCTTCCTCGGCGGCCTCTTCGTCCTCGTCCCACTCTTCGTCCTCTTCGTCCTCCTCGACATCTTCGTCTTCGAGTTCATCGAGTTCGTCTAGTTCGTCGAGTTCCTCGCCTTCCTCGCCATCGAAGAGGTCTTCCTTTTCTTCCACGGCACGACCCTCCGGTTTAGCGGATTCCAGTTCGGCGATCAACTCGGCGGCCTGGTCCGCAAATTCCTCGGGCACGAGCACGGGCACTCCGGCCCCCACGTCGGGGATGCCCGCGACGACGGCGCTTTCGCCTTCGATGGCGGCCGGGATGCCGTGCGCCTCCAGTTCGGTCTTGAAGAGTTCCGCCTCGGCGGGATTGGCGGCATGGACCAGGAGCACGAGTTCGGTGTACTCGCGCGTTTTCTCAGCGGCGGTTCGACCCACTTCGGACTCCCCTTTCGTCTGTTTGGCGTCCTGCTTGGACGGCAACTTGCGATCCGGCGGATCATCCTTACGCTTGCGCGGCATACGACGTCTCTCCGTGTCGGCCCAGCCACTGGCGCGGGAGTGTAGGAAGCCCCCGCGCGGCTGTCAAGGGCAAAAAGTCTGCGGGCGCCGACCCTATCCGACCTGCCTGCCGGCAGGCAGGTTCCAGCATAGAAGGCGTCGCGCATCGCCGCAAGGGGATCAAGAAATCGGCGGACTCCGAACTGCCGGCCGCGCTCCGCCCGGCTTCGCCATGGCGTAGCCCGGCTCCGCCGGGGCGAAGCCCGGCAGGCAAAAAACCACGGCCCTTGCGGGCCGTGGTTCACGATGCTGCGGATCGCTCGTCGCGAGGCTATTTCTTCTTGATGTCGAAGCACATCAGCGTGTCGTTGTCGCGCAGGTAGAGGCAGCCGTTGGCGATGGACGGATGCGGCCAACTCTCGCCGGTCTTGACGGGGATCGTGAACATCCCGTTCTGGCGATATCCCTCGGGCGTCGCCCCGATGAGGACCATCGAGCCGCTCTCGTAGCGGAAGTAGAGGCGGCCGTCGGCGTACGCCACTGCGGCCGAGCCACCGGCCGGCTGCGAGGCTTTCCACCTGACCTTGCCCGTCAGGAACTCGATGCATATCGGCGCGCCGGCGGTGTGGCCGTGACCGCCGTAGATATAATCGCCCACCAGGACGAATCCGCCATGATGGTTCTGGAAGGTATTGCCATCCAGGAAATAGACTTCCTGGGCCTTCACGGAGTCGCCGGAAGCCGTCAACTTCAGGAGGGCCGCGCCGGCCCCGTAGCCGGCGGAGCCGAAGACGTAATCGCCGCGCACGACCGGCGTCGGAATGTTCGCTGTGCCGTTTGCCACGCGATCATAACCCCACAGGAACTTCCCGTCCTTGGCGGCGACGCCGATGAGGCCGCGACCCACCAGCGTCACGTACTGCCGGATGCCGCCACCTTCGCTGACGACGCACGAGGCGTACCCCGCGCCGTCCTTGCCGCGCTGACCGAAAGACGGAACCGCCGATCTCCAGATGAGGCGGCCGGTTTTCTTGTCGAGCGCGACGATCATCGCGGCCTTGGCGCCGGGCGTGCAGATGAGTTTTTCGCCGTCCACCAGGGGCGATTCGCTGTAGCCCCACACCGACATCATCTGACCGCCGAAATCGCGCATCAGGTTCTTCCGCCATTGCTCGCGGCCGGTCTTGGCGTCCACGCACACCAGGTCGCTTTTGCAGCTGAGGGCATAGACGAGGCCGCCGTCCACCGTGGGCGTGCAGTGTTCGCCATTGTCCGGCCACTCCGGGCCGACCGAGGCCGTCCAGACGACTTTATGCGTCGCCAGGTCCATGGCGACGACGGCCGCCTGCCCGTCGCGGTCGCCCATCGTGTAAGCCCGGTTGCCGACGATGGCCACGCTCGCCAAACCTTTGCCAAGGCCGGTGCCCTTCCAGAGAAGCGGCGGCCCGTCGTTGGGCCATTCGGCCAGGAGACCCGTCTCGGCCGAGATGGCGTCGCGGTTCGGACCCTGCCATTGCGGCCAGTCGTGGGCGGCCGTCGCAGGCACCGACCGCGCTGGCACGGGGGCCGCAGGGGCCGCCGACTTCGCCGGACCCGACGGGGCCGTCATCGGCTGCATCGGCGTCGTCATAGGCTGCATTGGATGCATTGGCGCTGCCATAAGTGAAACCACGATGCCAAGCGCCGCCACAAACCCCACCAGTGCACTTAGCCTTCTCATCTTCGTTCTCCTTTGAGTTCCAAGACGCTAGCGAACCGACCCATTAAACCATCCGGCCGGTCAATAAGGAAAGAGCGCACCGCCGCGCCAAGCGCTCCCGGAGGACGCCATCACTTCTCGCCCAGTCGAGTTGCCGGCGGCAACATGTGCTCCAGGAGGGCCTTGGCGTCGGCGGCCTGCGGGGTCTTCGGACATTCCGAGAGGATCTTCATGCAATACTGCCGGGCCAGGTCGAAGCGACCGGACTTGAAGTATCCGTCCGCCAAACTCAGGTACTGGCGGGCTTTGCGCTCGGTTTGGAGGACCTGAATGCGCGCCATGAGGGCGGTGTCGGCCTCGAGGCGTGCCCTCGCGGCGGCCGCCTGGATGGCCGGCTCCGTGCCGCCGCCCAGTTGCACGATCCGGCCGTAGATTTCGTAGGCTTCCGTCAGGCGGTCGAGGCGAGCGGCGGAGCGCTCCGCCGCCGTCATCTCTTTCTGCCGGACGGTCACCGCGCCGGCGGCTGTGACCTTCGCCGGTGCGGCCGACGGTGCGGCCGCGGGCGGCGGTATCGGACCTTCCGACGCTGTCGGCCCGGTCGCAGGCGCCTGGCCGAGCGATTCCGCCTCGGCCTCAAGGGCCGCCGCTCGCTGGAGGTCCACCTTGAGCCGTCCGGCCCGCAGTGTGGCCTGGAAAGCGGGGTCGGCATCCAGTTGCCGCAAAAGCATGCCGGCCGCCTTCGCGGGATTCAGGCCCATATAGACGCGCGTGATCCGCTTGAGTTCCGACAGACCGGCCGCAGGGTCCTCCCCCGCTACCAGTTGCCGCGCCACGTCCAGTTCCTTCTGGGCCTGCTCGACGATCGCGCCCAGTTGCTCGTAAGCCCTCTGGGGATAGGGCGAATCAATGCGCATCTTCGACATTTCGACGACGCGGATGAAGAGGCGGACGGCGGTTTCCATGTCTCCCGAGGCCAGCGCCTTCAAGGCGTCCTTGTAATCGTTCTCGGCCTTCTTCTTGTAGGCCTCGTGGAGGGCCTGCGGATCGTCCTCGATGACGCCGGTGCTGACGCCGGGAATACTGGTGCCGGTGCCGATATTGCCGCCGGTGGAGCCGATGACCGTCCCGCCGTCGCTTGTGGTAGTAGCGGTGCTGGTTCCGCGGCTCCTGGCACCGGCGGAGCCTGCGGTCACGCCGGTGGTCTGGGAAGTGGCGCTGCCGCTGGCGCCGGCCGCGCCGTACGCCCCGTGGGCCGTCCAGAGCACTGCCGCCGCCAGGCTGAGTGCTGCCAGCAGTCTCATGGCTGCGTCCGTTCGATGAGCGTTTGGACCTTCAGTATCGTGTTTTCGGCCGGAAATCCGTGCCACGTGTGCACCAGCAGTCCCCGGCCGCGCGGCTCGGAAACGGCGTACGAGAACGGCCGCTTGGCCGCCTCGTGCGGTTCCTCGATGAAAAGGTGACCCTGGCGAGCCGAGGCCAGCAGTTCCTCGACCTCCCGAAGATACGTTTCGGGGCTCTCGGCGTCCACCTGGTAAGCCATATGGTAGACGATCGGGCCGCGGGCCTCAAGGCGGTGTTCGCGATGGCCAACCAGGTCAATCGTGCGCACGAGTCCCCTGCGCGGCAACTCAATTTCGCGCGGGGCGACCACTTCCGTGACGGCGTCCGGACCGTCCACGCAGGTAATCACGTGACCGACGTCCAGCAGCCAGACATCGCCCTGGAAGGTGGCGTATCCGAGGGTGCGGCGAGCCCGGATATTGAAGAATTCCGGGTGGATCGTCCGCAGGTACAGCCTCAGTTGCAGGTCCGCCACCGCTACCTGTCGTTCGTTGGTATCCATGGCACTACAGTATTATACGACCTTTTGGCACGCCGGCAATTATTGAATGCTCCAGCGCCTTGCCGCTTCCCCGTTGCCTATTCCCCATTCCCCGTTCCCGCCTTTGCCTTAAGTCGTTTTGACTTACGTTGACTTACGTTTTTTTGCGCCCGGAAAACGCGCTTTTTTGGCAAAAGGGCCCCCCCAGTTATCCCCCCAATGGCCTTGGCTGGGGCGCCGCGAGGGGGCAAACCGCATGCCGAAGGCAAATGTTAAGATGGCTTGATCCGTTTTGAATAGTAAGTGATGGGTTTTTGATCACTTTTGGCGCGCAAGTGAGGGTCGTTTGAGCGCTTTTGACTCGTTTTGATTTTCTCCATTTTTGTCGTAAGTCGCGTTTTTGCAAAACGACTTACGTGAGCGCGAAGCGCGGAACTCGGAACGCGGAGCCAAGGCCAAAACACGCCGCTACCCGCCTTCGCCGCTACCCGCCGCCGCCGAACTCGATGTCCTTTTGCCGGACGCGCTTGGGCTTGTGTTTGGGGGCTTCGGGAAGAGTGACGCTCGGTCCGCCCGCGCCGCCGGGAACCTGGAGGCAGCGCGGATTCGGCCGATGCGGGTCAGCGAGGAGTTCTTCGATCGTCAGGATTTGCACCTTCGGATACGATTGCTTGTCCCAGGGCGAGACGTACATTCCTGCGGCGGCCGCCTCGGTCCGCATCGGTTGCGTCGGCTTTTCTAGGGTGATAAAGACGCCGAGTTCCGCCCCCTCGCGCGAAAGCGTGCCGGCCAGGTCCCGGATGTCGCCCGCCTTGACGTGGCCGCTCTTCACCTGGACGAGCATGGTCTTGGCGACCCACGCGCCGCCCTTTTGCTCGTCGTGGAAATAGCGGACGCCGTCCACGCCCTTGTCGGCCCCCTTCTTGGGTTTGCCGCCGACCGGCCGCGCGCCGATAAGGCCGAGCGCCCAATATTGGAAATCGAAGGCGTCCTTGGCCGCCAGCGCGGCCGCGCCTGCCGCGCTCACCGGCACACCCTGTTCCTCGAACTCCGGCGGCGGCGTGAACCGCGTCGCCAGCCGGTGCTTGACAAGACCGATGGCGACATGGGTAATGTCAATTCCGATCCATCTCCGCGGCGGCAGGTCGGCATGCTCCCGATTCAGCGTCTCGACGGCATCAATCGTCGTCCCGCACCCGCAGAACGGGTCCATGATTACGTCGCCGGGGTTGCTGGAGGCGGCCACGATGCGCAGCAGAAGTTCAAGCGGCTTTTGCGTGGGATAGCCCAGCCGTTCGGCGGCCTGGGAATTGATCTCAGGAATGTCGGTCCAGACGTCGCCGACGGGGTGGCCCGGCATCTCATCAAGATATCGAATTACCGTCGGCCGACCTTTTTTCGTGAGGACGATGCGTCCCTGGGCAATGAGTTTATCTATCTTCTCCTGGGACCATCGCCAGTGAGTCCCCCGCTTGGGTTCGAGTTTCTTCCCGAAAAAGACGCGCGGCGGCCCCTGTCCCGCTGCAAGGGCGTTGTCCAGCCGCCAGATCCGCCCTTTCTTGTCCTTCTTGAAATGCGATGTGATATAGGCCGGGTCGTAAGGCTTGCGCCGCGTATGGTAGGTGTGCTGCGCCATTTCCCTGGCATACATCAACACAACATCATGGATCCGGCCCCATCGCTTGGCGTCGGCGTGGAAGTTAAATCGTTCCCAGATCACTTCGTTCAAAAAGTTTCTGGGGCAAAAAATCGCGTCCAGAATCAGTTTCAGATAATGGCTGGCCGTTGGGTCGCAGTGGAGATAGAGGGACCCCGTAGGCTTGAGGACCCGGTGCATCTGGACCAGCCGCACGGCCATCTGCACGAGGTACGCCGACATCGGCGTCGGTTTCAGGAAGTACATGAACGTCTTCGTGAGTTCCGCCAACGGCGCGGGCACCTCCGGCGATTGCTGGATTTCGGTCAGGGCCTTATTGGCCTCCATGTCCCAGGTCCATGTGTCCTCGAAGGCCTTGATCTGCGCGGCCTCGGGTGCGCCGGTGGTCTCCTTGAAAAGGACGTTATAGGACTGCTGGCTGTTAAAGGGCGGGTCCAGGTAGATGAGGTCCACCGACTCGCCGGGAAAATCCTTGAGGAACCCGAGGTTGTCGCCGAAACACAAGAGGTTCCTGGGAAACGCGTCGGCCATTGGCATCCCCTTATCAGCCTTGCCGCAAGGATTGTTCCATGATGCGGCCGCCGATGCAAGGGTTTAGCACCCCGCCCCAAAAACGCACGGACCCTGCTTTGAAAGCATCGGGGCACAGGCCTGGCCTGTGCCCCGAACGATTGCCTCCGGGCCGACTATGCTGCCCCATACGGGCCCATACGGGCCCGGTCTCAACAAGGATCCGGTCTCAACAAGGACCGCATGGCCGACACCGGGTTTATCCTACGGTCTTACTTCTCCTTCGGCGTCTCCGCCTTCGGCGCTTCGACCTTGGGCGTGGTGGCCTCGATCTTCGTGGCGGTGCCTTCGGCCGGCGTCACAACCACTTCCTGACCGGCCTTGAGGTCGGCCACGTTGGCCTCTTTGCCGTCCACGGTGACCACGGTCTTATCGTCCGTGACGACCACGACTTCCTGCTCACCGGCCTTCACTGTGACCTTGGCCTCTTCGACCTTTACGACGGTCCCCGCGAGGGTCGTCGGCTTGGCCTCATCCGCCCCCATGACCTGCCCAGCCAACAGCCCTGCGGCGACTCCCAGAACGACCAACAATGCTGCGTACCTCATTGTGCTTCCCCTTTCAGAAGAAGGTTTCCTTGCCCGGTCGGCTGAGCGGGGCCCTATCCGCTCATCCTACCGCCGGGTTAAGAGCCCCTGATTATGCCAAATCTCTGCCCGCAATGCAAGATTTTCCTTGGAGAAATCGCCTGGAGCGGTTTCAGATTGACCGTAGCGGGGCAAGGCGGGTTACCCGCCTCGGAGATGGTCCTCTTGTATGTTGTCTTCGGCGTGTTCTTCGCCGATACTGACGGACATGGTGGGACAGGCAGCGTCCGCCCCCACCCCCGCGGGGGTGGGGGCGGGCGGCGGCGCGGGAGATCGTTGGTCCTCTGGTCC
>Ga0315275_10001326_pt1 | contig 21640 bp, 30 predicted proteins | sample YL17G03_0_MG_FD_205557 | JGI IMG/M metagenome (GOLD analysis project Ga0315275, IMG submission 205557) | Sediment microbial communities from Yellowstone Lake, YNP, Wyoming, USA - YL17G03_0 | ecosystem: Environmental > Aquatic > Freshwater > Lake > Sediment | place: USA: Wyoming | collected...
GCACGGCGCAGGCAGCGGACCCTTGCGAAAGTCGTAGCACCGCAAGCTGACCTGCTGGACCTGCTACGTCATCACCACGCAAGCTCAAGGTCACCTGACGACGAGGTGGCCGAGCGCGAGCTGCTCGAGCAAGTGCATCGGGCACTAACCGAAATGACTGAACGGCATCGCGACGTGTTCCTGCGGTTCTACATGCACGGGGAAGACTGCGGCGTCATCGCAAGCACGCTCCACATTCCCATCGGGACCGTCTACTCGCGGCTCCACATGGCACGCCAACGATTCATCGAGAACCTTACTCAACCTCGACAGTGCAGTAGAACGTGGCCAGTGCGCGCGAGCCTCCGAACGGCACATCGTTCCTGAGCCGAACACGCAGCTCGACACCGGAAGCTGACGATACCGGGCGGATGGTGCCGTACCGGAAGGGCAGACTGTGCATCGGTGATGCCAGCCCGCGCTTCGCACCACCGATGGCGGGCAATGACACTGACGGTTCTTCCGCTTCGTCGACGAAGTTGCTGATCGTCTTGTAGACGGTCTCCTTGATCTTGACCTTGTTCGGCAGGTCATAGGGGTTGTAGACCCAGATCTCGAACACCACGTCGTCGTTGAGCACGACGTCTTCGCTGAAGCGTGCACGCGCCCGCTCTACGTCAATGCGGGTGCCAGCGTCGGGGACAACCTTGAACGTGCTGTCCACCATCTTCGAGTAGGTCGCCTTCACGACCTTCCCATTCTGGCTCGAGTCGAACGTGATCTCCCCCGTCAAGTAGTTCGCCACGTAGTCCCCGCCCGAGTCTGCGAACGGAATGCGCTCCACCTGAGCAACATCGTCGGACGTGACGACTAGCTCGTATCCGTGCTCCACGTCGAGGCTGTATGCGTTCTCGTCCCAGGTCTTCCCGTGCGTCATGTCGATGATGACTTCACCAGTCGCATACGTCAGATCGTCACTCGTGGTGAGCACCTGCTCGGTGACTCGCTCACTCGTGCAGAACCACGTCGTGGGATCGCAGAAGTTGTGCGTGGTCAGGATGAGTTCGCGACCAGTGCGGGGCGCAGGTGCAGAGAGCTGCACGCCGTAGTCCGTCTTCGCATGCACCGACTGGTTGAACTTGCCAGCCTCCACGAGGGCATCGTACTCAGCGAGGTCGGCGTCGTTCTGTTCTTGCGTGTAGCCACCGGTCACAACACCGTGTGGAACATCTCCCCTCCACATGGTGACCTCGTAACGGTCCCCATCCGTGAACCAGACGGTCACGATGCCGTTGACTTCCGAGCTTTGCCCTGACGCCTTGTGCGCGGCGAGACTCGCCTTCCATTCTGTCCACATGCCCGAACCCCTTATGCGTCGTAACTGTCGAAACTGCCGCGATAGTTGAATGCAGAGCCAGTAGCGGTTGTGACGTACAACGTGATGCGCGCCGGGCCGACTACTTGGATCTGTGAACCGTAAGATCTGAAGACTGAGCTATCCAAACCGGCAACAGTAATACCGTCAGATACTTGTTTTTCGACAGCAGCCGCAGCGCCGATGACTTTGGCGCGCAGGAAGCCAATACACGAACCTGCCGTGTTCGTGACGTTGGAGCCGATCAACACGCCCGTCACGTTGGCCGTCTTGCCCGTCACTACGTGGTGGTGCGCGAGGAAGGTACGGTTGTCGGTGGCACCGATCGTGATCACTGTAGCGCCCGCACCCGCGAGGCCAGCCTTTAGGGTAAGAATACCGACGTTAGAACCTGTGGAACCAACAGTGAGCACTTCGATCTTCTCGATGAAGCACTTGGTACTGGTGACGAGGTTGACGAACGCAACTCCGTTCAACGTCACATCTTCAAAGCCCGCAGTCGCGCCAGTCGCATCGACGTAGAAAATGCGGACTGTCCGCGCACCAGTGCCCGCCGCCGCATCGCTCGCGCTCGCTGACGCGATAGAGCCAGTGAAGTTTGCAGACTGTTCCGTGTACGGAGTGCGGTACAGGGCCGACGTAGTGACCGCAGCGAGCGCTATGTCGCCGAATGCTAGCGACGGCGTAGCAGCCGATGGGGTGGTCGTAACTGCGAGCACCTGATCGCTTGGGAACACGATCGGTATCGAGTTGGCCATTGTTTTCTGGCCGATAGTCGGTGCTGTTGAGCCGAGCCACGCACCGTTGTTGATGTCGAGCCTTCCACTGATCAGCGCAGCAGGTAGTCGAGTGAGCAGTTGCTTCAACCGACCGATCACTGTGAGCGCAGTGTCAGCGTCGCCCGTTGCACCCGTCGCGGTATTGATCGCCGCGACGGTGCTCTCTGTCGCCCGCGTACTCAGCAAGACATCGAGGTTGTCCGTCTTAGCTTTGATAAGCGCAGCGGTTGCTTGCGTGGCCAGCGTTGCGACCGTCGCCTCTGTTGCAGCTCCCGCCGGCAGAGCACTACTCACGACATCGACATCGCCGATGTTGTTCGTTCCAGCGGGCAACTGGTCGGCGATTTTCTTGACGCCTGTCGTGTCGCGAATCGCAACGAGGATTGTCTCGATGTCCCCGGCGTTTATGTTCAACGCAGCGAGCGTTGATTCGGTCGCTGCTCCTGTTGGAAGCGGCAACGCTGCTGCATCTACTGTGATCGAGCCACCGCCATCCTTGATTGCGACGGCGGCCTGATCACTGGCGATGACTACTGGAACCGAGGCAGCGCTCGTCGCACTGCCGAAGACGATCGGGTTACCGTTCGCGTCGTAGAGCAAGACGTTGGGGACTGTTGATCCTGCACTCATGTGATCTCCGTACCCGAGGCCTGCATGGTGATACCGACCGCGCTCGCGAAGCCGAACAACTGGTCACCAGCACCCATCGCCTGCCCAATGGTAAGGATGGTCGTGCTGTTCTTCAGGAGCAGCGAGTCAAATGCGATGTACTGCTTCACGTCGTCCGCAGCGCCAGCCACCGCTACGCCGAGGCGATAGGTCAGATTGCCGTTGGTCCGATTGCAGATCTCGATGCTGGAGCACACCGCCTGAGTCGCTGCCGGGACCGTATAGAAAACCGTCCGAGCTGTCGCAGGCAATGCCACCTGACCGAACGTCTTGAAGGACTCTGCCACTTGCTCACCCGCCCATCAGAAGAAAGTGCCGTCGATACCCGTAGTCCACCACCACTGAGCCAGTCAGAAGCTGAGTCAGCGTCACAGGCGTCGTGTTGTTCTTGTCGCGGAAGGTCAAGTCGTCGCCAGCGCGTGCAATGTAGACGAACTGGTCCCGGGTGCTCAGATCCTGGAAGTAGACGCCACAGGATTCGATCGCATCTTCCTGAGGCTTGATCGGCTCGGGCCACGCCACGTCGTCCGCAGGGTTGCCACCGAGCGCACTCTGCTCCTGCTTGTAGACCTGGACCCGGTTAGTGCCGATCGCCATGGGCCGCAGCCTACCTCAAAACGAAAACCCCCGCCCTGTGATGGAGCGAGGGTTCAGTTGGAATGGCTCCCCACTTTTGTCACCAAGGCAGGGGATTCCTCGTGGACCTTCTCAGGCCGGTGCTTCCCGTGTCAGCGGGACCAGCCAGCCTGACAGCGTGCCGGGTGATTCTCTCACCCGGCTACCTTACGCTGCCCGCTTCGCGTAGTCGATGACCTGTACGATGAGGTCCGTCGCGTTCTTCGCGATGCCGACCTGGATCAGACGGTTGCCACCGCCGGGCAGACCTGTCCCGATGCCGCCCGCCGCCTGGAGGTAATAGATGTCGCCCGCCGTTGCGCCCACCAGAGCACCCGGTGCAACGCCACTCTCGATGACCTCGAGCGCGACAGCGGCACCACCTGCCGCAGTCATCGTCAGGCCGATGACCTTGGCGCGGGCGTTGTCGTTCGCGCGAGCCTGTTGCACTCGGTCCACCGTCGCCGACATCGCGACCGCGTGGTACTGCGTCAACGCCTCGAAAGACAGGAAGCTGTTGTCCTGCACTCGGGGAGCCCAGGCGGTCGACAGGCCACCGGCAGCACTCACCAGGGAGTTGCCGTTCAGCTTGGCAGCAAGGCCCGTTGCCGTGCGCTCCAGGCCACCCGTCGCATGCACCGCCGCGCGCAGCTTGCCCGCCGCAGTGTTGACGTCGAACTCGAGGCCAGACGAACCACCACCCGCGCCCGCAGTCTGCGCACCGGCAGCCGTGTCGAGTTCCACCTTGACCGAGCCCGCAGTGTGCGAAAGGCCCTGATCGAAGGTGTACGCCACCGCCGAGGAGACCTGCGCGAACGCTAGCGCGGTCGTGTCGACCACGATTGGATCGTTCGTGGTGAGCGTCCAACCCGTGTCAGCATCCGTACCCGCCGAGATGAACACCGTCAGGTTGGCAGTCACCTCGAGGTTGGCGTCGGCATCCAGAGATCGCGTGAGGACGTAGGGCGTGCCACCCGAACCGATGTCCGTCACGACGTAGACGCCATTGTCCGAACCGGTGACCTGACCACGCACGAGGACGCGATCGTTGAGAGCCATCACCACGCCATCGAGAGTCGCTGCACCGTTCGCGTTGGCGGTGAGGGTCTTGCCGACGCCTGAGCCAGCCGCCGTCACCGCAAGGTCAGTCGAGGTCGCCACGCGACAGGAGTTCTTCCAGTCGAGACCGTTGACCAAGGCGTCCACGTAGGCCTTGGTCGCCGCACCTTGTGGCGTCGTGGGGTCTGCGAGACCGGTGATGAAGTTCGAGTTCATCAACAGGTCGCCGCGCTGATCTAGCGCGTCACCTATGGGAGCCTCTTCAAGAAACGCTTGGTTCCCCGAAGCAAGCAATACGATCGGTCTCCGATTGGCCATGCGTCATCCCCCTTCGAGTGCCTGGCTAATGCACAGGCACGTTGATCTTTCCGGTTTCGTCGTCATATGAGACCACGCTCAGGTCGATCTTGTACCGGGTTTCGACATCTTTCCTGAACTGTTCGTAAGTATCTTTCGCCTTCTGCCGTGCGATGATGTCGCGCTCAAGTTGCGCGGATAGGGTGGCAATCTCAGCCCTAGCCTTACGTGTAACCTCGTCAATCCTGAACGTCGCAAGTTGCGTCACTAGGTCGAACCGCTCCCACCGCGACCTCAACCCATCCAGCTTCAGCAGGTCGAGCTGAGACAACCACGTTGGAGCCGCCACCGTCGCCACAACATCGAGCACCCGGTTAGCCTTACGGATACGCGCCATGTCAGGGATTCCTTTTGATGATGTCCAACACCCGTATCATGACCGAAGCCCGCCGCGCCGTCAGGAAGTCCACGGGCACACTGAGCACCGTCCCGACCGTGGCCAGGAAGCCCGATGCTGGAACCAATGCCGTGACTTTTCCAGCCGCACCGTCAAGAGGCTCGTCGTCCGCTGCTGCTAGAAATACCTTCTGACCGACGATCGGGACGGGGGACACGTCCGTGAACCACACGTTGGGCACCCGACCGAGCGCAGTCACCCGACCATTGACCCCTGCGAACGCTCCCAAGGCCAACGAAGGCAGCAAGGTGCGAGAGTCCGTGTGTGACACCTGGTCATTGGCACTCTCGTACACCAGCCGCCCACTGAGCACGAGAGCAGTGTCGACCTCGACGATGACATCGCCGGTCTTGCCAGGTGGCCCGACTGGCCCCTGCTCACACAACACGACCGTGCGTAGCTCGTGGTTCTCGACATCGAGCGAGAGCTGTGGATCCTGCACGTCGATGTGCAGCACGTCTTTGCAGACTGCAGGCTCATAGCCGTCGTACTCGAACAGGATCGGCAACGTGCTTGGTCGCACGATCGCGTCGAGTCCCTCGATGACCTCCATGATCAGGAGGCCAGTGTCGTCAGGCATAGGCATTGAACGGACCTGCAACCAGAGGGATGACCCGTAGCAGCGGGTCGATCAGGTCGATCTTCCAGGTCGTTTCCAATATGCCTGGCACGTCGACTGGAGTGATCTCGAACTCGAACTTTCCAAGCAGCGCGTCGACCATCGTCACACTGAAGCTCGTGGCCGGCTGAATCACCCCATCAAACGTGGAGCCCGTGAGGTCCATCGGCTGTCCGTTCTTCTTGAGCAAGGTCACCGAGACCCGCAACGTGCTCGCCGCGCGCATCTTGATTCGCGCTGGCTTCGGGATGTTCGAGATCTCTTGCACGGGTTGCTCCTAGTTTTGCGGCCGAGAGTAACCCGCGGGTTACTCCGAGTCCCTACGATTACACCGCCGCGCCGCGTAGTAAGCCTGTCGAAATGGCTTCTGTCGATCTGAATGGCACCGCACCTGAACCCAGCACACCGGAGCTTGATCACACGCACCCTTCGGGTCCAAGCAGCTCCCGCCATACGCATTCGCAGACGGGCAGATAGGCTCGCGCGGTTCTTCGATGAACTCCCTTGCCATCTCAACGATCGCGTTCCAACGAGGGAGAATGCGAGACCATGAAGACGCAGCTTCAGGCCAGTGCGGAGGCTTGGTCCCTTCGAGGTTCAACTCAAGAACCCACAGGGTTCGCGGCGTCATCACCTTGAACACCGAGTTGTATGCACGAAGTTGATCGACGAAGTGCCAGGCTGGCTCGCGCTTGATTCGGTTCTCCGTGAGTGTCGCGTTGATCTGCCACATGACCCAACACTCAGTCGGATCCTCAAAATCAACTTCTCCTACGCATTGCTGAGCGAGTGTCAGAACAGTAAGGTCTTCGTGGTACTTACCCTGAGCATTAGCGGGACTGCTCAACAACAGCACAGCCCACATGACGAGATGGTTGGTCTTGTTCATGGGCCGCACGCTAGCCTACTGAGACTCGATCGGCTCGCATTTATGCACAATGTGGCTCTCGACAACCTGATGGACCATGCTTGTCATCTTCTCAAGCTGAAACATCACGAATGCAAGGACTATGATGTTGAACAACAAGGTGACAAGTGTGACCCACCGAGTCATCACATTGGAGCGTTGAGTGATCCCCATCTGCTCAAGCACACCTCGCAGCGTCTTGACGTTCGACTCCCACGCCGCCATCAACCTCTGACGGTCTATGACCTGCATACCTTCGCGAGGTGTTCCGATCGTAGGGCGTTCAGTCGGGTTCTTGAGTTCCTCCACTTCCACCTTCAACTCGTTGATCTTCTGAGTCTGCTTGGGGGGAATCGAGCCCATTGAGTGCCTCCTTCATCAGTACGTCATCGAGCGTCAAACGAGCTTCCAGTCCTGAGAGTGTGGTCGGACTCAACGAAGGTGGAGGATCTGACTTGGTGCGAATGTCGAACTGTCCACGCGATGATTGCATGTGCTCAAGTGCCAGCTTGAATGCGACCTCTGCGTTCACCGACGCGATCTGACGCTGCACATCTTCGTGGCATGGGTCGCCCATGAACTTGCGCCACTTGCGTTGGAGGTGTTCGACAAGGCGCATGGTCAGTCCTTGGGTGGCGGTAGCGTTCGATCTGCCTGCTTGCTCCATTCAGCAAGTCGGTGAGCGATCGCGTCCCCGTACTCGCGGAACTCAGCCGCAGCCGCTCGTTGATCCTCAGTCCGCTTGTCTCGAATGGTGCGAGAGTCCTCGTGTGCAAGCTTGAGTTCATCCAGTAGACGAGCCCGATCCTTCACGAGCCACTGCACCGCCCAGACCATCGCCGCGCACAACGGCGCGGTGAACGGTCCGAACTCTTTGAGCAGTGCGAAGAACGAATCTCCCATCACGGCCCACCCTACAGCAGGGCGAAGGCCGCCTGCACCTGATTGAGATACCAGGCCATCGGGAAGTTCTTGCCCGGGTCAGTGTGCGTCGACTTCTTGAACGCCAGCGAGACCGCGTGGTGTGTCGTGATGCCACGCTGCTTCGCAAGCAGACCTTCACGATCCACGAACTGAATCGGGACGCTGTGACGTTTACAGATACGAGCAGTCAGACCGGCTGAGATGAGCAACATCGGCTTACTGAATGCGTCCATCCACTCCAAGGTCGTCTGCTTCGCCTTCCCCGCGTGCTCGATGCCGATGCCGTTGTGGTTCGCTCCGGGCGCGTGCCACGCAATGTCACGCTCCTCGACCATCTGCACAATGGAGTTGCAGTCGATCGCGTAGTGCGCGCTGGCACGAGGGGCCGAGTAGACCTGATTCAGACCAGCGAACCAGTGAGCCACGTCCTCAGCCTTGTCCGCAGTCTCAGCACCCTCCATGTCGTGGATCACAATGAGGTCGACTTTGAGTCCATTGCCGATCTTCGTCTTGGTGAAGTTCGCAGCCTGCACGAACTTGATCATGGTCATGTCGCTGTGGCTGAGATAGTCCTCAACGTTCAGCTCTGACGATGTACCCCTCATTTATCTTCGAGCCCTGGGAATATCTGGCGAACCACCGATGGTGCGGCATCCTCCGCCGCTACGCGGTCACGCTCGGTGATAACGTTCGTCAGGCTGGCGATCCTGCGCTCAGCCTCGATTGCTTCCTGATGCAGCCTCAACTTCTCATTGGTCGCACGCTCAGCCTCGAGGTGGCGTTCGTACTCGGCAATCTGTTCAGCCGTCATGACCTCGTTGTCACCCACGTCGCGCCGCGGACGTTCGCGCTCGCGAGCCTTCGCAGCATTCCCCACATCGCTCAAAGACTGCTCTAGTTCCTCAAACGTCGGGACTTTCTCGTCGGTCATGGATCAGTCTCCCATCAGGCAATAGTCGAGGCGAGTGCATGTCGCAGCTTGGTTGAAACAGGTGACGCCACTGGTCTTGTAGACCCCACTCGCTACCACGTTTCGGCAGACCACCTGGCAAGGTACATCATCTGAGTCTCCCAAGATCTCGTTGGGGCCGGGACTTCCGGTTCTGCCAGGACATTTGAGGACAGCGGCCCGCGTGCAAAACGTCTTGCAGGCGTCGGAGCTGCTCGACGGACTTGCAGCATCAGGAGGCTCGACAGGAGGCTCGACAGGAGGCTCGACAGGAGCCACCACAGGAGCCACCACAGGCGGCCTACAAGGCTCTCCCTGCTGACAGGCTGCCGCGAGTAGCCCGATGGCGAGAGCGGCCCGTCTACAGGCGCTAGAGCAGTTCATGTCGTGGCTCCTGCCGTGATGGCTTCTTGAAGGCGTTGCCAGCCATAGACGACGTGGAAGTCGCTCGCGACTGGAGTTGCAATGAGGGAATGGTGGAACCAGCACAACCCATGGTCGCGCCACGCTTCACCCCATGAGTTGAGCACTCGGAACCAAACGACTCCTTGCTCATCCGTTTTCCAACCGATGATCAACATCGCGTGACCACCAACGGTTGGACTGTAGTCGGCGACGATATGGTCCGATGCATTGTTGACCAGGAAGGACTCACGGACAGCGGTGCCGAACGCGACAGCGTATCCAGCAAAGAGTGCTGTCTTGATGGCGTCGATACGCTGGGCACCAGTGGTGTAGATCTTGACGAACTTCCCACCCGCGCGAGGGTGAGCCCAACGCATGGCGTCGAAGCTCGGTCGCTTGTTCACCTTCAGAGTGAACTCAGAAAACGGCCAGTGCTTCTCGTCGGGGACGCCGAAGTCTGAGAGCCCCGCGGCGCACGTCCGCAAGTATGTTCCCGAGTCCACCACCGCGCCGGGCCCCATCTCTTTGCGGGCATTGAAGTACGCGAACAGTCGGGAGCAAGGTATGAACGGAAGTCCAACCTTCGTCTCGGCGATGTGAATGCCGGCGATGAATGCGTGAGCCACGCACGAACTCGTCGCGCCTTGATTCAAGATGACAGGAGCACCGTTGATCGCAGGGATGAAGTGTTCGAGTGAGAACTCAGGCACGACCGGTGCTGCCGACAAACGCATCGTCGAGAAAGGCAACGTGTCAACGGGCTTGTCCTCTTCGAGGATTGCACCGAGACCCTTACGCTTACTTGGGAAGATCGGCATCGTCGTGATCCTGTCCGGCTTGGACGCTGATTGCCATACCGCGTTGGAGTTCAAGCTGTGCGTCGATGAAAGGCTTGAGCACTTCGTGGACCGCGCAGATCTCCACTATGTTGAAGCCACTGTATTTGACCTGCTCTGCATGCGGTGGCGACACCTGGGCGACCAAGAGCGCGAACTCGTCCGGGTTCTGCTGGGCGAACAACTGGCAAGCAGCACTGGCCACATCATCCACAGTGCGCACCACATGTTTGAACGTGGCGCAGCCAGTGAGGAAAAAGATCGCCACCAGGACCGCGCTGATGAGGCAACCGATGAACACGTTGAGGGTGTTGTCTTTCATTTCACTTTCCTTCCAGTCTGAAGCAGGCGCATCTCTCGAACCTTGGCCTCGATCAGCGTCTCGACTGCACTTTCTACGTCCCCGAACGCTTTGCGCAAATCACTGGAGTTGTTGCCAAGCAATGCCATGAGCCTCTGAACGGCTTGCATCTTGATGATCTTCGCTAGCTCCGGGGTGAGCTTGCCCGACTCCGCCTGTTGCTTCGCCGGCTGTACCACCGTCTGCTCAATCTCAAGCACGACGATGGTGGCCAGTCGGTCAAGCTTGTCGAACAGCGCCGTGAAGTTCTGCCCTTTCAGCCTCGCGCGCAATGCTTCCATGGCCATCGCACCGACCAAGCACAGCAGGGAGAACGCAATCGAAATCAGCTCAACGGGCGGGACAAGTGTGAAGATCGTCTTCATCCCCGAACGGTATCAGCAACCGCTATCGCCCCGTGCGAACTTCCTGGAACTGGTCGCCAGCCACGTCCAGGAGCACTCGACCCTGCCATTGGTTGTGGCCGACCTCGCGCAGCACCACGAGGTACTGCCCCGCGCCCTGGACTTGGAAGGCGAAGCTGTCAGGGATGAACGTGTCAAACGTCTCTTCGAGGTAGCCCGCTCCGCTTCCGAACGCAGGTTGCACGATGAGCTTCAGTGGCTTGACCAATCCACCAGGTAGCGTGCGGGTGTAGCCGAAGTTCAGCGTGATGACCTTGCCAACCGTGAGCGGCTTCGAGGCATCGTCGATCGCGATGTCGATCATGTCGGCACCGATGAAGGTCGGGCTGATTGAGTCGATGGTCTGCGTCACGGTGACACCTCTGCGTCGAAATGAAGTAGCACTGAGCCACCGTCCTCGCGAAATACCTGGGCCGTGTAGTGACCCGGTATCTTGATCACGCAGTCGAACACCGACGACCACCCGACACTCTGAAGCACCAGAGGTACAACGCCTGGTTTCTCAAGCCATCGTAGAGAGAACGTGTTGCCGATCAGGTTAGCATCGGGCTTCACGTGACCTTCTTCAGCAGCGGCGATCTGCACGCGCATTGAAGCAACGCCGTCCACTGTCACCAGCTTGTAGAGCTGATTGACGTCCGATCGCAGGCGGTTGATCTGGGACAAACTCGGATCACCAGTCACGTCAGTCCAGCGATTGGCAGCCGCGGCTGCGTAAGGGTTCACCGAGAATGATGCGTTGTCCTCGTCAACCGTGGCCCACACGAAATCCTGTTCAAGCGGCGAGAGAGTCCGAGCCCATACGTGGAAGCTGTCCAAGTCGCCATCGAGATAATCGCCGGTCGTGCTGCGACCCAAGTACGCCACGCCCGGTGCGATGCTGAACGTCGACGCTCCGACCTGCGTCGTCGGGTCAAGAGTGCGATCACGAGCTGCCGACACAGCCACCCCATCCGAGGTCGCAAGCCAACGTCCGCTCGCCAAGTCCGACGCCCCCACTGAACTCGTCGCACCGATCTTGAATCGCCTGACGCCAGCCTGCCGGCGCGTCACCTTCATGCTCTGCTGGTCATCGTAGACGGTCTGAATATCTGCGACGTTGGCACCCTGTGCGAACTGAAACGCGACCGCTGCACCACTGACGTTCGTCGCGTCGGGGAAGTCCACGGGGATCACTGAGCTGAGGAACGTCGAGTCAGTCCGATTGAACCGTACCTTGCGCTGACCGAGCACGATGGCGAGTTCCGGTTGTAGAGCTTGGTTCAGTTGCACGAAGTCTCCGAACCTCCCGCCCGCGTAGGTCACGATATCGGCAGGGACACGAGGAGACGGCAACGACGGCAACCCCGGTGCCCGGTTGCGCCAACGCTTGACGAAACCAGGGTTCGTCGGATCTTCTTCGATGTCGGCCCGAGTGCAGCTCACGATGAGCCCGTCGATATCCCGGTATGAAAGGCGCGTGGCCGCCGTGAAATTTGGCATCGGTTCTCCCGAGTAACCCGCGGGTTACTCCATCACGGCACGAAGTAGGACGGGCGATCGGCAGGCGCACCGATTGCGGGAGTTCCAATCACCATGCAGTTCACGTCGATCGGAAACGGGAAGGTCGCGAAGTTGATGTATGTAAATCCTCCTGCCATCTGTTGCGCCGTAACCGTGATGTGAGTGGCGTCTTCGACATAGGCGTTGATCAGATAACCGCTGGTCGCCGACCATGATCCGAACGCGATCATGGACGACGCCAACGGTTGTCCCGCGATCGTGTCCAACGTGAAACGGATGCACGGGGTGCCACTCAAATCCGTGCCGAACGCACAACTGACGATCCCGTAGTTCGACCCGTTGACGATGCCGCCCGACCCGTCCAGCCGAGCGATGCCCCACGCTTGCAATGCTGCGCGGTCTCCGCTTGTAACAACTCGGTCGTAAGCCAAGCGACCGTCAGACCCGATGAAGTAGCAAGCATCGAGGAGACCAGTCACTGCACCTGCGGCCATGTAGATCAAGCCGCCGTCCACGTATTCGTCGGTCGGCTTGACAGCAGACGAGAAGTGGAGGTGAGGTGGCTTGATACTGTTGCGGGTGGACACCGCACCCTTGAGCATTGGAGCACCCTTGCCCGCTGCGAAGATCGGTTGATACTCGAAGTTCGTCAGTCCCGAGAAATCGTTGACCTCGAGACCTGTCACCAGCGCCGCAGGTGTGCTCGTTACGTCAGTGAATATTCCGACCAGAATCTTGTTGCCGATCGATGCACCCGCGCCGACCACGCCGAACTGATTGTAGTAGGTCGTGTCAGTGGTGTTCCCCGAGAACAGCGACGTGATGCCCGAGCCGTAGGTCTTCCCGTAGAAGCTGCCAGCCGCGCGTTGCACGTAGTCGTCGAAATCGGATGGTAAGTTCAACGGGTCCACGCTGGTCGTCGAGGCAAGGATGCCTGACGATCCACGAGAGACTGACCCCACGCCAGCATCTACAGCGGACGTCAACCCGAGAGGCCCGAGACCACCGATCATGACCGAGCCTGGTCCGCCGTGTCCGGTGCCCGACGTATCGCCACCGACGCTCCTCAAACCCGGGCTAGCGTAGTGATCATCGTCGTCGCCGACCAGCGTGCCGCCGTCAGCATGCAACGCAGCTCGCCCGATCTGGTAGCCGCTTATGAACCCAACGAAGTTGGAATCACCAGCGCGGGCGTCGACACCGTAGCCGCCAAATTCGCCATCGCCACCCTCACCGTAAAGCCCGCGACCGCCGAAGCTGCCCGAGTTTCCCGTCGCGCCACCGAAGGCCTTGATCGCAGCACCACCATCATCGTCAGGGTTCGTGTGCCCGGTGATGATCATGGCGGTTCCCGGCGCAGTGCCCGGACTGGAGACCGTGGTCCCCGTGATCAACACCATGTTGAAAATCGCTTCGGTGTCCGCCGACTGGACGATGTTCAGGCCGTTCCCGCTCCCACCCGATACGTCGATGTAGAGACCGGCAGCGAGCTGAGTATTCACCAGCTTGAGCGTGTTTCTTCCCGCTCCTGCAATGCCCGAACCGTCGAGCAATAGCTGGTCGCTAGGCGCATAGTCACCGCCTCCCAGACCATCCAGAGCGTTCGTCAGGTTGTCATCGATCAAGTTCATCTGCGTGGACGTGAGCAGCTCGAACAGTGCCCAGCTCGCAGGATTGGCGCGTACGAATGTCATTTCACGACCTCAGCCAGAACGCCGTCGAGCGTTCGGATCTTCTTACCCTTGCCAGGAACCACCGAAGGATCACTGACCATCCAACCATCCCAGCCACCAAGCTCAGACCCCTTGAACCTGTCGCCGATGTCGCGAGAGATCACGACCCGAGCCTGCAACGTGTCGACCAACAACGCCGACTCACCGACCACCGTGATGCGACCACGCCGCACCATCTCGGCGAGCACACGCTCAAACTGAGGTAGCTCTAGATCTGGATGCTGAAGTCGAATGGTATCAGCCAACAAGGTCACCTTGGAGGCTGCTCCTCGTGTCGAGAGCAAGTTGTAGATGGTGACGCCGATGGTGCTGTCGAATGCTTTTGTCGTCATGGCAGAACTCCGTCCCCGAACATGGTCACATCAAGCAAGTCCAGGTCGAGAATAAATCCCGCACTCTTGAACACCCGGAAGTCTACCCAAGCGGGCAGCATGCTGTTGAGCTGTTCGGCACCTGCGGTCAAGTCTCGCTTGTCCGAGGATGTCAACGGACCTGGCGTGTTGAGCCATGCATACACGATGAAGTCGGTGCTGTAGTTCGAGAACAGCGAGACCGTTCGACCCGGCAAATCAAACGCCGGACCTGATGCAAGAGGGTCGAGCGGATCCCAATCGGCAAATGCCCGCGCGCCCATCTCCGTTGTGATCGCCTGGTCGTAAGGCATGCCGACCACGAGATACAAGGGATTGATCACTTGGAGTTGGAGCACGATGCTGGCCAGCACCGCGTCGATCGCCTGCGTGTAGAGCACAGCCAGTGCAATCTGACGATCTTCTACGGACAGCGACGGATCCAAGGACACGCCTAGCAAGCTCTCGTAGACAGTCAGAAAGTCTGTCGCTCGATCCGGCCACGCCTGAAGGACTACGCGGCCGTCGACAACTGCGGTGGATAGACCCTCAGCTCGCGACATCCTCCACGCTTCCACGATGCTGTCGGGACTGCTGCGCAGTCCATCACCGACTGCTTGGAACAACGCCTCATAGGCAAGGTCCGGCGTCATCTCAATGTTCGGAGGTGTCGGCATCAGTCAAGCCTCAAAGTGGAAAGATGTTGGTCGCACCGAATGTGATCATGTTCGGGCCGTCCACGATGTTCGTCGGGATGTCCGGTTCGTTGCGGCTGATCGAGGTCAGCTCTGCATCTGCCGCCGTTCCACCGAGCCCGCTCAACAGGTAGCGGAGGATTCCCTGACCTGCTCGGAACGGATAGCTGACTGCCGGGATAGGGCGGCGCGCTGCTCGTGCATACTGCACACTCGTCGTGAGCACAGCCTCACCCGGTCCGAGCGTATCGAAGTAGGCCTCAACCGAATTGGCGATGATGTCTGCTCGATCAGTGAACGGTGAGATCTTGTCGCCGACCAACGGTAGTCGAGCCACAAAGTTCTCATCCAATAGGCCAGGCAACGAGGACAACACGACTACGAACGTCCGCGCGATGCTGCTTCCCGGCGTTGGGTCGGTCACCGACAAAACATCGAGTTCGACCCATCGAGAGATCTCCGGGTTGAACAACATGAGCTGTGAGGCATCCACGCCAGACAGCACCGCCACTTCACCAGGCAGACTCTGATCGGTGATAAACGACAGCGTGAGCCCACCGCCCGCCACAACAGTCAGCCCCGGGTCAGGGAAGCTCGAACTGTAGGGAGGCCACGGCTCAGCGTCCGCCCACCCACCACTACGTCCCGTCGCCATGCTGATCCGCATGACCATCGTCGCCGGCTGCGGCACGATTCCTGTCACCAACACGAAGACTCGCTCAGGCACGACAGGGCTTGCAGGAGGCGTCAGGTAGGCCGCAACCGTGTTGAGGGTAGCCAACGAGGGGATGCGAGCGTTCGGGCCTTCTGGAGGCAGCCCTATCACCTGGATGGCCCGCTTCTCAGTCAGTGCAACAACAGTTGTCCCTGCGCTGAGTGCGCAGGCATAGATGAATGCCTGCTCGACCGCGGAGCTTGACTCCTGTGCCCAGGCTTGGAAATGCACAGCATTTCCAGAAGCTGGCCGATGACGTATTCGCTGGACAATACGATCGGAATATTCTTCGTCTGTTTCTGCATCGAATCCTCCATCGAATGCGGACGACACTGTTGCCGTCGGGTCAGTACCTGGATTGGTATTGGTAGACCATCTCATCTCAGTGTTGACAGGGAGGCGTGTGACGAACCCCGTGTCGAGACTGACCATTGAAAGTAAGGCCTGACCGTTGACGATGACCACCGTCTCGAGTGCCTGATAGCGAAGGCCGTTCGGATCAGTCGCCGTCGCCGCTGCCGGATCAGGAACCGTAGACGACCCCGGAATGATCGTGGCGTTGATGCCGGTGGCCAGGACCAGACCGCTTGAGCTTGAGCTTGGTAACCGACTGTCAGGTCCAAGCCAGAGCGAGCCGTGGAAGTCTTCAAGGAACTGTTTGTTGGCAGTGCGCGGATCGATCTGAGCAGCGAAGAACAGTGCCCGCTGTTGGGTCGCCTGTCCGAACAGATCGATCGAGTCAGCCTCGATGTAGAACCGCGTCCCGGGGGCGGTCGCCCTGAGCACCTCGTCTTCGGTGAACAAGATGCCCGTCCCCGGGTTCACCATCAACCGCAGCTTGTTGCGGAAGGTCGCGAGGATGATGTTGTCGCGGACGTAGCCCCGCTGAAAAACTACGAACGCCCGTTCATCTGGTGATCCCATAGTGGAGTCCTTCTCTCACGTCTCGCGTAAACTCACCGCAACTAGATCAAGAACCCGCCGAATGCGCCAGTCGCGGACGCTCCGCCTGACACTAGCTGGGATGCACGAACCCGCCCGTCAAACGCTCGGAGGTTCACGAACTTCACGTTGACCTGTGCCGAGGCGTCGGCCTCGAACACATCACCCGTTGCGCGGTCGGTGTTGCTGTCGACGTTGCCGAAGTAGACGCCGACGATCTCGATGTCCTTCCGATCGACAAGTAGCGCGAGCGCCAGCCTGATGTCCGCCTCGGTGATTCGCTTGAAGTCTGAAGTCAGCTTGTCGTTCGAGATTCTGAGCCCGACGTTGAACACGCATGCTCCGCTCCCTCGCGTCGTTGTGATGGCCACCTGCACAGCAGCATCAACGGGGTCCATCCCGATGAACAGATCCGCGAAGTCCATGGTCGCGGGGTCGATGTTGTCGGCGAGGAGCGGACTCGACAATCCGATCTGACTCGGTGGCTCGAACACCCGGGTCGGTAGTCGGATCGGCGTCAGGTAGAAGGCGTTGCCCGGGTCTGCCTGAGTTCCGCCGAGGCCGAACAAGCTGACTCCGAACGCACTTGATCCTAGTCCCATTCACTCCACCTTCCCGTCGATCATGTCCAGCCGCCTTGTGAAACGAACCCCGCACCTAGCGGGGTGATCTCACAAAAGGAGGAGGCTGACAGTGTGTAAGTGTTGTTTATCACTCCGGTGATGGACCATTGTGGAATGAAAGTGCCAGCCGTGGTCACAGTGACAATCCCATCCAACCTGTGCCATATCCGCTTCGGCGCGTTACCGCTCTCGCTCACCAAAGCCGCCGCTTGTGTGTTCACGAATGCGGCTCCAATACCAGAGAAGAACAAATCACCAGTGTTGGTGAAGTTCTTGTTGCCATGCATAAGATAGTTGCACGTACTTACGTGAGTCCCGCCGAACGCGAATCGCGTACTGCTCGTCTGCGTCCCCGGGTATACCCAGCAAAGCACGCACCGCATCATGTAGACGCCGAGCGCCAGCGTGATCGTGTTTCTTCCCGTTGGGAAGATCGGCTCAAGAACACCATTGACCGGCGTCGTGGTTTTCGGACCAATCGTGATCGACCGCGTGCGTTGCGCAAACGAGATAGATTGTGCAGTGAACGTGGGAGGGGTGAGCTGAACCTCAAGCCCGTTGCCCATCAGTGCGTGCGCCTGCGTTACGCCGCCGACATCCTTTGTGTAGACCTTGACGATTCCCGCTACAGTTGGCGGAGTAGTGCGCTCAGCTGCCGTTACTACGTCCACTGCGAAGTCTGTCATGCCCAACCGCCCTTCTGGATGAAAGAGCCGTCACCGATCGGTGTCACTTCTAGGAATGAGCCCTTGTGGATTGTGGTCGGGCCGCCCGGTGCAGCTACCGAGAACGTGAACTGCGGAATGAAGGTGCCCGCCGAGGTCACTGCAAACACTCCGTTGACCGGTATCAAACGGATGAGGCTGGTGTTGTTCGAGATCGTCAGGGCCGCGGCTGCATTAGACACGGCAGTCCGAATGAAAGGTGTGTTGGATACCGGCGTATTAGGGGACACGATATTTATGAAGGTCGTAGAGACCCAGTAGAATCGAGAATAGACGGCAGTTCCACCGAAGCCCAAGGACAGCAAGCTCAACGAAGTGGCTGCGGTTCTCTGCGTCATAATCTGCCCGCGCATGCGATAGGTCGTGTTTGCGAGCAACGCCAGAGTGTTTGAGCCCGATGGGAAGATCGGACTGGTTCCAATCGCGTCCGCCAACACCGTAAGACCATCAGCGATTGTCAGTGCGCTGTTCGTGTTTGCGTAGGTGACCGCTCCCGTGGCTGGAGCAGGCGGAGTGAGCTGATGCTCGGCCCCGTCGCTCGATTGAGCAGCCAACGCGGCTACTCCCGAGAACGTCTTTCCATAGACCTTGACGGTCCCGGCAGTCGCACCTGGTGTCGTCCGTGCTGCGAACGTCAGTACGTCTGTCTTCAGCTCGGTCATACCCACCCACCGGACTTCACGAACGTCGCGTCGCCGAGAGGGGTCAGCTCGCAAAACGATTCCGGTCGCATCACCGGGGTCGACACGCCGCCAGGCGCGACGGTCCATTGCATGGTCGGGACGAAGGTGCCTCCGGCGGACACCACAAGAATCCCCTCTACCTCAAAGAGACCTATCAGTCCGTTCGTCGTTGTGTAGACCGCATTGAAAGACGGTTGCACCGCGCTGTTGTGCACGCAATACACACCAGCACACGTCCCACCGCCCACTGTGCTGCCGTGGTTGTAACCGATGCTTGTGTAGTTGATGGTGTAGACAGCAGTTCCATCAAACTCGAGCAGAGTATTGTACGAGCCGACAGCCGTGGCGAAGGTGAACTGCCACAGCATGTGCATCAGGTACGTCGTGTTGCTCAGCAATGTGAACGTATCGTTGGGAGCACTGAAGATCGACTGCGCCGCGTTCGAGTTGGACAACACGTTGTCCGTCCCAATGGTAAGGACGTTATCCAGTGCTGTGTACGTGACGCTGCCAGCCGTTGGCGTGACCGGCGTCAGTTGATAGACCACGCCAGCGTCGCTCTCGTAGAACCAGTGGATCGTACCGCCGATGTTCTTAGAGTAATACTTGCCCGAGTTGGCAAGCACAGGCGGGTCAGATCCGTGGTCTGCAAACCTCGCAACGTCGACAGCAAGCTCAGCCATTACGACGACACTCCCGCTGCGTTGAGCCAAAGCACGCCGACGTACCAGACCGGGACGCCGAGCGTGGTGTCAAAATATGGTGTGTATTGCGCAGGCGTCACAGGGCGTGCAGCCGTCGTGCCGCCGAGTGTGGCCAACGTAACCGTAGCAGTCGCGCCGCCACCTGTAACAGTGACCAGCAAGCCGACGAAGTTGAACGTGGTGACCGTCGTGCTGACGGTGACGCCTTCCTCCTGCGTGGTGACAGCTCCACCAGCAGTTGCCCACGTTCCGTCTGCCTTCAGGAACTTCGCTACGTCCGCGAGCAACGGCGCAGGCACGAGTCCCTTCAGGCCCGGATTGTTCGAGCCTGACGTGAACGCATTGAGCAGCGCTGTCGCTTGAGTAACAGTCAGATCCTCTGGATCGCCAGTGCCCGCTGTCGTGCGTCCCTTGAAGGTCGCAGTCGCGACGTTTGCCAGCTTGGCGTTCGTGACTGCATCCGCCGCAATCGTAGCAACTACCGAACCTGAGCCGGATGCTGTCACCTCTCCAGTGAGCGCTGTGATTCCGGCAACCACTGTTGCCCAGGTCGCATCGCCGCGAAGGAACTTGGTGATGTCTCCCAGCAGTGGAGCTGGGACAAGCCCGTGTTCACCTGGATTGTTCGCACCCGACGTGAAGTCGGCAACTGTGATAGCAGCACTCTCGAGCTGCCCGGCGACGCGCGTCAAGAACTCGCCATCAAATAGGTTGCCAACCGTCAGATCAGTAGGACCGTCAGTCGTGCGCACGACCGTAATCGGGGCATTGGTCGATCCACCTTCGGTGTAAGCCGACGGAAAACGCCTTGCCATATCAAGCTCCCCCACCCGCGCCGATGGCGCGTTCGGTTGCAGTTCCCGTGATTCGCCAGTTCGTGTCGTCGAAGTTTCCCGTGACGATGAACTCCACCGTGCCACCCGCTCCAGTTGCGTTGATCGTCACATCCCATGCAGGGTCATCTCGAAATGGACCGTTGACGAAGTAGGTGTCGAGTTCAGTGGTGACTCCCGTGTCGATCTTGCACAGCACCGCCATCACGAACAACGCGGTCTTGACCTGCATTGCCGCCATCACCTGGACCTGGAACGAGATCAACGTGTCGTCGGCGATCGGTGTGTACGTGTAGATCAACGTCGGGTTCGTGTTGGTAGTCGTCAGCGAAACGTCGATGTTCGTAACGCCAGTGGGAGCAGGAGCCCCGCCGCCGAGGGTATCCACGGCATCGTAGAGTTCCATCATCGACTCGTACCAACCGCCATAGTTGCCCGAGGCGAATGGTGTACCGAACTCCGGCTCATTCGTTTCGGACCTGGCCACCGCGTCAGCACCGGAATACAACAAACTCGCCTTTTCAGAAGCGCGCTCCCCTAGCGCAGGCTTCCGCAGTGCCAAGTTCACCGTGCGGATCGAGAACGTGCGGATCTGAGTCGTCTTCGTTCGACCCGAGCCAACCGTCAGGCGAATCCGATAGGTGCCACTGATAGCGGCAGTCGGCGTGAAGGTCGCGGTGTCGCCGAGGTTCGTCAGGCTCGCGACCGCAGTCACGTCACCATCAGGAACCCACAGAAACTCGTACACCGTCGGAGTACCAGGAGACGCGCTGGTCAGCGTGACCACGGCACCCGTTGCCAAGCCGTCGGCACGCGATCTCCCCGCGACGCCTGCTGGCAGTCCGACTTGATCGATCTTCAATGACGCCGCCATGAACCCTCTACTTTCGCGCGAGGTTATCACTGCTCAACACAACTCGTCAGGAGTAACCCGCGGGTTACTCGTTCAATCGAGTGGGCAGAATGGGATTGGAATGGGTGGCAACACCGGGATCGTAGGGATCGGCGGCAACGGAATCGCCAAGGACAGTGAGAGCGATGGCAGTCCTGGGAACGCAATACTCGGGATCGGAATCGGCGGCAACACTGGGATCGCGGGGATCGGTGGCAGCGGAATCGCGAGCGACAAGCTCAACGTCGGAATGCCGGGGAAGGCAATACTCGGGAAGGGGATCGGTGGCAACACTGGGATCGCCGGGAATGGCGGCAACGGAATCGCCAGCGGTGGAAGCACCAACAACGGAAATGCACAGCTCACGACACCGACCCTGTTCCTGTCCCTGTCGATGCGCCGTTCACGCCGAGAGTCGTCGCCACACCTGTCACCGACGTGCTCACGGTCGCGTTCGTCATCACGTAGGATGCGAATTCTGCACACGCATCGGCGATGAGCGCGAGCTGATCCGCAGCCTGAGCTAGGTCAGCCCCGGGAATCGACACGAGGCCTGCCTGAAGGACAGCCATGATCGCGCCAGCGAGGCCCGTAGAAGCGCCCGCCG
>Ga0315275_10001327_pt1 | contig 21638 bp, 31 predicted proteins | sample YL17G03_0_MG_FD_205557 | JGI IMG/M metagenome (GOLD analysis project Ga0315275, IMG submission 205557) | Sediment microbial communities from Yellowstone Lake, YNP, Wyoming, USA - YL17G03_0 | ecosystem: Environmental > Aquatic > Freshwater > Lake > Sediment | place: USA: Wyoming | collected...
GAAGGAAAAGGGATAGCTTCCAAGGAATATCTGTCCAGCGCCGGTTTTAAAAATTATTATGCCCTGGATACAAGAAATGGAAAAGTTATTTTTGCATATCTCCCGGTTTTTGAGTCTCAGTTTGGCCGATATAAAGATGAGCACGATGACCACTACCCTTCATCAGGATATGATATAATAAGAACCAGCATGGACCATACAATCGTTCAAACCGGCGCGGGTGTGGGCTGGCTTCCTTATCCAGTGCCTCCGCGCCAATACAGCAATGTTGCTACCTATAACACAGACATGAATTACACTTCCAATTTAAGGACATATGACCAACAAGCAGAAATTTTCGCCAACCCTGTGGGAATAAACGGCAGATTCGCTGCTATCAAAAAAGTTTATGCGAAAAAGTAGAGCGCTTATGATTAGTTCAAGTTCAATACCGGTAAAAATTCCGGCATTGCACTTCGTGCCCAAGGCGCGTCATCGACACTATTTTTCATATACATTTTTCCTGTGCCCAACAAGCCTTACTTCTATTTTCTTTCGTTCAACGTCAATGTCCGCAATTACCCTGTACTCGCCTACCCTTAAAGAATAATCTTTTCTGCCTTCGAGCCGTTTGAAGTATCTAAACGGATTTTCTTTTGTTTGCCTAATCTTATAAAATATCCTGCTTTTCAGCTCTCGACTAAAGCAAATCATAGATCTAGTTGCTTTCGCGTCATATTCAACAATATACATCCCTTAAACTCCAAGGATGCGTTTTACCTCTTCTTCAGTGTAGAAATGGCCTTTTTTCATCCTGGCTCTGGCTTCTTCAATCTGTTTTATTGCTTCTTGGCTCAGCTTTGGGCTCTTTTTTGCAATCTTGGTTATATACAAAAGCTTACGGATTATTTCATCATAGCTTTCGCTCTTGTACTCCCTAAACTGGTCCAAACCGCTTTTGGTTTCTTCTTCTATTTTTAGTGTTGTGGCTGCCATTTCTACCACAGTATACCTTGGTATATTTAAAACTTTGCATCCCTAGTATTCGTTGATTTTAAAATTTAAATACCTTTGCTAGAAAAAATCGGAAATCCGTCGGGTTTTGGAAAAACTTTAAATACTCGCTGCAAAAAACCACTGAAGCCCATGGAAGGTGGCTGCAGTGCTTACAAGCATGAAAAGAGAGGGCATAGAACGAATTGTTGTGAGGTGCTCGAGAAATGGAAAAAAACGCTGAACTGGAATCTAATTTAGAAGGAATGAGGCAGTACGGCAACGGCATGAAAGTTGCATACACTGCCAAAATTTATGAAGCCGCAGCTGGATGGCGGGCAGGCATAACTTATGTGCTGGGCACGCAAAAAGAAGAGCTTGCTGTTGAAGACAATCCCAAGGCAATGAGCCTTGAAGTCAGGCTGAACGGCCCTGGGAAATGCAAGGCAAGAAAAAGGATTGAAAGAGCGATTTACCTGAATTTTTAAAATGGTTCATCTTGAAGAAATAATCAAGGCGCACAGGACTCTGCAAAAGCTTGAGCCAAAAAACGAGCTTCTGACGTATATGAGGGTAGAGGGAGATTATGCTATTGCATGGCCGAAAGAAGCTTACCGTGAGTTCATTGAAAAATATGTCAGGAAATCAATTTATGACAAAGTGGGGAATGTTAACGATGTTTATCTTTCTGAGCTGAACAAGGCAATTGAGGCTGCCAAGGAAAAAAGCAGCAGGCCTGTTCCTAGTCCGCAGAACTTGAGTCAGCAATACCGCCAGAAGCCAAGGCAGCAAAAGCTGTTCGGCAGTCCTTAACGGGATAGCACTGCAGTTTCCGTAAGCTCGTTTAATTTTTTCTCAATTCCGTATGCTGCCTCAACTTTTGTCCAGTCGGACTTCAATACTTGCTGATAAAACTTTTCTATGAATCTGGAATTAAAACCTTCTGGACCAAAATACTGCAGCCTTTCCCTGTACTCAAAGATGGGGTTGAAAAGGCGCTCAAGCTTTTCTTTGCATTCAGCAAGCCTCGCCTTCTGTCTTTCCGCAGCTGCGCTTGGCGTGCTGTTGCAGTAAATGTAAGGCTCACGCTTTGCATCATTTACACATCCCAAAGAAAACCTGCAAACAGGGTCAAAATATATTGTGCTGCCAACAATAAAATATTCGTTGCTTACCTTGAACAACCTGTCAGCAAGCTCTTTCATGCATCAAGTGAACAAAACTATAGATATAAACATGTGTTGTCCAAAGTTGGGCAACAAGTTTTTTAAACTGGAGAGTGATTCTGCTCAGCATGGACATAGAAAAAGGGCTTCAGGCGCTTGGATTGAGCCAGAACGAGACAAAAGTGTATCTTGCTCTTGTCGAGATGGGCTCATCAAAAGCAGGAAAGATAGCAAAGGCAACAAAAATACAAAGAAGCTCATGCTATGAGGCAGTTAATTCTCTTCTGAACAAAGGCATGGTTAGTTTTGCAGTTGTCGGCAAGATAAAGTTCTTCCAGGCAACAAGCCCGAGAAGATTACTGGAGATTGTTAAGGAGCAGGAAGATATTGCAAAAGAGATTCTGCCAAAGCTTTCTGAAAAACACAAAGCTACAAAGATTACAGGACAGGTAAGGCTGTTCAAGGGAAAGAAAGGAGTTATTTCTGTTCTAAATGATATTGTAAGAGACGGCTCTGACAACTGTGTGTTTGGCTCTGAAGGGCAGATAAGACAGAAGCTGCCTGAGTTCCACAACCAGTTCATAAGGATGCTTAAGGAAAGAAAAATTAAAGTAAGGGAGATTGGAAGGCAGGGCACATCAAAGACAAACTTGGAGAACACAAGGTTTGTGCCAAAGGCAGTAAGCTCTCCAGTCTCGACAAACATATACGGCGACAAGATTGCGATTATCATCTGGACAGACGAACCTGAAGCGATTGTAATTGAAAACTCTGCTGCTGCACTTGCTTACAAGAACTATTTTGAGTTCATGTGGGAGAATGCTAAGAAATCATAGTTCTTTTAAAATTATTTGCAGATGCAGACTTTCCAGGGTCCGCCTGCTGAAGTCGTGTCCATTGAATAAAACGTTGTGTCAGACGGGCATTCGCATGAATTTTTGGTAAGCACTGCTGCAACGCTTCCAACTATGCCGTCCACAGCTGTGTTTGGGTCAACAGAATGACAGCAGCTTCCTGTGTCGCAGGATGTTACTGGGCAGGTTTTCGGTTTAATAGGATTATCCTTATTAACAACGTCAAGGAAATATGTTTTGCACGCAGACCTTCCGCCTGCATCCTTCACGCAGACCTGGAACTTTCCGCCTTTTCCAGTCGGTGTGCCTTTCAGCACGCCGTCAGGTCCAAGAATAAGCCCCATTGGCGGGAAACCAACCCCTGAACCAAGATAAAATGTGTAAATCGAAGGATTAGACTCAGGTCCCAGCAATGGAATCAGTTCATCAGAAAAATCATGGCTGTAAGGAACTCCCGGAGGTATTGAAGGAAGTTCTTCAATATTATTTGCCTTAAGCAACCCGCGGATATCAATTGTCCCGTTATACTGCAGGAATGCAACAAGCAGACAGCCAATTACAATTGTCAAAGGAATAATCTGCATGAATGGCCTTACAGGTTTTAGCTTTGGCTTGTCCATTGTCTAAAAATATGCAATACAAAGAATATAAAGCTTTCTTTTTTTAGATTTAAAAGAAAGGTTTATAATAATTATTGACTCTGAATAAAAAATAATGAAGATTGAGATAAGAAAACCAAAACTTTCTGATGCAAAGGAATATTGGCAAATTTTTAATGACAAAAACGTCATCAAAGAACTTACAGGATTTCCACATCCTTGCCCTTTGAGCAGGATTGAAAAGGAGCTAAAAAATAATCTCAAAGACTGGCAAACAGGAAAGGGCTATTCGTTTATTATTCTTGCTGACGGTGAAATTGCAGGGAGCATTATTTTGGAGAATCCAAGCAAGGACAACGGAAGATATGATATTGGCTTTTTTATAGGAAGAAAGTTCTGGGGCAGGGGAATTGCAACAGAGGCGATAAAACAAACTGTTAAATTTGCTTTTCAAAAACTAAACCTGTATAGAATTCAAGGGGATAATGATTCAGACAATCCTGCTTCAGGCAGGGCAATGGAAAAAGCAGGTTTTAAGTTTGAAGGCGTGAGAAAAAAATACTGCAAGAAAAAAGGCAAATTTGTTGATTTGCATTTGTGGGGAATTACGAGATAATCAAAAAAATGGAGGTTTATTATGAGAATTAGATTTGGAAAGCAAACCGATAAAAAAGAATATTTGAAAACCCAGAAAGAAGCTTTTCCTACTATTAACTCCAAAAGAGAGTCCAAATTCTTTGATGAAAAAGTAAAGAAAAAAGAAATTTTTGTTTTAGAGGAAAAAGGCGAATATGCCGGGCACATTGGTTTTGGAAAACAGCCATTTAATCCACCTTTTGCTGGTTCTGTTTTTATTGAAGAATTTGCAGTCAAGCAAAAGTTCAGGGGAAAAGGATTTGGAACAGCTTTAATTGAAAAGCTGGTTCAGTTTTGTAAAACTAAAAAAATCCCTGCAATACATTTAGGAACTGGAGATATGAAAAACAACAAAGCAATAAAATATTATGAAAAGCAGGGATTTAAGAAAGTCGGCTGGCTTGAAGACATTGATCCTAATTCTGAATACGACCACCCTCAATTGTTCTATGCAGTTATGGTTAAAGACTGGAAGAAACCATAATGGTTAAAGTAAGTTTTTGACTCGCTGCTTAAGAAGTTTTATCAATTCAGGCTGGTGATACTGATAAACATCAGGAATATCCAGCGAAAGAATCCGTTTCTGCATGTATTGCTTGGGAAAACGCTTGGCAATCTCATTTCTTTGCACAGCATCCATCACAAAAACAATGTCTGCCCATGAAATATCATTTTCAGTTACAGGTTTTCCATTGTAAAGCCCTGCAGATTTTGTTTCAAAACGATTGCAAAAAATTTCTTCTGCAGTTTTGCTTCTATTCTGATTTTGATTGCAGATAAACAATGCCTTCATAATCTGCGGGATGTGCTTGGAAATTTTAAACTTTGCCATTCTGGAGGATAATTTTGATTGAATCAAAACCTAAGGTGCTGAAAACTAACCAATCAATGCAAATAATTATAAATGTGGATTCTTTTGGAGAGTTTATGTCATTTCCATATCACAAACAAGAGGCAAAATATACTTGTGGGGCAGCGTCAGCTAGAATGGCTCTCGAGTTCTGTGGCATCAAAAAAGATGAAAAACAGGTCATTAAACTTCTTGGAACCAATAAAGTCAGAGGTTCATGGATTAAAAATTTTCCACGCGTAGCTGAAATGTTCAAGCTGGACTATGTTGTGAAAAGAAATGCTAAGATTGAAGACTTGAGAAGATTTCACAAAGATGGTTACGTAATAATCATCGATTACTTTTACCCTCCTGAAAAAGTAGACCATTATTCGATTTTAAGAAAAATCGACTCAAAGAACATCTATTTTTGCGATCCTTTTTTTGGGCCTCGGCACAAGTACCCTCTTTCTTATTTTAAGAAAATATGGAAATGCGACCCGAAATATGACCCTGAAAAACGATGGTTCATCGCAATAAGGCGCTGAAAACTAAATCAACGCATACGCAGCGCCAACCAAACTAACATTATAGTCAGTTATCACATACACGGGAATTCTTCTGAGAACTTCAGACATGCCGTAGTTTTTTGTGAACTCGAGCATGAATAATTCTTCAAACAAATCAAGATGTTTAGGGGCAATGCCTCCTGCTAGATACAAGCCTCCAAAAGGCAGAACATCCAAACAAAAATTCCTTGCGCACCTTGCATATTGGTTGACAAAAATCTTAAGTGTCTTTCTGCACGTCTGGTCCTGTGCAGAATATTCTGAAATCAGCTTTGGAATCTCTGATGCAGGATTCCTGTCAATCTCTCTTGTGTATCTTGTGACAGGGAAAAGCTTTTTTTGCCTGATAAAGTGATAGATGTTTGCAATGCCCTGCCCTGAAATAACATCTTCCCACGAAAGCTCTCCAGTTATTCGCTTTGAATCTTTGATGAACTGCATCATTTCAAACTCAAATTCATCTGATGCAGGAAAATCGCAGTGCCCTCCTTCTGACCACCTTGGAACATACTTTTTGCCATTAAACTCAATATGTGTCTTTCCCAACCCGGTGCCTGCTCCAACAACAGCAATAATTGAATTAGGCAAAGGCTCTTTTTTTGACAAAACATGCAACTGAGCTGGCTTTATCACATTGATTGCATAGCCGATTGCATCAAAATCATTCATTATCAGAACTGACTTTAGCATTGTTTTTGCCAATACGTCGTCCTGCTTAATCTCCATGTCAACATTTGTCAGCCTTGCTGATTTCCTGTCAGGACTTAACACACCGGCAACTGCAACTGAAGCTCTTGTGACTTCAATATTGTATTTTTCTTTTGCATACTTCAGAGTCTCGTTTATTGCTTCAGAAACATGCTTCAGGTTTGCTGTCTTGAAATGCGTTGAAAATATCAGTTCAGGAACATCTGCCATTCCAAGTATGCCTAGGTTTGTGTTAGTTCCCCCTGCATCAACAGCAAGCACAAACTCCTTAAAATTCAGGTTTTTAGAATAATCTTTTGTATCGTAAAACATAATTTGCCTCTTTTTTATCAAACAAGGGAATTGCCTTATTTAAATTTAATTAAAAGCCATACGCAAACATTTATAAGTTTTAATTGAATCGTCTGAGCATATGAATAAAAAAGTGGTGCTAGTCATTTGTATTGCTGTTTTTCTAATCGCGTCATTAAATGCTTATGCAGAAACCTGCACTGAATTTGTCAAAGAGTGCCGGTATAATGATGAGCAAAGCTGCAGGATGGCAATTACTTCCTGCGTCTGGGACGGTGTAGGGTGCAGACCAGTACAAACATGCCAGAGCTATGCTCAATATCAGGGCTATTGCGGGGATATTTCTTTTTGTGCATCTCATAATCAAGATAGTCCATACTCTCATGAAAGCTATTCTTGCTGGTCATGCACACAATCCAGCGGAGAATGCGGCTACAGCCAAGAATGCCTGCCAAGAACCCCTGCCCCATATTGTTTGCCGGGTGTTAAAAAATGCGCATGGAGCCAGGGCCCGTCAAGATACATGATAACGTGCACAGGACAAAACGCGCCTTATTCATGGCAGTTCCTGCAGGACTGTCCTTCTGGAGTTTGTTATATTGCCGGGATAAATAATCCGCAGTGCTTTGAATGCGATCAGGACAAAGATGGATATTGGAGGATGGACCAAGCGCCAAATGGATTAAATTATTGCAAAACTCCTCTAGGCGGAGGAGATTGTGCTGACACCGCAGCTGACTGCACTAATGCTGTTGCACTGCCTTCAGGGCAGGATTATTGCAAGGCAAATCTTGGCAAGATACATCCTCAGGCTAAAGAAATCTGCAACAACTATGTTGACGATGACTGCGATACAAAAATAGATTTTAATGACGGTGACTGCAACTGCAGTGAGCCTTACACAACAGGACCGCAAAAAAATTCATGCCAGGACCTTGACGATTTTAGCAACATGAACCCTTCTAATTTAGAAGGCGAGCTTGGAACTAATTGCTCTGCTTACAAAGGAGGGAACAAGGTTAGCGACAGTTGCTATACTGGCGCGCTATTTGACAAAAAGCCAGAGAAATATAAGTATGTCTATATGGTGTGGGAGGCTGATTGCGGAATGGACAGCAACCCTATTTCGAATAGAAGACTGTGCCCTGAAAGTCAGACTGTGTGCTTCCAGGACGAATGTGTTGATTCCGGAAAATTGTACAATTGGAGTGAAATTAAAGAAGGAAGGCCGAATGTAATATTCATCCCAGGCCAGTTTGGATGGTACAAGACTTTCAATGAATTTTATAATGCATATAAAAACTCATACAATATTTATTACTTTGCACCAATTCATCTTGAAGATGATGGTGTTAATGCTGCCTTCTTAAATGAAGAAATAAGGAACAGGTTAAGCAAGGGTGAATTAAAACAGCAGGTTAACTTCATAACATTCAGCAGGGGGCACTTCAGGCTAAAGATGGCAGTCATTCTCTCTGCCGAATTACAAGATTTTTATAAGAATGCAGTAATATTCTCAATTTCTCCGCCTTTGGGCGGAAGCCAGTTTGCATTCGGCTGGTTTAAAAATTTGGGTAGTGACGTTCTTCAAGGAGCGCATTGGATATTCGATATGGGCTTGGCAATGAGCCCTACACAATACACTCAAAAATATTATGCAGAAAAGTCAGATGTTTTCCTTAATTCAGTAAAGGATTATTATACGTTTGTTGTAAGAGGAGATGCGCATCTGGCAGGTGTCTGGGATTACATGAACCCTCAAAAAACCAATAATGAGAAAGACCAAAGGCTAAAAACTTGGTACGAGAATTACATAAAAACCAGAGGCAGGCACCATTATGAATATTATCTTTATCCTTCATATGGATTTGCAGACAGGCACGGGAAAACAGCTGATTTAACTGAAGTCATAGGAAATTGGGATACAGAGTCAGAAAATTACATTAGTATTTACGGCTTACAAAATTATTTAGATGATTGGGTAGTTGACAGCAGCGGATTGAAAGGAAAAAAATATGTTGAGCATGAATTCCTTTTGCTCTATCCGCCTTTGATTAATAAAATAAAATCAGTCATTGATTCTTCAGGGGCACCTTTGCTGACTGGAATGGCTGTATCTGATGATGTAAGCGGGAACATAACAGGAAATATTTCCTTCACTCCATGTGATGTTGAGAAAGCACGCCTTGACTTGTGCATTAATCTTGATGAGTGCGATGTTATGTGCAATGCAACCGATAACGTGTCTGGATGCATTGATTTTTGTTATAATGATTCTGAATTCTGCCATGACATTTTCAAAGACGAGCTTGACTATTGCAACAGTTTGCAAAAAGAAGCGGAAGAACGAGGAGAAGGGCAGGTAACTCCTATTGTGCCGGTAACAGAAGAATGCAAAGAATCTTGGAGCTGCACTGCATGGCTGCCGGAAGTTTGTCCTGAAAATGAAATCCAAACAAGGGCATGCGAAGAACTGAACAAATGCGGCACAGAAAAGCTAAAACCAGTAACAGAAAGAAACTGCGTTTACATTCCTGCGCCTCAAAAAAACATAACTGTTCAAATTCCACAGCAAGTTGAAGAAGCTGAACAGCCGCAGCCTGCGTTCTGGGGAGTTGTTGTTCCTGTATTTTTAGTCATGCTTATTATTCTTATTAATCTGGTTTTGAGAAAAACCAAGAAAAAATAGCTTCGAAAGCTTTCCGAAAATTTCTGGCAAACTAATTTAAACTTTGAAAACAATAATATAAGCTATGCACCAAAAGGTTTATATAACAAAAAGTAATAATTTATTACAAAATATTATAAATTATAATGGAGGCATAAAAATGGTGCAGGCAATCGTAACATTGGGAGAACATGAAGACAGGGTTTTGACTATTGTGAAAGGCAAGTATGGGCTTAAGAACAAATCTGAAGCAATCAATCTGGTAATCGACAAGTTTGAAGAAGGGTTCCTTGAGCCTGAGCTTAGGCCCGAATACAAAACCAAACTGAATAAGATAATGAAAGGCAGGCATCTGTCAAGGGCAGAGCTTGAAAAAGAGGTAGGGTGAGTTATAGTGATTATTACAGCGAAGAAATTACGAAAAAATTATCCAAGCTAAAAAAGAAATCCTCGTTCAATTATTCTATCGTCAGGAAAAAGATTGACCAGATTCTGGTGGTACCTCAGCACTGCTATAAAGAACTGCATTATAGCATGAAAGGTGCGCAGCGAGTGCACATTGGACATTTTGTATTGGTATTCAGAATCAACCACGAAAAAAAAGAAATTCTGTTTGAAGACTTTGACCATCACGATAAAATCTACTACCGCTAGCAATTTAAGCAAAAGCTTTTTAAAACAATTAAAAATACACGCAACTACGGGCCCATAGCTCAGCCTGGCTAGAGCGTTCGGCTCTTAACCGAAAGGTCGAGGGTTCAAATCCCTCTGGGCCCGTTTTTAGATTTATTTTCTATATTCTTATTGTTTGATGTATCTATTTGAAAAGCGAAATCTATAAATACTAAACAGAATATACTAAAAGGTATACTGGTAGCCGTTGGTTTAAAAAGAAGCAAGATGGAGAAAAAACTCACGCAGGGGGAATGGGAGAAGCTCGTTAGTGAATCTCGTTCTGAAAAACGTTTTGACAAGGACGCCGCATTCAAGAAAAGGTTCAGTGACTTTGCAAAATTCGTACCTGTGCCTGTGTTCATTGGCGGCATAGCTTCCTCTCTCTATATTTACAGGTACGGGCTTGAAGGGTTGGTCAGCCTTACGCTCAGCTGTGTGATTGCTGCAACTCTCATAGCAACCATGTCTGCTGCCTTCATAAATACGATAAAAAAGTTCTTCGAGGCTGTGTAAAACAGCAACATTTAAAAAGAAAACCCGATATTTCTGCGCTTGGAGAGGGGAAATAAGTTTACGCTTCTCTTCTAAAAGCAAGGAGGAATGAAAAATGGTTGAAGGATACTGTGTTAAGTGCAAGACAAAAAGAGAAATGAAAGAAGCAAAGCCAACAACTTTAAAGAACGGCAGAAAGGCAACAAAAGGTGTATGCCCAACATGCGGCACAAAGATGTTCAAGATCGGCGGCTAATCCTGTTTGTTTTTTTATTTATTTTTTTCTTAATGTTTATATATGAATTGAGCATAGTTTGAGCTGTGCCAGCGTGAGACAACCCGGTACTCTGTCGGTCTCGAAATTTAAAAGAACAAGAGAACCGATTTCCGCAAGGATTTCTCGGTTCAAATCCGAGCGCTGGCGCTTATAATTCTTTTTCCTGCCCTTTTTTCAGATACAAAGGCTTGCTTCTGCTTTTAAGGCGGTTTTTTGCAGCTTCCAGCTTGTCTCTATTTATAAGAAGAACATCAACTTCATGGTCATTTCCCTTGTACTCAAAATGCCTGAACTTTTTGTCAAGATAGCCGTCAAACCAAGACTTATGGACATCAAGGTCTTTGAACTCTTTTGGAACTTCTTTGCCTTCTTCCAATAAAATTACTAAATCAACATCACTGCCAGTATGCCCCTTATGCTCCTGTTCATACGTGCCGAACTTTTCCTCAGCAAGGCTTGCCCACACAACAGCTTCTTTCACTTCAGGCATATGCTTCAAGTAAGGCAATATGAATTCTTTGAACTTTTCAAACGCATCATTCTGGTCAGCATACACTTTTTTAGGCGGTTTGTCTTGCATACTAAATAATAGTATCTACTTGTTTATTAAGTTTTATGCGGAAATATTTATATAACACACAAACTAATTCAATCCAGAGGTGAAATAAATGCCAAACAAAAAAACAAAAGATAAATGCTGCAATAATTTCGCGAACTCATGCAACGGCGGGGGAATTTACTGCCTAGGATTAATTGGGGCTTTGGTTTATTACATATCAACTGCCACCGGTTTCTGGAACGGAGTCTTAGGTGTTTTGAAAGCCCTAGTGTGGCCTGCTTTCCTTGTGTATGGGTTGCTTAAATACTTGGGGATGTAAACAGCGACTGGTTTAAGAAGAAAAAATAAAAAAATTTATTCTTCCTTGCCTTCAACTATTACCTTTATTGTCACAGCGTAAAGCTTGTCCTCAAAGACTGGCTTGTTTGGTTTCCAGGGCAGAACTCTCTGGTTAGTTGCGGCATATTGTTCAGGGTCATCGTTTTGATTAAAGTACAGATACGCAGATTCCCTGCCTTCTCTTACTGGAATCAATGTTCTTGTATAGTCGTGCGCTGAATACAAAACACTTTCATCAAAATGCTCTCTCACTATTGGAGAAACAAATCTCTGCCTTGCATTTACCCCGCGTTTCTTTAGCTCGTTCCCAACATCAAGTGCTGTGAACATCTTGTTTTCCTGCATAAATTCTCTTTCAACTTTTGCTACTTCGTTTTCAAGTTCCATTTTAGAAGAACCTCCATCGTTTTTTCGTTTCTGGCTTAAAATCTATAACATAGTTAATTTCAACCTGATTTGGATTATAGACAATAAACTCATCATGAATAAGATCTGCTCCCTTTACACCCATAACACTGTGGTAGCCTGGCTCAGGAAGCTTTTTGCCCCAAGTATAGTTCTTGATTTTTTGCATCTTTCCTGTTGCAACATCAGCTATGAACAAAAATCCATTATGATTATGGTTCTGGAAGAATCCTGCTGAATACTGGGCAGATTTTGTTGAATGCCTTGCAAAATAAATGCCTCTGCCGAATGCAGCACCATTGTGATTTGCACATGGCGGAGCAATCAGCAAGCCTCTCTGCAAGATTCCAAGAATATTCTTGTTAGCTGAGCCGTGGAAAAGCTCCATCTGCTCAATTCTGTCTGGGTTAAACCTTCCGCGTGTTGAATTAAGCATAACTCTGTAGATGTTTTGAATGTTCAAATGGATTTTGTGATGCAGGCTTTCAGTTGATTCAACTTTTTTAGCAATTCGCTTGAATTCTTTGTCAGAACTTGCTATTGGCTCGATTTTTGTGTTGATTGCAGCATACTTCTGCATAATTTCTGACTCAAGATTGTCTTTGACATTATAGACATCTTTCATCAGCTGCAACAACTCTTCCTGCCTGTCAGCTTTATCTTCATTGTCAATAACAACTGAATCATCAATCTTGCCATAGAATCTTTGAGGGATTAAAGTGTAGAATTGCGAACTGAGTTCTGTAAGAAGTTTTTTGTCAGAGTATTGCAACGCAGTTCTTATTTCTTCAAGCTTCAGGCATCCTTTTTTAATCTGAGTTTCTGACAATGCTCCTAGCGGAGTCATTATTGAATCAGAAAGTGATTTTGAAGCTTCCTTGTAGATTTGGTCAACAAATTTCTGCACACGTTCGTCAAGACTGCATGATTTTGATGCTCTTGGCTGAAGCTTGCTTTCTGCTTTTCCAGAGCCAACTGCTGCCTGGGCAATATCAACAGGACAATATCCTTTCTTTGACTTTTCATTAAGAAGCTTTTTGAATTCCTTTTCAGCAGAATCTTTTTCATTATCAAAAAATCTTGCCTCTTTTGTGCCCTCAGCACCAACTCTTCCATAATGCGTGAAAACTCTGAAACTTCCTTTTGCTTCCTGAAGCTCCATTACATAGAATTTGTTGTTATTGCCTCCAATGTTTGTAAAGTTCATAACAACCTGGTCAATAACCTTGTAGTTGTTGTCAAACTTCGGGCAGCACGCGTCATATAGCTTAAATGATTTTACCATACACTATAACTGACAGGAAAAGTATTTAACTTTGTGTGGGCATTAGTTTCACCACGCAATCAACAAAAAATAGTTATTTTTTCCCGAACGTTGCTGCAACCAATATCGGGAATGCAATTGATGCTTCGCAGTAGACTTTTGTTCGCATTGCATTGGGCTTGATTTTTGCCCAGGAAATAGCCTCTTCTTGGTTTCCGCCTGAATCAGATGCGTCAAACTCGGTTGCAGTTGATATGTAAACAGAGTAGTCAAAGCCGTCCTTGAATATGTTTGCATTCAAGATGTAGTGCTTGGATATTCCTCCCCCAAGAACAATGCCTGCAGTCTTCTCACAAGACAACACGTAGTCAATAATCTTCAGATGATCTGCAAGAACATCGATAACAAAATCTGGATGCGTTTTCCTGAAGAAATATGCAATGTCTCCAATTGCGCCGTCAATAATGCCTGGACTAAAAACAGGTATGTTGTTCTTGTACGCCCAGTACAAATAAGAATGCTCCTTGTCATAATCTTTTTTCTCTCCGATAACCTTTCCCATCATTGCACAAATCTTTGTCGGGGTTATTGGTTTCTTGTCCTTTTTCTGCTCCGTCAGCAGCGCTTCAAAAACTTCCCTTATGAAGAATTCAAAAAACGTATAATGTTCTGTTGAAGTAAAAATATTTCCAATTCTTCCAATGCCTGCATCAAGCAATGTTTCCCCTGGCACATGAAAGTCTCCAACCCTGAAAGGTGCCTGAGCCTTGATTGCATCCTCTTCAACACCGCCTCCAGAAGTGCACAAAACAGCGATTTTCTTGTGCTTTGCAAGATATGCGATAACTTCCCTTAATCCTGACGATATAATGTTTGATGTGAATGAAAGGAAAATTGGCGCTTTCTCGCGTATCATTGCATTGACTACCTGCACAGCATTTCCCAAGTTTGCTGCCTGCATTCCTGTTGTTGACAATGACTTGACAAACTTGTCCAAATCAAAGCCTTTCTCAAAATCATATCCCCTGATTTCAGGGAACTTGCTCAAATCAACTGATTTTTTTATTTGATAATATAATTTTTTAGCCATTTTGAACCCTCCGTTAGATAATTTTATTGAATAACTAAAACTACGAGTAAAGAAATCGAATTATGCCCCTGACGTTCGTACTGTATCAGTCTGGTTCATACAATCGGCTGATTAGAAATAGTATTTAAATCTAGGGGTTTTTAAGGCGCCAGATACCCCTGAATTGTTCGGGTTCGACTGGACACTGGACATGTTTAGGTAAAGTTTATTAATCCAAACGTATACGGGTTGATACGTGCAAAATGGAGTATATTAAAAAATTAAAAGAAGAAAGTCTTGTTGATTTCGCGGAGAGGCTATCCGAATTATACAACCAAACCAACACGAAGAAGAATAAAAAATCTAAAGGCCAGTTTTTTACTCCAAAATTAATTGCAGAGTTTATGGCTTCCTTCTCAAATCAGACTAAATCGAATATTTCTATTTTAGACCCTGGAGCAGGGATGGGCATATTAAGTGTTGCAGCCATTGAGAAGTTATCAAGCCAAAATAAAGTTAAAAGCATTGAGCTTACTGCTTATGAGACTGACAGGGAAGTAATCCCGTTCCTAAAAAATGTTATGGGGGAGGCGAAAGGGTACTTAAACCAAAAAGGGATTTCTTTTGAGAGTAATGTCATAGAGGCGGATTTTGTTATCTCTAATGCAAATGTATTAACAACCAACTTAAATAATTTTGATAAGCCTAACGGGAAGACTTACAATTTGGTTATTTCTAATCCCCCTTACTTCAAATTAACCAAGACAGACATTATGTCGATTAAATGCAAAAATATCATTTCAGGCCAGCCGAACATATACTTCCTTTTTATGGCAATATCATCTAAACTGTTGAGCAAAGATGGAGAAATGATTTTTATAACTCCGAGGAGTTTTTGTTCAGGATTGTATTATAGTAAATTTAGAAAATGGCTAATGCTAAATGTAAACTTTTCAAACATCCACATATTTGATTCAAGAAAAGACTTATTTTTATCCCAAGAGGTGTTACAGGAAAACATTATTACCAAGTTTACTAATAAGCCTGGTGAGGGGATAGAAATCTCAAAGTCATTCAATGGAGACTTATCAGATTCCTCTAAAATAAAAGTAAAAACAGAAGATGTAATTTATAGAAGCAATGGAGATATTTTCTTTAGAATCCCATCAAACAAAGAGGAGTTAATGGCCATAAGGCAATTGGACAAGTTGCCTTTCAATTTTTACAAGTTGGGCATTAAGATATCAACTGGAAAAGTAGTTGCTTTCAGGAATAAGGAACAATTAACAAGTTCTATTGACTCCAATTCAGTCCCTCTTTTATGGATGCACAATATCAAGAATGGTCAGGTTGAATGGCCGCTAAGCAAGAAAGATAAGCCTACTGCGATTAAGAACAATTCTGAGACACAAAGAAAGCTGTTGTTAAAATCTGGCAATTACCTCGTACTAAAAAGATTTACAACAAAAGAGCAGAAGAAAAGGTTTGATACTGCGCCAATCTTTGAAGATGACTTTAAACAGTATAAATATTTTGCATTAGACAATATGATCAATTATATCTATAATCCAAATAAGAACCTAACTAAAGTACAGATACGGGGTATAGCAAGATATCTAAATCTACCCATAGTCGAGTTATACTTTAGAATCTTAAATGGGCACACGCAGGTCAATGCAAATGAAGTTTATGCTCTGCCATTCCCATCTATGGCTGAATTAGAGAATATTGGCAAGAAAGCTACAGGGACAAACCTTAATTCTTATGCGACCTTTGGTAACAATAATTTTATAAAGGAAATCTGCAAATAGAAAACAAAAATGAGCAAAATATCCGAAGCAATAGACATACTGAAACAAGTTAATGTCCCTAAAAAGCAACAGAATGAAAGGTCAGCTCTCACTCTACTCGCACTTATCTCACTAAAAGAAAATGATCCTTGGAAAAAAGCAAAGAAGACCCTTATTCGAATCCATGACATAATGATTTTTATTAAGAAGCAATATAACAAAAAATATGCTGAAAACAGCAGGGAAACTTTTAGAAGGCAGACACTACATCAGTTTGAAAAAGAAGTTGGAATAGTTGACAGAAACATTGATGATCCTACAAGACCAACAAACAGCCCGAACACAGTATGGTCAGTTACAGATGACACTATTACAGTTCTGAAAACCTATGGAACCCCTGAGTGGAAGAAAACGCTGCCTGTTTTTCTAAATAAAATTGGTCGAGCAGCAGGGAACAAAGTAAATAATAGTAAAAATAAACTCGTTATTAATTTGGATGGAAAGAATATTACTTTTTCTCCAGGTAAACATAATGAACTCCAGATAAGAATAATAAATGAGTTCAGAAATAACTTCTGCAAAGATTCTAAAGTAGTTTATGTAGGGGATACTGCTCATAAAATGCTACACCTTAACAAGAAATTGCTTAAGAAACTAGGTTTGCAAATTAAAAAACATGACATTCTACCTGATGTAGTTCTTATTGATGAGAAAAAGAAAAGATTATACCTTATTGAAGCAGTCACAAGTCATGGCCCAGTCTCAAACAAGAGGTTAATAGAACTTACAAAATACTTCGCCCCACTTAAACTGAAATTAATTTTTGTGAGTGCATTCCCCGATTTCAGAGAATTCAAGAGGCACGTAGATGATATTGCCTGGGAGACGGAGGTTTGGCTCTCAGAAATACCTAATCATATGATTCATTTTAATGGAGATAAGTTCTTGAAGTTAAACTAGTCCTGCTCATTAATTTTTCCAAAAAAGGGTCACAAACTATGTGCTTTTCGGGAGGATTTGAATTATCTAATCCCCAACGAAGACTCAAGCTTTTTAATCAACTCAATTATTGACTGTAATTCTAAATCATCTATTTCTTTCTTAATCTTTACAAGGTAAAACCAAGAATGTGTTTTGTCATTGCCATCTTTTTTTAGTGGCTTGGCTAAATCATAAAGCCTTTCAACAATGTTCTTGTCGTCCATTTCAAAGTCATTCCTCTTGCCATAAAGAGTCTCTAAGATAACGCTAAAGTCCTTGAATCTTCTTTTGGTAGTGTCGTAATACAATTCCTTATTCGCCAAGTTATCGGGGGGGAATTTTGCCCGTAGCAGGTCTATTATCAGGTTCTCTACTATCTTCCTAGCTAAGAGATTAACTGAAGTATAACATCCTTTAGTATATGCTTTATTTATTTCATGTATATGCCCTTTTTTGAAATAGTCGTCACTCGAATAGGTTATTATCTCTATAATTTTTTCTTTTTTTGTTGGTTTCTTTTGAATTACAACTACATTCTTTTTTACTTCAATGCTTGGTAAGCAAGCTTTATCTTCTTTATCGAGCTTTTGAAGTACAGAAATCCCGAATTGCCTTGCATAAATCTGAGCCACAGCATTAAGTGTACAATTAGCATTATCTCTCCTCAAGAAAGATATCTTTTGTCTAACAGTTGATTCAGACTTTCCTGTCTTCTTAGCTAAATATTTTAAGATGACTGGATTAAGCTTTCTCACGTTTACCCTAACACCTTCCTGTAAGATTTTCCTTCTTTCTTTAATATGCCAAGCATTTCCCATCTTTGCCAGATTTGAGAGATTTTTCCCGTTGCTAAACCTAACTTTTTTGATATTTCAGTTATAACTAGTTTGCCAGTCATAGAGTAAAGTTCAGCCATCTTAGGCTTAGACAACTCAGCCTTAATCATCGGCGCTAATGAAACCTTTGCAATGGTTTCTAAAAGCTCTTCCATCCTCTTGAATTGTTCATCCTTCATTGTTCTCCCCCGTATTGTATTTTTTTTGTGGAAAAATCTGGCTTAGCCTTCCCTCAGAGATACCCATTGCTTTTGCAATAAGGTCTCCCTTAACCTTTTCATTATCCTTCTTTAGCAGCAAAACTAACAATTTTTTTATGGCGTCAAGGTCTTCTGAAAGCTTCTTGAATTGTTTGTCATCCATTATAACCACCTTTTTTTCTCATTACTGCGAGCTCTTTTCTCACGTAGCCTGCCTTTTTTCCAAGGAGATTTGCGATTTTGCTAGGACCCAACCCCGCCCCACCAAGAATCTTTATGCTTTCCCTGAGATTTTTGTCTTTTAACAATGCTACAGTCTGCAGATGAACGATTATATCGAGCTTTTGCATTAGCCCTTGAAACTGCATTTCATCCAATCTAATTTGTTTCTCACATTTATCTCGAGTTATGGGCATGTTTACACCTTCTTCTGATTTTTAATGTAATTGAGCATTACACTGACATTGTTTGCACTCTTTCCCAAGATATCTCCAATCTCCTTAGGCTTCAAGCCAACGGTTGTAAGCAAACGCACCTGCTGCTTAAAGTCTTTGCCATCTACTACGTTTGCTGCTGTAAGCTTCACAAGCAAGTTAAGCTTATCTAACATTTCTTTTTCAATTCCCATGATTTTTCCCTCGTATTTCATTTATGAGGAATTGGTTTCGTATCCTCTTTTCTGTAACGCCTGCAATGCTCGCCAAGCCCTTTGGGCTGACCCCAGTTGCCAACAACAGATACATAAGTAACTTTTTAATGTCTTTCAACTCGTTTAACATGTCTTTTTCCATTTTTCAACCCCCGAAAGAGACGGTAGGAATAACTTATATAAAAATGTTGGTATTTTTAGAGATTTACCCTCAGAAAACTAAAAGTCAAGTATATTCATAATTAATGATTTTATAAATTTCCGAATATACTGCCTCTTTGCACATTGGCATCTTAATTTAGTTACTATTATTATTATTATCATTTAATAATAAGTGCATCATAAAAACTAATAAAAACTAGTAAAAACTCTAGTTATCCCAGTTTTAGCTCTCTGTCGCAATAACGGGTCATAGATTCTAAGTCGAATGCGGGTGATAAGCGGAGTTTACTCAAGATTAGACTTTTCCATCATCTTTCCTTCTTTGACGATACTTCGTATTTCTTTTGAGTCAATTCTGATTTTAATAAATCGTCATCAAATAAAGCAAGAATATCCCAAATGTCTTTATATTCTTCATAGAGGATGGTTTTATTTTGTTCATCAATTTTAAACCTAAGATTGTAATCCTTCTTCATTTTTTTGACTTGGGCAAAAGTGATATTTTTGTAATATCCTTTTGCTTTTATATTGCTTAATTTTCGCATCATAATAATATTATCGCAACATTTCTCTTTGAAGTCGTCCCAATTAGTGATTTTTACTTCTGTTTTGTTTATTTCATCTAAAACTTCTTCTGATTCTTTCCTGAATTTATCTCCCAATTCAAAAAGTTCCTCAAATGACTTTTTAGCAAAAATCACAACAAAACCATCAAATAAAAAACAATGGATTTTATAGTCCATCTTAAATATGTCTTTATCTAATTTGGTAAATGTTCCATCTTTTATTATTAGGGCGTTTAAGAGGGATTTTCTCAAAATGTTTCCTGGAGTATATCTCTTAAAAATCCTTAGTGATGTACTATTATTATTTTCAAAAATGACTATGTAACCCCAAAGATTTTCAAAAAATTCAGAATTTAGCTTATTACTACTTATTGTTTCTACTTCATCTTTATTTATTTTTAGTAGTTTCTGCTCCACCTCTTCATATGAAACATACTTTATACAATCAGAGGTGTTAGTCGGTGAATATTTCTCAAAGTTTATTTTATGGATGCTTTTTTTTATTCTCTTTATTTTACCAAGAAATGACTTTCTAAAATTATCCTGAATTTCTTGATTGAGTAGAACCTTCTTAAAATTGTAGGTTATACTTTTTTCTGATTTTTCCCTAGTTATGAAAATAAGAGTCGCTGATAAATTTTCTAAAAGTAACTGTTCTGTTCCTTCAAATACTGTATTTTGATTAAATTGTGCCATATTAACCTACCAAGATTGAATTGGTTAACCTTTTAAATTTAATTTTTTCTAATTTGTCCTTATTCTTTTCCTTTGTTATTAATACGAATTTATCCTCTTTTGAGGTCTTTATTTCAATAAGATTGTATCCTATGAAGTTCAATGTCGGATTTACATAAATCATATCAGATTTGATATACAAGAACGCAAATACAACAAATAGCAATGCAAGAGATAAAACGTCGGGGAGATTTGTAAAATCAATAGTCAAAAACGGAATGATGTATGTTACTAAATACGCCGAATTTACTGAGTTTATGTTTTCTACACTTTTAATTTTCACAAATTCATCGGCAAGAGATTTACATCTTTTTATGCTGATAAGAAGTATAGCGTTAGAAAGCACAATTACACTAATCAAAGTGTATAACAAATATTGGTTACTTAGATTTTTTAGAATGAATATCAAAAACAAGAATGTGTATGAACTGAGAAAAAGAATGGTCTTAATTTGATTTCTTAGAATATCAGTCATTTTATTCCTCTAAATTTGCAAAAACTTCCATCCTTTCATGTTAGTTTCATCATAAGTGTACACTTCATTATAGTTATATCTCCAGCTACCGTTTATGTTGACAGCTATTCCGCCCCAGAGCTTCTTTCCTTTTTTAGTCTGCTCTTTGATGTATTTCTGCAACCCTTCGGCTCTTGTTCCTGCGTCTTTTGCAGTCATACCACTTTTAGTGTCAAATAAGCCAACAGTTCCATCTTCAAACTGAACAATAAAGTCAACATAGAAAGCCCTCTCAATTCCAGCTTCATCTTTGTACAAAACTGCAAAATACTTTATTTCGTTTTCGCCATTCTTGAACCACCATTTGACTTTCTTTGAGCCTTCCAGTAATTCCGTAAACAATCTTTCCGGCTCGCTTGGTTTCTTGGTATAGAATGGCTTCATGATCGCCTTTGATTTTTCTTCTTTATTGTATCTGCTGTTGTAGCTTACAATAACCGGAACTTCCCATTTAGACACATTCTGTAATTCTCTTTTCTCGTTGAGTTGCTCAACTACCTTTTCCTTATATTGCTCTTTGGCCAGATTAATGGTGTCAACCATTGCCTGAATATTCTCTTTTCCTAAAACAATTCTTTGAACTTGTGGATCAAACTTTTGCATCTTGAATTTTTCTTCAAAGAATTTGTAAATTGCTGTCTTCATTCTGTCGCTTGAGTCTGATGGCGCGTATGGTGTGCAATTCTGCGATATGAAATTGTCAAATATCTGCTGTAATTCCGTCTCATTTAATTTTATTTCAATTGTGCCTTTGTGTTCTATTTCACCGAGCTTGTCAATATCAATGATTTTACCGTCAGCAATTATAGGGCTTACGACCTTTGATGGAGTAG
>Ga0315275_10001328_pt1 | contig 21637 bp, 19 predicted proteins | sample YL17G03_0_MG_FD_205557 | JGI IMG/M metagenome (GOLD analysis project Ga0315275, IMG submission 205557) | Sediment microbial communities from Yellowstone Lake, YNP, Wyoming, USA - YL17G03_0 | ecosystem: Environmental > Aquatic > Freshwater > Lake > Sediment | place: USA: Wyoming | collected...
GCCGAAGCGGAGAAGGCCATGCGCCAGCGCATCAACGCCGCCCACATGCTGGCTGGCGTCACCATGATTGATCCACAGACGACCTACGTTGAGGCGGGCGTGACGATAGGCCGGGATACCGTGCTCTGGCCGAACTGCTATCTCCAGAGCCGCACGCGCATCGGGGAGAATTGCGAGATCGGCCCCAACTGCATTATCCGCGATACGGTCATCGGGAACGATTGCCTCGTGCTGGCCTCGGTGCTGGAGGGCGCGCTGCTCGAAGATGACGTGGACATTGGCCCCTTCACCCACCTGCGCGAGGGCGCGCACCTGTGCAAAGGCGTCCACATGGGCAACTTCGGTGAGGTCAAGGAATCGACCCTCGGCCCGGGCACCAAGATTGGGCATTTTTCCTACATCGGCAACGCTACCATTGGCCCCAATGTTAACATCGGCGCGGGGACGATCACCTGCAACTACGACGGAGTCCGCAAGAACCCGACCGAGATCGGCGAGGATGTCTTCATCGGCAGCGATACCATGTTGGTCGCGCCGGTCAAGCTCGGCGCGCGCTCGCGCACTGGAGCGGGCGCGGTGGTGACCAAGGATGTGCCGCCTGATACGCTGGCGGTCGGTATGCCGGCGCGGGCGATAAGGAAGTTGGAAAAAGAAGAAAAAGAAAAATAGGATGTGTCGTTGCGAGCCGCCGTTTTTGCGGTGAAGCAATCTCCGCTCCTGCGAGGGGATTGCTTCGGGGCACACCGCCCTGGCACCGACCGCCAGGGCGGTGCCAGGGAAGAACGCCCCTCGCAACGACACGCAAAAGGTGTTTTATGGTAACCCTAAATGACCAAGAACGCCGTGCCCTACTTGAATTGGCCAACGAGGCCCGCCGCCGGGCGTACGCGCCGTACTCGAACTATCAGGTTGGCGCTGCGCTGCGCACCAGCAGCGGGCGCATCTACACCGGCTGCAACGTCGAGAACGCCGCCTATCCGACCAGCATGTGCGCCGAGCGCGTTGCCGTCTACAAGGCAGTCTCGGAGGGTGAACGGAAGTTCGAGGTGGTCGCAGTGGTCACGCCCAACGGCGGCTCACCGTGCGGTAGCTGCCGACAGGTGCTGGCCGAGTTTGGGTTGGATACGGTTGTGCTGATCGGCGACGGCGAAGGCAGCTTGATCCAGGAAACCACCGTTGCCGGTCTGTTGCCAGGGGCGTTTACACCAAAGGATTTGGTCCGGTAGTCCTGTAGTCTGATAGTCGGATGGTCTGATAATCCGATAGTCGGATGGTGGCGCGTGCTGACAACCAGGAGATAAGACTATCAGACTATGAGACTAAATGACTGCGCGACCAAATGACCACTCGACCAGAACGATCTTTCCGCCTCGAAGCCGTCGTCCTGCGCCATTTCAATTGGGGCGAGGCCGACCGCCTGCTCACACTTTATACGCGTGAACGCGGCAAGGTACGCGCCATTGCCAAGGGGGCGCGTAAAATCAAATCGCGCAAGGCCGGCCATCTCGAACCGTTCACGCGCGTAACCCTGCAACTGGCGCGCGGCCGTGACCTGCTCATCGTCACCCAGGCCGAGACAATAGACGCCTACCAGCCCCTGCGTGAGGACCTGGTCAAGACGGGATATGCCTCCTACCTGGTCGAACTACTCGACCGTTTCACTTATGAAGAAGAGTCCGAGAATTACAATATTTTCCGCCTGCTGACCGAGTCCCTCAGCCGCCTCGCCTGCGAAGAGGACCCCTGGCTGGCAATCCGTTATTACGAGGTGCGCCTGCTCGACCACCTCGGCTTCCGCCCGCAATTGTTCGAATGTGCCAATTGCCGGGAGAAGATCCAAGCGGTTGACCAATTCTTCGCCGCCTCGCAGGGTGGGGTGCTCTGCACGAGGTGCGGCGTTGCCCTGCCTGGGGTCTGGGAAGTGTCGGTAGAGGCGCTCAAGTACCTGCGACACTTCCAGCGCAGCAGCTACGCCGAAGCGCAGCGGGCGCGGCCCAGTCCTAAGGTCAGGGATGAGGTCGAGGCGCTGATGCAGCGTTATTTCACGTATCTGCTGGAGCGAGAATTGAACACCCCCGGTTTTATTAGGCGAGTGAGGGCGTAGCGCAATGCTGCGCCGCGCCTAACGCATCCTTTTGCCCCAATTCAACACGAACAGCCAGGCCAGGACGAAAATCAGCGGATTGAGGCTCCGCCACAACGCGGATTGGAGCCACCGCCAGCGGAGCGAGTATATGATGTGCCCGAAAAACCAGCGGGCGGTCAGCGTCTGGCCGAGGGGACTCCGTAAAATCCGCCAACGATAATCACGGAAAGAAAAATCATCCCTTGTGAACGCAGATTGGATCGCCCGGGCTGCCACCTGGCCGTAGCCCAGCGCCATGCTAATACCCTCGCCGAGGAGCGGGTCCGCCCCGGCCGCGTCGCCGGCGAGCAGTACGCCGGGAACGGCAAAGGCGTTGAATGGGCTAAACCAGTGGAGGGGATGAGCGTTCACTTCGGCCTCGGCTAGATCGAGTCCGTGCCGCGCCATCTCCTGCGCCAGTGTCTCCTTCAGCGATGGACGCTTCTCATCAGCAAAGATGTTCATGTCGTAGATTCCCCAGCAGCGCATGGGTTGGCCTTTGATCTGCGTGGGGAAGTCCCAGGTGTAGCCCGCGATGCCAGCCGGGACGGGGAAGAAATCGAAGTAAGCGGCCCCCTTCCGCCCCCTCCCTTGTCCTCCCCCAAATTCAGAGAATTTTGGGGAGGGTTGGGTGGGGGTTATCACCTCCAGCACCCGCGCCGTATGGATGGGCGCGTCCGGCAGCACGCAGCGCCGCGTGACGCCATTCGATCCGTCCGCACCAACGACAACCTGGGCGCGGAACGTGTCCGCGTCTGTTTCGACTGTCACGCCATCTTTATCAGGAATGATATTCTTAACCGTTATCCCCTCTCTGATCTCTATTCCTCTGCTCCCTGCTTTTCCTGCCAGCCACGCATCGAACTCATCCCTGCGGATGATGCGTAGAATGTTTTTTGGACGCGGACCGATGCGGAAAAACGCGGATTTCCCCTTTTCACCTTCAGCGTTCATCCGCGCTCGCCTGCACTCGCTCTCTGAGTGTCCGCGTCCTATTGGAAGACTCAGCCCCTTGCCCGCGAAGTCGAGGTGCGCCGTTTCCACATCCACGTGGGGGACTTCGCTCGAATCCAATCCCAGGCGCTTGAGGATGATCTCGGCGTCGGCGACCAGTCCGCCGGCGCACAACTTCGCTCGCGGGTGATGTGCCTTTTCGAGGATCAGCGTACGCGCGGCCAGCCCCGGCGCGACCTGCACCAGGTGCAGCGCGGTGGAAAGTCCCGCCGGGCCGGAGCCGACGATGAGGATATCGTAGGGATTAGATTCGGGCATACTCGATCAATTTTACATCAATCCAGGATTGTTCCCCCTTCGATATTGTTTTTGGAAGCAGTGCCAGAGATTTACGGCGAAGCGCGACGCTTGCACCTGCTGCACACTTGCCCCGGCGCTGCCCGCCAGGGCAAGTGCCGGGGAGTGCAGGTGAGGCCGACAAGAAGAACCCACTTGGCCGTATTATTTACATGTGGGGAAATCAACCCCAAACCTTCTTGACCTTTGTGTTGAAAAACCATGCCTGAATCGAAGCGACCATTGCGCGTTTTCCCTTCGACAGGCTCAAGGCAAGCCTCTGCCACGCCCACAGCGACAAGGATGCTGTGCTTACGCTGTACCAGCGTCTCCTCAAAGACGGCGAGGACGCGTGGCTCGATACAGAGAAGCCCTATGATGAGTGAAGCGCCGCCCTAAGCCGTGTCGAAGGATCGCGTGAATCGCAAATCAGACAATGGACGATAGATCATGGTCAATGGTGTATCGTTCTTTGTCTTTTCTATACGGTATAATCCCTTCCACAAATTGATAACTAAAAACTGGTCACTGATCACTATGCCTTCCTCCTTCCAATCCATCATCCTCAAACTCCAAAACTTCTGGGCCTCCCACGGATGTCTCATCACCCAGCCGTACTACACCCAGGTCGGCGCAGGGACGATGAACCCCGCCACCTTCCTGCGCGTGCTCGGCCCCGAGCCGTGGAACGTGGCCTATGTTGAGCCGTCGGTGCGGCCCGATGACGGGCGCTACGGCGAGAACCCCAACCGCTTCCAGGTGCATTACCAGTACCAGGTCATCCTCAAACCGGATCCGGGCAACCCGCAGGAGCTTTACCTCGATTCGCTCAAGGCCATCGGCATTGACCCGCGTCAGCACGACATCCGCTTCGTGGAAGATAACTGGGAACAGCCCGCCATCTCGGCCTGGGGCCTGGGTTGGGAGGTCTGGCTGGACGGGCAGGAGATCACCCAGTTCACCTACTTCCAGCAGGTGGGCGGCGTGACCCTCGACCCGGTGGCGGTGGAACTGACCTACGGCCTGGAGCGCATCCTCATCGCCCTCAACAACGCCAAAGCCATCTGGGACGAACCATGGGGCGCTGGCGTGCAGTATGGCGAAGTGCGGCGGCAGGAAGAGTTCGAGCACAGCAAGTATTATTTCGAGATCGCAGACGTGGCGCGCGTGCGCCAGATGTACGATCTCTACAAAGCCGAGGCCGAGGCCTGTCTCGCCAACGGGCTGATCCTGCCCGCCCACGATTACGTGCTCAAGTGTTCGCACGTCTTCAACACGCTCGACACGCGCGGCGCCATCGGCGTCACCGAGCGCCAGGCGTTCTTTGGGCAAATGCGCGAGCTGGCGCGGCGGGTGGCGCTGGCGTATCTGGAACAGCGCAAGGAGTTGGAGTATCCGCTATTGAAGGACGAAGGCGGAAGACGGAAGGATGAAACACCAGCAGTGAAGCCTTCAGATCTTTCATCCTTCATAATTCATCCTTCATCCTTTTTATTGGAGATTGGAACTGAAGAATTACCGGCTGGGGATGTGGACTCTGCTCACTCGCAGCTTCGAACCCGCATCCCGGCCCTGCTCGATGAACTTCATCTCACCCACGGCGGCATCCGCATCTTTTCGACCCCGCGCCGGTTGGCCGTTTTCGTGGACTCTCTGTCGCCCCGACAGTCCGACCGCGAAGAGCTGGTCAAAGGCCCGCCCGCGGAGCGCGCCTTCGACCCAGACGGCAAGCCGACCCAGGCCGCTCTCGGCTTTGCCAGGAAGAACGGCGTCGCACCCTCCGCCCTCGAAGTCCGCGAGATGGACGGCGGCAAGTACGTCTTCGCCGTAGTCAAGCAGTTAGGCCGCCCAACGCCCGAAGTGCTGGCAGAAATCTTGCCCGGCCTGGTTGCGGGGATCAAGTTCGACAAGTCCATGCGCTGGAACGACTCTGGTGTCGCCTTCTCCCGCCCCATCCGCTGGCTGGTGGCGTTGCTTGGCGAGGCGGTCATCCCGTTCGAATACGCGGGTGTCGTTTCAGGTAATATCACGCGCGGCTTGCGCCCGTACGACTCACCTAAAATCGAAATCAAATCTGCTGACAAATACTTTGATGTCATCAAGAATGCTGGCATCGTCTTGGATACCGAAGAACGCAAAGCCTCCATCGTGGAGCAGGTCAGGCAGGCCGCGGCCTTGGTCAGCGGCGAAGCCATCCTTGACGATGCCCTGCTCGCCGAAGTTACCAACCTGGTCGAAATGCCCACCGCTGTGATGGGTGGATTCGATCCCGAATTCCTGCAATTGCCGCGCGAAGTGTTGATTTCGGTGATGAAGAAACACCAGCGTTATTTCCCCGTTCGTCGCGTAGGGGCGACCCTTGTGGTCGCCCAGGGTGCTGATAAAGCCCAGGGGCAGGGACAAGCCCGGCCCCTACTTCCACATTTCATCGCCATCCGCAACGGTGACGACCAGCACATTGACCTGGTGCGCCAGGGCAACGAACACGTCCTTGGCGCGCGCTTTTCGGATGCAGACTTCTTCGTCCGCGAAGACCTCAAGCACAAACTTGAAGATTACCGTCCGCGCCTGGGCACGCTGACCTTCCAGAAGAAACTCGGTTCGATGTTGGATAAGTCCGGGCGCATCGAGAAATTGGTCAATGGTCTAATGCCTATGCTTGGCCTGGAGGCCGACGAGGCGGCATTTGCGCGCCGCGCCGCGCATCTCGCCAAGGCGGACCTGGTGACCAAGATGGTGGTCGAGATGACCTCGCTGCAAGGCGTCATCGGCCGCGAGTACGCGCTGCGCTCCGGCGAAAGTCAGGCCGTTGCCGACGCGATTGGCGAGCAGTACCAGCCCCTCCCCAAAACCAAAGCCGGCCTCGCCGTCGCCCTCGCCGACCGCCTTGACTCGCTCGTCGGTCTCTTTGCGGCGGGACTGGCTCCCACCGGCGCAAAAGACCCCTTCGGCTTGCGCCGCGCCGCGATTGGCGTGGTTCAACCGTTGATCGAACAGGACATTTCATTCGATTTGCGAGCCGTGGTCGAAAAGGCTGCCAGGCTGCAGGCCATCGAAGTCAGCGCGGAGTTACAGGCGCAGGTGATGGGATTCATGGTGGGTCGCCTGTCCGTTCTGCTCAAAGAGTCGGGTTACAAATATGATGTCGTGGACGCTGTCCTTGCCGCGCAAGCGGAAAACCCGGCCGGTTCGGCGCGCGCCGTCAAGCAGTTGCAGGCCTGGACTGAGCGCAAAGACTGGCACGAGATTTTGCCCGCCTTCGCCCGCTGCGTGCGTATCACACGCGACCAAAAACAAACATTCAGGGTTTACTCGAAGAGCTTTACCGAGAAACAAGAAGAAGCCTTGTTCAAAGCACTGGAAAAAGCTGAAAAAACATCCCGTGCCACTGGTTCGGTGGATGATTTCCTTCAAGCTTTCGTGCCGATGATCCCTGCGGTCAACGAGTTTTTTGATAAGGTACTGGTTATGGCAGAAGAGAAGGTGTTGAGAGAAAACCGGTTAGGATTGTTGCAGAGACTTACCGCGTTATCTACTGGCGTGGCAGATATGTCCAAACTTGAGGGGTTCTAGAGTAAACCTCCCGAAGGTTCAAAACCTTCGGGAGGTTGCTTTATCGGCCATACTTTTCCAGGAATTCCTCTGTCCCCATTCAAAACTCCGTCTGCTGCAAATTCCACATCTGCCTGTGCCGCACGCTGGTCGGGTTGAAGGTCCACATCAGCCACCAGGTGTAGAAGTTCTCCCAGAATTCGCCAAACTCTCCGAGCGGGCGGTAATAAGGGAACACGGCGAAGCCCAGGTGGTCCAGCATGGCCTTGCCGCCGTCCACCCCGATGAGGGTGACACGGGCGGTGATGCCTCCCACAGCCTGAACATCCTGCAATGCAGGCGTGGACTGGATGTGCCGCGCCACCAGCCGCAGGGCAATGGATCATACTGCGGCGGGTATCCAGCGCCCAGGCCAGGTCGGGGCCAGCCTCGGGAATGAGCGGGGCGCGCTCGTTCCACATGTGCAGCATCAGCACTCTGGCCTCGCGCGGAATCGCGCCAACCGGCAGTGCAATCTCGAGCGGCGCTTCCCAGACCTGGATGCGCATGAGGCACTGAGGGTCGTCCGTGAAGACCTGCACGCGCAGCTGACGGCTCAGCCAGCGGTCGAAGCGGCAGATGATGTGGCGGAGGGGATGCGTCATATCCCCATTATAGGCCGAATGGGATCGTTGACAACGAGCCAGGATCCATTTTCTCTCCGAAAACGGGTTCTTAGGCTACACAACTTGCGCCCTCCTCTTTCCGCGTCTATAATTCAATCACGCCTCAGACCTGACAGGTTTTCTATGCCAACAGGCGGCATGTCAGGCCAATGCGCTTTGCCCGAAAATGCCTGAATCGAGCCATGAAACCTGTCCGGTCTGCTGAAAATGTCCCAAATAGACGAAATCAAATCCCGCATTGACATCGTTGACCTGATCTCCGAGACGGTCAAGCTACGCCGCGCCGGTAAGAACTATTCGGGCCTGTGTCCCTTCCACACCGAGAAGACGCCCTCGTTCATCGTCTCGCCCGATCGGCAGACCTGGCGCTGCTTTGGCCAGTGCAGCGAGGGCGGCGACGTCATCTCCTTCGTGATGAAAAAAGAAGGCTGGGATTTCGGCGAAGCGCTGCGTTCCCTGGCCGAGCGGGCCGGGGTCAAACTGGAACCCTACAAAGCCCAGAAGCCGGAAGAAAAAGAAGAGCACGAACGTCTGCGCGGCTTGCTGGAGGAGGCGGTGACTTTCTACCGCCACCAACTGGTCAGCACGACCGCCGGAAAGCTGGCCCTCGACTACCTGCACGAGCGCCGCCTGAGCGACGCAACCCTCGAGACCTTTGGCCTGGGCTACGCGCCCGATTCTTGGGATGCGGCGCTCAAGCATTTCACCGCCAAAGGCTACAGCGGGCATGAACTTCTCGATGTCGGCCTCGCCTCCCAGCGTTCAGCCGACGCCGACACCCGACACCCGTCACCCGACATTCGCCTCTTTGACAGATTCCGCAACCGCATCATGATCCCCATCCGCGACGAGAACGGCAGGATGGCCGGCTTCGGGGCGCGCATCCTCGACCCGAATGACGTGCCAAAATTCCTCAACTCGCCGGATACGGTTCTCTTCAGCAAGAGCCGCCTGCTCTACGGCCTGGATCGGGCACGCAAGCCCATCCGCGCGGCTGACCAGGCGGTTATCGTCGAAGGCTACATGGACGTGATTGCCCTGCACCAGGCTGGCTTCGAGAACGTCATCTCGCCGATGGGCACCGCGCTGACCGAAGACCAGTTGCGCCTGCTCAAGCGTTTCAGCCGCCGCATCGTGCTGGCCCTCGACCCGGACGCCGCCGGTCAGGCCGCCGTGCTGCGCGGACTGAATGCCGCCCGCCAGTCGCTCGACCGCGAAGGCGAGATCAGCTTCGACGCGCGCGGCTTGCTGCGGCACGAGTCGCGCCTGAAAGCTGACCTGGGCGTGGCAACCATGCCCGACGAACTCGACCCGGACGAGATCGTCCAGCGCGACCCGCAGCAGTGGAAAGGGCTGATCGAAAACGCCCAGCCCGTCGTCGTCCACGTGATGGAGACGCTGGCCACCGGGCGCGACCTGGAGAACGCCAGGGTCAAATCCGAAATCGCCGCCCAGGTGTTACCACTGATCGAGGACTTACCCGACTCGGTCGAGCGCGATGCCTACCGTCAGCGGCTGGCGCGCTTCTTACGGGTGGACGAACGCGCCTTGATGGGGCGTCAGGTGACAGGTCCGAGAGCGAGGCGGCCCAGGCTGAGCGCCGAGACCCTGACCCAGGCGCAGGCTTCCGTGACTACGAATATCGTCGCCGGGACAACGAATTCGCCGTCTCACCGGATTGAGGTTCATATCCTGGGCATCCTGCTGCGCCGTCCCGGCCTGCTCTACCGTCTCGACCGCGACTTGCAGGAATCCGCCCTGAGCCGTCTCTCGCCGGAAGATTTCGAGTATACTGACCACCAAGTGCTCTTCCGTCTGGTGCGTCAGTCGCTCGAACAGGACGCCGACGACGCAGACCAGTACTTGCATCAGAACCTGCCGCCTACGCTAGCCGACCTAACCGACGAACTGCTGGCGAAGTCGGCGACAACGAATTCGTTGTCACTCGACCCGGTGGACGACCGCCTGCTGGAGGACCTTTTCCGGGGCGTCATCAAAATCCGCCGACTCGGGCTGGACGAGAGCATCAACCAACTGCGCTTTTTGCAGGAGGATGCCCAAAAGGAAGGCGATCTGCGCGCGGCCTCTTATCTGGAAATGGTGTCACATTACCGGCGTTCACGCAATGCCCTGGATCAGGCCAGCCTGAAGCTGAGCGAGCGCCGCCAGGAGTGATCCATGGTCGCGCAGTCGGCGACCACTATGGAAGCCGCTTTCAGGCTACCACTATGCCCCGTAAGGGTAGTATGCCTCGCAAAACGAAACCCAAGCCTCGCATCCCACGCCGCCCGCCAGGCGGCTCGCTACCTGAACCAGAAGCCAGGTCTGGCAGGCCGGCTGATTCCATGACTGAAACCAGACCGGTCGAAGCGGACCTGGACGAGGAGGCGGAGCAGGAGGAAAAGGCCGATCTGGAGGTGGGCGAACTCCTCCCCAACGGCGAGGAAGTCAGCGATCTGAATGTCGAAGAACCGCTCGATCTGAGCCTACCGGCGCTGGCCGTTGAGCTTTCCGAAGACCCGGTGCGCCTGTACCTGCGCGAGATCGGCCAGGTGAAGCTGCTGGACGCGGATAGTGAGTTCCGGCTGGCGACGATGATCGAAGCCCGCCGCCTGATCCTGACACTTGGCCGCCGCCGCTCAACCGGACGCCGCGCCGAATCCCACGATGTGATGATCTACCATGGTGTGCTGGGCGAGCTGCGCACCGCCTGGGGGCGTATGCAGGAGGACGCCCGGCGCTTAGGCACCAGCCTGCCCGACTCGGCCCTGATGCTGGCCGAAGCCCAGATGCTCCACCAGACATGGGGGACCGAAACCCCATCCTACCTGCGCGCTTACCTGGAGAGCGAGATGTGGGGCAAGGACCCCTTGTGGGACAGCCTGGTCGGCCATACTTTCAATGTTTACCTGTCTTTCTATACTTTGCCGGAGGGATTCAGCCAGTGGCTGTTCAACCACCTGCACAGCCATAATGCCTTACCCGCCCAGCGCACACTGTACCGCAACTTGCCCGATGAAGCCGGGCTTAAGCTGGAAATCGAAAACATCCGCCTGCGCGCGGACGAGGCCAGCGCAGCCATCATCCGCGCGAACCTGCGGCTGGTAGTCAGCGTGGCCAAGCGTTATATGGGGCGTGGCATCTCGTTCCTCGATCTGATCCAGGAGGGCAACCTGGGCCTGCTGCGGGCGGTCAACAAGTTCGACCCGCGCCGGGGCTACAAATTCAGCACCTACGCCACCTGGTGGATCCGCCAGTCCATCAACCGCGCGATTGCCGAACAAGCCCGCACCATCCGCATCCCGGTGCATTTATTCGAATCCATCACCCGCATCCTGCGCATCCAGCGCGCCCTGACCCAGCAATTGGGCCGCGAGCCGACCAACGAGGAATTGGCCCTGGAGGTTGGTTACCTCCCTCCAGCGGATGTGCAGGCTATTTTGCGTTCCAAAGCTGAGGAGATGCCGCTCGATCCGGTCGTCCAGCGTCATTGGGATCTTGCTACTCTGAAAATAGACCGCGTCCTGCGCTCGTCGGAGGAACCGGTCTCGCTGGAAGGGCCGGTGGGGGACGAGGATTCCAGTCAATTGGGCGATTTCATCGAAGATGTGGACGCATTAGAGCCGCTGGACGCCGCCTCGCGCGAGATGCTGCGCGAGCAAGTCCAACACGCTTTGGCGGCGCTCTCCGAACGTGAACGCCAAGTGCTGGAGCTGCGCTTCGGCCTAGTGGATGGTAAAGACCACACGCTGGAGGAGGTCAGCCGCTACTTCAACGTGACGCGTGAACGCATCCGCCAGATCGAGGCCAAGGCGTTGCGCAAGCTGCGGCATCCAACCCGCAGCCGGCATTTGAGGGATTATTTGGGGTAATTGCTCATTGTGAAAATTCACGCCCAAAGTATCTTATGATATACTTTCGTGCCAAAGCGTTTGCTAGAGCCTCTTAAGAGGAGAACCTATGCTGCTCGAATATGCTGCGATTGCCGCTTTTATCATTGTCACTGCCGCCATCGGGTTCATCGCCATCGGGCTGGGTATGTTGTTCGGCCCGAAACGCCCGACCGACCGCAAGGCGATGCCGTATGAATCCGGCATGAACCCCATCGGTCCCGGCACGCGGCGGATGCCGGTGCGCTTCTACCTCGTCGCCGTGCTATTCATCCTGTTCGACATCGAAGTGGTTTTTTTCCTTCCCTGGGCGATTGTTTTCCGCCAGTTGGGGCTTTTTGGCCTGGTCGAAATGCTCATCTTTATCGTTGTTTTATTGGTTGGCTATGTTTATGCCTGGAAGAGGGGGGCATTGGAATGGGAGTAGAGCAGAAACTTGGCAACATGGGGGTTGTCACCACCACACTGGAGCAGGCGGTCAACTGGAGTCGCACTAATGCCATGTGGCCGATGCTCTTCGGACTGGCTTGCTGTGCAATCGAGATGATGGCTGCGCAGGCGTCCCATTACGACATGAGTCGCTTCGGGATGGAGTTGATGCGCCCCTCGCCGCGCCAATCGGACCTGATGATCGTCGCTGGGCGCGTCTCACGCAAGATGGCGCCCGTACTGCGCCGCCTGTACGACCAGATGCCCGAACCCAAGTGGGTCATTTCGATGGGCGACTGCGCTTCGTGCGGCGGCGTTTTCAACAACTATGCCATTATGCAGGGGGTGGACGAAGTGGTGCCGGTGGATGTCTACGTGGCTGGTTGCCCGCCACGCCCCGAGGCGCTCATACACGGCATCGTCACGCTCCATGAAAAAGTGCGCGGCATGAAGTTCGCCGAAGTGAAATAATCTCAACATAAAGGACACGAAGGAGCACGAAGGATTCGATAAATCCACAAAGAATTCGTGTCCATTCGTGACATTCGATGCTAAGAGCATCTATGGAAAAGAAACTGAAAATCATCGTCCAGAAACTGGAAAAAGAATTCGGCGCAATCGCCAGCGAAACTCGCGGCGAGGTAAGCCTGTTCGTTCTGGCGGAGAGAATCATCGCGGTCTGCCAGCAGGTTCAGGGTCAAGGCTTTGAGCTGCTTTCCGCTATGACAGCAGTGGATTATTGGCCCCAGGAAAATCCACGCTTCCACGTCGTCTACGAGTTCACCTCGGTCTCCAAGAACCTGCGCCTGGAAATCCGCGTCCCTGTGCCGGGTCTAAACCCATCCCTGCCGACCGTTTCCGGCATCTACCGCAATGCCAACTGGCGCGAGCGCGAGCTGTGGGACATGTTCGGCATCCGCTTCGAGGGCCATCCCGACCTGCGCCGTATATTGATGCCCGCCGACTGGGAAGGCCATCCGCTGCGTAAAGATTATCCGCTCGGCTACGAGGAGCCACAATTCACCTTCAATTCTGAAGAGATTGACCTGCGCAAGCCATACGCGAAAGAATAACATAGAGCAGGGCTTGCGAAGTGTCCGAAAGGCGCCCTGCCCAGGGCGACCACACCGTTCGTGCCGCGAACGCCAGCGATACGCCGGTACGAGACGGTAAGGGTTGCCCCTACGATGAGGCATTATGACCGATCTGCAAGAAGTAACCATTGACGACCTGAAGCACCTGGTCTCCGAGCGCGCCATCCAGGGCGAGACCGTGCTGCTGAACATGGGGCCGCAGCACCCCTCTACCCATGGCGTGCTCCGTCTGCTGCTTGAGCTGGATGGCGAGATCGTTGTCAACTGTATCCCGGATATCGGCTTCCTGCATACCGGCATCGAGAAGAACATGGAGGCCAAGACCTACCAGAAGGCCGAGGTGATGACCGACCGCCTGGATTACCTGAACACGGTCGGCAACACCCTGGCTTATTCGCTGGCAGTGGAAAAATTGGTTGACCTGGATGTGCCGCTACGCGCTCAGGTCATCCGCGTCATCCTGGCCGAATTGCAGCGCATCGCCTCGCACCTAATCTGGCTGGCCACGGCGGCCCTCGACGTGGCGGCCATGTCCACCTTCCTGTACTGCTTCCGCGAGCGGGAGAGCATCCTCGACATCTTCGAGATGTGTTCCGGCCAGCGCATGATGACCACCTACATCCGCCCCGGCGGGTTATGGCGGGACGTGCCTGTCGAATTCGTGAACGCCGTCCGCGACTTCATCAAGATACTCCCTAAGCGGATTGACCAGTACGAGGCGCTCCTGACCCGTAACCCGCTCTTCCTGGACCGGACGCTGGGCATTGGCAAAATTACCACGGAAGATGCTCTAAACTTAGGCGTGACCGGTCCCGGCCTGCGCGCGACCGGCCTGGAGTGGGATCTGCGTAAGGCGCGGCCCTACTCCGGATACGAGCAATACGAGTTCCAGATCCCGACCCGCCCCGAAGGCGACGTGTACGCGCGCTACCTGGTACGCGTCCGGGAGATGCGCGAGGCGCTCAAGATCGTCGAACAAGCGCTGGACAAGCTACCGTTGGGGCCGGTGCGCAGCAACAATTACAAGTTAGTCCCGCCGCCGCGCTCGGAGATCGGCGTCAGCATGGAGGCGCTCATCCACCACTTCAAACTGTGGACGGAGGGCTTCAATGCGCCGAAAGGCTCGGTGTATTCGGCAGTCGAATCGCCGCGCGGCGAACTGGGCGTCTATTTGGAGTCGGATGGAGGCCCAAAGCCGTACCGTGTCCACTGGCGCACGCCGTCGTTCGATAACTTGCAAGCGATGCCGTTGATGAGCAAGGGCGTGTTGGTTGCCGACCTGGTGGCCATCATCGGCTCGGTGGATATTGTGCTGGGAGATGTGGATAGATGAGTGCCACGTGCCACAGTGTCATGTGTTGAGTGTGAGGTTTTATGCTTGCCGATAAATACCCTGAGGAAGTGAAGAAAATTCTGGCAAAGTACCCGCCGGAGCAGAAACGCTCGGCGGTCATGCCGCTGCTGTATCTGGTGCAGGGAGACGGCTATGTTACGAAAGAGGCGATGGCGGAAATCGCTGAAATGCTCGAAATCACCACCACCGAGGTGACCTCGATTATCGGCTTCTACACGCTTTTCCACGACGAGAAGGCCGGCAAGTACCGGATGCAGGTCTGCACCGACCTGCCCTGCGCCCTGCGCAGCGCGGACGAGTTCCTCGAGGAGCTGTGCGGCAACCTCGGCATCCAGGTCGGCGAAACCACCTCTGACGGCCTGGTGACGGTCGAGGCAGTAATGTGCCTGGCAGGGTGCGACAAGGCCCCGATGTTCCAGCTTCAATCTGCGGATGGTATTGAATATCACGAAAATATGAGCGTGGATAAGACGATGGAGTTGGTGGAGGCGCTGAGGAAGGCAAGAGCGTAGCTGGTAGTGTGTCGTTGCGAGGAGGGTCGAGTAGGCGTGCTCTTCCGCCGTACCGAGATCCGACGAAGCAATCCCCGACTCGCGAGGAGATTGCTTCGCCGCCTAAGAGCGGTGGCTCACAACGACACTGAGGAAATGAATGGACTCATGAGACAACTATGACCGAATATTTTCTTCTGCGTCATCGTGAAATCCCAGACATTGGCAAGATAGATGTCTACCGTAAAAATGGCGGCTTCGAGGCCTTCGAGAAGGCCGTGACCAAGATGAAACCCACCGAAGTGACCGAGGCGGTTAAGGCATCCGGGCTGCGCGGGCGCGGCGGCGCGGGCTTCCCGACCGGCGTCAAGTGGTCGTTCATCCCCAATAATCTCTGGCCGCATTACGTGGTTGCCAACGCAGATGAATCCGAGCCAGGCACGTTCAAGGACCGCGAAATCATGGAGCACAATCCCTTCCAGTTTTTGGAAGGTGTGGCCATCGCGGCGTACGCCGTCGGCGCGCACGCGGCTTATGTTTACTTGCGCGGCGAGTTCTGGCCGGTGGCGGTTGAGCTGGACAAGCACATCGAGGAAATGGAAAAAGCTGGTTTCCTGGGCGAGGCACTCTTCGGGACGGATTATTCCCTGCGCATCCACACCCACCTCGGCGCGGGGGCGTACATCTGCGGCGAAGAGACCGCCCTGCTCGAATCGATGGAAGGCAGCCGCGGGCAACCGCGCATCCGCCCGCCCTTCCCGGCGGTTTACGGCCTGTACGGCAAACCGACCGTGGTCAACAACGTCGAGACGCTGGCCAACGTGCCGCTCATCATCGAGAAGGGTGCGGAGTGGTACAAGTCGCTGGGCACGGCGGACAGCGCCGGGGTCAAGATATTCTCGCTCTCCGGGCGCGTCAACAAGCCGGGCAACTACGAACTGCCCTTCGGCACCACCTTCCGCGAACTGATTTACAAATACGGCGGCGGTGTGATTGACGACCGCCCGGTCAAAGCCATCATGCCGGCCGGCGCATCGTCATCGTTCATCGTCGCCGATGACAAGGCGCTGGATACGCCGATGGACTATGCCTCTGTACGGGCGCTCGGCGCGGACCTCGGCTCCGCATCTGTCATCGTATTGGATGACTCCGTTTCGATTGACTGGGTCATCAAAAAGACCATCCACTTCTTTAAGCACGAATCCTGTGGTAAGTGCACGCCCTGCCGCGAGGGCTGCTACTGGATGCTGCACCTTATCGAGCGGATCGAGCATGGCGAGAAGACGAAGGAGAATGTGGAACTGCTGCACACTGTCGCCAAACAGATGCAGAACAAGTGCTTGTGTCCGCTGGGAGAGTTTTCCACGATGGCGGTGGTGACGGGTATCGAGCTGTTTCCGCAGGATTTTTCTGTAAAACGTAATACGTAAAACGTAATCTCCCTCACCCCCGCCCCTCTCCCAATGGGAGAGGGGGAAGGAGTGAGGGGGATGGAGCGATTATGACGAAACAAGTCACACTGAACATAGACGGCCAGCAAGTCACTGTGCCAGAAGGTACGCTGATCGTCAACGCGGCTAAGAATATCGGCGTGGATATCCCGGTCTTCTGCTATCACCCGAAGATGGAGCCGGTCGGCATGTGCCGCCAGTGCCTCGTGGAGGTTGGCCGCCCGGTCGTGGAGCGTGCCACAGGCCGGGTTGTGATGGAAGGTGGTAAACCAAAAATTCAGTTTGGGGCGAAACTCGAAACTGCCTGTACCACGCCAGTCTCCGAAGGTATGGTGGTGTTGACCCAGTCCGAGAAGGCCGAGGCCTCGCAGAAGGAAATCCTCGAATTCTTGCTGACATCCCACCCGCTAGACTGCCCGGTGTGTGATAAGGGCGGCGAGTGTCCGCTGCAAAACCTGACCCTGGCGCACGCTTCGCCGCAGAGCCGCTTCCTGTACGACGAAAAACAGCACGCGGCTAAACACGTCCCGCTGGGCGAACTCATCTGGCTGGATCGCGAGCGCTGCATCCAATGCGCCCGCTGCATCCGCTTCCAGGATGAGATCGCGGGCGAGCCAATGCTAGCTTTCTATAATCGCAGCCGCGCGACTGACGTCATCACCAATTCCGAGCCGGGCTTTGACTCGATCTTCTCCGGCAATACCACTGATATCTGTCCGGTCGGCGCGCTGACCACTGCGGACTTTCGTTTCGGCGCTCGCCCGTGGGAGATGAAGGCGGCTGCATCCATCTGTGCACAGTGCCCGGTGGGTTGCAACCTCACCTTCGATACTCGGCGTGAGGCGAAATCAGGCGGCAAGGTCGTCATTAAACGCGCCCTGCCGCGCCAAAACGAACAGGTCAACGAGATCTGGATTTGCGATAAAGGCCGCTTCGTAAATCACTTCACCGAGAGCGAAGACCGGTTGGCGAGGCCACTGGTCAAGAAAAACGGCAAACTGGGAATGGCTTCTTGGAAAGAGGCGGTTGAAGAAACGAGTAAGAAGTTACAAAGTAAGAAGGGAGAAGTTGTTGTATTGGCGGGTGGACGCTTGAGCAACGAGGATTTGTTCAACCTGAAGCAACTGGCCGACGGACTTGGCGCGGAAGCCTTTCTTTACACTCACATGGATGGCGGCGAGTACACTACGGCTTATGGTGTCTCCGCCGGGATGAACTTCGCTGAGATGGGCAAGGGAAGTTCTATTCTTGTGATTGCATCTGATTTGTACAACGAGGCTCCTATCTGGTATCTGCGCCTCAAGCTGGCTGTAAAACGCGGCGTGACCTTGATCGTGGCGGGCGCGCGTGAAACGAAGTTGGAGCGTTATGCGAGATTCGTGATTCGTTATTCGTACGGGGATGAGATTGGGACTGTCAGTGAATTGACGAAGAAAGCCAATATCGGCGAGACGATTAGCGGCGCGGAAAATCTGGTTGTGCTGTACGGCTCGGATGGCCTGGGGCTGGATGGCTCATCTGCGCTGGCCGCGGTTTGCGCGGAGCTGGTTAAAGATCGCGTTGGCAAGCTGAACAATGGTCTCATCGGCGTCTGGCCGAGGGCCAACGACCAGGGCGCCTGGGAGCTTGGCTTCCATCCGGCTGATGATTTGGCGAAAGCGTTGAAAGGCAAGGCTGTTTACGTTGTGGCGGCGGACCCGGCTGGCGACGCCCCGGCCCTGGCAGCCGCGTTGAAAGAAGCAAAGTTTGTCATCGTCCAGGAACTCTTCCTAACTGAAACCGCGAAACTCGCTGATGTGGTTCTCCCTACCCAGGCTTACACCGAACGGGACGGTTCGTTCACTTCCGGTGAGCGCCGCGTGCAGCGTTTCTACCCGGCGGTTCCAGCACGCGGGCAGACAAAAGCTGATTTTGCCATCACGGCTGAGATCGGCAAGGAATTTGGCATCGAACTGGAAGGTCGTTCAGCTTCGATGGTGATGGATAAGATCGCTGCCTCCATCCAGGCCTTTGCAGGTATCTCTTATGGCAAGCTAGCCGAGGTGAGCGAGCAATGGCCTCTTGTCAGGCGCGGCGACCTGTACTATGGCGGGACGGCTTTTGAGAACAAGCAGGGGTTGGGGGTGACCCTGGACCTCACCCCCGGCTCCTCTCCCAAAGAGAGATGGGAGCACAAGCCTCTCCGCCCAGACGAAGGCCACTGGCTGGCGGTGCCTGTCACGCGGCTGTATGATTTGGGTGTGACAGTCGCCACGTCTGAATTGCTGAAAGCGCGCATCGGCGAGGCGTACCTTGTCCTGCACCCTGAGGCAGCGAAGAAGCTGGATGTGGCGGCGGGCGGACGGGTCGAGGTCAACGGCAGCAGGCTGGAGGTCCAGCTGGATGCGACGATTTCGGCGGGCGTTGCTCTCATCCCGCGCAGCATGGGCGTCCCTATCACGGAGCCGGTAATTGTTAAGTTGAAGAAGACTTAAATTACGCTTTACGTTTTGCGGTTTACGTAACCCGTAATAGAGTAAAGCGTAAGGAAGGTGCGAATGACTCTTGCTCTGGTTATTGAGTGGCTTATCAAAGGATTGGTGCTGGTGCTCATCCTGTTGGGGGGGTTTGCGTACCTGACCCTCTACGAGCGCAAGGCGCTGGCGCGCATCCAGGTGCGCATCGGACCGAACCGGGCCGGGCCGTGGGGGATCCTGCAGCCCATCGCCGACGCGATCAAGCTGATCTTCAAAGAAGAACTGATGCCAGCCCAGGCGGATAAATTGATCTTCTTCCTGGCCCCGGTCGTGACCCTCGTCCCGGCGCTGGTGATTACCGCAGTGGTGCCCTGGGGCCCGACCCTGACCGTGTTCGGCCACAAGCTCACGCTATATATTGCCGATATCAACGTCGGCGTGCTGTACATCATGTCGGTGGCGTCCATTTCGGTTTACGGGATTGTGCTGGCGGGCTGGTCTTCCAACAACAAGTACGCCATGATGGGCGGGATGCGTTCCTCGGCGCAGATGATCAGTTACGAGATTGCGCTGGGACTGTCGTTCGTCTCGGCCATTCTTCTGGCCGATTCGATGCGCATGCTGGACATTGTGGCTGCGCAAAAGAACCTGTGGTTCGTCCTGCTCCAGCCGGTCGGGACGGCCATCTTCCTGATTGCCACGCTGGCGGAAGTCAACCGCCCGCCGTTCGACATGCCCGAAGCCGAGCAGGAACTGACCGCTGGTTACCACGCCGAATACTCCGGCATGAAGTTCGCCCTGCTGTTCATGGCCGAGTACGACAAGATGATCGCTATCAGCATGATTGGCGCGACGCTGTTCTTCGGCGGTTACCGTGAATTCTGGTTCTTGTCGAACACGGTCTTCAGCGTGGACCGGACGCCCTGGCTCGGCCCGGTTTACCTGTTCGTGAAACTGGTTATTTTGCTCTTCGGCATGATCTGGGTGCGGGCCACCTTCCCGCGGATCCGCTACGACCGGCTGATGGCTTTCGGCTGGAAGGTGTTGCTGCCGCTCTCTCTGGCGGTGGTCTTTATCACGGCAGTTGGAATTATCCTGGCCGAACAAATCAATCCGCTATGGATGTGGGGCATCCCGGCCGTCTCTTTACTGGTGGGAATTTTTGCGATTGCGATGATTGACCGTGAGTTGAGGAGGAAAGACTATGCGCGTCGTTGAGCCTGTGATCGAACTGGGACGCGGCCTGTGGACGACGCTGCGCTCGATGTTCGAGAAGCCGGTGACGATTCAATACCCGGAGCAAAAGCGTCCAGTGCGACCGCGCTTCCGCGGGCGTCACGTATTGAAACGTTACGAGAACGGGTTGGAGAAGTGCATCGGCTGTGCGCTGTGCGCGGCGGCCTGCCCGGCGGACGCCATTTTCGTCGAGTCATCGGAAAACACCGACGTGGAACGCTACTCGCCCGGTGAGCGTTACGCCAGCACCTACGAGATCAACATGCTGCGCTGCATCTACTGTGGCTTCTGTGAGGATGCCTGTCCGACCGAGGCCATTGTGCTAGGCGATAACTACGAGCTTTCCTTCACCGACCGGAGGCAGGCGATCTATCCGAAGGAAATGCTGATCGAAGCCATGACGGCGGGCGTGAGGCCAACGCCACAGAAGACGGAGCAGGGTATCTTTACGCGGTCGATTCCCGAAATGAAAGACCCAGCGGATTGACGATTTTTGATCTACGATTTTCGATTGGCGGCCTAATCGTAAATCCGCAATCGAAAATTGTAAATTGCAAAGGGTGCTCATGGACTTTACACTCATACTCTTCATTGTTCTGGTTGTCGTCGCTGTGCTGACGGCTATTGGCATGCTGGTAAGCCGGAGCGCGGTCTATGCAGCGCTGTTCCTGGTGCTGAACTTCGCTACGGTGGCGGTGCTCTATTTGCTGCTTGGCGCGCCGTTCATCGCCATGGCCCAGGTGACGGTCTACGCCGGGGCCATCATGGTGCTGTTCCTGTTCGTCATCATGCTGCTCGGCGCGGAGAAGTTGCCAAAAGGGCAGGTGCTACCCTGGCAGCGTCCGCTGGCTATCGCGCTGACCGTCGTCTTGCTGGCCGAGGCGGGGTTCCTGCTCTTCCAGAGGTTATCCATCACGACCGCCCTTTCCAATCCGGAAGCAGCCCTCAACACCGAAGGTGCGGTACAGGCCATCGGTACGATGTTGTTCAGCCAGTATCTCCTGCCGTTTGAGGTCACTTCGGTGCTGCTGCTGGTGGCGATGATTGGTGCGATTGTGCTTACAAAGAAAGAGAAAGGGGAGACGTAAAACGTGAAACGTAAAACGTGATTTACGTTTTACGTATTACGCTTTACGAACTCCAGTACGGAGACACTATGCTTCCTCTAACCTACTACCTCGTGATCTCAGCCATCTTGTTCGCCCTCGGCGTGCTGGGCGTGCTCATCCGGCGCAACCCGCTGATCATCTTCATGTCGGTCGAGTTGATGCTGAACGCGGCCAACCTAGCCTTCGTGGCCTTCTCGCGGGCTTTCAACGTGCTCAACGGCCAGATCTTCGTCTTCTTCGTGATGACGGTGGCGGCTGCGGAAGTGGCGGTCGGCCTGGCGCTGATCGTGGTCATCTTCCGCACCAAGCACAGCATTGACGTGGACTTGATGAATAGTATGAAAGGCTAATACGTAAAACGTGAAGCTTAAAACGTAATGGTCGCCCCGTTCACGTTTTACGTTTTACGCATTACGGCTACGGAGAAATGATATGCTCTTAAGCGAAGTCGCAACTTCTGGCGGATTTTTCTTCCTCGTGCCGCTGATCGTCTTC
>Ga0315275_10001331_pt1 | contig 21612 bp, 22 predicted proteins | sample YL17G03_0_MG_FD_205557 | JGI IMG/M metagenome (GOLD analysis project Ga0315275, IMG submission 205557) | Sediment microbial communities from Yellowstone Lake, YNP, Wyoming, USA - YL17G03_0 | ecosystem: Environmental > Aquatic > Freshwater > Lake > Sediment | place: USA: Wyoming | collected...
TTGGAATTTCATGGATCCACTTCACGACATGATGACACCTGCAATGATCGAATCTTTGTCAGATCACCTATGGTCGTGGGATGATTTTTTATTATATCATTTTGCTGTCTAATTTAGGACAATACCAGAAATCGAATTAAAATATGCTGAAAAACAAAGAAAAGAGGTTATTTTAAACGATACATTATCAGTACCTTTGCAAGCAGTAAAATATTTTGGAGATATTAAAAAAAATGAATGGTTAAATATGTTAATTTTTGGAGAAAATCTTCAAGCTCTTAAATATTTATTAAAATTAAAAAATGAAGGTATATTAAAAAATCAAGATGGAACAAAGGGATTCAAATTAATATATATCGATCCCCCTTTTGGTACAGGAGATATCTATGATGCTCGAGGTGAATCACCCGCATATTCTGCGAGATTACAGGGAGTAAATTATATTGAATTTTTAAGAAAAAGATTGATTTTTCTTAAGGAATTACTAAGCGATGACGGATGTATTTTTATAAGAATCGATTATCATTTTGGTCACTATATCAAAATAATAATGGATGAGATTTTCGATAAAAATAATTTTAGAAATGAATTTATCGTGAATAGAGGTCAATCCAAAGCAGGTTTTTTTAAACAGTTTGATAAAATAAAATCGGTTGCTGTTTCTTATGACACGATTTTTTGGTATTCAAATCTGGCTAACACTAGATTTACAAAAATAAAAAAAGGAGCACCTGAGGAGGATAGAGAACATGGGAAATGGATGAATTTGATTAAAGCTAAAGCTTACGATCGTCCCACCATGAAATATGAAATTTTAGGGATTAATAAAGATGCTCCATGGATGTGGTCAAAGGAAAGAGCTTTTAAAGCCGTGGGAAATTTTAATGAATTTTTAAAAATTTCAAAAGATACAAATGAATCATTAGAAGAATACTGGATAAAAACGGAAAAACAATTTGAATTTGTTCGAAGAAATGTGAATCAAATCCAATATTGGATACCACCACGAGACGAAGTTTTAGTTGATAATAATTGGTTGGATATTAAAGGATATTCACATTTAACAAATTACCCGACTGAAAATTCTGAAGAATTATTAGATAGAATTCTTCAGGTAACAAAAGAAGGGGATTTGGTTTTAGATTGTTTTGCAGGATCCGGAACAACAGGTGCTATTGCAGAAAAACTAGGAAGAAGATGGATAATGGTTGATTGTGGTAAACTATCCATATATACTATTCAAAAACGACTTATGACTTTAAAGGAAGAAATTGGCGATAAAGGAAAACCCTTAAAACATAAACCTTTCGTTCTCTACAATGCAGGATTATATCAAGATGGAGAACTTATAGATCAGATGCAAGAAGATGTGTACAAAGATTTCGTTCTTGAATTATTTGGTTGCCAAAAAAGAATCCATGAATTAAATGGTATTGAAATGGATGGAACATTGAATAATCATTCTGTAATGATTTTTAATAAAAAACATTATCTGACATATGAGTTCATAGAAGATCTTCATAAGCACATAGGAACTTCTATTAAAAACACTCTTTATATCATTGCTCCGGTAGGAATTGTTGGATTTAATGAGGACATCATTTCAAGAGGAAATGTGAAGTATAATATTTTAAGAATTCCTAATTCAATAATAGAACAAATAAAAGATAAAAATTTTGTAAGATTGAAGCAACCACGAAGTTTAGATGAAATAAACCAAACTATTGATTCAATTGGTTTTGACTTTATTTATCCTCCTCGATTAAAAGTAGAATATTATCAATGTAAACCAAGAGATAAATTGATTGATAAAGAGTATGTAATTGAAATAAAGGAATTTGAACCAGTTCAACTAGGATCGAAAATTATAGAATTTAAAGACGCAAAATCTGAATCATTAGCAATGGTTATGATTGATTTTGACTATAATGGAGATACTTTTAACTTAGATAGATATTATTTTGGTAATGATATAATAAAGAGTAATTTTGTTATTAAAATAGATGATGAAATTGGTGAAAAATTGATGATTGTTTATTTAGATATTTTTGGAAACGAAAGAAAAGAAGTAATCTTAAAAAAAGATTTTACTGAGAGATAAAGATGCCGATAAAAAAAGATAATCTTGCCCCGGAAGATTTAATTTTACATCTTAATGATAAAGCAAAAGAATTTGATATAACCGATTATGAAGATTTCATTTTTGAACTCTGTGGAGATTGGGAATTCCAGATTGAGGCGATAAGAAATGTAGTCAGATTTTTTATATCTGATATCTATACTGATACAAAACAATTATTCGAAGAGAATTATCAAAAAAACCAAGCAATGCGTGATTTTGCTTCTAAAGAATTTTTTCTTAACAATTTGTCATTTCCTTACAAACTTTGTTGCACAGTAGATTTAGCTACTGGAACTGGTAAATCCTGGGTTATATATGGTGTTGCAAGAATTCTCCTTGCAGCGGGAATTGTTGACCAAGTGCTCGTGCTATGCCCAGGTAGAACTATTAAAGATGAACTTTATAAAAAATTTATAACTTTTTCTCAAAATTCGATATTAACTGATGCTCTTCCAGCTAACTCTGTTATTAAAATCCCTGGTATAAAACATTCTGATAAAACAATAGAAAAGGGGGATATTTGCATAGATAACGTTCATAAAACCTATGATCACGTAAGGTCCTCGATAAGTGATAGTCTAGAGCGTAAAGGACGTAGAACATTGGTCATAAACGATGAAGCGCACCATATTCTAAATCCTAAAGGAGCCGGTGAATCAACAACAATGCTCGAATGGAAAAAATTTCTTGATGACCCAAAATATGGTTTTAAATACATTCTAAATACAACAGGAACCCCCTATAAAGGTGACAACTATTTTAGCGATGTAATCTACCGATATTCAATACGAGATGCAATTAGTCAGAAATATATCAAGAATATCAATTTTTTAAAAAAGGATGAAGCTACAGATTGGAAACAGAAATGGAAAGCAATCCTGAACAATCACCAACAACTGAAAAAGGAGTATCCAAAAGCAAAAAAACATATTACAATAGTTGTGACAAATACGATCGCAAATACAGATAAATTAGCAGAAAAAATTAAAATCTTTTTAAAAGAAAATACCAAGTTAACAGATGAAGAAGTTGGAAAAAAAGTATTACCGGTAACCTCGAGCCCACGACACGATGAAAATAGAGAAATCCTAAAAACTGTTGACGAATCAGAAAATCCAGTTGAATGGATTGTTTCAGTAAGTATGCTAACCGAAGGATGGGATGTTAAAAATATCTTCCAGATCGTCCCGCACGAAGAACGGGCATTTAACTCTAAACTACTAATTGCTCAAGTGTTAGGTCGTGGATTGAGAATACCAAAAGAATATTGGAATACTGAAATTCAACCAGAAGTATGGGTTTATAATCATACTGCATGGAGCATCAAAATAGACAACCTTGTTAATGAAGTAGCAGAAATAAGTAATATCCTCAGAAGCAAGGTGATTAAAACATCTAAATATAATTTTGATCTTCATTATTTTGAAATCAAAAAAAAATTTACAACAACAAAACAAATTAAAAAAGGAGTAGAAATTGAAGTTCCCAAAACCCTTACTTTTAGTTCCACAAAAACAATTGCGAAACAAACTTATACAAATATAAGGACCCATCGAGATAACGTTCGAATCACAGATGTAACAGAACAAATAAGAAAATATACTCCCGAGGAAGCTGCAAATGAGATTTATACGAGTCTCTATCTTTTTGACATGAGCCGAGGGACAAACATTATCTCCCGAGTTTCAAAGAATTACATCCTAAATCTAATTAAAACTGCACTAAAAAATATCAATGAATGTTTTGTATCTGAAGAAAATCTTCAAAAAGGAAAAGCCTCGTTTGGTGTATTGGTAAGACAATTCACTGGAGTGACACGAATAGAAGAATTGTATGGTAATATTCAAATAAAAAATACAGCAGAATTACCAACATCTTATACAAGCGAAAACCGATTTAAATATTACGGGGGATTAGTCACAACACAACAAAATCTAAAAAACCTTGATAAAGAAGAATTAAGCATAATTAACAAAGTAAAAAATGATATGAAAGAAACTCTCCAAACTAATTTATTAGATGAAAATTATGTCAGAGCAAGAATTATTGATGATCTTGGTCCAGACGAATATAAATCACCTTTAGACATAACATTACTTAGCCATTCCCCCGAAAGAGAATTCATCGAACCATTTGTTAGACATTATTCAAAATATTTAGAAGCATGGTTCAAATCAAAAGATATAGGATTTTATTCCGTACCTTATATCCACCGACCTGGAACGCACTCTTCCCAAAAAGATTTCAATCCAGATTTTTTCATAAAAAAAGGAAATAAAATTATTGTTGTAGAAATAAAATCAAAAGACGATAGCACAGTAAAAAACAAAGATAAATTAGAAGGTGCAATCTCTTATTTCAGGACACTTAATGAAAAATTAGGTGGAAAGTTTCTCTATGAATTCCATTTCCTTGATGCAAGAGATTATACCACCTTTTTTGAAAAAGTAATAGTAAAAAATGAAAAATTTGTCAGTAAACTGCATGCAAATTTGGCTTCCAAATCACGAGAGGAACTAAAAGGAGAAGTTTAAAGATTTTGTAGAATGTCCTTATCATTAAATAATATAGTATTACCCTCATAATATATTCCATCAATATTATCTATTCCGACCAACTATATTTTAAGCAAACGTATGATTAATCGTACATTATGTCAATTAGAACCGAAAATAAATACAAACTACTAACTACGTTAAAAAACACAGAACTATGTGTTGAAGACCTTGAAATGTATTCTAACTTAGATCGTCTTGATATTGTTCCAGTTCTTACCGCTCTCCTCCACTGGGGCGAAGTAGAGAACACCGGAGAAGAAACAAATCAATTAACAGGAAGAAAAAGAAAACTCTACACAACCACTGAGAAAGGAGAAAGAAAAATAAAGTATTTAAAAGAAAAATATGGTTTCACCTGGAAGCCAAACAGAATTTAACGATAGACATAAATCATCTAAGTTTCCTCCTTACATACTCTGACATGGAGATGCCTTGTTTTTCTGCCTTTTTTTGTATCTCGCCAAAGAGATTATTATCGACTATAACAACACGTTTTGTATTTTTTTTGAATTCGAAGGGGATGCCGGATTCATGGAGTTTCTGTGTAATGGAGCGTTTAATAGCGCCCGGGAGTTCTTTCGGAAGTCTGTTGAGTATCCATTTGTCTAAATCCTCCTGGGTGTGGTAGTAGAGGCGTTTATCGATGTATCCTTTGAAATATATCTTCCCTTTGCCACGTCCAGGGAGGACGATGAACAGGATGCGGTGTTGTTTGATGAGCCGGTGGAGTCGTCGTGAGACCGCATTCTCTTTGTAATGGAACAGGTCTCCTAGCTCTGTTGCACTTATTACAAGATGTTTTTTAATAGCAGAGAGTATCGCTTCGTCTGTCGCTATAGTTTTCGCTCTGGTGTGTTTTGAGTGGATGTTGCTTTGTTTGCACCAGTGGATGATGGTTGAGATCGGTATGTTGTGGTCTTTTGACGCCTGCCGGAAGGATTTGCCTTTCTTCACTTCCTCTATTATAGTCTTTTTCAAAGATAGGTTTTTTATCAATTCTTAACATCCTCTGTTACTCTTCGTGATTTTCGTCACCGGTGGTTCCTTCAAGCATTTCCCGTAGTTCTTTTTCTGTGATCCCGACGTCATCAGCAATATCACGAATTGGAACTCCTTCCTGTATTTTCTTAACGATCTTTTCCCTTGTAATATTTTGTTGCACTGGTGGAACTAAAACACGTTGAGCAGCCACAGAGAAAGCTGAGAATTTGTCGGTGAGCTTCATTACCATCGCAGCAGGAGGTCGCTCGATAATTGACACTTGAACCAACAAAGGTTTCGTGTCAGCAGCATACTGCATCATCATAGAAAAATGTATATTCTCCTTGAATTCATCCTTTAAAGAGTTTATTTCGTCAAAGCAGTCGAGGATATCGGACGCTGCGTCTTTATTATCTGCAAGTGAACCATAAGAATGTTGTATGTCCTCCAATATCTCGCTTAGATGAGCGTTTGGGTCTGTGGGGACTTCACCGCGGATCGCTTCCGTGATCTTTGTCAGATCCTCTTCAATAATTTCTTTTTTGAAATGATTATTCGTCACTTTTTGTAAGTCATATATTGCATCAAAGAACAGGACGTCGAGCTTCTGAAAATCTTTCCCACGGGTCATATAATAGACCCGCAACGCAAATCTCAAAGCATTAAAGGACCTGATAGCCTGAATGTAATCTCCGGATTCTACAATACGATATGCTTCCATCAGGCATCTTTTGATGTCACTACGGTTACCCAGATTTGTTAAAACCAACGTTTGTCACCTCTCTTGTTGATCCATACCGCTAGCTGATTGTTTTGCTGAATAATCTGCTTCCTCAATCATCGTGTAGTCCTTTCCTTTGACAAGTTTCTTCCCGCGTTTCTTCCCGATATCTATCATGATAGTTTCCATCATGTCTCGAATAAGTTCTTTATCTTCTGGATCGTCACTATGGATTCGAATTACCCCATTTTTCACGTTAATATCTATCCTGCCCATTCAAAACCCTCGTCATTTCTTTTTTTATTTTCGCTTTTTCTCCATAAATCTTGTTTAAATTCCTTCCAATAGATATCAGAAAAACCAAGAGTTTTTTTCAATAACTGTTGGAACTCTTCAGTGCCATATTTACCAGATTTATACTGATCGACAAGTTGCTTTACTTCATCCGCTATATCCGAAGGAAGTTTAAACAATACAAAAAAAATATCAATTGGAATCATACAAGGAACCATTTTTTTCTTTCTATTATCGTCTTTTTCCATTATTTCACCTACTTAACATTCTCCATATTTCTGTTTTAACAAATCATTCTCCCGGTTACATTTTTTAGCGATTTTTTCCTTCTCTTCTTCATCCTCGATCGCATCAATCTGATCCTTCGTATACGCCATTTTTTACCCTCACGTAAGTTGTTATTTTACTGTCGCCGCCATTCAGTAATTTCTTGACTTCGTTCCAAGCTCTTCTATGAAATCGATTGACCTCTTCAGGCGTTAAAATATTTTTATGCATCAAAGCCAACGCTAAAAAGTGATTATAAGCAAGAATGGAGTTGACTTGAGAATAACTATTATGCATAAACTCTTGAACGTCGGTCATATTTTTTGTTGCACAACTAACTCGATTAACGATTTCTTCAATGTGGTCAAATTTTTTATCAACAATTTGATTTACCAAATCGCCAATATCCTCTGAAAATGAGTTTTTTATTTCATATAAACGTTGTTCATTTTGAGACGATAACTCATCGGTAAGTTGCTTCTTGAATTCTCTTACATCATTTAATTTGTCCAAAAGAATATGACTATCTCCTACGCCCTTACTGATCTGTTGTAATTGCAATCGTAAATTCGACAAGTCGACATTCATTTTATTTATTTGTTCAGATAACTCAGAAATTTTCGATTGAAGATATCCTTCTTTCATTTCTGATCAACTCCTCCGGTCACATCGTATTTTTGTCTGCAATCCTCAAATAATTCTTTCGCGATTTCCAATGCGCGTCTTGGGTCTTCGTCATATACCTTTATTCTCCAGGTAGTTCCTTTTGTCGTATGATTAAGCTCGACACTACTTCGATTATCATTCATTGAATCGTGGAAACTTGACACAAAATTTTTACCGTCATCTTCCATATCTAAAACCTCCTACAAAGGGATAAGAGAGAAAGAGGAAAAACAATGACAGTTGTTTTTCCTCTTTATTCCTCTCTTATAGGCTGTAGTAATCCCTCCCAGATTTGGCCGTGATGAGTTTCACGACTACTTTGTAAGGAAATCTGTTGTCGTCCAACAGTGCCTCTGTTTGTTTCATAATTACCTCGCCTTTGCACCGATACTCGGTCATTGTAATGCCTCCAAGTCAAGAACCACAAAGGGACCAAATTGGCCAGTAGCAATACGTGCTCCTTTCAACACTGCAACTTTTTCTCTTTCACCTTTGAGAAAGACACCAAGTAAAGGCAGTTTGAAATCGCTGCCATCACTGATCACTTCTTTTGCATCGGTCAACGTCGCCTGAATGGGCGTTCCAGCCTTTTTCGATGCATCTTGCTTTGATGCATCGTTTTCCTTGGAGGGCTTCTTGTCAGAACCCTCAACTTTTTCTTCGCTCATGGTTTTTTCTCCAATAAAAAATTCTACATCTACAAACCGTAGTTTCCCGAGAATGGGTTCTTCCAAGATACCCTTCTGAATGAGTAATTCGATGAAACCACACGGATCGTCCTTCCCGAGCGATGTCGCTACAAAATCTTGCAGGGGTTCCGTCCAGGGAAAACAATTGGTCTCATCTCTTTGTTCGTAGGTATGTTGGAACAGTTTGCGAACGGTTTTTTCATCTATTGCTTCATTCATTTTTTATCGACCTTCTTTTTCTGTTCTACATTTTTCTTTACAGTTTGATAAACCGTTTTAATTTCACTATCTGGAATATCCGGCCCCCATTGTTTTTGAAACTTCAATCGAAAAGCAGACAACGGGAATTCAGGGTTATTTTCAATTAAAAGTGCTGCCCATTCAACATGGTTTTTCTTAATTGTTTCAAAGCCTACTAAATCGTCACCCATTTCACCCACGCTTTGGTTTCTCTTATCATTTGTTCCCATGCTTTTAGAAATCGCATCCAAACCACCCATTTCACCTATGTTTTCACTACTGTTGGGTGATTTAGGTGTTTTGGGTGATGTTTCAAATTCCTCTGTGGGTTCTTTGGATGTTTTGGGTGATATTTTCAAATCTGTAAAAGATGTTTGATCATTTTCCTCATGAGCATTTTCGGCAATATTCTTTGATGATGAAATCACAGGTTGTTGACGAACATAGGAAAACCAGTCGTATACTGGAGGAAGAATGAGGCATAACACGCCATCTTTTGTTTGTAATGTGAATTTTAAATCACCTCTATGGCGAATAATTGCCTTCTGATTTTCTTCTATTATACCAAAGAATTTTGGAAATGTGTTGAACCATAATCGATTTCTATCCTCTCGGATAACATTAAGAAAAGCATCTTTCACATCAGCCAATGGTATAATGCGTTCAGAATCAACTTTGTTTTGTAACGCAAACTCAGCCACCGTGTGAAGTAAGACTGTTTCATATTGAGGATAACGAGCCAAATTGTTGTAATGCAGGCGAAGAAGTGAATCCTTGACATCGCTACTAAACATCATTGTTATATTTTGTAGCGACGGGTACACAAGCACGTCTAATGTCTCTTGTAGATGCTCGTTTGCTTTCGCTAATATCTCTTTGATTAATTCATCGGGGAGTTCATCATCACTTTTCAAATGGATTAAATCATAAATATGATCTATGACTGCTTGGCGAAAAGGAAATCCACGCAGATGGCAGTAATTTGCTTTTAGACCATCCAAAAATTGATGCATCGTCCAGGATATTTCTTTCACACGTTCATCCTTGAGTAACTGACTGATGCGGCTTCGATATTGCTTGATGGGAGGGTCGTTACTGGTAGACAACCACTCCCGAATGGTCTCATGCTTTAATAATCGTGTAAAAGGGTCAGCTAACATCTGTTGAAGTGTTTGTAGGACCTTCAACAAATTATCTTCCATGGTATAGGACACTTTGTTTGACGCATCCGCGGGTTCCATATTTGGAAAAAAAAGAATTAAACCAAAACGCGACCCGATCGCTGAAGGGTTGTCATGTATCCTATTGACAATTTCTTGGATACGTAATATTGTCTCAGCGTTGTATATGCCATGAGGTGATGCAGAAGGTATCTCCTTATCTTGTAACGGGTTTGATGTTAGCAGGATTGTACAATATCCTTTTGTATTACTACCGTAACCTCTTGAGACGAGAACGTCCCCTTTTTCAAGAAAGTTCAACAAACCCTTTACAGAAAATTCATCTTCCCGGAATTCACTTATGTCATCGATCGTCTGGAGATGAACCTTATTATTTAGCGTTCCTTCTCTCTGAGACCCTTTTTGTGCTGTAGAAAAACCAAGGAGATTTGCAGGTGTTGGACGATCATGTACTGTTCCGAGTTTCCATGCTGTAGTCGTCTTTCCAGTTTTTGTATAAGTAATGAAGATGGCGTGCGGGTTGGACGCCATCACTTCCGATGGTGACTCTAATAGTTCAGGATTCACAATCGGTACCATCCCGCGGAAAAATAAATTAAGACGGGGATCCTTGAGAACGCCGCCAGTTAACGATAAATCCAAATACACTTGCAAGCTGTTTGAAGATAATCTAAGGATGTCCTCTTCTGGTACTGGAGTCGTGAGTTCATAAAATAATATTTCGCACTCAGGATCGTCCGGATCATAATCGATGAGCAGTTGATCTTTAATATCTAATGGGGTTGTATCCTTATCGATTTTGATACGTTGTTGTTTTGCTATTTTTAATAATAAGTCGGCTTGACTACGTGACTTTATATCAAAAAAATCGTCGATATTTTTCTTGGTGGCTGTTTTTAGATGAAGTTTCTGTCCAGACCCGCAAGTTAATTGTGAAGGATTTTTACTAATAATATAGTTGGGTCGATTGCCATTTGCTAGACTAATTTCAAATAGACTTTCTCTCTGGATGGCCGCGAGACTTCTATCTGGATTGATTTTTTTGCTGATTTTTGTAAATGAACAAGCCTTTACATTTGCAACGACGGGTTTTCGAGATAAATCCAAATCTCTAAGTTCATTGATTCTCCCAGGGTCAGTATTCATAATTCTGTCTCCTGGGTTTGACCGCCTCTATCTTAATAATCGCACGTTTTGCAATCCGTAAAACATAGTTCTCAAGATCGATTTCAATGAACTCTGAGTTCTCGCTGATTAATCGACCTTTAACAAATCTTTTTAGATCCCCTTCATCATAACAAACCCTGACAAGAGGAGCCGCACCGCGATCCATGGATTAATCCGCTCCTTTGTTGACCTTTTTTTCAACTAATTCAGCTACCTTTTGAGCAATAAAAAAAACGGTTTCAAGACTTTCAAGAGGATGTTCTTTAGGACATTCATCTCCATAGAATTTCAATAAGGATGGGGAAGGTGTAATTTTGTCTTCCCCCATTAAATCCCATCCCCCTTCAAGAAATGACAATTAACAATTAGACGAATTACTGCAGACCTGGAGAGAGAATGATTTTCTGCATATTTGTCAAGCAGACCAATAGTTTTATTATCTAGTGAAACACTTATTGTCTTCTTTATTAATAGGGTCAATATTAAAGCACCGTCACCCATATGGCGATTTAAATATATATTCAACAATAATAAACCATTATCTTGATAAATTATGGTTTAATTTAAAGGAGAAACACATATGCGGAAAAAAAAAATAATAAATCCGCAAGAAAAAATATGCCTTCTTTTATATGAGATAGAACAGAATTCAAAATATCTTTCAGAAAAATTATACAGCACATCACACAACTCAAATGTGACTAGGTGGATTAGCCAACTTGTTAAAAAGGAATGGATCAAGGAGAAAATAAAAAAAGGATCAACAGATGGAAGAATTCCGTATTATAAAACTTCGCCAAATTGTTTTTTCCAAGGAAGTAAAAATAAATTCCTTGGAATTGAATTGACTGATGAAGAAACAAAATCCATAATCAATTTTTTACACTCAAAAATATTTAGAGACGCCTTTATTAGAATAATAAATACTAATCTATCAAAAAATGAACTTCCTGATTTCTCACTCGTAAAAGAACTACTTTGTTTTTACTCATTATACGTTTTTTCTTTGGAAAAATTTATCGCATGCAAAAAAGGAGAACTGGTGAAGGATGATGAAACCAACACAAAGTTTCCTGGTTACGCTGACGTAGGTGAGGACACCTATTGCATTGATGATGAAGAGATAGTAAAAAAATATCTATCCGATACTATGAAAAGTATTTTCGGATTTGAGGATGATTTTCTCATTAATTTTTTAACACTTGATTGGTCATTGAGAGAGAAACTTACTGATCTTCTATCTCCCTCGAAGAAGCAAATGCTAATGACTTTTTTTCACTCAATCGCATCGGTAGTAGATACTTTCGACAACAATCTTGATACTAAGAATTAACTTTAATCTGTAGAAATAACACGTTCTTCATCTATAATATTTAATAATTTTACTAGGAAATCTCGGTTTTTTAATAGTTTACGCATATTGGTTCCAAATTCTGCTGACCATTCTTTTTGTTGGTCATATTCCATGATACTTTTTCTATCGAGACCAAGGCCACATACTTGGCAGAGATTTGCTAAATGATCATTTACCGTTTTACATTGTGGGCATATCTTTGGTTCTATTTTTATTTCTTCAATTTTCTTTTGTTTTTTCCCATGCATAGTTAAAATTGCATCATCTATATCTCTTCCACTCAAATGCACGTAAGTCCGTGCTTCTTGGCTACCTTGGACCCATCCGAAATACTCGCACATCTGACTTTCTGTTAATTTGTTTGCATACCTGCTACATGCACTATGTCTAAAATGATGGGGATTAAGTGGTTTCCGAATGTTCGCTTCTTTTCCAAGTTTATGCAATAATATCCGAAAATAACTATCATCAACAGGTTTTCCTCGTTGCTGTCCGTTGATTCCACAAAAGAAATAGCAATCTCCTTCAGACCTCAATGGATGTTCTTTTAACCAGATATTAATAGGCGGTGCAGCATCTATGATACGGACAACTCTTTCTCCTGTTTTTCCATGGACTGTGATCTTCTTTCCAAATTGATCTTTGTCTATATCCTTTATTCGTAGATCAAGCAACTCTGATATACGACAGCCACTTTCGTATAATAGGAAAATAAAACATCTATCTCTGGCGTTTGTTGTTTTTTGTAATAGCCTCTCAAGATCATTTTCATCGAGCATTTGTCTCGGAAGTATCTTTCTTTCCCGTTTCATGCTGACCGAGAACCATTTTACTTCTTTTGGATATTCACCCCTTCCGAATTCTTGTCCTTCTTGTTCTCGTAGCCATTTATAAAAGCGTTTCAGAGTAACTCTAAAGTCGTGTTTTGCCCATTCCGAGAGTGGTTTTTCTTTTCGTTTAATCCAGAGAGAATAACCATTCTCAAGGTCATTGATGAGTTTGATAATATCTTCTTTCGTTGCTTTATCAAAATTCTTATTTAATGTCTTTGATAATCGCATAAGATAGTAAATGTATTTTAATTGTCTGGTTCTCTTGATACCTTCAGCAGATAATTGTTGAACGAATTTTATAATGAGTGATTTGTTTTTTTCTGGGATGTCCTCATTATTCTCTAAGTGTTTCAACGCTGTTTCTAGTCGACGAATACCATCATCTGGCATAAAAATCCCCAAAGTCAATAGATATAGTGCCCTATAAACGTTATGTTTTCAGTTATCCCCTCCTGCGGCACTTTTTACTGCTTTTTTCTCCTGCTAGATGGCCCTAAAAATGTTGATTTCTGTATGCGGCTCTACCAGTATGGGTTAAATGCCCTCCCATCTGGAGCATGGTAACATTGGCACATATTGCCGACGGAATCATTTCATCCGATAGTATGAATTCCTTTTAAAACAGAGGATGATATCGGGTTTTTAAAAATTTAACCGATACCGATATATATCAGTAATACTATATCGGTATATTATGAAATACGACGATACCGATATTCTCATTGATACGTCACTCTTAAGAAAAATAGAAGAAAAAAAGCATCGATTAGACAGTCTCAGACCACTCCCAAAAGATGCTATAAAAAAACTCCTTGAAGATTTCAGACTTCGGCATACATATCATTCCGATGCCATCGAAGGAAACACCTTAACATTACAAGAAACCAAATTCGTACTTGAACAAGGAATAACCATTGGAGGTAAACCACTCAAAGATCATATCGAAGCGCGAAATGATGCCGAAGCATTTGATTTCATGCTGCAACTGGTTCAAAAAAAGATGCCATTCTCCCAAGAATGTATTCAACAAATCCATGATATCGTCACCAAAGGTCTCTTGAAGGATTCTGGAAAATACCGAACAGGAAATGTAAGGATTACAGGGGCATCAGTAACTCCACCTAGTTACACGAAAGTCATTTCTCTTATGGATGACTATATTCATACCATTAAAAACCTCCCCCTTCATCCACTGAAAAAAGCAACGTTCATCCATCATCAATTGGTCTTGATCCACCCATTTTTCGATGGAAACGGCCGAGTCGCACGATTAGTAACCAACCTTTTTTTCATGCAACAGGGATACCCCCCTATTGTTTTGAAACAACAGGACCGAAAAACATACTATCGAGTCTTACACCAAGCAGACAACGGAAATTTATCACCCCTCGCCGTGTTTATCGCTGAAGCCATGAATGAATCATTACAGCTTTACCTTTCCGTGTTTATCGATGAAGAACATCTCATTTCCCTCAAAGAACTTGCACAATACTCCCCCTACTCACAGGAATATCTTAGCCTAAGAGCTAGACAAGGGAAACTTGATGCTGTCAAACTCGAACAAACTTGGTACTCATCAATGAGAGCCTTGAAAGAATATGTAAAAACAATAAAACTCCCCTGAAAATCCCTTCTGTTGACCTGTGCAATTTCAGAAGGGACTACCCTTCGTTTTTTCTCCTGTGGGCATTTCACTTTAGTTCGGTACCCCCCGCTGCGGAACTTTTTCATAAAAAAAAAATAAATAGTGTCTTATAGAGATTTCCATAAATAGATATTCTGTTTTTGAACCTCTTTTATTTATCGACCATCTTTACCAGATATTTCATTCCATTTCGAAACATTAAAAGTCTTAAATATTTTCCATCTGATTGAGAAGAGTACCATCCCAAAAAACGTTTTTTAAAAGTATGGATTTATCTTTTTCCATGAGTTCTTCCTTTTGAATAGGAGGGAGATAATCATCTGGTACTTTAGCGGTCCAGGCAACAAATCTTCGAACCATCCACCAGGTATGACTCAGTTCATTTTCAACATTCTGGCTTATAGGTACGATATCCTCCCATTTATACAGACCAGTGCCGAGACAGGTAAAATTCGTATTCTTCATTTCTGTAATATGACCGTTCCACCAAACAATATATTCGGGATGCGCTGAACAGAGAAGTATTCTCCCTTTGTGGTCATTCGGATAGATCTCCGTGGTTATACAGGGTTTATTAGAATAATCCAGCTTAATAATTCTGTCAGTTAATTTCCAGTCTCCAGCCATATAATACGTGTATAAAAACACATTTTTCAACGAATCATTCTCTTTTTTAATATATTGCAGGGCTTTTAAGAAAGCAAAAAAAAGACCACGAATACCCCCTACATATTTCCATGCGTGTATTCGTATATCTGTATTGTCTGAAATATCCTGAGCAGGATATTTTGCAAGTATCTGTACCTCTCGATCTGGGTTTTCTGGTACTATCAGCGCTGGTCCACCCCACCATCGGATTCGTTCAGTATCTTGTTTAAAATCTGAAAATATTGGATGATCTCTGCATAGTTGAAAATCTAACGGAACTCCTCCTGTATGAATCCGAACGCCATCAACCGTTTCTCCGGGGGCAAAAGAGAATACGTACGCTATTGCACCGATTTTCTCAGGATAGTTTTTTTGAAATAGATAAAAAAGCGGAAATGCTATCGATTTGTAATATGATGAAACACAGGAAACACCAAGAGAGCTTTTATTATATTGTCTCTCTAAAAATGTCCGAGGTCTTTTATCTGCTGTTTTTAAATCAGTTATAAGTGCAGTCCCGCCACATATCCCAACATATCCACCGCCATCCTGGATAAATGTCGATATATTTTTTTTCCATTTTCTGACGTTCCTTGAGAAATGAAACCCTTTCATCATTGCTAGTCCATCTCCCACACCACCTCCTGGAACAAGGAGAACATCGTACTCTTTAGTATTTAGTCGTCCCTTTAAGATATCTTTATCAAAAATATATTTTGCAGTTACCGTGTAGGTTTTATTTTTGGTCGTCCAGGTATAATTATGTAATATTATGGGGAAGAAATGTTTTCCCGACCCCCAACCCAATGGTTCTTCTGCAAGTATTGCCACTCGTATCAAGCGTTCTTCTTGATTTTTTTCGGTGTGGTTATTTATAGTTGAGGACATATTTTTCACTTCGGTGGAGTATACCTCCAACGGTCAATGGTAAACATCCATTTCTTATTGACATGATGCACAATTTTGTCATCAATAGTATAGATGTTTGTTTTGTATTCTGATTGTTTTTCAAGGTATTTCTTCATTTCAGGTAATGCATCTTCGAAACCAGGTAATTTCAATGTTGAATATATTCTTTTAACTTGTTCTATAGGATTTGAGGTAAGATCTTCATATTTTATTTCAACAAACTTACCATTTTGGATTTGCTCTTTTTGTTCGAAATAGCTATTCATAAGTCGAATGTAATTCTTTATTACTTGTTGTTCCATTTCCTCTTCAGAGGCGTTTTGTAACGCGAGTTTATCCAATACGTTCTGTCTCATTTTTTTTGTTGAAAGATATACCTTGTACGGACTCCGATAAATATGGATAAATTTTGCTTCTGGAAAAAGTTCAAGCAAAGTGGTGATGCGAGCGGTGTTTGGAGGGTTTTTAGAAAGAAACCTTTTTCCGTGATTCGCCAACGTAACCGTTTTAATAAATTTCAGATAGGTTGTTTTCCATTGGTTTTTTTCTTTGGATGTCATGTCATAGAAATGTATGGATTTTAGATATTGTTCTTCAGCATTTCTTGGGAAATGCAAGCAATGAAAAAATGACCAAGGATTTAATACTGCAAGTGCTGCTTCATCTTCATAGGGACCATCCATATCAACTTTTATTGCATCCATAGGTCTTTCAGAGGGGAGAAATCTCGAGAGAAATTTTTTTATCGGTTCAAGGATTAAAAAACTATCTGGTAAAAGGGTATTCCATAATGAAACATAACAGAATTGCGGATCCTGACATAAAAGCTCATGAAGATAGGTTGTCCCACTTCGCCAGTGACCGATGATAAACACAGGAGAGTGTGATATTTTTGTTTTATTGATTTTTGAGCCATATTTTATTTTAAAAAGTATTCGTGCAGGTGTTGTTACTATTGATGTCAACGTTATAAAGACTGCTCTATCAAGATACTCTCTATCCACTCCTCCATTTTTTTCTAGTAGTTGTATCCAGTTTCCTAGGGATATACCAAAGAGTGGATGCTGAACAGTGCGATTGTTTTTTTGTTTTTTCTGTTCATTCTTCGTTTTCATTTGCATCCCTCTTTTTATCACATCAATAGACGGTGAGGTCTTTTTCAAAAACACGATGTTTTTTATATAGTGTTGCACCAGTTATTGCGATCGCTGTATGAGCCGCAGCATTCTCTTCATCAATCCATCCAACCTCAGCACCAATGTACCCTCGGTTTTTCATCTCCAGCAATGCTTCATAATTTAAGAACGATGCGATGTTGTGATGACGGACGTCTTTCTTGATCCCAATAAAATGTAGTTTCCCTGCATTGATTTTTCGTTGTGTGAAAAGAAAACGAAGGAGTTCAATAGGTCTGAGCAGCCCACGCATTTTTTGAAACACCTGGTTGTACTCTGGTGTAGACCACAGATACGCGACTGGTGAACCGTTGCATTCAACGATTAAAAATAACTTTGGGTCAACAAACCATCGTAGTTGTTTGACTCCAAAACGGTCTTTCACCTCATCAGCAGTCACAGGAACAAATCCCCAATGTTCTGAGAATGTTTCTAAAAAAAGGGGTACCCACCAGTCCAACTCCCGTCCAGTGCGGAGTCGATTGAAACAACGCACCTGAATCCCTGCTGCACGACAATGACGAGCTTTTTCTTCAAGCTCCCTCGGGATTGGTTTGGTCAAATCAATAAAATAATGAAAAAAATCACGAACTTTTTTCAGGCCAAATTTCTCAGCAAAGAACAAATAATACGCAGGTGAATACGTGGAAAGTACACTGGCTCGTGAGTCAAAACCTGTAGATAAAAAACCACAACCGACATCAATACGACCATCGATGGGACCACGCATCACCGTCATTTTTTTTGAGACAAGCCAATCCTGTGCAACCTGGAATAACGCTTGGGCGCAGTCGTCATCTTTCATGCATTCAAAAAAACCAAAATACCCGATGTTTCTGCCAGTTGCTTTGCAGTACGCATGATCAACGATTGCAGCTATTCGACCAACGACTTTGTTATGTTTGCTAGCGATGAATAATTGACATTCTGCATGCGACCAAAACAGGTTCTTTTTCAAAAAAAAACCCTGTATCTCATTCCAAAAAGGAGCCACCCAAAAGGGATTGTCATGATACACCTGAAACGGTACCTGGTAAAATATCTTAAAATCTGATCTATTGTTTACAAGGGAAACATGAATGTCATCAGCAAAACGTCTTTCGTATGGTGTATGTGACTCAAATACAAATCTCCCCGGAGAGTCTGAGGGCGAAAGGGAAATACTTCTACCTCCATACCGATGTCATCATAGTCAATCCCGAATATTTTTACGGTCTTAATAAATATTCTTCCCAATTTCATTACAAATTCATCATCGGCATTATGAAGATAAGAACTTTGAAAGATCTACGACGGGCTGTAAGTAATCATCGTGTTACCTGTTATCGAAAAGAGGTACATCTCTTTAAAAATATGAATTCCATAGTCTCTGCAGGAATACATGGTTTTGTAAAAAGTGTGACAAAAACTGGTGAACGAACGTCAACCAGGACGGAATGATGATGTTCGCTGGTGTTTTCAGAATAACAGGGATTAATTCGAAATCAGAAGCGTTATTGATATTTTCTACACGAAGATATGCATCAAACTCTGAATCTGGTTCATCGGGAGCTTTCACCGAGACATGAACGTTGATTTGTCCCTCTGCGGGGGTCAGATGAATCCCTGATTCGGGAGTAATAGTCCATGTCCCCCACGTAATGGATGAGGTATTCACCGTCCAATTCATCAGTGAGCTGTTATCTCCGATGTTTTGTACCTGGAAATATCCACTCACGGTCGCACCAGGTTTAATATTGGTCCATGAGAGACTTCCTGAACACTCTAAATCCGGGGTATTTGGTGCTGGGGGTGGCGGTGGTAATTCAGGTGGGATATACACAACTTTGAACACTTCACCCCCTGTACTATACTGCCAAACAGTAACTCCTTCAGAAGTGACTTCGAAAACCTTTCCTGTTTCTCCATTCGTGATGAGGGTGTTTCCACTGGGAAGCCGCCAGGCACCAGAAATATGACTGACATAAAAACTCGTAGGAGGGTTCGCGAAATAAGACCAGGTGAGTGTCGTAGGTCCATACATAGACCCTGACGCAAGATAGTACTCCCCATTCTCGTTCACCGGTGGGGTAATCTCATCAACAGTCGAATAATGACGGCTTACGCCGTTATTAAAAACAAGGATATTTCCTTCACCAGGGCACCCGTCATCGATCCATTGTGCATCATGTTGACCAGAAAATTTTCTATCATTTGTCGTCCCTCGTCGATAGGCTGCTGGGTTTCCCCAGCGATACAGCAGATCGCCACCTTTCCCACTATTACCACCAGTATGACCTGCAGCCTCCGCTGTCGTCGTACTATGGTCAATCACCCAGACTTCGTTAAAATTATGGATACTGATGAGTATTTGATCAAACTCTTCATTATAGTCAATAGAGTTCGTATGCATCCAATCTTGTTGTGATGAAGCTGCATAATTCACATCAATTAATTCAGGGTGATCTATGACTGAACCATAATTTGCTTTGGATGAATCATAATCTTGAATCAGATGGTCCCAGGCATGCCACACCCAGACAATCGTCCCACTGGTTGGACCAGTTGGTTCCACTTCAATCACATGGTCAGGCCATAACCCTTGAGACGGCGCATAACTCGGGTTTCTCCCTGCAGCGATCGCTTCTGTACGGGTTTTTGTTTCCCAGGCGATCAAGAGCACATTGCCATTTGGTAACACTTTCAGGTCATGATGAGTATTAACTCCATTGGTATTATAGCGAAAATCCCAAACAATGGTCCCACCCCATTCAACTTTTTGAACACCACCACCAGCACCACCACCACTAGGACCACCACCAGAACCTGTTCGTATGGTCCGAAGAATCGTCCCATCGCCGAGCCACCACACCGCTTCACCAGGGAAAAAGCTGCTTGCCCACGAATGATTCAACGATCCATCAGGATAACGTAAATACGTCGTCGTTGTCCACATCGGCGCATATAAAAATTGACCTTCGGTAAAATTCAAAGGTGACGGATTTTGATTGATCTGCTGAGATGATGACAGTGGAATATATGCACCTAGTAATAAAAAAATAATAAAAAAAACCATCACTCGAAATTTAACCTGATATTTTAACTTCGATGGTCTTCCTTTATCCATGATATTTTTCCCCTTTAATAGTTAAATACTATTATTCTATAAATAGTTTTTTCCCAAATTCATTTCAATTATAGTCCGGAGGAGCTCTTTGTTTAGACATAATTCTGTTATATTAAGAAGAATTTCGAGACGCTAAGCCTACATTCCGTTCCTTTATTAACTCTAAAAAACAGATACACAGATTGTTAGGTTGTAAAGCCATGCATAAAAAAAATCGAGGACAAATGAGGCTTTGCCATTAAGGAATCTAGATATTAAAAGAAGGTAAAACATATTCTTTTTCTCAGGTCCATTTCGTTAGAATAGTTTCCCTGTTGAAAACTGCTTTAGCAAAATAGAAGAGTCCTAGGTCAAGACATCCATACAACCCTGCAAACACGAATATCATGAGCGATGATAGAAAGATAAACCCGGATAACACACCAAGCATCAGCACAACCACAGGCATGACGATAAAACCGCCAAGCTGCTGTGCCGCTCGCACGTCACTGACTTTTGAGGAAACTAAAACACAGGCAAGCACACTCATAAGACATGCTGTTGGTGCCAATAAAAGCATGGATAGAATCCAAGTAAGATTCGGCAACAATGGATATCCAACCTTTGGGATCAACACAATATCAAGTAATAAAACACCTAAACTAAACGCAAGGTATGTTGATGCCATCGAGGGAATAAACGCAGAAAAAATCTTCCCCGCGAGCAACTCACCATCGGTTGTCGGTGTCGCAAGCAATGGTTCTAAACTCCGGTTATTCTTCTCTCCGACAATACTATACGTGGCGATAATCGTCGGAAGGGTCGCAGGTACAATAATAAAGATCATAAGCACCATGTTGAACATCATTGGAAGCACCTGGTCGATATCCGATGGTTTTGTTTTAGTAAATGCTAGGTTTGATGAAACAGCAAGGATGTATCTCCCATCCAGTCCTATTCCCTCCGAGCGAATCACCGTTACGTTATTGAGAAATGAACTGAAAAGAGAACTATTTTGAATAGTTGAATCTACCACTGTTGTGTTATCAAGAACACAAGACAATATGATACAATTAT
>Ga0315275_10001332_pt1 | contig 21611 bp, 19 predicted proteins | sample YL17G03_0_MG_FD_205557 | JGI IMG/M metagenome (GOLD analysis project Ga0315275, IMG submission 205557) | Sediment microbial communities from Yellowstone Lake, YNP, Wyoming, USA - YL17G03_0 | ecosystem: Environmental > Aquatic > Freshwater > Lake > Sediment | place: USA: Wyoming | collected...
TGGTTAAACCCAGGCTTTTTTTGATCGACGCTACGGCGTTTTGTTACCGGGCTTTTTATGCCATTCGCGGCCTGGCCACAACCAGCGGAGAACCGACTAACGCGGTTTACGGCTTTCTGCGCATACTCCAGAAGATCCTTAAAGAGCAAAAACCTCAGCTTCTGGGTGTTTGTTTTGATGTGTCCCGCAAGACTTTCCGGCATGAGAAGGACGCGGAGTATAAGAGCAACCGGCCGGAAATGCCGGGTGACCTGGTCAGCCAGATCCCGGTGATCAAGGAAATAGTCCGGGCTTACGGGATCCCCATATTTGAAGTTGAAGGTTTTGAAGCTGACGACATAATCGCCACTCTTTCTCAGAAGGCCAAGCACCGCGGTATTCCTACGACCATAATCAGCTCAGACAAGGACCTTTTGCAGTTAGTCGATGACGATATCCTGGTTTTGAACCCTCAGAAAGACGAAGAAACCATTTTTGACGTTCAGAAGGTAGAAGAGAAGTTCGGCCTCAAGCCTGATCAGATCGTGGATCTTGTGGCTTTTATTGGCGATGCCGTGGATAATATTCCCTCTATCAGAGGGGTCAGCGAAAAAAAAGCTGTGGAACTGGTAAAAGAATTCGGTTCAATGGAAGGGATTTTGAAACACCTGGAAAAGATCTCTCCGGAAAAAGTAAAGCTGGCCATTGAAGGCAATATTGAGCGGATCAGGTTGAACCGGCAGCTGGCTGACCTGGATAAAGGAATGGATCTGGAGTTCGAGACTGATAAGCTCACTCCTGCAGAGCCTCGTTACGAAGAATTATTCAAATTATTCAAACGCCTGGAATTTAAGGCTTTGCTTAAAGACCTGCCGATAGCTGATGAAAGCAAGAAAGTCGCGGTTAAGATGGTTTCCGCGGCTGAATTTAAAAAGCTAGCCCATGAAGCCAAGGAAATATTTCTTTACGGCGATTCCCCGGAAGATCTCTTGTTCGGGCTGGGCCATAAATTTTTGAAGGTCGAGGAATTATCTGAAGATTTTAAATCCGTGTTAGCTGATCCCAAAATAAAGAAGATCAGCCATGATCTAAAAAAGATCAAGCTCTTTCTCAAAAAACAAAATTTGGCTTTGGAGGGGCTGTTTTTCGATACGATGATCGCGGCTTACCTGGTTAACCCTTCTAAATCCAGTTACTCTTTGGAAGATGTAGTCTGGGATTACCTGGCTAAATCCGTTAAGGCCGATAGTTTGGACTGCGCCCAGAAACTGGCGCTGATCCAAGAGCTCAAAGTTAAACTGGAGATCCAGCTGTTGGATAAGTCCCTGGACAAGCTTTTTTCGCAGATCGAGATGCCGTTGGTGGAAGTTTTAGCGGAGATGGAAGCGCAAGGGATCAAGATCGATCTGAAGCTTTTAAAGCATCTTTCCGGGGATCTGGAAATCAGGCTGGCTAAACTTATTGAGGAAATTCACGGCCTCAGCGGCTGCCAATTCAACATCAATTCTCCCAAGCAGCTGCGCGAAGTGCTTTTTGAGAGATTAAAGCTGCGGGTGATCAAACGCACCAAAAGCGGCCCGTCTACGGATGAAGAAGTTTTAAAGAAATTGGCGCAGGAGCACGAACTGCCGAAAAAACTCCTGGAATACCGTCAGCTGACTAAATTAAAGTCTACTTACATCGACGCCCTGCCGGAAATGGTGGATGAAAAGACCGGAAGGATCCATACTTCTTTTAACCAGACCGGAACTGAAACCGGAAGGCTGAGCTCTTCTAATCCTAATCTGCAGAATCTTCCGACAAAAACCGAATTAGGCCGGAGGATCAGGGAAGCGATCATTTGTTTCTCCAAAGATAGCGTGCTTTTATCTTGCGATTACTCGCAGATCGAACTGCGGATCCTGGCTCATATCTCAAAAGATAAAGTTTTGATCAAGGCTTTTGAAGAAAACAAGGACATCCATCGCAAAACCGCGGCTTTGATCTACGGAGTTGAAGAAAAAGAAGTAAGTGATGCCATGCGCAATTCGGCTAAGGCCATAAATTTCGGGATCGTCTACGGGTTAAGTTCTTACGGCTTAAGCCGGGATCTGAATATCAGGGTTGAAGAGGCTCAGGGGTTTATCGACGCCTATTTTTCGACTTATCCCGGGGTCAAAGTTTATATAGATGAGCAGATCGCCCGGGCCGAGCAAGACGGCTTTGTGACCACGATCCTGGGAAGGCGCAGGTATTTGCCGGATATTAATAATAAAAACCAGGCCATCCGGCAATTCGCGCAGCGCCAGGCGGTGAATACCCCGATCCAGGGCTCAGCCAGCGATTTGATCAAAATGGCGATGGTGGAGATCAATAACGAGATCCGCAAACAGGATTTGGGCGGGGTGATGATCTTGCAGGTCCACGACGAACTGATTTTTGACGTGGCTTTGAAAAAGTTGAAAAATTTCAGCGCAATGGTTAAAGCTAAGATGGAAAATGTTTTAAAGCTTAAGGTCCCGGTCAAAGTAGATCTTAAGTCAGGGAGAAACTGGTCAGAAATGGAAGAGTTAAAATAGGAGGGGTTATGAAGATAGTAATGGTAGCTAGCGAGGTGGTTCCATTTGCCAAAACCGGAGGGCTGGCGGACGTGGTCGGCGCTTTACCTTTGGCGCTGGAAAAACAAGGTCAAGACGTCATTATCATTATGCCGGGTTATAAAGCGGTGCATAATCTCAAGACTCCGGCGATCAAGAATTTCCAGGAAGGTGTTTCCTATGCTACGATCGGCAAGAATATCAGGGTTTATTTTATAGATAATGAAATTTATTTCGGTCGGGACCAGCTTTACGGCGAGAAGACCGGAGATTACAAGGATAATCTGGAGAGGTTCTCTTATTTTGCCAAAAAGGCGCTTGAGCTTTTGAAGGTAATTAAATTCAAGCCGGACATCGTCCATTGCCATGACTGGCAGTCAGCGCTGGTGCCGGTATATTTAAAAACCACTTTGGCGGAAGACCCGTTTTTTAAACAGACAAAGACCATATTCACTATCCATAATATCGGTTACCAGGGATTATTCCCCAAAGACCAGCTGCCTAAAACAGGGCTGGATTGGGGGGTCTTCAACACCGAAATGCTGGAATATTACGACCAGATCAATTTGTTAAAGGGTGGGATCGTATTTTCCGATCTCATCAATACCGTCAGCGACACTTACAGCAAGGAGATCCAGACCAAGGAATTCGGGTTTGGGATGGAAGGGATCTTGAATAAGCGCAAAGCCGATCTTTTCGGGATCATTAACGGCCTGGATTACGCGATCTGGGACCCGTCAACCGACAAGAAGATCGTTGAGAATTTTTCGGCTAAGGATCTGGCCGGAAAAAAGGCGGCTAAAGCCGATCTGCAGAAACTCAGTAAACTTCCGGTTAAAGATACTGTCCCGCTTTTCGGGATCGTTTCCCGCCTGGCCCAGCAGAAAGGTTTTGATATTCTGGCCGAGGGGATTGACGCCATATGCAAGATGGACCTGCAGCTGGTCATTCTGGGCACCGGGGATCAGAAATATCACGATATCCTGGAAGCGATGGTCAAGAAATACCCGAAAGTGATCTCGCTGCACATCAAATTCGACGACGCCCTGGCCCATAAGATCTACGCCGGGTCGGATATATTTTTGATGCCTTCTAAATACGAGCCTTGCGGTTTGGGGCAGATGATCAGCCTGAGATACGGGACTGTGCCGTTAGTTTACAAGACCGGCGGCCTGGCGGATACTGTTGACGATAAAAACGGCTATGTCTTTAATAAGTATTCCAAAGATGAGCTGAATAAGACCATCAAGAAGGCAATTAAGGATTTTAAGGCCAGGAAAGCCTGGCAGGATCTGATGCTGCGGGGGATGAAGTGCAATTTTTCCTGGAGCGCGCAATCTAAGAAATACATCGAGCTTTATGAAAAAGCGAAAACAAAATAAGAAACTGATCGTCGGGCTTACCGGAGGCTTCGGCACCGGCAAGTCCACGGTGGCCGGGATGTTGAGATCTTTTGGCGCCAAGGTCATTGACGCCGACAGGATCAGCCACGGCCTTATTAAGCCTCGGGGAGAAGTTTATAAGCAGATCATCCGGCTTTTCGGCAAGGGGATTTGCGGGGGAAAAGGCATTATCAGCCGCCGCAAGCTCGGGGAAATTGTTTTCAAGAATAAAAGTTCTTTAGCCAAATTCAACAAGATCATGCATCCGGCGATAATCAGCTTGATGAAGCTGCAGATCAAAAAGGCCAAAGAAGATGTTGTGGTAATGGATGCGCCTTTGCTTTTTGAGTCCGGGTTAGAGAAATTAACAGATGTTGTGGTTGTGGTCAAGGCCAGCCTTGATAATCAGATACGCAGAATCCAGAAAAAGTCTGCGCTGACTAAAGCCGATATAATCTTGCGGATAAAATCCCAGATCCCGTTAAAAGAGAAGCTGTGCTTAGCGGATTTTGTAATAGATAATAATGGAACAATTGAGAACACGAGAAAACAGGTGGTATTAATAAGGAGGGTGTGGTGGAGAAGTTAGACATCAAAGTCATGAAAGAAATTAAAATCACGGAACTTAACAAGCTGGCCAAGGACTTAAATGTCGTCGGTTTCAGCGGGCTGAAGAAGCAGGATTTGATCTTTAAGATCCTCCAGGCTCAGGCGGAAAAAGAGGGCTTGATGTTCGGCGAGGGGATTTTGGAGATTCTTCCCGAGGGTTTCGGTTTTTTGCGCAGCCCCAATTACAATTATTTACCTTGCCCCGATGATATTTATATATCGCCTTCGCAGATCAGAAAATTCGAACTGCGCACGGGAGATACGGTGTCCGGCCAGATCCGGCCGCCGAAAGAAGGCGAGAAATATTTCGCTCTGCTTAAGGTTGAAGGGGTAAATTTTGAGAATCCCGAAGATTCCAAAGAAAAGATCCTTTTTGACAACCTTACTCCTGTTTATCCCCGGTCAAGGTTTGATATGGAAACATCTCCTACTGAGATCTCTATGCGGGTCATGGGCTTGTTGACTCCGATCGGAAAAGGCCAGCGCGGCCTGATCGTGGCCCAGCCTTACAGCGGTAAGACTGTTTTGCTGCAGAAGATCGCCAACGCCATTACCACCAATACCCCCGAATCGATCTTGATCGTTTTGTTGATCGACGAACGTCCGGAAGAAGTCACGGATATGCAGCGCCATGTTAAGGGCGAGGTTATATCTTCCACTTTTGACGAGCCGCCGGAAAGGCACGTTCAGGTCGCGGAAATTGTCCTGGAAAAAGCCAAGCGCCTGGTAGAGCATAAAAAAGATGTGGTTATTCTTTTAGACAGTATTACCAGGCTGGCCCGGGCGTATAACTCGGTTGTCCCGCACAGCGGCAAGGTCCTTTCAGGAGGTATTGATTCCAATGCTTTGCAAAAACCTAAGAGATTTTTCGGCGCGGCCCGCGATATTGAGGAAGGCGGATCTTTGACGATCATCGCTACTGCTTTAGTGGATACTGGATCCCGGATGGACGAAGTTATTTTTGAAGAGTTTAAAGGCACCGGCAACATGGAGCTGCAGCTGGACCGCAACCTTTTCCAGCGCAGGATCTACCCGGCTATCGACATCAAGCGCTCTAACACCCGCCATGAGGAGCTGCTTTTGACGCCGGAAGAGTTGTCAAAAGTCTGGATCTTAAGGAAAGTTTTAAACGAGTTGAACAACGTGGAAGCTATGGAGCTTCTGATCGAGAAATTAGCCAAAACCAAGAACAATAAAGAGTTCTTGAATTCAATGAACCAATAAGACACCCGGCGCTAATCGGAATTGCGCCGGTGTGTTCTTGTGAACAAGGAGAGAAAATGAAAGAGAAGATCCATCCCAAATACGTGGAAAGTACCATTGTTTGTGCTTGTGGAGAGACGATCCACACTCATTCCACCAGGCCGAATATCCGCGTGGAAATCTGTTCCAAATGCCATCCTTTTTTCAGCGGTAAAAAGAAGCTGGTGGATTCCGCGGGACGCGTGGACAAGTTTATGAAGAAATACGGAAAGAAGAGTGCTTAATAAACTCGTAAGATTAGAGAAACGCTACGAAGAGGTAGAACAGCTTTTGGCTGACCATGCCATTATTGCGGATTCTGAACAGTGCAATAAGCTGGCCAAGGAGCTTTCTGACCTCAAAGAGCCGGTTCTTCTTTTCCGGGACTATAAAAAGCTCATTTTGGAGAGCGACGACCTGGAAGCCATGCTTAATGAAAAGCATGATAAGGAAATCATGGAAATGGCCAAAAAGGAATTGCCGGAATTGAAATCCCGGCAAGAAGCTCTTTTGGCTAAGCTTAAAGAAGTTTTGATCGGTGAAGATAAGGACGCCGGAAAAGACGTCCTGGTGGAAATCCGCCAGGGCACCGGCGGGGCGGAGGCGACAATATTCGCGGCGGATCTTTACCGCATGTATACCCGCTATGCCGAAAGAAAAGGCTGGAAAGCGGAAGTGATGTCTTCTCACTCGACCGACGAAGGCGGTTTCAAGGAGATTGTATTCGAAATCCGCGGCCGGGACGCATATCGCCGGCTTAAGTTCGAATCCGGGGTACATCGCGTTCAGCGTGTTCCCTCGACTGAAGCTCAGGGCCGGATCCATACATCTACGGCGACCGTCGCGGTGATGATCGAGCCTGAAGATGTGGAACTGGTCATAAATCCCAATGATTTAAAGATCGAGACTTACCGCGCTTCTTCTGCCGGCGGCCAGCATATGCAGAAAACCGATTCCGCGGTCAGGATCACCTATATTCCGACCGGAACGGTGGTCAGCTGCCAGGATGAGCGTTCGCAGGGGAAGAACAAAAGTAAGGCAATGAAGATCCTGCGTTCCCGGGTTCTGGACGCTAAGCTCCTGGCGGAAGCCAAGAAGATCGGGGATGAGCGCAGGTCGCAGATCGGTTCCGGCGACCGCAGTGAAAAGATCCGCACTTATAATTATCCTGACCGGCGGGTTACTGATCACAGGATAAATTTTACTTCGTTTCAGCTGGAATCGATTATGGAAGGCGAGTTTGACGAATTCACCGAAGCGCTGTTGAAGGCGGCTGAGGAAAAAGCCGCGCAAGCTGACAAGTAGGGAGCGCTTAAGCCATAGATAGATACAATGAACGAAACGGAATTATTATTCACCGAAATCCTGGGTTGCACCCGGGCGCAGTTATACCTGGAAAAAAAGAAGATCCTTTCCCGGGAAAATTGTTTACAGATCTCCCGGGCTTTGAAAAGAAGGGTAACCGGCGAACCTATAGAGTATATTCTCGGTAAAACTGAATTTATGGGGTTGGAATTCGCGGTCAACCGAGAGGTTCTTATTCCCCGCGCGGATACTGAAGTGCTGGTTGAAACCGTTTTGAATTATGTCACCAATTCTCCGAGTTACCAGTTCTCCAATCCGCGCATCCTGGAATTAGGTACAGGCTCGGGCTGCATCGCCGTATCGCTGGCCAAGTCTCTCTCTGAGATAGCTATAGTCGCAACCGACATTTCCCAGGCTGCTTTGGATATCGCGGAAGATAACGCCCGGAAAAACAAAGTCTCGGAAAAAATCAAGTTTCTTTATGCTGATTTGTTTGGCTCGCCGCAGTTATCCGGGGAATTGTACGATTTAATAATAAGCAACCCTCCTTACATAAAGAAAAACATCTTACCTACTCTGGCAGCTGAAGTTGGTCACGAGCCGCGTCTCGCGCTCGATGGCGGAGAGGACGGGCTGGATTTTTATCGCCGGATCTTTCAAGAAGCGCCAAGACACTTGAAGCCGGGGGGTTTGATCATGCTGGAAATCGGTTTTGACCAGAAAGAAGAGTTGGAAAAAATTCTTAAGTTTCTGCAGATTTTTGAGGTAAAAGAGGTGATTAAGGATTATAATAATATAAATCGAGTGATGGTGTTAAAGCTAAAGGAATAAAATGGACAAGTTAGTTATCCAGGGCGGGACAAGATTAAAAGGAGAAGTTGAGATATCGGGCTCTAAGAATTCGCTCTTGCCGATACTCGCAGGGACATTGCTTACCGAAGAGCCCTGTGTGATCAGGCATTCGCCGAATTTGCGCGATACCAACACCATGCTTAAGATCCTGCGTTCTTTAGGCAAGATCGCGGAATTCGATAAAGGCGTGATTCGGATCGAATCCAACGGAAAATCCAATTGCATCGCGGATTACAAACTGGTCTCGACCATGCGCGCGTCTTTTTGTGTGCTGGGGCCGTTGTTAGCTAAATTTAAACAAGCCAAAGTTTCTTTGCCCGGAGGTTGCATTATCGGGGTCAGGCCGGTTGACCTGCACCTTAAGGGATTAAAGGCTTTAGGCACGGATATCAATATTGACGGCGGCTACGTGGTGGCCAAAGCTAAACGGCTGCGCGGGGCGCATATTTATTTAGGCGGAGAATACGGCTCTTCGGTTTTAGCTACGGATAATGTGATGATGGCGGCAACACTTGCCCAGGGCAAGACCATCATCGAATCAGCGGCCTGTGAGCCGGAAGTAGCGGATCTGGCGGAATTTTTGATCAAGATGGGGGCTAGGATCAAAGGCCATGGGACGCCTACTATTGAGATCGAAGGCGTGAAAGCTTTAAAAGGGGTGGAGCATACCGTGATCCCCGACCGGATCGAGGCCGGGACTTTTATTCTGGCGTCTTTGATCACCCGCGGGGATGTTCTGATCAAGAATATCTTTCCCCGTCATTTGGGCGCGGTGATCGATAAATTGCAGGAGGCGGGAGTTTCTTTTAAAACCAGCGGCACGACTATGCGCGTGAGCAGCAAGAATCATATTAAGCCTATAAATATCGCGACTTTGCCCTATCCCGGATTTCCGACGGATATGCAGGCTCAAGTTTTAGCTTTGATGTGCGTCACTCCCGGGATCAGCGTGATCACCGAGAAGATCTATCCTGACCGGTTCATGCATGTCGCCGAGCTTAACCGTATGGGCGCGCATATCCAGAGAGAAGGCCCGCACGCGATCGTCGCGGGAGTAAAACATCTTTCCGGAGCGCCGGTAATGGCCTCGGACCTGCGGGCTTCGGCGTCTTTGGTTTTGGCTGGGTTAGTCGCTAAGGGCATAACCCAGATATCGCGCATTTATCACTTGGAACGGGGATACGAAAACATGGATAAAAAACTCGAAGGTTTAGGCGCAAAGATTTGGAGAGAAAAAGAATAAATGGTTTTAATGATCGATAACTACGATTCTTTTACTTACAATCTGGTGCAGTATCTCGGAGAATTGGGCGCTCAAGTCAAGGTTTTTCGCAACGACAAGATCACCATTGACCGGATCCGCAAATTAAAGCCTTCGCATATTGTGATCTCTCCCGGGCCAGGCCGTCCGGAAGAAGCCGGGATTTCTTGCGATGTGGTCAGGGAATTCGCGGGCAAGATCCCTATTCTCGGAGTCTGCCTCGGCCACCAGTGTATCGGCCAAAGTTTCGGCGGAAAGATCATCCAGGCCAAAAAATTGATGCACGGCAAAACCTCTCAGATCTATCATAATAAAACCGGAATATTTTCCGGAATTAAGAATCCCTTTTGCGCTACCCGGTATCATTCTCTGGTCGTGGAGAAAAAAAGTTTTCCTGAAATTTTAGAGATCCTCGCAGAGACTAAGGATGGCGAAGTCATGGGTTTAAAGCATCGCAGGCTTGCTGTTTGGGGGGTGCAGTTCCACCCGGAGTCGATCATGACTGAAAACGGGAAAAAACTTTTAAGCAATTTCCTGAAAACATGATATTTGAAGCTATCGAAAAAATTAGCAAAAAAATCGACCTTACCCAGGAAGAGATGGCTTCGGTAATTGGCGAGATCATGACCGGGAACGCCAGCACTCCTCAGATCGTGCAGTTCCTCGAAGCTTTAAGCGCTAAAGGCGAGACGATCGAGGAGATCACCGCCGCGGCCCAGGTGATGTGCGGCCACGCGGTCAAGATCTGTTCTAAAAAAGGAACGATCCTGGATACCTGCGGCACAGGAGGGGATAATAAAGGCACTTTTAATATTTCCACGGTTGTGGCTTTTGTCGTTGCCGGCTGCGGAGTTACAGTGGCTAAACACGGCAACCGTTCGGTATCCAGTTCTTGCGGCAGCGCGGATATTTTGGAAGCAATAGGGATCAACATAGATCTTTCCAAGGAGAAGATCGAACGCTGCCTGGACGAAATAGGGGTGGCTTTTCTTTTCGCGCCCAATATGCATCCGGCAATGAAGCACGCGATGGCGGCGAGAAAAGAGATCGCGAAAAGAACGATCTTTAATATTTTAGGCCCTTTGTGTAATCCGGCCAAAGCCACTCACCAGTTGATCGGAGTGTTTAATCCCCATCTGGCTCCGGTTTTGGCTCAGGTCGCCGGGAATCTGGGAGTAAAACACGTTTTGGTCGTGCATGGGAAAGACGGATTGGATGAGATCACTACTACCGATAACACTTTGGTCAGCGAATTTGTTGACGGGAAGCTGATCAATTATGAAATATCCCCTAAAGATTTCGGGATCAGGACAGTTTTACCTGAAGATTTACTGGGAGGCTCGGCCCAGGATAATGTCCAGATAATGCTGGAGGTTTTAAATTCCAAATCCAGTCCGGCCAGGGATATCGTGATCTTGAATTCCGCGGCCGCGTTATACGCCGCTGACCGGGTAAGTTCGATCAAAGAGGGTTTAACTCTGGCTATGGATTCCATTGATTCCGGAAGGGCTTTAAGAAAACTGGCATTTTTAAAGGAACTATCTAATGAAAAAAACTGATATTCTTAAAGAGATCGTCATCAAGAAGAAAGAAAGAATTTTGCTGGCTAAGCAGAATCTTCCCGAAGAGCAGATCAAGCAGCAATTAGCTGCCCTGCCCGCGACCAGGCCTTTTTTAGAAGCGATCAATAAGCCCAAAACCATATCTTTGATCGCGGAGATCAAGAAGCAGTCGCCTTCAGCTGGGGTGCTGAGGGAAAACTTCGATCATCAGGAGATCGCCAAGTCTTACCAGCAGGCCGGCGCTCAGGCGATCTCGGTTCTAACCGAAGAAGATTTCTTCGGGGGATCACCGCTATTTTTAAATGAGATCAAGGTTCAGGTAACTCTCCCTTTGTTGCGCAAGGATTTTATTTTGGAGCCTTACCAGGTTTACGAGTCCAGGTTTTACGGGGCTGACGCCATTCTTTTGATCGCCGATCTTTTATCCAAGGACACTCTTAGTGAGCTTATAACTTTAGCAGATACTTTGGGGATGGATTGTTTGGTCGAAGGCCACGATGAAAAAGAAATAAAGAAAATATTGAGTTTAAAAGTCGCGCCCGCAGAAATCCCGACCGGGCAAGTTTCTTTAAAGCCGACAGCCAAAGTTAAAGCCAGAAAATCCGTGGAATTCGCTTTGGGAATAAATAACCGCGATTTGCATACTCTGGAAACAGATTTGAAGACTACGGAAAAACTTTATCCTTTGGTCCCCAAAGACCGGATTGTAGTGGTGGAATCCGGGATCAAGAGCCACCAGGACCTGTTTTTTTTGAAGATCCTGGGAGTTAACGCCGTACTGGTGGGAGAGTCGATCCTGAAATCCGGGGATCCGCAGACGGCGATACAGGACCTGATGGGATGGTAAGGCTTTTTGTGACTTGTGACATGTGACGTGTGACCTTTTATGGTTAAAGTTAAGATATGCGGGATAACTAACAAGGCTGATGCCCTGGCCGCGGCAGGATCCGGATGCGACGGCTTGGGGTTTATTTTTTACAAGAAAAGCCCGCGCTATATCAGCCCGGAGAAAGCCCGAAAGATAATTCTTGAGCTTCCGCCGAGAGTGATCAAGATCGGGGTGTTCGTCAATAGCCGGGAAAAATCCATCAAAGCTATTGCCCGGAAATGCTCGCTGGATATGCTTCAGTTTTCAGGCCGGGAGACTCCGGAATTCTGCGGCAGGTTTAAGGGTTTTAAAGTGATCAGGTCTTTCAGGGTAAAAAATAAGATCAAACTTGCGGATGTCCTGCGTTACCGGACTTTTGCTTATCTGTTCGACACTTTCAGGCCCGGCCGTTTCGGCGGGACTGGCAAGACCCTGAATTGGAAGTTTTTGGCCAGGGATCTAGCCGGGATAAAAACCCCGGTATTTTTGGCCGGCGGGTTAAATGAGAAAAACGTCAAAGCCGCGGTCAAGATCGTCAAGCCCGAGTGGGTAGACGCTTCCAGCCGGCTGGAAATCAGGCCAGGAAAGAAAGATCATTTAAAAGTCAAGGAATTCACAGCCAGCGCTAAATTGAAAAGCTAGTTTAAAGTTTAAAATCGGAGGTTATAATGCCTAGGTCAAACAGGGTATTGTTAAGCGCGGGTCTGTTTTTAGCTGTAGTTTTTATATTTTGTACTTCGGTTTTTGCCAAGCAACTAAAGACTTTAGAAAATCCGCATTTTAAGTATACGTTAAAATACCCGGAAAATTACCAGGTTAAGGTTTTAGGCCGGGTGATGGTGCTTGTATCCCCGAATACAGACCAGAAAACGGGATTTTCTGATAATGTAAATATTGCGGTCGCGTCTTTGTCTGATCCTGCGATCAAACTTGATGATTTCTTTAATCAATCCAAGAAAAATCTGCCTTTGACGGTAAGCGAGGTGAAGATCCTGGAAGAGAAAAAAGAAAAACTTTCCGGAGCGGACGCTTATAGGATAATTTACACCTCTAAACAGAAAAAAACAAATTTCAAGCTGTTGCAGGTAATTGCCATTCATAAAAATAAGGTTTTTGTGGTCACTTATACCGCCTTAGCAGAGCAGTTCGACCGGGGGCTCAGCCAGGCTAATTCGATGATCAAGTCGCTGAAATTTACGGACTAGCAATTTAGCGGTTAAAACGAGAAAGGAACTAAGCATACATGGCTCTCTCCGGACTGGATATCTATAAGTTATTACCTAAAACAAATTGTAAGGAATGCGGGTTTCCCACTTGCCTGGCTTTTGCCATGCAGCTGGCTAAAAAGGCGGTCAGTGTCGAAAAATGCCCCTATGTCAGCCTGCAAGCCAAGGCTACTTTAGATGCGGCCAGCCAGCCTCCGGTAAAACAGGTAAGTCTAGGTTTCGGCGACGCTAAATTCGATATCGGCAACGAAACCGTGATGTTCCGCCACGAAGAAAAATTCCGCAATCCCTGCGGGGTAGGATTTATCATTGAAGATAGTTTAAGCGACGCCGAGATAAAATCGAGGCTGGCTAAAATAAACCTTTTAAATTTTGAGCGGGTTGGCCAGAAATTGGATGTTAATCTGGTAGCCATAAAGCAGGCCAAAGATCCTGCGAGATTCGTGCAGGCGGTTAAATTAACAGCCGCTAACACTAAATTAGCCCTGGCTTTAATGAGTAAAGATCCGCAGGCTTTAAAAGAATCTTTGGGTTTGGTTAAAGATAGGAAGCCGCTGATCTATGGGGCTGACTCGAGCAATTTCGCGGAGATGGGAAAACTGGCTAAGGAGTTCAATGCCGCTTTGGCGATCAAGGCCAAAGATCTCGAAGATGCCGCAAACATAACTCAAGAATTAGCTAAGCTCGGGGTTTTTGATCTGGTCATCGAAACTCAAGCGAAAAATATTTCGGATAAGATCTGGGATTTGACTCAGGCCCGCAGGCTGGCCCTGAAAAAATCAGTGCGCAGCCTGGGTTTTCCCGCTTTGGTTATAGTAGAAAAAGACGATCCTTATGAAGAAGCGCTGGAAGCGGCTACTTATATTTTAAAATACGCTTCTCTTGTTTTGATCAAAGGTTTAGAAACCTGGCAAGTCCTGGCGCTGCTTACCCTGCGCCAGAATATTTACACTGACCCGCAAAAGCCTTTGCAGATCGAGCCTAAGGTTTACCCCATCGGAGCTGTCGGGAAGAATTCCCCGGTTTTAGTTACTACCAATTTCTCGCTGACTTATTATACGGTCGTAGGGGAAGTGGAAGCCAGCAAAGTCCCTTCGTATATTATCAGCGTGGACACTGAAGGGATGTCGGTATTGACCGCCTGGGCCGCCGAGAAATTCACTCCGGAAAAAATTTCCGATACGCTGAATAAACTCGAGGTCAGCAGCTTGGTCGCGGAGAAAAGATTGGTCATTCCCGGATACGTCGCGGTAATGAGCGGCGACCTGGAAGAGCAATCAGGATGGAAAGTCACGGTCGGCCCGAAAGAGGCGGCTGGGCTACCGTCGTTCCTTAAAAATTTGTAGAGACTTGATTTTTATTGGGCCTGTCAAGGCGTGGTTCCGCAGGGCGTTCGTTGCGCCCCTGCGTGGCGCAACATCACTCCGGTTCGGCCCTGCGCTCTTGCTGATAAATTTATCGATGGCAATCCGTGCCCGCTTCGGGCCGAACAGGCCTGCTCCACCACGCCTTGCCACCCATAAAAATCACGAGCAGTAAAAATTTTTAACGAAGCGTCATCATTATTATAAATATGGAAAAATTCAAAGTTACATTTAAGCCGGATAATAAGACTGTGACGGTGGAAAAAGACCGGACGATCTTGTCCGCGGCGATTTCCGCCGGGATCAGCATTAATTCTCCCTGCGGAGGTGACGGGGTTTGCGGCCGCTGCAAGGTCAAGGTTACCAGGGGCAAAGTTGTTTCCCAGCCTTCAGGCTTAGTTTCCGACGATGACCGGAACAAAGGGATCCATCTGGCTTGCATTACTTCGGTTTTAAGCGATGTGGAGGTCGAGGTTTTGGCTGAATCGAGGCTTGATTCGATCAAGATCGCTCAGGCCGAAGAAGTTGAATACCAGGAATCGCAGTTCAAAGAGTTTAGCCGCAAGGCAATGACCAGAAAGGTTTTTCTGGAACTGCCCCGGCCAAACTTGCAAGATAATATCAGCGATCTGGACCGGATCTTGCGCGAGATCGAGAAGCGCGAAGATTTTTCCGGGATCCAGACTTCTTTAGCCAATATCCGTTCTTTGTCGAAGATCTTACATGATTCGGATTGGAAGGTAACGGTTACTATCGCAGATAAGAATAATGTCCCGGAGATCATTCAGGTTGAACCCGGCGATACTTCCAAGAATAATTATGGCTTTGCCGTGGATATCGGTACAACCACAGTTTCCGGGCAGCTGATCGACCTTAATACTGGAAAGATCCTCGGCACTAAAGCAACTTATAATCGGCAGGCCAGTTATGGGGCTGATGTGATCAGCCGGATAATTTACGCGGAAAGAGAAGAGGGGCTGGAAACTCTTCATCAGATGGTAGTTGGCGGCATTAATGAGATCATCGAGGGACTGGCAGTAGAGCATAAGGTAGATCTGAACAACGTGACCGGTGTTCTTTGCGCCGGAAACACGACTATGCTCCATCTTTTGCTGAGGATCGATCCGTCTTTTATCCGCAGGGACCCCTATGTGCCTACGGCAAATTCAATAAGCGCCATGCGCGCGGGTGAGGTAGGGATAAAAATAAATCCCCGGGGGATTTTATCTTGTGTTACCGGAATTTCCAGCTGGGTGGGCGGAGACGTTACCGCCGGCGTGCTTTCGACGGGACAGGATAAAGCCGAAGAACTCTGCCTGCTTATCGATATCGGCACTAACGGAGAAGTTGTTTTAGGAAACAAGGAATTTTTGATCGCCACCAGCGCTTCCGCCGGGCCGGCGTTTGAAGGTTCGGGAGTAGGCTGCGGCATGCGTTCATCTTCGGGAGCGATCCAGAAAGTCAGGATCACCTCTGATTATCAAGTGGAATTTGAGACTATCGGCCATGCCCGGCCCCGGGGTATCTGCGGCTCGGGTTATATCGATATAATCGCCGGGATGCTTAAAGCCGGGCTTTTGGATAAAGACGGCAAAATAAAAGATGTTGCCCATAAACGGGTCCGCAAAACCGATCTAGGACGGGAATTTGTCCTGGTTTTTAAAGAAGAAAACGATTCCCGGGGCGATATTGTAATCAGCGAAGCGGATATTGAGAACCTTAAAAGGGCAAAAGCCGCGATCTACGCGGCCTGCAATATTCTGGTCCGCCACCTGGATCTGGATTTCGAGAAAGTAAAAAAGATCTTTATTGCCGGAGGTTTCGGGACTTCTTTGAACATCGAATCTGCGGTAAGGATCGGACTTTTGCCGGATCTGCCCCTGGAGCGGTTCGTTTTCGTGGGCAATACTTCCTTAAGCGGGGCGCGGCTGATGATCTTGTCAGCGCAAGCAAGCGATACGTCTAGCGCTATTGCTGCGAAGATGGCTTATTTCGAACTTTCTACTGAACCGGCGTACATGGACGAGTATATGGCGGCTTTGTTTTTTCCGCATACTGACCTGGCCCGGTTCCCAAATATAAAATAAAGAAAATGGGATATACCATCGCTATCGCGGGAAAGGGCGGGATCGGCAAAAGCACTATTGCCAGCCTTATTATCCGTTTGCTTAAAGAAAAAAAACTGGGCTCGGTCCTGGGGGTGGATGCTGACCCGAATTCCAACCTGGGGGAATTTCTGGGCCTTAAATTATCGCGAAGTATCGGCGAGATACTGGATGAGATATCATCCCATAAGGATAAGATCCCCGCCGGGATGACCAAGGACAGGTATATCGAATATGAGGTCCAGACTACGATCGCGGAAGCAGATGGGTTTGATATCCTCTCTATGGGCCGGCCGGAAGGCCCGGGCTGTTATTGCTACGTCAATAATATCCTGCGCAATATTGTCGGCAAACTTATCAAAGATTATGATTTTGTGGTTATTGACAATGAAGCCGGCCTGGAACACCTTTCCCGTAAGACTACGGGTTCGGCGGATGTGCTGCTGGTGGTTTCGGACGCCAGCCCTGCGGGGCTGCGCGCGGCTAAAAGGATCAGCGATCTGACTTTGGAGTTAAAGATCAAAACCAAAAAAAGATTTCTTTTGATCAACCGCAGCGCAAAAGGGATCAGCAAAGATAAGCTCGAAGGAATTGCGCTGGATAATTTGGGGAGTCTCCCTGATGACCCGGCGATAGAAAAATTAAGCGTTAAGGGGGATTCTCTCTGGGGCCTGGCAAAAGGCTCTCCCTCTTACAGCGCGCTTAATGAACTTATGGAAAAAATTCTTTAACTTTTTTAAAAGGAGTAAAACATCATGGCGCTTGAACTTTGGAAGGAAAAATGGCAGGGCAAGATCTACGAAGTTACTCTCGGAGCCACGAAAAGCGAGGGGGGGACTCGCAGCCACGCCATCAAGTTAGGAGGAGAGTCTACGCTTGCCTTTCTGCCTCAAGAAGGAGTTTTGCCCAACAAGCCGCAGATCGCTTTTGAGATCTGGGATGTCGCGCCCGCAGACTGGCCGGAAGAATTAGCTGCTAATTATAAAGATGTTTTTTCTGATCCTATTGCCTGGGCGGAAAAGTGCGTGAAGACTTATAAGGCCCGGAGCCTCTGCTTGAGACTTCAGGGAGCCCATCCGGATTTCGGCGACAAAAAGCCCGAAGCGGAAGCGAAATTAATTTCCAGTATTCTCAAAAAAGTAAGCGTGCCCTTAATAATTCTCGGCTGCGGCGATGACGAAAAAGATAACGCCGTGCTTACAGCCTGCTGTGAAGCCGCGAAAGGCGAGAAATGTTTAGTGGGAAACGCGGTTCAGGATAATTATAAGACTTTGACCGCAGCGGTTTTGGCTGACGGCCATAGTATTATCGCCGAGTCGCCTATAGATATTAATATTGCCAAGCAGTTGAATATTCTTATTTCCGACATGGGGCTGGGGGTGGAGCGGATCGTGATCAATCCCACGGTCGGCGCTTTAGGCTATGGGCTGGAATATACCTATTCGATAATGGAGCGGGCCAGGTTATCTGCGCTGGCCGGTGATAAAATGATGGGGCTGCCTTTTATTTGCATGGTCGGACAGGAGTCCTGGAGGGCTAAAGAAGCCCGGGCCAGCGCAAGCGAATTTCCTTATTTGGGCCCGGAGAAAGATCGTGGTATAATATGGGAAGCGATGACCGCTGCGGCGCTCCTGCAGGCCGGAGCTGATTTACTGGTCATGCGCCATCCTTTGGCCGTAGAAAAGGTGAACAAGTACGTCGAGGAACTGAGTAGATAAATTCAAAGTCACAAGGTCACAAAGTCACAGGGTCACAAGGAAGTTACAAGGTTTTATGTGACGTTGTGACATGAATCGGAGTTAAATATGTTCATTATTGGAGAGTTGATCAACGGGATGTATTTGTCGATCGCCAGGGCGATCAAGGAAAAGGATAAATCAGAGATCCAGAAATGCGCTTTGGTTCAGATTGAAGCGGGAGCTGACGCTTTGGATGTCAATTGTGGGCCGGGTTCTAAGGATCCGGTTTCGGATATCCAGTGGCTGGTGGAAACTATTCAGAAAGTTACTGACAAGACTTTGGTTTTGGATTCTAGTAAAGCTAAAGTAATTGAGGCCGGCCTTAAAGTTTCACGGAACAAAGTAATAATCAATTCCACCATGGCTGATCCGGAGAAGCTGGAAATTTTCCTGCCCTTGGCCAAGAAATATAACGCTAAACTTATAGGCTTAGCGATGAGTTCTAAAGGTGTCCCGCAGAACAAGGACCAGCGGCTGGAACTGGCGGCGCAGATCGTGGCTACCTGTCAGGAAACCGGATTTCCCGTGGAAGATCTTTATCTCGATCCCATCGTGCTTCCGGTAAATGTCGGCCAGGCCCAGATGGTGGATATTCTGGAATCTATAAAAGATTTCAAGATCATTTCCCAGCCGTCGCCGAAAACCGTGGTGGGGTTAAGCAATGTTTCCCAGGGCACTTATGTCAGGAGCCTGGTTAACCGGACGTTTTTGGTTATGGCTGTCGCTTATGGCCTGGACGCGGCCATACTCGACCCGAAAGACACGGAATTGATGAACGCTCTGATCACCGCGGAACTTATTTTGAACAAGCAGATTTACTGCGATTCTTTTCTGGACGCCTACAAAAAGAAATAAGGAGTGTTTGTGGCCCAAAGCCCGCTCATATTTTTTACGCTCTTAATATTCTCCTTAGGAGTTTGTCCGGTCTGGGCTCAGGATTACACTTTCCGCGCATTAGCCGAAACCGAAGCCAACTATATTCTAGAGTGCCAGTTTCAAGACGAAACTTCCCCGGCACACGGCGCTATCAATAATATTCACGGCGGCCCTACCTGGGTGGTGCCCCGCGAGAACGCTATGGCTATACTGGGATTAGTCCTGGCCGGCGATATTCTCGAGAACGATACTTTTCGCCAGAGAGCCCAGATAACCGCGGATTACCTGGTTAAAGTCCAGGATAAAGACGGGGCCTGGTTCAACCAGTATAATTACGTTACTCCGGGTTCGGGGATCGTTGACGATAAAGAATCGCTGGCCAAATCTCCTACCCAGACCGCGGAAGTGATGATCGCTTTTTATAAATTAGGCTATGATCCGGAGCGTTATCCGGCGATGAAAAAAGGGGCAATATACTTAATGAGCTGTCAAAAAAAAGGCGGCGACGGAAATCTTATTGGCGCGGGGAAAGACCCCGAAGGCAATTACCGCTCCTGGCGTTGGGCCTCGGATAATTCTTACGCTTATCAGGCTTTAAAGGCAGGGGAAGTCTGGGCTTTGATCAATAGCGATTACCGTTTCGCTTTGTCGTGCTCGGCTTCCGCCCGGAAGATCCTCAATGGCATCAATAATACTTTGTATATTAAAGATCCTTATGACGCGGATTACGGGGTTTGGTACCGGGTAGTAGACGGGAAAAACCAGCCGGTTGATCCCCAGAATCATGACTGGATCAATTACGCGCCGCAGATGCTCAATGTTCCTTGCCTGGGAGTTGGACAGCCCCGGGTGGGCAAATGGATCAATAATAAATTTAAGAAACCTAACGGCGGTTGTGTTTGGGACGATTACTCTTATCAATCCCGCCAATCTCCGGGATACACTTTTCAGGCGGTTTTATGCTGGAGGAACTTATCCCAACCGGAATTCTATATTCCGGCTTTAAACTGGGCCCTGGATAGCGAGTTATGGCAGGTCGATCCGAACAGTAAGGACACTAAAGCCATTGCCGGCGGATGGATAGATTGGCGGGAATTTGAAACAGATAAACAATCAAATTGGTGGGAAAGGTTCATCGATACAAGTTTTTATTCCATAGCCGCGTATAACGGCGGTTATGATTTCAGTATAGTCCCGGCGTTCCTGCGCATAGGTTATACTGATCCCAAGCAAAGCGCGGACGCAATCCCCTGTTATTTAAAACTAAAACTGGAATTTCCCCAAACAACGGAATAATTTCCCTCGGGAGATCCTAAAATCTTAAAAGTTATGCTACCCGACAAAAAAGGATATTTTTTTGACTACGGAGGCAGATTCGTTCCGGAAACATTGATTTCCTGTCTCCAGGATCTGGAAAAACAGTACCTCAAGGTAAAATCCGACCCCTCTTTCAAGAAAGAACTCGCCTATTACCTGCAAGATTACGCCGGACGTCCTACACCTTTATATTTCGCCGAAAACTTAAGCCGTTCGCTGGGGAATCTCAAGGTTTATTTAAAAAGAGAGGACCTGTTGCATACCGGCGCGCACAAGATCAATAATACTTTAGGCCAGGTCCTTTTGGCCAAGCGGATGAAAAAAAGCCGGGTGATCGCCGAAACCGGAGCCGGCCAGCACGGAGTTGCTACCGCCACAGTCGCGGCGCTTTTTGGCTTGAAGTGCGCGATCTATATGGGCGAAGAGGATATCGAGCGCCAGAAACTCAACGTTTACCGGATGAAACTTTTAGGCGCTCAGGTCGTTACAGTCAAAACCGGTTCTAAGACTTTAAAGGATTCCATTAACGAGGCTATGCGCGATTGGGTGACTAATGTCGAAGACACTTTTTATATTTTCGGCACGGTTGCCGGCCCGCATCCTTATCCTATGATCGTCAGGGATTTCCAGGCTGTGATCGGCAAGGAGTCCCGCCGTCAGATCTTGAGCCAAGAAAAAAAGCTGCCGGATTACCTGGTGGCGTGTGTGGGCGGCGGATCCAATGCTATGGGCTTGTTTTACCCGTTTTATAACGATAAAAAAGTTAAATTCATCGGCGTTGAGGCCGCGGGCCTGGGGTTAAACACCGAAAAACATGCCGCTTCTTTATGCCGGGGCAAGATCGGAGTGCTTCACGGCGCGAAGTCGTATTTACTCCAGGATCAATTCGGCCAGGTCAAATCCACCCATTCCATTTCCGCGGGGCTGGATTATCCCGGGGTGGGGCCGGAGCATTCTTTTTACAAGAAAACCGGCCGGGCGGCTTATGTAGCTTTAAATGATTCTGAAGCGCTGGAAGGGTTTGTGCTTTTATCGCGGCGCGAAGGGATAATCCCGGCCCTGGAATCAGCTCACGCCATCGGCTATTTAAAAAAATTGAACAGGATCGCGCCGAAAAAATCTTTAGTTATCGTTTCGCTTTCCGGAAGAGGGGACAAGGATATGAATACCGCGGTTGCCGCGTTGAAATTATAAAATATGAACAGAATTGAAGCCACATTCAAAAGATTAAAAGCATCCCGGAAAAAAGCCTTTATCGCTTTCATTACCGCGGGCTTCCCGGATCTGGCCCATACTGAAAAACTGATCCTGGCGCTGGAGGCGAACGGCGCGGATATAATTGAATTGG
>Ga0315275_10001334_pt1 | contig 21598 bp, 16 predicted proteins | sample YL17G03_0_MG_FD_205557 | JGI IMG/M metagenome (GOLD analysis project Ga0315275, IMG submission 205557) | Sediment microbial communities from Yellowstone Lake, YNP, Wyoming, USA - YL17G03_0 | ecosystem: Environmental > Aquatic > Freshwater > Lake > Sediment | place: USA: Wyoming | collected...
CGAAAAAGGCATCCGCGGCCAGCTGACGCTATCCAGCAACTATATCCGGACCACTCACTTTCCACGCGCGTACGCGACGCTGGATCTCGGGTTCCCGCTCCCCCTCAATCACTCATCGGTGTGGGTACGTGGTGCGGGAGGCTACTCGGTCGGCGACAACGACGAATCGCTTGCGAGTTTCTATTTCGGTGGATTCGGGAACAACTGGGTCGATCACCGCGAAGTGAAACGGTACCGCGATTATTATAGTTTCCCCGGTGTCGCACTGAACGCTCTCGGCGGCACCAACTTCACCAAGGCAATGGTGGAATGGAACCTTCCGCCCTTGCGATTCGGTGATCTTGGATTTGTGAGCCTCTACAGTACGTGGGCCAGGCTCAGTGTGTTTGTCGCCGGGATCGCGACGAACCTCGACAGTGCTCCCGACCGCCTGACAGCGGCGACGCTCGGTGCGCAACTTGATTTCAAGCTGGTACTTTTTTCGATGATGGATTCCACGTTCTCGTTTGGGTACGCCCGCGCCTCCGAGGAAGGAGGCCACGCGGGGAATGAATTCATGGTCTCGCTCAAACTTCTGAAATGATGGGGACAATCCTCCATATTCTTATTGGCATCCTCCCTGTTGGTACCTTCCTCGGAGCGCTGGTCCTGCTCGACAGCTACAAGCTTGTCAAATTGCAGGACGTCCTCCTGGCGATTGCGACCGGTTGCCTTGCAGCATATGTGGCGATGATGCTCAGCACGGTCATCAGCGATCGGTTTGGCTTTGATGAGCGCATGTACTCCCGGTTTGGTGCCCCGGTACTGGAAGAGACACTCAAAGCATCGTTCATCGTTTATCTCCTTGCACGGAAGCGGGTTGGCTTCATGGTGGACGGCGCCATTTATGGTTTCGCCATCGGGACAGGCTTTGCATTCGTCGAGAATGTGTACTATGTACAGCACGTGACGGGTGCGACACCCGGCCTCTGGGTCATCCGCGGGTTCGGAACTGCGTTGATGCACGGTGGAACGACGGCGATAGTGGGTATCATTGCCAAAAGCTCGCAAGAGCGTAGGACAAGCCTCGTCCTTGCCGGGGTCCTTCCTGGGATCCTCCTCGCTTTTCTCATTCATGCATTCTTCAATCAGTTCTATCTCTCACCATTGGTCTCAACGCTGCTGATGCTCGCTGGGCTTCCGGTCGTGATGTACCTCGTGTTTGAGCGGAGTTCCCGTTCCGTGGAACGATGGCTTGGCGTCGGGTTCGATACAGACCGTGAGCTTCTGGAAATGATCACCACTGGCCATCTTGCGGAAACCAAGGTCGGGCTGTATCTGCAATCGCTGCAGAGCCGGTTTCTCGGCCAGGTGGTGGCCGATATGCTCTGCTACCTGCGGGTCCGGGTTGAACTCTCGATCAAGGCCAAGGGCATGCTGTTGCTCCGGGAGGCAGGGTTCACGATTGAGCCGGATCCTGACGTGCAAGCGAGCTTTGATGAGCTGCGCTATCTCGAGAAATCAATCGGGAAGACCGGGCTCCTGGCTCTCCGCCCGTTCGTCCCTGGTGGGACCCAGGATCTATGGCAATTATACCTCCTGCAGTCGCAGGGGTAGCACTCATCCCGTTGATTTTTGGCACGTATTATTCGTAGCTTGTTCCAACCCCCTCCCCAGCTCGTTCGGCTGTCGGACGAACATCGTTGCCGGAGACCATGATGGCGCAGATCGATGTTGGTATCGGGACCGCCAGACCACCCGGTCGATGGGCCAGCGTTTGCCTGCGAGAGAAGCCCGGTCTCTGGCCTCTACTTCATTTCCTTCCTTTACACCGGCATACAGTGCCAAGTTCGCGATGTCAGATGGTGGCTCGTTCCCCATCGGCCAACCGAATCGAGGATCCATGAGCGTCTACCGTGTCCGCATGCGTCTTGCCGTCGTGTGCATGACTGCGTGTGCCTGTCTGACCTCCGCTGCGCAGGATGTGCTTCCTCAGTTCGTGCCCGGTGAAACCTACGACTCGTCTATCCTCCATCCCGAGAGTGTTCTGGGTTTCAGTCTCGGATCCCGGGCAGCCCGGTACGCCGAGGTGGTAACGTATCTGAAGTACCTTGCCGAGAAATCCCCGCGTGTCCGGCTCGTTGAGACGGGTGAAACATATGAAGGACGGAAACAGTATCACCTGATCATTTCGGCGGAAGGGAACCTGGAGAAGATCGACCGGATCCGTGCGGATATCGGTAGGCTCGCCGGCTGGGGGGAGCTGTCGAACAGCACAGCGGAAAACCTCGCACAGAGTACGCCGGCCATTGTGTGGGCCGGCTATGGCATCCACGGGGACGAATTGTCCAGTGTGGACGCGGCTCTGTTCGTGATGTATCACCTTGCTGCAGCAACCAGCGCACAGACCCAATCGCTGCTTCGCGAGCTGGTTGTCTGCATCGACCCGATGCAAAATCCAGACGGGAGAGAACGATTCCTCGCCCAGATGCAGCAATGGGCAGGGCCGGCGCTGAACACAGATGCGCAAAGCGTGCAGCATTCGGGACTCTGGCCCTATGGTAGAGGAAACCACTACCTGTTCGATCTGAACCGGGACTGGTTCCTCCTCACGCAGGTGGAAAGTCGAAACCGAGTCAGTGCTGTCGTGAACTGGAATCCTCAGGTCATCATCGATTCACATGAAATGGGAGCTTACGATACCTATCTCTTTGCGCCTCCCCGTGAGCCGATCAATCCCAATGTTCCGGCGAACGCATCGAAGTGGTGGAAGGTGTTCTCTTCCGATCAGGCGAAGGCCTTCGATCGCTACGGCTGGAGCTACTATACGCGTGAGTGGAGCGACGAATGGTATCCCGGCTATGGAAGCTCCTACGCCCTGTACATCGGCGCGATCGGGATTCTGTATGAACAGGCGGGAGTGGACGGGACAGTCATCAAGCGGCCCGACGGCAGGATTCTCACGTACCGGGAGGCAGTCCACCACCATATCGTCAGCACGCTCGCCAACCTGACCACCGCAGCTGGCAATCGTGTTGCACTGCTGAAAGACTATACGGCCCTGCGGCGAAGCCGCGTAGGCGGGAGTACCGATGCACCCGAGGTTTTCTACCTCCTTCCCGGGAAGAATCCCTCCCGTTTGCGGCGTCTTGTCGAGACGCTTGTACGGCAGAAGATCGAAGTGCGTGTTGCCGGGAAACAATTCCGTGCCTCAGATCTCAGGGACTCATGGGGCGGACGGATATCGTCAAAGACCCTTCCGGCCGGCACCTGTATAGTCTCGCTGGATCAGCCCATGGAACGTCTGGCAAAAGCGATTCTTGAATTCGACCCTCGGATGAAGACGTCCGTCCTGCAAGAAGAACGTAAATCGCTCGAGAAAGAGAAGGACTCCAAACAGTATGATGTCACCGGCTGGTCACTGCCGATGGCCTACGGTATCGAAGCATACTGGTCGGATGAAGTGTTCACAGGAGAATCGGCGGTCGTGCAGGCTTTCCAGGCGCCGCGTGCAACGGTTGTGAATCTTCAGGCGACCTATGGATACCTGATCGAATTCACCGACGACCAGGCCGTCGAAGCGCTGTCTCGGCTTCTTGATGGAGGGTACACGGTGCGTTGCGCGAAGGAGCCCTTCGACATTGAAGGGCGCTCCTATGACCGCGGCACACTGCTCCTGCGGCGGAACGAGAACGATCCGGCGATTGCATCAGGTCTGGAGAAAGTAGCGCAGGAAACCGGTGCCTCAGTCACCGGCGTCAATACAGCACTGAGCAGCAAAGGGCCCGACCTCGGTGGGAATGATATGGTCCTCCTCAAACCGCCCCGCATCGCACTGATCGCTGGTCCGGAGGTTTCCACGACAAGTTTCGGTGCGCTGTGGCATATATTCGACCAGCGGTTCGCAAAGCGGGTCAGTATTCTTCAGCTTTCGCAGGTTGGATTTCTGGATCTGCGCAAGTACAATGTCGTGGTGCTCCCCTCGGGGGAAGGACAGGGGTACGCTCGTGCCTTCGGGAAAGCCGGAATCGCTCAATTGAAAGAGTGGATTGAAGCGGGAGGGACCATCATCGGGATTGGCGGGGGTGCGGCATTCTTGGCAGACACGGCGACGGGGCTGAGTGCGGTCCGCTTGCGTCAGCAGGCGCTGAAGGAGCTCGAATTGTACGCAAAAGCGGTCGCGCTGGAAGAAAGTGCCGGTGCTCCGGCGGTGGACAGTCTCACGATTTGGGGCGGGAAAGGTGCGTTGAGGGACAGTGTGCGTCCACCGAAGCCCTCACCGGACGAGAAGGAACTCGGGCAACTGGATGAGCGGCTTCGTCTTTTCATGCCTCGGGGATGTATTCTCCGTGTGGATCTTGACCAGGAACACTGGCTTGCCTATGGCGTGGGCGTGAGGGTTGCGGCCATGGTCAATTCCACTTCGGCGTTTCTCTCTCGCGACCCTGTCCGGACGCCGGGGAGGTTCTCCGATGCAGAGCATATCCGGCTCTCGGGGTTGCTCTGGCCCGAGGCTCGAGAGCGCGTGGCGAAGACGGCCTATGTGACCCGCGAAGGACGCGGAAAGGGCCAGGTTCTCCTGTTCGCCGGTGAACCGAATTTCCGCGGATCGTTTGAAGGAACGGCCAGGCTGTTGTTGAATGCTGTGTTTCTTGGGCCGGGGTTCGGAACACGAACGATGGTGGAATGGTAGCGGAGCCGGAGTGAAGGAACATGCACACGATCCTCATTGTCGATGATGATTCCTCCGCGCGACTGATTGCGAAGTCAATCCTTGAGTCACATTTGTTCGAGGTCCTGACGGCAGCCGATGCCTCCCAGGCCCAGGCGATGATCGAGAGGGAAGACGGACGCATCAAGGCGATTCTCCTGGACTGGCAGATGCCGGGAATGAGCGGCATTGATCTGCTCCGCTGGATCAAGGACCATCCGGTGTTCGAGCGAACGCCTGTTATCATGCAGACTGCTATGGGGGAGCCCCGGCACATCCACGAGGGTATCGAGGCGGGTGCATTCTACTATCTGACGAAGCCGATCGATCAAAAAGTCCTGGTCTCCATTGTCCAGGCGGCGGTGTCCGATGCGACGTACAAGTCTTCGCTCCTCAGCAAACTCAAGGAATGTCAGAACCCCTTCAGCATGCTTGTCGAAGGGACCTTTCATTTCCAGACGATCCGGGAAGGGGAGTTGCTGGCGTTGTGGATTGCCAACGCCTGTCCTTTCCCGGAACGTGCCATGGGGATCAATGAAATCTTCCTCAACGGGATAGAACACGGGAATCTCGGGATCACGTACGACGACAAGACCGACTTTGTCAACAGCGGAACGTGGGAGAAGGAGGTCGAGCAGCGACTGAAACTGTCCCGCAACCTCGGCAAGTTTGTCCGCGTCTCCGTAACCAGGCATGATGATAAAATGACGGTCCTGGTGGAGGACGAGGGGCCGGGGTTCGATTACGAACGGTATTTGCAGTTTGATGAAGCACGCGTTTTTGACAACCATGGCCGGGGTATCGCCATGGCCCGAACCTCTTTAGATCTTCAATATCTTGGCATCGGCAACACCGTTCTCATCACGATCCCTTTCGAAGCGTTGCCTGGGGGAATTCATGACGAGCGCAAACCATGAGTCAACCGATGAAGCCTGACGACGTCTCTGCCCTCGATATCGTGAAGGAGCTGGAACGGCTTCGTCAGCAGCTGACCGAGCTGAAGAGCGCCGCGGAGCAGAAAGTGAACGCCGAGAAGGCCCTCCGGGACAGTCAGTGGAGCATCTTCCAGTTTCTTGAGGCGGTTCCGGTGGGCGTCTTTGTCATCGATGCGCACGGGAACCCCTACTATGCGAACCAGATGGCGCAGAAGATTCTTGGTCGGGGAATAGCGCCGACTGCGGGGCCCGAGCTTCTGGCCGAAACATATCATGCCTACATCACCGGGACAGAACAGGAATACCCCTCTTCCCGGATGCCCATCGTGCGAGCGCTGGCCGGCGAAGCCACCATGGTGACTGACATGGAAATCCACCAGAGTGAGAAAACGATTCCACTCCAGGTGTGGGCAGCCCCGATCGTCGACCGGCAGGGTGAACGCATCTTCGCCATTGCAGCATTCAGCGACATCACCGAACGACGGAAGGCAGAACAGCGTCTCGCAGCGCAATATGTTGTTGCCAGAACCCTCGCGGAATCCCACACCCTTGCGGAAGCCGCCCCAAGAATTCTTCAACCACTGTGTGAAACCAGTGGGTGGGACGTCGGGGTAATCTGGACCTTGGACCATGAAGCCGGCGTGCTCAGCTGCGTGGATACGTATCATCTCCCCGGCATCAATGTATCGGCGTTCGTTGCCATGACCCGGCAGATGACTTTCGCGAAAGGAGCAGGGCTTCCGGGGCGGGTCTGGGCTGACGGCAAATCCCTCTTCGTGGCCGACGTGAGCCGGAACAACAGTTTTCCGAGGGCTGCCGTGGCTGCCCGGTGCGACCTTCACTGTGCTTTTGCCATCCCGATCCGGTGTGATGGATCATTCGTCGGCGTAGTAGAGTTCTTCAGTCGCCGGGTGCAGGAACCTGCCGAGGAGATACGACAGATGCTGGAAGCCTGCGGGAGCCAAGTCGGGCAGTATATCGAAAGGAAGCTGGGGGAAAACGAACTGAGGAAGGCAAAAGAGGAAGCGGAGCGGGCTGCGCGATCCAAAGCGGATGTTCTTGCGATCATGAGCCACGAAATCCGGACTCCTCTCAACGCGGTGATTGGCATGACCGGTCTGCTGCTCGAGACGTCGCTCAACCGAACCCAGAGTGACTACGCGGAGACGATTCGCATCAGCAGTGAAACGCTCCTCTCCGTCATCAATGATATCCTTGACTTCTCGAAGATTGAGTCCGAAAAGCTCAGGCTCGAAGAACATCCGCTGGAGATCAATTCCTGTGTGGAGGATGTTCTGGACCTTGTGGCGCGTCAGGCTCTTGAGAAGAACATCGACCTTGTGTACGTGATCGAACCCGATGTGCCGCCCTGGATCAGCGGTGATATTACGCGTCTCCGCCAGATTCTTCTGAATCTCGCGAGTAACGCACTGAAATTCACCGAACGCGGCGAAATCGTGGTGTCCGTCCGGAAGCGTGCGGAACGCGGGACAATGGTTGATCTGGAGTTCATGGTGAAAGACACGGGTATCGGCATTCCCCGTGCGAGGCTCGACCGCCTCTTCAAGCCGTTCTCTCAGGTCGACACGTCCACAACCCGAAAGTACGGCGGCACCGGGCTGGGTCTGGCGATCTGCTCCCGACTGGTGGAGATGATGGGGGGAACGATCAGCGTGGAGACCCAGGAAGGGAAAGGATCAACATTCTCGTTCGTGATTCCTGTGAGACTTGCGACCGGTCTTCCACGGTCGTATCACCGCGCGAACATTCCCGAGCTTGCGGGGCGCCGCGTGCTGGTGGTCGACGACAGTGAAACGAACCGGCGGATCCTGATAGCCCAGTTACAGCAATGGGGAATGGTGGCTGTACCGGCTTCTTCCGGGCGGGATGCATTGCGCATGGTGGCCGACAATGCGTCGTTTGACCTCGCTATCCTTGATATGCAGATGCCCGAGATGGACGGCGTGCACTTGGCAAGGGAACTGCGCAAGCATTCCGCGTGGAAGGCGGCCCGAATGGTCTTGCTGACCTCACTCGGGAAGAATGAAGAGGTCCTGCAATCCGAACCCGGTCTGTTCGACGCATGCGCCACCAGACCGGTCAGAAAATCTGTACTCTACAACATGCTCGTCGAAGCCTTTGGCGGCGTGCCAACGGCCATTGTCACAGACCGGCTGCGTCCACCGGAGGCGAATCTTGGCGAGCGGTACCCCCTCCGGATCCTCGTTGCAGAAGACAATCCCACGAACCAGAAGCTCATGCTCCTGACCCTTGAACATCTGGGATACCGGCCTGATGTTGCAGCGGATGGGCTGGAAGTGCTTGCGGCGTTGAGGCGGCAACAGTATGATCTGGTGTTTATGGATGTGGAAATGCCCGAGATGGACGGACTTGAGACAACGCGCCACATTGCAGAAGAGTGGCCTCTGGCGGAGCGACCCATCATTGTGGGCGCGACAGCGTATGCAATGGAGGGCGATGCGGAAAAAATCCGGGAGGCGGGGATGGACGGTTACATCACAAAACCCATCAGGCTGGAGGAAATCCTACATTGCCTGAAACGATGGGGGGCGGCGCGACGGATGCCCCCGTCGGTCGCCGGGACGACAGCGCTGGAAAGCGTTGATGCAAAACGCATCGCGGAGATTCGCGGCATTGCAGAGCGGAATGCCCCCGAAATTTTCGTGCAGCTCATCGATTTGTACCAGGAGGATTACGAGGAGCTGGTCAAACGTATGAGGAACGCCGTGCGTGAACGAAATCCTGCGGATGTCGCCAAGGCGGCCCATCGCCTGAAAGGAACGAGCCTGAACCTTGGGGTGACCCCGGTTGCGGAGACGTGCGTGCGAATCGAAAGCCTCATCGCAAACAATGAACTGGCAAGCGTCTCTTTACTTCTGGACCATCTCGATGAAGTCTATGGGCCGGTGCGCCAGCATCTGGATGCAATCAAACGATCTGCACACGAGACTGTCCAGCGTTGAGCGGCGCGAATGAAATCATTCCCGACCGGTCCGGCGATGGGGAGAATGAGTTGAGAAGGGAAAGGGGCCGAAAGCATACAGCGCCGTTCTTTCGACGGCGGTCGTCCCGAAAGGGAAAACGCGGAAAGGAGGGCCAGTAGTGTTCCTTCGCCTTGTGCAATTGAAAGTGGATCCCGAACGGATCTCAGAAATGAAAGACCGGTACGAGCGGGAGATCATCAGCGAGCTCGCGAACGTCCCGGGTTGTCTCTATGCAGGATTGGTGCGGAGCGTCAGACGGAATGAGCAGGTGGTGTCGATCACCCTGTGGGAGACCCTCCGACAGGCGCAGGAGTATGAACAGAGCGGACTGTTTTCTGCGCTTGTGGATAAGACGCGCCCGTATTTCCACGAGGCTGAGGAATGGAAACTCGACCTTTCGGAGGACCTCCGTCTTGAATACAAACCCGTTCCCGTCGAGCCCGTGGTGAAGAGCTATGCCGGCCCGTCATCCGCTCCGTCACTCGATGCCGACAACCAGCTCTGCCCGTATTTCCGGTTTGTCTCAATGGTGGTACAGCCCGGGCGCATCGAGGAGTTCCGGTCCCTTTATCAGAACCAGGTGTTACCTACGCTCAGGAATGTCCCGGGGTGCTGCTACATCCAGCTTGCCCAGAATGTCGAGGAGCCCAACGAGTTCATCTCCTTCACGCTCTGGAAGAGCCGGCAGCAGGCGGATGCCTATGAACGGAGCGGGATGTTCACATTGCTGAGGGATGTGCTTCGACCGGCATTGTCCGAGCTCTCACAGTGGCAGATGGACGCGGAAGACGCTCCCGGAACGGTTGCCGCAACAGATGAAGACCTGTCGGTCCAATCCTATACGGTCCTCACCGGCAAGTCGTTTGTGGAAAAGAGAGGGAAGAAATAGAATCTGAGATCCATGATCCCACACCGTTCGTCGTAACCGCTTTCTTGTCCTTCGTTCCTTTCTCCGCCCCGCTTCGCGTGCGGCCGTACTCTGCTATTCCTCAGCCTTGAGTTCGATCAACACAATCGAGAACGACTTCTGTACTTCGAGGGCGGCAAAGGCGATTCCAACGAGGACACTCAACATACCGACGATGAACAGAGCGAGCGGAAGGAGCCGGATGGACACCGCATCCACGAACAAATCCAATGCAATCGCTACGGAGGTGAGAACAAAGAGCGCAACTGCCACCTGCAGCGAAAGGATTGCATTGCGGACATATCTGCTCCTGATCAACAGCCGGTCGGTCTGGTGTGCCACACTCATGTAGCGCGCATTGTCGTGATAGGAGAGTTCCTTCCCCTCTGCGATGAAGCGAACGAATTTCCGCCGTTCGTCATTTAGCAGCCGGATGCGGTTGATGATCGTTGAGTACCGATTGTTCAATCCGAGGAGCAGGAGGCCGACCGCAGAAATGCCAACGGCCGGGGCAAGGATGGCCTGGATAGCCTGGATGGCAGAGACAACTGGTGTGTCTGGCATGATGGTGCTCCGCACGATCGTGGATGCTCCAATGTACGCAATCCCGTGGAGAGGCGGTAGCCTGCTTCTTCTTGTTGAAGGAATATGTATATTTGGCGGTGATCGTGTGTGAGATAATCGTGCCCCTATGACCTCGCTCCAATGACTCCCTCCCCGCGAACCCGGACGACAATCGCCGTGGCTGTAGTGCGGCGGCACTCACCACCATATTCTTCCTCCTCCTCTGGTCGGGTGTTGTCGTGTTGATCGTGCTCACTGATGCCCCGTTGATTTTTCCGTTCGTGTTTGGCGGGTTTGACCTCCTCCTGCTTGCTGCGGCCATTCAGCTCTGGTTTGGCACCTCACGGCTGCTGATCGAACAGGGCATGGTGACCGTGGGGAATACCGTCTTCGGCATCGGGCCTGTCAGGAAGATTCCTCTCGCCGATGTCGTCGGGATTGGGACTTCGATAGGGATGCAATCCGGAAAGACACTCTATTATAAGATCACCGTGAAGAGAAGAAATGGAGGGGATGTGAAGCTTCAGAGGCCCATTCGCGGGAAACAGGTGGCGGAGAGGATCGCTTTTGAAATCGCACGACAGTTACCGAACAACAGTTCCTGAAGGAGGAAATGACATGCTGCGATACGCTCGAGGCTCCCGATGGCTTTTCCAATCACCGGGGAAAGGGGGGGTGATCTCTCTCTTTCTCTTGTCATTGCTTGCCCTCTCCGGCTTCGCCCAGCAGACACGGATTGAGATCCCGTACACACGGTTCACCCTATCGAACGGGCTGAATGTCATTCTGCATGAGGACCATACCACCCCGACCGTGGCTCTCAACATCTGGTATCATGTGGGGTCGGCCCGGGAGAAACCCGGACGAACAGGACTGGCCCATCTCTTCGAGCATTTGATGTTCGAAGGTTCCCAGCACGTTCCCGAACGGAAGTTCGACCAGTGGTTGGAGGCGACCGGCGGCGAGAACAACGCATCCACAGCCCAAGACAGAACCAACTACTATCTGACCGTTCCACGCAATGCCCTGGAACTTCCGTTGTTCCTGGAATCCGACCGGATGGGATTTCTTCTCCCGGCGATGTCGCCTGCGACTGTGGACGGACAGCGGGACGTCGTCAAGAACGAACGGCGGGAGTCCGTTGAAAACCAACCGTACGGCATGAGCGAGGACATCCTGCCGGAAAACCTCTATCCGCCGGAGCACCCATACCACTGGCCCATCATTGGCTCTATGGCAGATCTCTCGGCTGCAAGCTATGAGGACGTTGTGGGATTCTTCAAGACGTATTATTCTCCGTCAAACGCGAGCCTCTGTGTTGCCGGTGACATTGACCCGGCAACGACACGCGCGCTCGTGGAGAAATGGTTCAGCGACGTTCCGGGAGGCAGACCGGAGCTTCCGCTTGCGAAGCCAGCCGTGACCTTGACCACAGAGAAGCGCCTTTATTATCAGGACAATGTGCAGCTTCCCCGCCTCTACATGGTCTGGCTGTCGCCTGCAGCATACACTCCCGGCGACGCGGAGCTCGATCTTCTGGCCAACGTGCTCGGGCGCGGGAAGAATTCCCGGCTCTACAGACGTCTGGTCTATGATCTGCAGATTGCCCAGGATGTCTTCGTGTATCAGTCACAAGGGGAGCTGAACTCGACGTTTGGGATTATCGTGACCGCTCGCTCCGGGCACGGATTGACGGAGATTGAAAAGGTGATTCAGGAAGAACTAAACCGCATCAAAGCGGAGGCGGCCCAGCGACGCGAGCTCGAACGCGCTGTGAACCAGTACGAGTCCGGTTTCCTGCGTCAGATTGAAATCGTCTCGCAGAAGGCGGACCAGTTGAATGCCTACTATACCATGACCGGGAATCCCGATTACTTCAACGAAGACCTGGCCCGATATAAGGCAGTGGACCCTGATGATATCCGCGCCATCGCAGAGACATATCTGAAGGACGACGCCAGGCTTGTGCTCAGCATTGTTCCGAAAGGCAGGAAAGATCTGGCATCAGGGGATGGAAAGGAGGTGGAAGGACGATGAGGACGTGGCACATCGACACGGGAGAGCGGAGAGAACCGCATAGCTGCGCGAGAATCTGGTCCATACCGGCAGGGATCTCCATCGTAGCGCTCGGAAACTTCTTGATAGCGACGCTGCTGCTTTCAGCATGGATGATGCCGTGTAGGGTGGACGCACAGGTTCCTGACAGGAGCAAGCCCCCGGCGGCTGGACCACCCCCGTCGCTGAAGCTTCCGCCCATCAAGCACATGCAACTCTCGAACGGCCTGCGCGTCTTGGTGCTTGAGAAACACACCGTCCCGCTGGTCCAGATCAATATGGTTGCAAACACCGGATCTGCAATGGAAACGACGGAAAAGGCCGGGTTGGCATCGCTGCTGGCCGCCATCATGACCGACGGCGCGGGCCAACGCGATGCGCTGCAACTTGCCGACGCGATCGACTATCTGGGCGCCTCGCTGCGGGTCACCGCGGGGCAGCACACAACCGGTGTTGCGTTGTTCACGCCCGTCGTCCGTCTGGACTCCGCACTAGCGCTGATGGCGGACGTCGTTCTCCGGCCTACCTTTCCGCAGACCGATCTGGATCGTCATCGGAAAGAACGGCTCACGATGCTGCTCCAGTGGCGCGACCAGCCCTCCGCGCTTGTGTCGGTGATCTTTAACCGCACACTCTACGGAACCGAACATCCCTACGGGCGCCCGTCCGTCGGAGATGAACGAAGCCTCCGCTCACTCCGGAGAGACGACCTGAAGGAATTCTATGACACCTGGTTCCGTCCGAACAACGCCACGATTATTGTCGTGGGTGACGTCACGGCTCAAGCGATCGGGTCAAAACTCGAGACTGCGTTCGGGAAATGGCGGTCCGCGAAACTGCCGGTGAATCATCTGCCGCCTGTCGTGCAGGTGAAGAGCCGGGAGGTGTTCATTGTCGACAAACCCGGCGCGGCTCAGACGGAAATACGGATCGGGTGCATCGGCGTGCCGCGTCAGACCCCGGACTACTACGCCATTACCGTGATGAACACGCTCCTTGGCGGCTCCTTCATGTCGCGGCTCAACAACAACCTCCGCGAGATCCACGGATACACCTATGGAGCGCATTCCTCATTTGTTTTTCGTCCACAGGCCGGGCCGTTCCTTGCCTTTGCCGCGGTGCAGACGGCGGTGACGGATTCGGCCATCGGGGAATTCATGAAAGAGCTGAAAGGCATCCGTCTGCCTGTCGCAGATTCTGAACTGGTTCGCGCGCGCAACTATGTGGCGCTTAGCCTGCCGGGGGATTTTCAATCGGTAACCCAGATCGCGGCGCAGCTGGAGGAACTTGTAATCTACAACCTGCCGGATGACTACTTCAATACTTTTACCGGAACCATACTCTCTGTCACGGCGGCCGACCTGGAACGAGTTGCGCAGCGCACGATCGACCCGGACAGGCTGGTGATCATCTTGGTGGGCGACCGGCAACAGATCGAGACAAAGGTGAAAGCACTGAACCTCGGGCCGGTGCATTCTCTAACAGTGCAGGACGTCCTCGGCCAGGCGCCGGTCGTGCAATAAGTCTCAATCACCTTCCCGATGAACTACGGAGTAATCATGCAACCAGAATCTCTTGCCATCAATGCGCCGATGCCGGCCTTCGCGGATCTTCCGGATATCTCGGGTGCACGTCGTTCGGCGAAAGACTTCCTGCCTGCAAAGGTTCTCATCGTCGTGTTTTCCTGTAACCACTGTCCCTATGTGCAGGCCTACGAAGACCGCATGATGGCGTTTCAAAAGGAGTATGCGCAGAGGGGGGTCCGGCTGATTGCCATCAACTCAAATGAGACGCAGAACTACCCGGAGGACAACTTTGAGGAAATGGTCAGGCGGGCAGCGATGAAACAATTCAATTTCCCGTACCTGCGCGACGATGACCAGCGCGTTGCCGAGGCATTTGGAGCGACGCACACGCCGGAGTTCTTCGCGTTCGAGGTGAAGCAGGATCGCACGGCGCTTCGCTACCACGGGAAGATGGATGACAATTACCGGAGTCCCGCCGGTGTCAAACGCCACTACCTGCGTGAGGCTGTCGACGCGATTCTGGCGGGGGACCCGGTCAAGGAGCCGGAAACACATTCCATCGGATGCACGATCAAGTGGAGATGACGACCCGGAAGGAAACAGGGGCCCGCTTGACCTCCCTGCCGGCGGTCCAGAGGAGAGTTGTTGTGTGTCGGCGGTGTCCCCGACTGGTGAAATGGCGGGAAGCTGTCGCGAAGGAGAAGGCAAGGCGATTTCAGGGGGAGGAGTACTGGGGGAAGCCGATCCCGTCCTTCGGGGATCCCTCGGCACGACTCCTGATTGTCGGACTTGCGCCTGCTGCACATGGTGGGAACCGGACGGGGCGGATGTTCACCGGGGACGAGAGCGGGAACTGGTTGTTCCGTGCCCTCCACAGGGCCGGCTTCGCGAGCCAGCCGGAGTCAGTGCACAGGTACGACGGGCTGCGGCTGACCGACTGTTACATCACCGCAACCCTCCGGTGTGCACCGCCGAAGAACAAGCCAACGAGAGAAGAGATCCTGAGGTGCCAGCCGTTTCTTGACAATGAAATCACGCTGTTGCGTGATGTTCGTGTCGTTGTGGGACTTGGAAAAGTTGGTTTTGACGCGGCACTGGAAGCGTTCCGCAGAGGGGGAAAAATTGATTACGCGAGAAGACCGGCGTTTGCCCACGGGGCAACGTACCATCTCGGCCCCTGCACATTCATAGCGTCCTACCATCCCAGCCAGCAAAACACATATACCGGAAGGCTCACCCGACCGATGCTGGACAGCGTCTTTGCCGGCGCACGGCAGATGGTACGGAGCCGACAGGAAGGTCGATGACCTTCCTGTCGTGTACGGCTCTTGTGCCGGGGCGGAACGGCCCCCGGTAGTGGGTGAGCGCACAGATCCCCCTTTGCTACCTCATCAGCCGTATCCTGAATGTCGTCCCCTGCCCTGGTGCACTCTCCTTGACAAAGAGCTTTCCTTTGTGGTACTCCTCAATGATCCTCTTCGAAAGCGTCAGTCCAAGTCCCCATCCCCGTTTCTTCGTGCTGTACCCCGGTCGGAAGACCTCTTTGTAGAACTTCGGGTCGATACCCTTGCCGGTGTCGGTTACGTCGATCACAGTCTGTGTACCGGATTCTGCGATGGCAAACGAGATCTTCCCCGACGGTGCCTCCATTGCATCGAGTGCGTTCTTCATCAGGTTCTCGATCACCCACTCGAACAGTTCCCGGTTGATCCGGGCATAATGATCTCCCGGCGTTGTGATGACAAGATCGATTTTCTTTCCGCTCTTCGGAATACGCTTCGCGATGTAGCCCATCACGCCCCCGATGACCTCCCCCAGGTTCTCTTCTTTCAGGTCGGGACGTGAGCCGATTTTGGAGAACCGACCGGCCACTTTATTGAGGCGTTCGACATCGCTTTGCATCTCCCGGACGGTTTCTTCCAGGCGTTCATCCTGTTGTGCATCATCTTTCAGTCGCTCCAGCCAGCCCATGAGGCTCGACAGGGGTGTTCCGAGTTGATGTGCGGTTTCCTTCGCCATGCCCACCCAGATATTGCTCTGCTCGCTCCGTTTGATGTAGCTGAAGCCGATGTACGCGATCAACACGAACACCGCCGCGATCGCGATCTCGCTCACGGGCAGCCAGCGGAGCTCGGCGATCAGAGTGGATTCGCCGTAGTGGACATACTGGAGCACCAGTGTGTCGTTGAAGGCGATCCGGATGGGACGATTCCGCCGGTCCATCGATGCCAGCAACCGGGCAAAGAAGGCGGCCCGCTCCTCGTCGCGGAGTGAAACGGTATCGACCTCCACATTCTTCCAGTAGACGGGCGTGTTATGCGGGTCGGTCAGGATGATGGGGAAGTCGATGGTTTGGATGACGTCAAAATGAAAACTGAAATCGTTGTCAGGCGTCCTGCTGTTTGCCACGTACTCCAACGAACGGGCGTACAGGGAGACGATCTCCCGTTCACGTTCCAGGAGTTGATCGGTGACGTGCTGGGAATAGTAGAGGAGTGTGAAGACGAATATCGACGCAAAGACCAGGAGGAAGATCTTGAACTTCCCGGCGAGTCCGATGGGCAGCGTGGGTGACGAGGCCATAGTGTGCGATCCGACGGAGGATCTCAGGGAACGATGATTGTTTGATCGCGGCGCGGCCCGGTGGAGACAAGCCAGATTCGTGTTCCGGTCAGGTCCGCGAGTGCAGTCAGGTAGGTCCGGGCCAGGGCGGGCAAGTGGTTGAATGTCTCAATCCCGGCCAGCGGGGTGTTCCACCCTTCGAACTGTTCGTAGATCGGCGTGATATGGTCCAGGGAGACGGTATCGGACGGAAACGTTTTGAGCCGGCGGCCGCGGTATTCGTAGCCGGTACAGACGAAGAGCGTATCGAAATGATCGAGGACGTCAAGTTTGGTCACAGCGATCTGCTCGATGCCGTTGACCATGGCGGAATACCGCAGGGCCACAGCGTCGAACCAGCCGCACCGGCGGGGCCTGCCGGTCGTCGCACCGTATTCATGGCCGAGGGTCCGCAGCCGCTCGCCGGTTTCGTCCTTCAGCTCGGTGGGAAACGGGCCGTTCCCTACACGCGTACAATAGGCTTTCACGACACCGACGATAGAGGTGATCGACGTCGGTGGAATTCCGAGCCCCGTGCATGCCCCTCCCGAGGTTGGGTTGGAGGACGTGACGTATGGGTACGTCCCGTGATCTACATCGAGCAGTGCTCCCTGCGCCCCTTCGGCGATGATTCTCTTTCCCGCCTTCAAAGCCTGGTTCAGGTAGAACGCGGTGTCGGTGATATACTCATCAATCTTCTTGTCAAACTCCTGGTATTCATGGATGATCTGATCGACGTCGATCCGTGTTTCGCCATAGACCTTCGTGATGAGCTGGTTCTTCTCTTCGATATTTGTCTTTATCTTCTTCGCGAGGCTGTCGCGGTCGAGCAGATCCACGATCCGGATGCCGATGCGCATGAACTTGTCGATGTAGGAGGGGCCGATGCCCCGGCCGGTCGTGCCGATCTTCGTAGCGGTCTGTTCACGGATGACGTCCAGTTGTTTGTGGTAGGGCATGATGAGATGGGCATTGTGGCTGATGAGCAGCCGTCCGCTGATCTTCACGCCCGCCGCTTCGAGCTGGGCGATTTCCGCCAGCAGAGCCGTCGGGTCGACGACCACGCCGTTGCCGATGACGCAGGTGATGTGCTCGTGAAACATTCCGGAGGGGATCAGGTGCAGGACGTACTGTTTGTCGCCGATGCAGACCGTATGGCCCGCGTTTGCACCTCCCTGGTAGCGCGCGACGATATCCGCGTGCTCGGCCAGCATGTCAACGACCTTCCCTTTTCCTTCGTCACCCCACTGGGCGCCGACGATCACCTGGACAGGCATGGTGTTCCTTTCAGGGCAGACAAAAAAAATCTCCGACAGCTATAGGCAAGGTCGGAGATTGGGAAACCAGAAGCAATTATTTTTTGAACGTTGCGACGGCCGCCTCGATGGTAGGATAGGTTTCGAGCACGGAAGCGAGCTTTGCGATCTTGATCAACGTCAGGATTTTTTCGGATGCGCCGGCGATCCTGAGTGCGCCGCCGGCGTTGCGGACGGCACTTGCGCCGCCGATCAGAATGCCGAGGCCGGAGCTGTTCATGAATTCCACCCCGGACATGTCGACCACGATGTGTTTCTTCCCGTGTTCGACGAGTTCATGCAGTTTGGCGTTGACTGCTGTTGCGTCCGGTCCGCCCATCAGGTTTCCCTGGAGGGTCAGGACCGTGGTGCCGCTGTGCTGGGTGACTTTGAGGTTCATGGCTGTTCCTCACGCATGGGTCCGGAATTACTTGACCAGTGCTCCCTTGGCCTTGCCGCGCGTAACCCATTCAAGTGCGACCGCGCTGGCGATATAGATCGATGAGTAGGTCCCCGTAACGATCCCAACGGTCAGCGTGAACGCAAAGCCGCGGTTGACCTCGCCCCCGAACACGAGGAGTACCATCAACACGACAAAGATGGTGCCGGAGGTGATGATGGTCCGGCTCAGCGTTTCGTTGAGGCTCTTGTTCATCAGCTCCAAGAGAGGCATTGTCTTGAAGATCTTCTGGTTTTCGCGGATACGGTCGAAGATCACGACCGTGTCATTAACAGAGAGTCCGACGAGCGTCAAGAAAGCCGCGATCATGTTTTGATCGATTTCAAGATTCATCACTCCGTCGAAAATCGAGACAAGGCCGAGGGTCACGAGAACGTCGTGGAAGAGGGCGGCAACCGCGCCAAGGCCGTAGATGAACTTGAAGCGGAACCATACATAGACCCAGATTGCAATCAGGGAGGCGACGACCGCGTACATGGCATCACGTCGAAGCTCTGCGCCGATCTTGGGGCCGATCTTGTCTTCCTTCTGGACCGTAAACGGGTTCGACGGGAAACCTGACTTGAGGGCGTCGCGTAGCATGTCCCCGACGGATGTCCCCTGTTCAGTGGTGATGGTCGTGGTGCGAATGAGAATATCGCGGTCGCTTCCATAGGCCTTGATCTCCGCCTTGCCGAGGCCGGCGCGATCGAGTGCGCCGCGGACCGCCGAAATCTCTACCCGGTTCTGGAACTGGACGATAAGCTCCGTGCCGCCAAGGAAGTCGATGCCGTAGTCAAATCCCTTGATGGCAAGGGAGATCATGCCGACGATGATGACCGTGGCTGAAACGGTGTACCAGAGGTTCCGTTTCCCCATGAAATCGATGCTTGTTTTCTTGAAAAGCCGCATACAACTCTGCTCCTGGTTGCGATTAGCCGAAACTCACCTTCGCTGAGGACCGGTCGGTGAGGATGTTAAAAAAGACGCGCGTGATGAAGATGGCGCTGAACATGCTGGTGATGATGCCGATCATCAGGGTAAGCGCGAATCCCTGCACCGGGCCGGTTCCAAACTGGTACAAAATGACGCCGGTAATGAAGGTGGTGAGGTTCGAGTCAAAGATCGCCGTCCACGCCTTCTCATATCCTGCATCGATGGCGGCGCGGAGGGTTTTCCCGGTCGCCTGCTCTTCCCGGATGCGTTCATTGATCAGCACGTTTGCATCCACGGCGACTGCCAGCGTCAGGATAACGCCCGCGATGCCCGGCAGCGTCAGCGTTGCCTGGAAGGCGGCAAGCACCGCGATCAGGAAGAGGATGCAGAAGATCAGCGCGAAATCAGCCACGGCCCCGCCGCCGCGGTAATAAAGCATCATGAACAGAACCGTGAGAACGGTGGCAAGCCCTGCTGAAAACAGACCTTTCCGGATTGAGTCCTCACCCAGCGATGGCCCGACGGACCTTTGCTCAATGATGTCCACGGGTGCCGGAAGGGCGCCGGCCTTGAGCACGATTTCCAGCAGCCGTGCCTCGTCGAGGTTATCCATGCCCTCGATCTGGCTGTGTCCTCCAATAATTTTGTTGCGGACGACCGGTGCGGAGAAGACCGCATCGTCAAGCACAATGGCGATCCGTTTGTTCACGTTCGCCCCGGTGATGCGTGCCCAGTCGCGCGATCCTTCGCTGTTCATTTCCATCGTGACGATGGGTTGGTTATAGCTGGGATCGAGGGTGGCGCGGGCGTTCACAATGACCCCGCCCGTCAGTTCCGGGGTCTTCTTCACTGGATAGAGGGCAAAATACCTCTTCCCCTCGTTCATAATACGCGGTTTCGCGCTCCAGAGGAACACCATGTCGTTGGGGATGACCTTCCGGACCTCTTCGCGGTCCAGCATCCGGCGAACTTTGTCCTTGTTGTCTTCGGCGACCACGGCCTCGCCCGCATATCGCTGCGAAACGAGCGCCACGCTGAAGAAAGGATGTTTTCGCGCGAATTGCTCGGCGGTCAGGTCACCCTCCGGCGTGGAGATCGTACTGGTGTCGGTCGCTGCTGCCGACGTGTCTTTCACTGTCGTCGCGGCAAAGGTGGTGTCCGTGGAATCGACGCCGATCGACTGTGCGAGAGCATTGTCCATGGCCGTCATGATGCGATAGGCGACTTCCGGTTCGCGGAGAAGCTTGAATTCCAGCAGCGCCGTTCCCTGGAGCAGTTGCCGGACCTCTGATTCGCGGGTGACGCCGGGGAGTTCGACGATAATCCGGTTGGTGCCCAGTTTCTGGATCGACGGTTCGGAGACACCGTACTGGTCGACGCGGTTGCGAACGATTTCAATGCCGCGATCGATTGCCTTTTTGGCTTCGTCTTCGAGTGTGCTATAGATCTTGTCGTTGTCGTCGCGCAAACTGCCGTAGTAGCGGCTCAGGCGAATCTGTCGTTCCTCGAACTTCTTGCGCAGAAGAAGAACGGGCGATTCCTCGGAACGCTTTGTTTCGGCACGGACCTCGGTCATGATCTGCGTGAACGTCTCGTCTTTGTTCTTCGCGAGGTCGTCCACGAGCTTCAGGACGTTGACTTCGAGGACGACACGCATGCCACCCTGCAGATCCAGCCCGAGCTTGATGCGCTTGGCCCGGCTCTCGCGGATCTCGCTCTCCTTCTCTTCCACAAACTTGAGGCTGTCTTCTCCGCTCAACGCATGGAGCTGCTTCTGCAGGCTGTAATCGACATACGTCGGGTAGAGGAAGTAGACGGAGAGGATGACGGCGGCAGCGATGAGAACAAGTTTGAATGTATACTTTCGCATACGGGGAATTGATGCCGTGGTAGGGATTCGATTATGAGTTAAAGCTAAGAAATATACCTGACAGGGCGCTGAAAGTCAACAGAAAAAGATTGCTTTTCCGCGGTCTTTCGGTTATATTTTCCTGTTTCCCAGATTGTACTCACTCCAGGAGGTGTTCTCGCCGTATGCCTATTATGACACGCATGCGTGACAGCATGCCCGTGATTCTCTTTGGACTCTTGATCGCATTCCTCGTCATGATCGTCTTCGAATGGGGTATGGACTACCTCGGGCTTCGCAGCGGCCGCGGGGATGTCATCGGATCGATCAACGGCAAGAAAATCACCTACAGGGAATTTTCCGAACTGCTGAAGAACTATACCGACATGCAGCGTAAGCAGGACGGCTCTGAGCTGAGCGAGGCACAGCTCAAACAGGCCCGCGACCAGGTCTGGCAGACGATTCTGACCCAGTACCTCGTCGAAGACGAGGTCAAACGGCTTGGCATCAAGGTGTCCGACCAGGAACTCGTCACCTGGGTCCATGGCGACAACCCGCCCGAAAATCTCCGCCGACTGTTCATCGATTCCACGGGGCAGTTCAATCGGAACCTGTATGAGCAATTTCTTCGGAATCCCAACCAGTTTCTCCGCGATCCGGAAGGATCCGACCAGAACTACGGCACCCGCTGGCTTGCGAAATTCGAGACGAGCCTCCGCACACAAAAACAGTCGGAGAAACTCCAGAGCCTCATGATCGCCTCGGTCCGGGTGACCGACGGCGAAGTTCGCCAGAG
>Ga0315275_10001335_pt1 | contig 21582 bp, 22 predicted proteins | sample YL17G03_0_MG_FD_205557 | JGI IMG/M metagenome (GOLD analysis project Ga0315275, IMG submission 205557) | Sediment microbial communities from Yellowstone Lake, YNP, Wyoming, USA - YL17G03_0 | ecosystem: Environmental > Aquatic > Freshwater > Lake > Sediment | place: USA: Wyoming | collected...
AGGAGGCGAAAAATTATTATGGAACTCCGTATTTGCGTCTAAGTAAATGCAAGTGGTTCAGGGAATTTATGGTCAACTGCGGCGTGGATAAGGGTGAAAACAAACACATCTCCGACAGGTTGATGAAAATGAAAATGGACAATGTTTCCGCCCTACTGAAAGGATTGTTTGATACAGATGGATACGTAGACAAAAATAGAGGCCCCGGATTTAGCAATACTTCAGAGAGGCTAGTCAAACAGGTCCAAAAACTGCTGCTCAGATTTGGCATAGTATCGTCGATAAAAGCGAAAAAAGAAGGAACGATGAACATATGCGGCAAAGAGTATTTCACAAAGCCGCACTTTGAGTTGTCTATTCAGAATAAAAGAAGCATGGTTGAATTTAATTCGCTCGTGGGTTTTGGCATCGATAGAAAACAAAAGGCCCTGCAGAAATTTATAGATAAGTTTAATTTAAATCTGAATTACGTTTCCTGTAAAAAATGCAATTATAGGATACATCGAGATATTTTCTCCGGACGTACAGCCGAACAAAAACGATGGGGTACTATGAAGCTGAAAATAATAAATTTGCTCGGAGAGAAAAAGGAGCTTGGCTGTAGGGAAATGAGCAATTTTATTAGCGGAGAACCTAGGAAAAATGAACTCAGGTTGAATCATCATTATGCGCTGATAAAAAAAAGAAAAATCGGAAAAATAAGCCGCACGGAATGGTTCTGGAGCCTGAATGATATAGGCAAGTGGATTTTCAGTAACATCACTTCCACAAATAAAACCATTGAAGATTTCGTTGGTTTGAGCAATTGTCCGCTCTGCGGAAATGATTTGGAAAGAACTATCAAGAAAGGATGGAGAGATTCCGATTTCGATGGTGATATCTTCTGGGATAAAGTAAGAGATGTGAAATACACGAATGCCGAAAAAGACGTTTACGATCTGGTGATTTCCGACAAACCTAAAAATGATCATATGTTTGTGGCAAATGGTTTTATTGTTCATAATTCGTGGGGCGTCAACCTCCCGGCGTACCGCGTCGTGATACGCGACCTCAAGCGCTTCTCAGCGGGGTACGGAAGCGACTACATTCCGGCGCTCGACGTGATGCAGATGATGGGTCGCGCAGGCCGCCCTAAATACGACCGGGAGGGCGAGGCGATACTCATCGCAAAAAGCGAAGGAGAGGCGGAATACGTATTCGACAACTACATAAACGGCGAGCCGGAGAAAATCCAATCCAAATTAGGAGTTGAACCCGTTCTCCGCATGCACTCGCTGGCGCTGATCGCGAGCGGCATGGCTTTCTCGAAACAGCGGCTTTTAGATTTTTTCTCGAAGACGTTTTACGCGAAGCAGTACGGCGACATGTCGCAGCTGAACAGCAAGCTCGATGCCGTGCTGGAGATGCTGAAGGATTTCGGCTTCGTGAAAAGCGAGAAAGCCAGCGTCAAAGACAACCCGTTCCGTTCTGCGCTTGAAATGACGAAAGCGGACGACAGGCTGGAAGCGACTGTAATAGGCAGGCGCGTTTCCGAACTATACCTGGACCCGCTCACTGCGAACTACCTCATAAAAAACATGGGCAAGGCAGGCGATTTCATAGACCCGTTCGCTTTGTTCCAGATGATTTCGCGCACCACCGAGATGAGGCCGATGCTGTCCATACGTAAGAAGGATATGAAAAAGGTAAACGAGCTTCTGGTAGAGAACGAGAAGACGCTTGTCGACAAGCCGCCGAACCCGTGGGACGTGGATTACGAGGATTACGTCCGCTCGGTAAAGACGGCATGGTTCTTCTCCGAATGGACGGACGAGCTGGGCGAGGACAAAATACTGGAAAACTTCGGCGTCGCGCCTGGCGAGCTGCACGTGCGGCTTTCGAACGCGGACTGGCTCATTTACGCGGCGCACGAGCTCGCGCTGCTCACGGGCAGGAAGGAGCTGCTCAGGCACATAAAGAGGGCGCGCATACGGGTGAAGTATGGCATACGCGAAGAACTCCTGCCGCTGGTCATTCTCAAGGGCATCGGTCGCGCTAGGGCGAGGATGCTCTTCGGCTCGAACCTGCGCTCGCTGGCCGACCTGAGGCGCGTTCCGCTGGAAAGCCTCTCGAAAATAATAGGCCAGAAAATAGCGAAGGACATCAAGGACCAGCTGAACGAAATAAAAGACGACCAGAAGATTCTGGAATGATGCGATTATCGTTTTTTACTCTTCTGTTTTTCGCCGTAGTAAAGCTTCCTGACGGGCCAGGATATCTCGATGCCTTCCCTGTCGTAGCGCTCCTTCAGAGCCTTGATGAACTCGTGCCTTACCCTGAACCTGTCGCCTATTGTCTGAAGCCTGAGCGTGACCGAGAAGTTGATGTTAGAATCGCCGAATGTGTGGTATCTTACAGTCGGCTCGAAACCTTTCACCGCGCCGGTAACGTCCTGCTGGATTTTCTTCGCGACATCCAGCGTGACTTTCTCGACCTTATTCAGGTTCGACGCGTAGCTTACGCCGCACTGTATGGTGATTTCAGTTTCCTGGTTCGGCAGCGAGTCGTTGACTATGGTGCTGTTGGCGAGTTTTGCATTCGGCACTATTACCAGGGTGTTGGAAATCGTGCGGATTCTTGTCGTCCTCCAGCTTATGTCTTCCACGGTCCCCGTTATCGCGCCGTTCTCCAGCTCCACGAAGTCCCCGACGCTGACCGGCTTGTCAGTCAGTATGTGCAGGCCGGCGAAAAAATTGGAGAGCGTGTCCTGGAGCGCCAGGCCGACCGCAAGGCCGCCAAGGCCGAGAGTCGCTATTATCGGCGTTATCTCGATTTTGAAATACGCCAGTATCACCATGCCCGCTATCAGGTAGAACACGACCGCGACTATCTTGCTTATGAGTTTTGGCGTCTGCTCGTATTTCTTCTGCACGTGCAGCCAGTGCGATATGAGCACGCTGAAAATTCTCGAAACCATGTAGGCAGCGGTGAACGCGATTATCACGAAAAACGCGTTGTCCACCAGTATCGCGTGGGGGTCGAACATCGATATTCTTCTGAAGGCTAAGTACAGGCCGGCGAAAATTATCAGAAGATATCCCGGCTTAGTGATGGCTTCGACCAGGCGGTCGTCAAGGTCCGTTTTGGTCCTGCTTGAAACTCTCTTGACGTATAACCTCAGGATAAACTTGAAAACCTGTGTGGCTACCAGCGAGCCTATGATTATCATCAGGGCTATGAAATACTCGTTCAGCAGCAGCTGGTCCAGGGTTATAATCCCGGTCGAGTTGCTGGTGATGACTTCAGTGTAATTTTCAAACATGTCAAGAGCCATAACTTATGTTTACGCCCGTTATATATAAAAATTTTCGCGCGCGAAGAAGTAAAAACCGCATTTTATATATATGAATATTATACAATATGTGTTAGGCGAAATTCATGGAAGCGAAAAAACACGGTGCGAAATATGGTAACAACCGCCTTACTTGGAACGAGTACTGGATGAACATAGTCGAACAGGTGGGCAAGCGTTCCACGTGCATACGCAGGAACATCGGCGCGGTAATAGTCAGGGATAACATAATAGTCTCGACTGGCTTCAACGGCGCGCCGAGGGGGATGCCCCACTGCACTGAAATCGGCTGCCTGCGCGACGAGCTGAAAATCCCGTCCGGAACGCGTCATGAAGTTTGCCGCGGTGTCCACGCCGAGCAGAACGCCATAATCCGCGGCGACCCGCTGAGGATGGACGGCGCTACCATGTATGTCAACGCGAAGCCGTGCAAGATATGCGCCAAGATGATTGCCAACTCCGGCATAAGCAAAGTTGTCTACGTAGAGATTTATCCCGATGATGAAGGCATCGAGATACTGAAACAGGCAAAAATCGAGCTCGTGCCATTCAGGAAGAAATAATTATAACCGGAAACATATTCTTCTTATGAAAATTCTCAACGCCACTAAAAAGACCGTCCTGACGCAAAAGACTGAAGTCGCCAAGTCCGCGTGGCAGAAGACGAAAGGCCTGATGTTCCGCGGCTCGCTCGCAGAAGGCGCTGGTCTGCTCATGGAGTTCACAGGCGAGACGAAGCCGGGCATCTGGATGCCTTTCATGCGCTTTCCCATCGACATTGTTTTCATATCCGAAGACAAAAAAGTTGTGGACATAAAAGAAAACGTAAAACCCATTTCCAGGCATCCGGGAACCTGGAGAATTTACATGCCGGCGGCGAAGTGCAGATGGGTTCTCGAGGTAAGCGCCGGCCGTGCGAAAGAGACGAAAACAAAAACAGGCGACAAGCTTAGTTTTGCTTAGTTGTTTTCCTGCACGAACGCGTCCAACTTTTCATCATCGATTTCTTTTCTGTCGTCCGGCATCTTGATGCCGATGAACTTCGACTCTCCGTCTTCCATCGAAACGCCGTAGACTATGTCAGCAGCCTTCACCATCTCGGTGTTGTGCGAGATTATTATGAACTGGACTTTCTTCGACTGCTTCTTTATCATGTCTATGACGCGCTTGGTGTTTATCTTGTCGAGCGGCGCGTCTACTTCGTCTAATACGTAGAAAGGCGAAGGCTTGAACTTCTGTATCGTGAACAGGAACGCCAGCGCTGTAAGCGCCTTCTCGCCGCCGGACATCGAGTCTATGTAAAGCAGCTTCTTGCCGGGCGGCTGCGCCAGTATGAGCAGGCCGGAATTTATGTCGTCCGGCTTCTCCAGGGTGAGGTCAGCCTCTCCGCTGGTCAGCTCCATGTATATCTCCTTGAACAAGCGCGACATCTCGGTCATCGTGACGTTGAAGACTTCGCGCTTCCTGTTCTCTATCTCCTCTATGCTGCTCATTATGCTGTTCTTCTCCTTCACTATCTGGTCGACCTTTCCCTTGAACTCGCCAAACTCTTCGAAGAGGACATCGAACTCGTCTATCGCCTTCATGTTCACCGGGCCGATGGACGCTATCCTTGAAAGCAGCTCCTTCTCCGAGTCCTTTAGCATCTGCAGCCCCTTTTTCTGGTAGGCCTCCTTGTCCCCGAGCGAGTCCCATTTCTTCCTGCTCTCCTCCCACTGGACGTTCAGGTTCTCGAAGTTCGCCTCGTACCTCGCCATGTTTATTCTGAGCCTGTTGATTTCCTCCTGTGAGTTCGCTTTCCTGTCGTACGCCTCGCGCCGCCGCTCGCTGAGCTTCGTTATCTCTTCCTTTATCTTCGCCATACGCGTTTCGTAGTCGAAGCTTTTGGTGTCCTTGACCTGCTTCCTGAGCGGGCCAAGCGACTTCTCCAGCTCCTCTATCTCGAGCTTGAGGATGCGGTTCTCCTCCTCGAGCTTGGTGATTTCGGATGAATATTTCTTCGTTTCAGGCAGCGAGCGCGCCTGCTTGGCGTAAAAGCCGCCGAACAGAGCGCCCGACGTCTCGAACAGGTCGCCGTCAAGCGTGACCATTCTCGAACGCGACTTCTCGGTGATTTTCTTCGCCTTGTCCATGTCGTTCACGCACGCGGTGCTGCCGAAAACGTATTCGACCACGTTCGTGTATTCCCTGTCGTGATGCACGAGGTCGGAAAGCCATCCGAGCGTGCCGTCCGGAAGCTGTGACTTGGCGGATGCGCGGATCTTGTCGAGCGGCAGGAACCTAGCCCTGCCGACCCTGTTCTCCTTCAGGTAGCGCACGCAGTTTATCGCAATCGCCAGGTTGTCGACGACGATGTCGCTCATGTGCGCTCCGGCCGCGACGTCCGCAGCCGTCCGGTACTGCTCCGGCACGACCACGAGGTCGCGCACGAAGCCGCGCACCCCGCTCATCTGCAGGATGGGCTTGAGATTCGGCGAAACGTCGCGGGTAAGCATGCTGAGACTTTTTATCATCTCGTTGAGGCGCTCGATTTCGCGCTCGTTGGAACCTGTCAGGTTGTTCTTGCTCTCTATGGAGGACTCAAGCTTCGAAACCTTAGACGTTACCTCAATCTGGTCCTTTCTCATGACCTCTTTCATGAGGTTTTCCATTTCCTTTTCCTTCGCGTCCATCTGGATGTCGGCCTTCTTTATCTCCGCGTCGAGCGAGACCAGCGAGCGCTCCTTGTCCCCGATCTCGCCGCCTATGCTGCCCATGTTCTTCTCGGCGGACGTGTATTCCTTCCAGATGATAGTCGACTTGACCAGCTCGAGCTCGTTGTTCGCCTTCTGGTATTCCAGCGCAGAGTCGCGGTCTTTTTTCAGCTTGTCGACTATCTGCTCCTTCTGCTGCAGGATTATTTCGGCTTCCTTCACCTTCTCCTCGACCTTCTCCAGCTCCTTGAAAGCCTTGTCGCGCTTGTCGTCGTACTCGGTTATGCCGGATATCTCGTCTATGATTTCGCGCCGCTCGAGCGGGTTCATGTCTATTATCTTCGACACGTCGCCCTGCTTTATTATGTTGTGGCCGCCCGGATTCAGACGGGCCTGCATGAATATGTCTATTATCTGCTGCCTGGTGCTGACCCTGCCGTTCATGCGATACGAAGAAACGCCTTCCTTGTTGAGCGATCTCGCGACCGTTACATTCGTTTCGTCGACCGGGAGCACCTTTTTTTCGTTGGAGAAAACTAGGTTGACCTTCGCGTATTCCGCCGCGGACTTGTTCTTGCTGCCGTGGAAAATCAGGTCCTGCGCCTTCTTGGCGCGCAGGTGCTTCGACGACGCGCGGCCCAGCACGAAAGCTATCGAGTCGCCTACATTAGATTTACCGCAGCCGTTAGGTCCGGTGACCACGACGAAGTTCGACGGGAACTGCATCGTCACCGGACGCTTGAAAGATTTGAAGCCCTGGACGATTATTTTTTCCAGTCTTATCATGTTTCCAGTCCTGTAAGATGCCCTCAAAACGCAATGCTATCAGTCAAATTCTGATATCAATATATAATTAGGCGGCGCAACTTATTTATTTCTGAATTACAACATGTCGTCATGAAGGCGCTTCTCGACACTAATTTTCTCATGATACCGGTCGAATTCAAGGTCGACATCATTTCAGGGCTGATGCACCTCGGTTACATTGAGATATTCACGCTCGACCTCGTCGTGCACGAGCTCGAGAAGTTCTCGACAAAAGGCGGCAAGGCGGCGAAAGCTGCGCGCGTCGCGCTCGAGATAGTCAGAAACTCCGGCGTGGTCGTGCTCCACACAAAAGGCGACCTCAAGCGCGTCGATGAAGAGATACTGCGCCTGGCGAAGGCGAAGAGCTACGCTGTCTGCACCCAGGACAGGGAGCTGCTGCATAAGGCGAAAGCCGCCGGCCTGCGCTTCATCACGCTGCGGCAAAACAAGTACCTCGTCGAGTCGGGCGATTTCTAGCGGCCGCGCAATTTTATTTAAGAAACGAAAACAATTCAGATTCTATGGCAGGAAGACGCATCAAATACAAGCTCGTCATCTTCGACCTCGACGGCACGATAATCGACGGTACCGATTCCATCTGGAAGACCATGCACGAATTCCTTGGCATATACGATCACCCGAAGCGCATCGAACTGCGCGATAAATTCATGTCAGGCAGGATAAGCTACGCAGAGTGGGCCGAGAAAGACATGGAGCTGATGATAGCGCATGGCATCGACAGGGACAAGATGTTCAGGGCGATGAAAAACCTGAAGCTCGTGAAAGGCGCGCGCGAGACGCTCGAAAAGCTCAAGGCCCGCGGCATGAAGCTCGCGCTTGTCTCGGGCAGCCTCGACATAGTCCTGGAAAAGTTCATCCCTGACTACAGGAAGATTTTCAGCCACGTCTACATAGTGAGCGTGATTTTCGACGAAAGGGGCAGGGTAAAGGCTATTGACGCGTGCCATGACGCGTGGAACAAGCACATCGCCCTCCTGGAGATCTGCAAGGCCGAAGGCATAACGCCGGATGAATGCGTCTTCGTGGGCGACCACAGCAATGACGTGAGCGCCGCAAAAGCCGCCGGCCTGTCCATAGCCTTCGACCCGAAGTCCGCGGAGCTCAAAAAAGCCGCCGACGTAGTGATAGAAAAGAAAGACCTGCGCGGGATTCTGAAAATCATTTAATAACAGGTAATATGCTAAATTATTATTATCACTTAAAGAAAATGGCCGGCGAACAGCAAAGGTTTAAAAATCATGGCGGCAACATTATAAGAACCTTTCATATCAAATAAGGCGGGTGTTGTGTGAATGCAGATTGATCTTTTGCAGGTTGCTTTGGGAAGCGGTTTATTTTCCATTCTTGTCGCGCTCATCATAGCGTGGTGGGTCAACAAGCAGAGCAAGGGAACCGACAAGATGAACGAGATCGCCGGTTACATAAGGACCGGCGCCTACGCATTCCTTAAGAGACAGTACAAGACAATCAGCATCATAGGCGTTATCGTTGCAGTGCTGCTGTGGATCGTTTTCGGCTGGCAGACCGGCTTTTCATTCATACTCGGCGTCGCCTCTTCGCTGGTCGCGGGCTTCCTTGGCATGGACGTCGCGACGCGCGCTAACGTACGCACCGCGAACGCAGCGAGGAAAAGCCTCAACGCCGCGATAAAAGTTTCGTTCATGGGCGGGCTCGTCATGGGCCTCGCTGTCATGGGACTCAGCCTTATTGGCGTCACTTCGTTATACATGCTTTTCGGCAATCCTCAGCTGATAGTAGGCTTCGGCTTCGGCGCCTCGCTTGCGGCGCTCTTCGCGCAACTCGGCGGCGGCATTTACACAAAGGCCGCGGACATCGGCGCTGACCTCGTAGGCAAGATAGAGAAAGGCATTCCCGAGGACGACCCGCGCAATCCGGCGGTAATAGCTGACCTGGTCGGCGACAACGTGGGCGACTGCGCAGGCCGCGGTGCGGACTTATTCGAATCGATGACCGCGGAGAACATAGGAGCCATGGTGCTGGGCATCGCCTTCATGCACGTGTTCGGCATTTACGGCATAATATTCCCGCTGCTTGCAAGGACGGTCGGAATCTACGCCACAATGATAGGCGCATTTTTCGTTTCCGGCAAGGAAGGCAAGAACCCGATGAATGCGCTCAGAAAGGGTTTGTTCGTCACGGCGATAGTCGCGGCCATCGCGTTCTACCCGCTGGTCATGGGCACCCTCGGCAACATAAATTATTATTACATATCCCTAATAGGAATCGTCGCGAGCATACTGATAGGCCTTATCACGGAATATTACACGGCAAAACATTACAGGCCGGTCAGGAACATCGCGAAGTCGTCGCACACCGGCGCGGCCACTAACATAATAACCGGCTTCTCCATCGCCCTCGAGGCGTCGGCGCTTCCAGTCGTCGTCATATGCTTCGCGCTGCTCGCTTCGTTCATGCTCGGCGGCCTTTACGGAACGGCGGTCGCGACCATGGGCATGCTGGCGACTACCGGCATAATTCTCGCTATGGACGTGTTCGGCCCCATAACAGACAACGCGGGCGGGATAGTCGAAATGTCGGGCCTTGACGAGAAGACCCGTTACAGGACAGACAGCCTTGATTCCGTCGGCAACACGACCAAAGCGCTTACGAAGGGGTATGCGATGGGCGTCGCGGCGCTTTCTGCATTCCTCCTGTTCTCGGCGTATTTCGAGCTCGCGAAGCTGACCAGTATAGACATAGCCAAGCCCGTCGTTTTCGTGGGGGCGTTCCTCGGCGCGCTGCTGCCGTTCTTGTTCTCATCTTTCGCCATCAGGGCGGTGGGAAAAGCCGCGGAAGACATGATCAGCGAAGTCCGCCGCCAGTTCAGGGAGATACCCGGCATAATGAAAGGCAAGGCGAAGCCGGACTACGCCAAGTGCGTTGACATAAGCGTCAAAGCCTCGCTCCGCGAGATGATACTTCCGGGGCTGCTGGTCGTGGCGGCGCCCATAGCCGTCGGCATGCTGCTCAAGGCGGAGGCTGCGGGCGGCTTCCTTATAGGCGCGACAATCTCCGGCATACTGCTTGCCATGACGATGAACACGGGCGGCGGAGCCTGGGACAACGCCAAGAAGCATCTTGAGGCAGGTGGCCACAAGGGCACGGACGCGCACAAGGCTTCCATCGTAGGCGACACTGTCGGCGACCCGTTCAAGGACACGGCCGGCCCGAGCCTTCACGTGCTGGTAAAGCTGCTGAACACGCTCGCTCTCATCTTCGTGGTGCTGTTCCTGTAAAACGAAAAAAGTATAAAGGACAGCCCGCACAATTTATTATATTGAGGGTCAGTTTTGCTTATCTGTTAAAATATCGGGAGGGATTACCATGGAATTTCTCGAAATGTTCGCGTGGGTGACAAGTCTTTTAGCCATTGTTTTCGCGGGTTATCTCGCGTGGTCGCTTAAGAAAAAATCGCAGGGAACCGACAAGATGAAGGCTATAAGCGAAATCATACAAAAGGGCGCGATGACCTATCTTAACAAGCAGTACAAAACCCTTTCCGTTTTCGTAATCATCATGGCGGTCATCCTTCTCGTCGTCGTTAACAAGGAGACTGCCGCGTCTTTCGTAATCGGCGCGTTCTTCTCGGCACTGACGGGAAACATAGGCATGCGCATCGCGACAAGCTCGAACGCCAAAACGACGGAAGGCTGCAGGAAAAGCCTTAACGATGGTCTGCACATCGCTTTCTCTTCGGGCACGGTCATGGGCATGAGCGTGGTCGGCATCGGCCTGCTCGGCGTTTCGCTGCTTTACTTCATTTTCGAAAGCCCGCAGATAATCTACGGCTTCGGCTTCGGCGCTTCGTCGATAGCGCTGTTCGCGAGAGTCGGAGGAGGCATATTCACCAAGGCCGCGGACGTCGGCGCTGATCTCGTAGGCAAGGTAGAGAAAGGCATCCCCGAGGACGACCCGCGCAATCCGGCGGTAATAGCTGACCTGGTCGGCGACAACGTGGGCGACGTCGCGGGCATGGGAGCCGATCTCTTTGAAAGCTACGTTAATTCAATCATAGCCGCTATGGCGATAGGGGTCGTATTCTCGTCATTTCAGGGGGCGATACTTCCCCTTGCCCTCGCCGGGCTTGGCATACTCGCTTCCGTAGCAGGAACTTTGTTCGTCCGGACGAGCGAGAAAACCGGAGTGAAAGGCGCCGTCTCGGCTTTCAACAAAGGCATCTTCGCTTCGTCGGCGATAATGTTCGTCCTCTCGTATTTCATGATAACTTATGCCGGCGCGCAGGTGGGCGTATGGTACGCGACCGTCACCGGCTTAATCGCCGGGGTGGTCATCGGCCTGGCGACTGAATATTATACTTCGAAGGACAAGAAGCCCACCCAGGGCATCGCAGAAGCGGCCCAGACCGGCGCCGGAACAACTATCATCAAAGGCCTCGCCGTCGGCATGAAGAGCACACTCATTCCTGTCATCGCAGTCGGCGCGGCGATACTCATCTCGTACTATTTCGCGGGCCTTTACGGCATTGCTATCTCGGCTGTGGGAATGCTTTCCACGCTCGGCATCACGCTCGCGACGGACACCTACGGTCCGGTCGCGGACAACGCCGCCGGCATTTCGGAGATGTCCGGCCTGGGCGGCGAGATACGCGAGCGCGCGGAAACGCTTGACTCGGTCGGCAACACGACTGCAGCGATGGGCAAAGGCTTCGCAATCGCATCCGCCGCGCTCACCGCGCTCGCGCTGTTCGTGATGTATGCGCAGACCTTCAATCTCGCGAACATGTCGCTCACAAACCCGTACGTCGTAACAGGCCTTTTCATCGGCGCGCTGCTGCCGTTCCTTTTCAGCTCGTTCGCGATGGATGCCGTGGGCAAGACCGCCTACAAGATCGTCAATGAGGTCCGCCGCCAGTTCAGGGAAATCAAGGGCCTGATGGTAGGCAAGGCGCAGCCTGACTACAGGCGATGCATAGAAATCTCGACCGAAGCGTCGCTTAGAGAAATGATAATCCCGGGCTCTATTGCGATAGTCGCACCTATTCTTACCGGCTTACTGCTCGGCCCTGCGGCACTGGGCGGGCTGCTGGCGGGCGCGACGTCCGCCGGGTTCCTGCTCGCGGTCATGATGGCCAACTCGGGCGGCGCGTGGGACAACGCCAAGAAATACATAGAAGACGGCCACTTCGGCGGCAAGGGAAGCGACACGCATAAAGCCGCGGTCGTGGGCGACACTGTCGGCGACCCGTTCAAGGACACGGCTGGCCCGAGCCTGAACATATTAATCAAACTGATGAGCATAGTCGCCCTCGTCTTCGCTCCGCTGTTCATGTAACCAGGGCTGAAAAATAAAAACTGAAAGGGAAAAAAAGAAATCCCTACTTTAGCCTACTTGAACAATTTCGAGAATATCAGGCCCGCGCAAATCGCCTGCGCCATTATGCTTATGCTCCAACTCAGCGTCATGACAAGCGATATGGGGAAGCTGCTGTAGGACATCGCCATGCCCGGGATCGTGATGATCCAGTAGACCAGGCCGAAAAACACTCCCTTCTTCACAGGGTCTTTCTCCTTTATCTTGTCCTTCAGGTTAATCCACAGCCACGCGAGTATGAGCCCTGTCGCGAACGGGACTGCGTAATACAAAGACATCAGCGGGTCTGACCACGGCCTGAACAGCGCCGGGTTGTTGTATTCTGCAGCCATCGCCGGGAACGCGTATGAGAGCACCATGCCCACGACTGTCCCTGCTATCAGCATCACTAAACCTGCTATCAAACCAAAAACAACTGTATTCATCTTCATTCTGACACCCCCTGTATAAATTTTATTTCAGCCCCCTATTTAAGTTAAAACTTTTTAACCAGCCTGACAATTTTATTCTATGCTCGTCAACGGAAGGCATTATCGCACTGTGTGGCTGGACAAAGGGCGCATGAAAATGATAAACCAGCTTCTCCTGCCGCATTCATTCGAAATCGTGAGCCTGCGCACGACCGACGAAATCGTGAAGGCGATAAAGACTATGGTCGTGCGGGGCGCGCCGGCAATCGGAGCCACGGCGGCGTATGGCATGGCGCTCGGCGTTGCGAACGCATCGAAAAAGAACTTCGACAGGCAGGTCACAGTCACAGCTAAAAAAATCAAGGCTGCGAGGCCGACGGCGTATGACCTGTTCCACGGTGTCGACTTCATTCTCAGTTCAATCGCAAAAGCGAAGCCCGAACAAAAGAAGAAGCTCGCGCTCAAGGCCGCGGACGCCTATGCGAACGCGTCAGCAGACGCCTGCAAGAAGATCGGGGAATACGGCTCCAGGCTGATAAAGAACGGCTATCGGATAGCGACGCACTGCAACGCAGGCTGGATAGCATGCGTCGACTGGGGGACCGCGCTCTCACCTATCTACTTTGCCAAGCGTCAGAACAAGGACATATTCGTCTGGGTCGACGAGACCCGCCCGCGCCTGCAGGGAGCGAAACTGACGTCGTGGGAGCTGCTGAACGAAGGCGTAGCACACGCGGTCATAGCGGACAACGCGCTCGGCCATTACATGAGACGTGGCGAAGTCGACATGATGATAGTCGGCGCGGATCGGATTGCAGCGAATGGTGATTTCGCGAACAAGATAGGCACGTATGAAAAAGCCGTCCTCGCAAAGGAGAACAATATCCCATTCTACGTCGCCGCGCCTGAGAGCACGTTCGACCTGAAATGCAGGTCCGGCAGCCAGATAATAATCGAAGAACGCGAGGAAAGCGAGGTGCATTTCGTCGGCCAGTACAGGATAACGCCGAAAGGCGCGCATGCAAGGAACCCTGCGTTCGATGTCACGCCTGCGAAATACGTCACTGGTTTCATCACGCCAAAAGGCATCATAAAACCGAAGGCAATAGCGAAGACATTCAGGAAATAACTTTTTGTGACTGAAACCTTTAAATAGTTCTAATATATAACACATGTTATATGAAGAAACCATATAGTCTTAAAAAAGAACAAAAGTTATATAATATCGAGACCGCAAGACAGAAAGTCATAGAATTCTTGTTCAGATATCCTGAAAAGGAGTTCAGCCTGAGCGATTTGGCTAAGGAAGCCGGGGTGGCGAAGGCCAACATAGGAATAATTATCAATGAATTTACAGAGGGAGGACTTATAGAGGTGGAGAAATTAACCAAAATATGGAGAATCAGGGCAAATATGAGAAATCCTGATTTTATCAATGGAAAAATACTCTCCAACCTAAGCCAGATATATAACAGCAATTTTGTCGCTTTTCTCAATGACTATTTCGGAAACCCAAAGACTATCGTTTTATTCGGCAGCTACAGGAAAGGAGAGGATAGTTCGATTTCAGACATAGACATTGCAATAGAATCCGACGAAATAAAGGGATATAAAACAGGGAACCTGAGGGACTTTTTGTGCAAGAAGCTCAGACAGGACGTCGAAAAATTTGAAGATGACATAGGCAGGAAAATCCAAATCCACCTTTTTAACAGGAAAAGCGTCGATCTGAACGTTTTCAACAACATAGCTAACGGCATCGTTTTATCGGGCTTCTTGGAGGTCAAACCATGAGAAAAGATATGTTAGATAACCTGGTTAAAATCGGCGAGCTAAGAATAAGGCAAAAAGATGCCGAAAAAATAAAATCAATCATAAAATCAGCTGAAAACACGGCAAGCGTGGTAAAAAGCATCAAACTGGACGAAAACAGCGCCACTGTGATATTCAGGGAAATGTACGAAGCGATAAGGCAGCTTGGTGATGCAAAATGGTGGTTGCTGGGTTTTGAACCGCTAAATCATGATGTCAGTCTAGAAATCCTAAAGGAGTTGGACATAAAAGAAAGGTTCAGACTCAATTTCCTTAAGCGGTTCAAAAAGATAAGGAACGATGCCAACTACCGGGGCTTCAGTGTCACGGCATCTCAGGCCAAAGAACTTCTGGATTTCTGGGACGGCTGCGGTAAGGATATTATAGCCATCCTGAAAAAGGAACTGCTATAACCTTTTTATTTCCCGGATTTTTTATCTTATTATCTTATTATAATCATATTTGAGGTGATGTTTATGGATTGGGGTAAGAAAAATCGCATGAACAGGATTATAAGGCCGGACGGCCGCACGCTTATGCTCGCCGTTGACCATGGTTATTTTCTCGGACCCACCAGCGGTCTCGAGAAGCCGAGGAAGACGATAATGCCGCTCATTCCCTACGCCGACTGCCTGATGCCGACGCGCGGCGTGCTGCGCAACTGCGTGGACGCGAATATCGACGTTCCGGTCGTGCTACGCGTTTCGGGAGGGACGAGCATAATAGGCAAGGAACTCCTGCACGAAGGCATAACGGTCGCGATGAAAGACGCCGTCCGCCTTAACGTCGCCGGCGTAGCGTTCTCGATAATGGTTGGCTCAGATTACGAGCGCGACACGATTCTCGGCCTCTCGCAGGTCGTCGACCAGGCCGAGGAGTATGGAATCCCGGTCGTCGCCGTCACCGCTGTCGGGAAGGACATGGTGCGCGACGAGAAATACCTTTCGCTCGCTTCGCGCATAGCCGCGGAGCACGGCGCGAGCATAGTCAAGACATATTACTGCGAGCGTTTCGGGCGCGTGGTCGACACGTGCACCGTGCCAGTCGTCATCGCAGGCGGTAAGAAGCTGCCTGAGATGGAAGCGTTGCAAATGGCGTATGATGCGCTGCAGGCAGGCGCTGCGGGCGTCGACATGGGCCGCAACATCTTCCAAGCGGGCAACCCGGTCGCCATGATAAAGGCGATCCGCGCAATCGTCCACGAGAAAGCGAACCCGAAGGAAGCGTACAATGTTCTCAAGGCGAACTCAAGGAAAAAGAAGTAATTGAGCAGTCGAAGGATTGGGGTGAAAGTATGGTATGTTATATAATTCCGCTTGCAACTGGCCTCATAACCGTGGCCAGGCGCAAGGTCATGCACAAGAAGGACAAGGAAGGGCTTTGGCTGAGCCTCATGTTCGCGGGCGCATCGGTCTTCGGCGTGATTGACCACGCATGGAACGGCGAGCTTATGATGATCGGCCCGAACATCGCTTCGGACCTAGCGCTCGGCACGGCCATAACCGCAGGCGTGTTCGTGAGCTGGGGCGCGGCCGTCAACAAGGACCGGATTTTCGAATCGTTCAAAGCGCTCAGCAGGATAACGGGAATCTACAGGTAAAGATTTTCAGGAGCCAGTGTGCGCTGTGAAGTGAAAACATGAAAGTCGCGATGTATTACAACAACCGGGACATCCGCCTCGAAGAGATGCCGGTCCCGGAAATCGGCAGCAAGGAGCTTCTGATCAAGGTGATGGCTTCCGGCATCTGCGGCTCCGACCTGATGGAATGGTACCGCATAAAGAAGGCGCCGCTCGTTCTCGGCCATGAGCTTTCGGGCATCGTCCAGAAGGCCGGGAAGAAAGTCAAACGCTTCAAAAAAGGCGACCGCGTGTTCGTGACGCACCACGTACCCTGCGACACATGCGCTTATTGCAAAGACGGGAACGAGACCTCGTGCCACACTCTCAAGACCACGAATTTCCATCCAGGCGGCTTCTCCCAGTACATCCGCGTGCCCGAGATCAACGTGAGGAAAGGCACGCTCAAGCTGCCTAAAGGCATGAGCTACGAGGAAGGGACGTTCATCGAGCCGCTCGGCTGCGTCGTGCGCGGGCAGCGGCTGACCGACATACGCAAGGGTCACGTCGTTCTCGTCCTCGGCTCAGGCATGATTGGCCTGCTCCACATCCAGCTCGCGAAGGCAAAAGGCGCGAAAGTGATAGCCACCGACGTGAGCGACTTCCGGATGCGCATGGCAAAGAAGCTCGGCGCTGACCACGTAATCGATGCGCGCGAGAACGTCGCGGAAAAAGTCCAGGCGCTGGCCGGCAAACTCGCGGACAGGGTCATAGTCTCAACGGGCGCGGTCCCGGCGATAAAACAGGCATTCTCATGCATCGACGCGGGCGGTAGAATCCTGTTCTTCGCGCCCACCGACCCTGGCACGGAAATCCCAATACCCTTTAACGACTTCTGGTTCAAGGGTGCGGCCATCACGACGACCTACGCGGCCGCACGCCGCGACCTCGATGAAGCGGTCAAACTAATCAAAACAAAGAAGGTCAAGGTCAAGCCCATGATCACCCACCGGCTGCCGCTGAAGGACACGCAGAAGGGCTTCGGACTGGTCATGAGCGGCAGGGAATCGGTCAAGGTCATTATAGAGCCGCAGAAATAGCGGCGGTTATCACCGTTTTTAGGTTCGCGTTTAAAGATTCGTTTAAACATAACTTTATAAATCCTTATTACGAAAACGTATATATGAATTCGGAATACATAATCTCCAAGGAGCAGATAAAATGGATAAACAGTAAGTACGGCGGAAACCTGAGGAGCGACGCTGAAATTGAAACTGCGCTTGACATGGGCAAAGGCAGATCAGTCTTCCGTAAGATAGCGTATCTATGGAGGACGATACTTGTCGGACACCCTTTCACGGACGGCAACAAGAGAACCGCCCTGATGGTGGCGTGGACCATAATCAAAGACTGCAAAATCGAGACAAACGATAAGGCGGACGAGAACATGGTCTCGGAGATAACAAAAATCGCCAGGGAGAACATAACCGATATTGACAGGATAGAGAGGCTGATAAGGTATGCGACTACGGGAAATTGAGAAGATAATGAAGGAAAAGGAGAAATACGCGCAGATGCTGGAAGAGTTCGACAGGACAGGCGTCCTCGCCATAGACAAGATACGCCGCTCCTTTACCATCCGCAATTCGACGTTCGCCGCCCTTAAAAGCCAGTCGAAGATGACGGGCAGGCCCATGAGTGACATCATCGACGGTCTCGTCGAAAAGAGTTCCGCCTAGCTTCTTTATATACCCGTTCTGCAGATAGCTATACCAATGGTCAGGTCCAGGATTACGCCCAGGAAAGAATTCATGGAGGCCGCGATAGGGGAAGCCATGAAGACGAAGCAGCAGGGCGACTACGCGTTCGGAGCAGTCGTGGCGAAAGGCGACAAAATCATCTCCGTCGCTGGTAACAGGGCGAAGATTGACGAGGACCCGACCCGCCACGCGGAGATGGTGGCCATACACCGCGCGTCGAAAGCGCTCAATTCAAGGCACCTTGAGGGCTGCATTCTTTATTCTACTCATGAGCCCTGCCCCATGTGCACTTCGGCGGCGATATGGGCGAGGATGAAAGGTGTAGTCTTCGGCGCCAAGATAAAGGACATAGACGAATACAGGAAAAAGAATGGGAACCGCGAGTTCGCGTGGAGAACGATATCCATCCCCTGCGCAGTCGTCGCGGAACACGGAGACCCGAAAATAGCGGTAGTCGAAGGCTTCATGCGTGAGAAGTGCATGAAGCTCTTCCACAGCTAAAGCATAAAAGATAACAATTTCTGAAAATTTCTGAAAAATGTTTAAACACACGTTTAAACATAACAATATAACCGCGCCCCATTCAAATTCTAAATATGGCCGAAGAACAAAAGGAAAAGAATCCCAAGTCCACCCTTGACAAGATAGGCGGCATTCTCGAAAATGCTGCCAAGGTCGTGAAGGGGCGGAAGACCACGACAGGCGCACTGATGGCAGCCGTCTTAGGCGGCATGATAAAGCTCACCGTCCTTACGGAAACGTTCCCCCAGCCATTCGACGTCGTTGGCAACGTGATTATCTTCGCGGCCGTCCTGATGGTCATAATCGACCTCTGCCGCGGCGGGCTTGAGGACTAACGAAATAACAAAAAGAAAAATGGAAATGCAGAGCTAACGCTAACAAAATCAAAATAAAGAACAAAAAATCTATAATCAATTTTTTATTCGCTTTATTCGATTAAATTAAAAGCGTCTCGGTGGTCTGTGCTTCTGATAGCAATCCCTGCAATAAACCGGTCGGTCTCCAGATGGCTTGAAAGGCACTTCTGTGTCCTTTCCGCAGTCGGAGCATTTTACCTTGTGCATCTCCCTTCCGAACTTGTCGCCGCTATCTCTTCTTTCTTCCATATTATCCACTCACTTAATTTTTTATTCAATTGCGCGATGGGGTCACCAAAACAAGTGTTTGCAACGCCATTGTTAGCCTATATATGGGTTGCTTATTTATAAAGCCGGTTGCAGCCGGTCGCCGCCCTGATAGCCGTAATCGACCTGTACCGGGGCGGTTTAAAGAGTTGATCATCGGAAAAATACTAATAAATTATAGAGTTATTACTCTTTCATGGATCAAGAAACAAACATCCATGAATTGAAAGAAAAAATTAAGAAATTTTGCGAAGACAGAGACTGGGACCAATTTCATAGTGCAAAAGAACTGACGATTGCTTTGATAATCGAAACTGCCGAATTACTTGAACATTTCAGATGGAAATCTGAAAAAGAAGTTAAAGAAATGTTCGAGAATAAAGCCAAGAAGGAAGATATAGAGGATGAAATGGCCGATGTTCTTTACTTCCTGATAAGGATAGCTCAAAGATATAACATAGATTTATCCGAAGTGCTGGGCAGGAAGATGAGCAAAAACGAACAGAAATATCCGGTGGATAAGTCAAAAGGTTCGAATAAAAAATACACGGAGTTGTGAAAATGAGGCTTTATCAGGGAAGTTCGCTGGAGTTCGTTGATGACACCATCCAGAACAGAATTTCCGATAAATTAAGGATATCTTTTGAAAACTATTACGGAAGAAGGGCCAATCCCTCCGAAGTCATGTCTTGGACTAATTCTTTGCAATTCGTAAAAAACCTGATAGAAAAGAATTCCCTGACGGATAACATGATTATACTGGAAGCAGAGATTCCATATACGAACGAAAGAATAGACTGCCTGCTGTTCGGCAAGGGAAGCAACGGAGACAACGTCGTGATCATGGAGCTCAAACAGTGGTCGAAAGCGGAAAGCTGCGACGTCGAGGGGAATATCATAACCTTCACGGGCGGGGCCAACAGAATGGTTTCACATCCATCCTCCCAAGTCGAAGGCTACTATCTAATGCTGAAGGATTTCGTTACGATTTTCGAAAAAGAAGTCAATCTAGATGCCTGCGTTTACTGCCATAACTATTCCAGAACTGATGATCATGTCATCTTTTCGGACAAATTCAGGGACATTTTGAAGCAGTTTCCCGCTTTCGTCAAGGAGGACTTCGAGAGTCTTGGGCGTTACTTGAAAGAAAGGCTTGGGAACGGGGAGGGCCTGGAGATTTTCAACAGGTTTACTAGAAGCGACATAAGGCCATGCAAAAAACTCCTAGAACATACGTCTAGGATGATAGATGGTCATAAGGAATTCACTCTGATTGACGAGCAGATAACAGCCAACAACACCATACTTGACAGGGCAAAGAAAGCTTCCAAACTATCCAAAAAATCGGTAATTATAGTTAAAGGCGGGCCGGGTACTGGTAAATCCGTAATAGCCCTGAACGTTTTGGCTGAACTCGCATCCAAAAACATGGTTGTGTATCATGCGACGGGATCAGCGGCTTTCACAAAAACGTTACGGAAAATACTTGGCGTCAGGGCGTCAAAGCTTTTCAAATATTTCAACAGCTTTACAGCCGCGAAAGAAAACGAAATCGACGTCCTGATATGCGACGAGGCACATAGGATCAGGGAAACGAGTAACTCGATGTACACACCAAGAGAACAAAGGTCCGATATCCCACAGGCAGAAGAACTCATAAAAGCGGCGAAAGTTTCCATCTTCTTTATTGACGACCACCAGATTGTGAGGCCGACTGAGATAGGGAGCAGCGACCTGATCAGAAAAACGGCTGAAAAATTCAACGCGGAAATATTCGATTTCGAGCTTAAAACGCAGTTCAGATGCTCAGGTTCGGACGGATACCTAAACTGGATAGACGATGTGCTGGGAATCAGGGACACGGCGAACAAATTCCTGACCAAGGAAGAGAAGATGAAATTCGTCATTTTCAATTCTCCGCAGGAGTTATACGAAGCGATAAAAAGGAAAAACGAAGAAAAACCCAATTCGGCAAGGCTGGTCGCTGGCTTCTGCTGGCCATGGAGTGATCCGAACCCGGACGGGACACTAAAAAACGATGTGGTAATAGGTGATTTCAAAATGTCATGGGAAGGGAAAGATGGCAAAGTCCTTGCGAAAGGCATCCCTCCGGCCTCATTATGGGCGCATGACCCCAGAGGCGTCAATCAGATCGGGAGCATATACACCATTCAGGGCTTCGAGTTCGATTACGTGGGCGTCATCATAGGCAAAGACTTAGTCTACGACCCGATAAAGAAAGACTGGATCGGCAAAAAGGAAGGTTTGGCCGACGCTCAGGTAAAGAGAGCCCAGCCGCAGGATTTCACGAAATACGTCAAGAACGTCTATCGCGTCCTTCTCACAAGAGGAATGAAAGGTTGCTACGTCTATTTCATGGACAAAGACACGGAAAACTTCTTCCGATCAAGAATTTTAAAATAATTCATTCTGAAATTCGTCATAGTTAATTGAACATTGGCTCAAAAGATGGGATTGCCGCTGGTTTGGGGAAAAAATGAAAATTTATGTTTAAACATAGCATTCCCAATTTTGAGTAAGAAGACGAAGAAGGCGTTCGGCTCCACATAACTAAAAAATTATACAAGATTTTTGATGAGGTTCTGTACACTCATGACCCTTTTTGATCTGCGGAATGTAGCGGTCTGTATCCCCCCGCCAATCAGCTGCGTCATCGTTTCGCCTTTCACGCC
>Ga0315275_10001336_pt1 | contig 21569 bp, 24 predicted proteins | sample YL17G03_0_MG_FD_205557 | JGI IMG/M metagenome (GOLD analysis project Ga0315275, IMG submission 205557) | Sediment microbial communities from Yellowstone Lake, YNP, Wyoming, USA - YL17G03_0 | ecosystem: Environmental > Aquatic > Freshwater > Lake > Sediment | place: USA: Wyoming | collected...
TCGCGCGCCTGCTCGTCACGCTCGAGGACGAGTCGATGGCGGTGCGCGACCCCGGCGGCGGCTGGCGCCCGGGCATCGGGATCGCCGAGCTCGCCGGAGCCGACGGCGGGCTGGCCACGCTGGTGGCCGGCGCGGGCGAGGTGCTGCGCGACCTCGCGAACGACACGGGTGAGTCGGCCCTGCTCACCCGTGTGCGGCTTCCCGACCTGTCAGAGGTGCTGGTGCAGGAGGACGCCGACAGGCTGCTCGGCGCGACGGACTGGATCGGCCGCACCTTCGATGCCCGCCGATCGGTCGCGGGCTGGATCGTCGCAGCCGGTCTCGACGACGCCGCCGTCGCCGCGATGGGTGGCGACGACCTCGAGACGCGTGCGCGCTGGCTGACGGACGTCACGGAGGCCCGATCGCGAGGGTACGGGCTCGACGTCGACGGCCTCGAGGCGGGGCTCACCTCCGTCGCCGTGATCGTGCCCGGGAAGCTCTCCCTGGCGGTCGGTATGGCCGGGCCCTCTGCCAGACTGACCCCGAGGCGCGCTGCGCGACTCGTGCCGCGACTGCGGAAGGCTGCCCGCGCCCTCGCGACGCTCACTGAATGACTTGCGCTGTGTTCATCTAGTGAGTATCCTGCGTCCATGGCGACGATCGAGCGGCGAGAGCCCGAGCACGTTCTGGCCTTGCCTCTCGCGGACGCCGACGACGTCGAGAGCCTCGTCCCGGATCACGACAGGATCCTGACGCCCGCGGAGTGCGAGCAGATCGCCGTCGAGATCGCCGCGCGTGGCCTCTGGGAGGGCGTCGAGCTGACGCCGACCGAGTCGCACACCCGTGCCTACGCCCTCCTCTACGAGGACGAGCGGATCGAGATGTGGGTCCTCTCGTGGCTTCCCCACCACTCCACCGGCTTTCACGATCACGGCGAGTCGAACGTCGGCTTCTGCGTCGTGCAGGGAACGATCGTCGAGCAGCAGCTGCGCTTTGCGGAGCCTCCGTGCGAGCTGGCGCTCGCGGTCGGCGACACCCGCGCGGCCGGCAGTGACTACATCCACTGTCTCGAGTGGGAGACGGGCTCTCCTGCGCTCTCCGTGCACGTTTACTCTCCGCCGCTCACCTTCGTCGGCCAGTACCGCTACGACGACGAGGGCATCCTCCGTCGCGAGGCCCAGTCGGGCCGCGACGAGCTCACGAAGGACTGAGAGCACCCCGTTGCCGCCGGCACGCGCCGGCGGCCGGTCAGGATCCGCCTCACGTGTCGGCGTCGGACGTGGAAGGATGACGTCCGCCCGTGTCCTCGACGAGTATCCCGACCGAACGCACCAGTGCCGACGCCGTCGTCGTCGGAGCCGGTCTCGCGGGGCTCGTCGCCACCGCAGAGCTCGCGGCCGCCGGGCGCCACGTCGTCCTCGTCGACCAGGAGCCCGAGCAGTCGCTCGGCGGCCAGGCGTTCTGGTCGTTCGGAGGACTGTTCCTCGTCGACAGCCCCGAGCAGCGGCGGATGCGGATCAGGGACTCGCGCGAGCTCGCCTGGCAGGACTGGCTAGGCACGGCCGGGTTCGACCGGCCCGAGGACGAGTGGCCGCGCCGCTGGGCCGAGGCGTACGTCGACTGGGCTGCCGGGGAGAAACGATCGTGGCTGCATGCGAGAGGCGTCCGCTTCCTGCCGAACGTGGGCTGGGCCGAGCGCGGCGGCGGGCTCGCGACCGGTCCCGGCAACTCGGTGCCCCGGTTCCACGTCTCCTGGGGAACGGGGCCGGGGCTGATCGAGCCCTTCGTCGCGCTCGTTCGCGAGGCGCAGCGCAACGGCCTCGTCGAGCTGCGCTTCCGCCATCGTGTCGACCGGCTGACCGCCACGAACGGGACGACCGACGGCGTCACCGGCTCGATCCTGGCACCCGACACGTGCGACCGCGGCCGGTCGAGCTCGCGGGACGTCGTTGGCGAGTTCGAGCTCGGCGCCGGCGCGGTGATCGTCAGCTCGGGCGGGATCGGCGGCAACCAGGAGCTCGTTCGCCGCAGCTGGCCCGAGCGGCTCGGCACCGCACCGACCCGGATGCTCTCCGGCGTCCCCGCCCACGTCGACGGCCGCATGATCGAGATCGCACAGGCCGCCGGAGCGAACGTGATCAACCCCGACCGGATGTGGCACTACACCGAGGGCATCGCCAACTGGGACCCGATCTGGCCGCGCCACGGCATCCGGATCCTGCCCGGCCCCTCCTCGCTCTGGCTCGACGCCACGGGGAAGCGGCTACCGCCACCGTTCTTCCCCGGCTTCGACACGCTCGGAACCCTGCAGCACATCATGGGCACGGGCCACGAGCACACGTGGTTCGTGCTCACGCAGAAGATCATCGAGAAGGAGTTCGCGCTCTCGGGCTCGGAGCAGAACCCCGACATCACGAGCAAGTCGGTCCGCGAGGTGCTGAAGGCGCGGCTGGCCAAGGGAGCCCCGGCGCCGGTCGAGGCCTTCAAGCGCCACGGCGCCGACTTCGTCGTCGAGACCGACCTGCGGACGCTCGTCGACGGCATGAACGCGCTCACGCAGCAGCCGCTCCTGCGCTTCGAGCAGGTCGAGCGCGAGGTGCTCGCCCGCGACCGCGAGGTGGAGAACAGCTACTCGAAGGACACGCAGATCGTCGCGGTGCGCGCCGCCCGCACCTACCTCGCCGACCGCATCACGCGCGTCGCCGCGCCGCACCGCCTGCTCGACCCGAAAGCCGGCCCGCTGATCGCCGTACGCCTCCACCTCCTCACCCGCAAGACGCTCGGGGGCCTGCAGACGGACATCTCGAGTCGGGTCCTCGCCGCTGACGGCAGCCCGCTTCCGGGCCTCTACGCGGCAGGGGAGGCGGCAGGCTTCGGCGGCGGAGGCATGCACGGCTACCGCTCCCTGGAGGGCACGTTCCTCGGCGGTTGCCTCTTCTCCGGGCGTGCCGCCGGCCGAGCTGCGGGCTCGGCCGGCTAGGGACCCGGTGATCCGTCCCCCGCGTCGTCAGGCTGTCTGCGGCTCTGCGGAGAACGCGAGCCAGATGCCGACCACGAGCGCCCAGAGGAGGAGCAGGAAGAACGGGAAGTACGCCGTCGTCGCAAGGCAGGCGAGACCGGCGATCACGGTCGCCCACCGCACCCACGCGGGGTAGCCGGTGAGGCCGGTTCCAGCGGCCAACAACGCGATTCCCAGCATCGCCGCGCCGGCGAAGAACAGGACGAACCATCCGGCCTGCGCGAACATGTACGAGACCTCTGGATCGATTCCGGGCGCACCGCCCAGGCTGAGCGAGAGCGGCCCGAGACACAGGAGCGACCAGCCGATGATCCAGCCGGCGACCGCAGCTGTGCCGGCCGTCGTCGTGACCGCCGCGCGCAAGCCCTCCAATCCCTTCCGCAGGTAGAAGAGAACGACCATCAGGCCAAGTGTCGCCAGGAGGCCGACGTAAAGGCCGACGAACACGAGCGGACGATGGTCGCTCGAGAGGTAGTCGGCGATGCCACCTTCGTCGTACTCGCCCCCGACCGGCCCGATAAGCAGGAGCCCCACAACTGTCAGGACACCGAACGCAACCGCGCCGATACCCGCTGCCCGTCTTTCCGAGATCATCACCGACTCCTTGTCAGGGTGAGTCGTGCGAGCCTGCCGCCGCTCGCGGCTCCGGAGGCTTGCACTGTTTGCTACATACGGTTCGCCGCCGGGCAAGGCTGTCCTGCACCACTGGCGAGGACGTCAGCTGCCTCGGCCGCGGCGACCCGAGGCTCGAGCACACATCGATGCGCGGTTAGGCGTTACCTCCGGGATCTTGTTGGCGCACCCGGATGACGGGTTGCGAACGCCGGTGGGATCAGGCGGAGGCTGCTGCTGCGAGCCGGTATTCGATTGCGTGCCGCGCGCGGTCGATCGGCGCCGGATCGCCGCTGATCACGAACTGGGCGTTTGCGAGGAGCAGGTAGGCGTCGAGCTCGAAGGCGAGCTGCGTCGAGTCCCCCGACGGATCGAGCGCGCCCTCTGCCTGCGCGTCGCTCACGGCCGCCACGAGGAGCCCGAACCACTCCTCGACGACCTCCAGCGCAAGGTCGCGAACCGGCCCGGGATGCGTGTCCAGCTCGGCCGCTACCGACGCGAAGAAGCAGCCGCCGGGAAAGACTCCGTCTTCGACGTGGTGCAGGAAGTTCTCCGCCAACCGCTCGAGACGCTCGAGGCCCGTCGGTGCGACCATCGCAGGCGCGATCACGACGTCCGTGAACACGACTCCGGCCGTCTCGATCGTCGCGAGCTGGAGCTCCTCCTTCGAGCCGAAGTGGGCGAAGAGCCCGCTCTTGCTCATCCCCACGGCGTCGGCCAGCCGACCGATCGAGAGCCCGCCGAGGCCCTCGACGGTCGCGAGCTGGGCAGCCTCCTGGAGGATCGCGTTGCGGCTCCTCTCGCCGTCGCTGCGCCTTCGTCGCACGGGGCTCCCGGTCTCGGCTTGGACAGGCGCTTCGGTCATCACTTGACAAGATAGCACGACCGTTCGTATACTCCTCCCTCCTAGTACGAACGATCGTGCTAACTACAAACGAAAGGGAACCATGACCTCTGCACCAACCGTTGATCTGTCCGCCGTCAAGGCCCGCCAGCAGGCGACCTGGGCGAGCGGCGACTTTGCCGAGATCGCAACGCTGATCGTGCCCGTCGCGGAGCGGCTCTGCGACGCAGCAGACCTGCACGCGGGCTCGAAGGTGCTCGACGTGGCCTGCGGGAGCGGCAACGCAGCGATCGCCGCGGCGCGCCTCGGCTGTGACGTGACCGGCATCGACTACGTCCCCGCGCTCCTCGACCGGGGCCGCGAACGCGCGGCGGCCGAGCGAGTCGGCGTCGACCTCCTGCACGGCGACGCGGAGGAGATCCCATTCGCCGACGGATCGTTCGCTGCCGCCGTTTCCGTCTTCGGGTCGATGTTCGCACCCGACCACCCGCGCGCCGCGGCAGAGCTGACACGCGTCGTGCGCCCCGGCGGCACGATCGCGCTCGCGAGCTGGACGCCCGACGGCTTCATCGGGGCGATGTTCGGAACGGTCGCTGCACACGTGCCACCGCCTGCCGGGCTCTCCGCGCCGATGCTCTGGGGCACCGAGGAGCACCTCGCCGGGATCTTCGGGGCGGACGTGACGTGGGCCCACCGGCAGCGCACGTTCACCTTCCGCTTCAGGTCCGCGGAGGCGTTCGTCGAGACCTTCGCCGCGTACTACGGTCCGACCCTGAAGGCGCTCGAGGCCGCCGGCCCCGCCCGCGATGCGCTCGCGGGAGACCTCCGCGACCTCGCGCTCTCCTGGAACCGCCTCGACCGGTCGAGCCCGATCGCAGTCCCGGCGACGTATCTCGAGTCGGTCGGGACCCGAAGCTGACGTGGCGCGCACGACTCTCACCCACCTCGCCCACTCTTCCCGAACGAAGGAGCGCTCCATGCACAGGAACGAGATCCGCGCGATTCCCCTCTACCGGTCGGTCCCCCGCTCCCGCCGCGCCGAGGCGGCGCGGGTCACCGACCGGATCACCTTCCCGGCGGGTGGTGTCGTGATCCGACAGGGCGATCTCGCCCACGAGTTCTTCGTGATCCTCGAGGGCGTTGCCGACGTGATCCGCGACGGCCGACTCGTGGCCACCCTCGGCTCCGGCGACTTCTTCGGCGAGATCGCACTCGTCGGCCCGCCGTTCCGCACGGCGACCGTTGTCGCCCGCTCGGAGCTCGATCTCGCCGTCGTCGCACGGCGGGAGTTCCGCACCCTGCTGAGACGGTTCCCTCACCTCGCCTCGACCGTTCTCTCGGCAGGCCGCACGAGGGTCGTGTCGACCCTCAGGGAGGTCGAGGCCCGGTCGTGACGCAGAGTGAAGGGCTGAACGTCGTCGACCTCGAGGCGGTAGAGGGCTAGTAGTGGGGGTGTCTCCGCACGTTCGACCCGAGAGCCGGTCTCGTTCGGACGGGTGAGGCTGAATGCCTCACCCTGACCGCGCCCGGTTCCGGCGGGGCACAACGTTGTGAGACACCCCCGCTCGCCGGCTCGCGCGGGTCGGCGGCGGCGGCCGGTGTACGGTTCTCGGATGCCCGCCGAGACCGAAATGAGGCAGAGGCAGCCCATCTCGCGCGTCGGCTATGCCCTCGTGGCGATCTCGGCGGCATGCGCGGCGGCGAACGGCGTCGTCGCCCGGCTCGTGATCGACGCGGGCGTCTCGCCACGCGAGCTGTCGGCGGTGCGCATCTACGGGGCCTCTCTCGTCCTCGCCGTCGCGGTGCTGCCGCACCTGCGCGGGCTGCATCGCCGCGAGATCGTCCAGCTCGTCCCGTTCGCCGTTGTCGGGTTCGTCGTCGGGCAGGGGCTGTACTTCCAGGCGATCTCGCGCCTCGACATCGCCGTCGTGCTCGTCGTCGTCTTCACCGCACCGCTCGTCGTCGCGATCTACCAGCGGATCGTCCACGCCGAGCGCCTCCCGCGCTACGCCTACGCCGCGATGGGCGTTGCCGTGATCGGCCTCGCCCTGGCCATTCTCGGCGGGGGCGGGATAGGAGAGCTCTCCGTGCTGGGACTCGTGCTCGCCGTGCTCACGATGATCGCCTACTCCGCCTCGGTGCTCATGGCAGCGCAGCCGCAGACCGCGCTCCCTCCCCTCGCCCGCACCGGCGCCGCGTTGCTGATCGCGGCGCTCGTCTGGCTGGTCGTCGTGCCGCCGTGGACCTTGCCGCTCGACCTTCTCGACGAGACGACGTCCTTCGACGGGCGCGTCGGCTTCTCGCTGCCGGTGTGGGCCGGCATCGCCTTCGTGATCGTGGTCGGGTCGGTCGCCGTCTACGCGTGCTGGGTGGCAGGCACGAGCCGCGTCGGGGCGGGTGCGGCAAGCGTCGTCGGGATGGCGGAGCCGATGCTGGGTGCCGTGCTCGCCTGGTCACTTCTGGGGCAGAGCCTGACAACCCTGCAGAGTCTCGGGATCGCGACGACCACGGGCGGCATCGTCGTCGTTGAGCACGCCCGGGTCCGCTCGTCCCGCAACGTCATCGGCGACGTGCCTGTCGATCTCTGAGTCGGCCGGGATCGTCTAGATTACGCGGCAGTGACGGTGGGCACCACGACCCAGGTCGGCTCCCTGCTCCTCACGGTCGAGGGGGCCGCAACGCGCGTCACGCTGAATCGGCCGGAGAAGCGCAACGCGCTCTCACTCGAGCTGATGGAGGAGCTGATCGACGCCCTCCGCGATCTCGGTGGAAACCCGGGCGTACGTGCGATCGTGATCGCAGGGGCTGGCCCGGTCTTCTCCGCAGGCCACGACCTCGGCGAGATGGTCGGACGGGATCTCGCCTTCTACCAGCGCCTCTTCGACGTCTGCACCGAGCTGATGGAGACGATCCACCAGGTTCCACAACCCGTGATCGCCAGCGTCCACGGCATCGCGACCGCGGCGGGCTGCCAGCTCGTCGCCTCCTGCGACCTCGCGGTCGCGGCCGAGGACGCGCGGTTCGCGACACCCGGCGTGAAGATCGGCCTCTTCTGCTCGACGCCGATGGTGCCGCTCTCGCGGGCGATCGGGCGCAAGCGCTCGCTCGAGATGCTCCTCACGGGCGACTTCGTGGACGCGGCCACGGCACGCGACTGGGGGCTCGTGAACCGGGTGGTCGCACCGGGCTCACTGGACGAAGCAGTGGCCGAGCTCGTGGAGAAGGTCGCGCGCTCGAGCCCGCTCACCGTGGCGGTCGGCAAGGAGGCGTTTTACGCCCAGGTCGAGCTCGACGAGCACCGCGCCTACGACCTGGCGAAAACGGTGATGGCGATGAACGCGACCGCGGCCGACGCCCAGGAGGGGATCGGCGCCTTCCTCGAGAAGCGGCCCCCGACCTGGACGGGCGCGTAGGCGTCAGACAGCCGAGTCGGCGGCGTACTCGGCCAGGCGCTCGGCGAGCGCCTCCATCACCTTCCGCTCGATGCTCCGGTTCGCGTCGAGCACGCTCCGGAAGTCGGCCCGCATCAGGATCAGGCAGCGAACCGGTGTCGCGGCTCTCACGGTCGCTGTCCGCCGCGCCGACGTGAGCAACGCGATCTCACCGACGAAATCCCCGGCCTCGCGGGTTGCGATCTTCTTGCCGCCGCGCGTCACGTCCACGGTGCCCTCGACGAGCACGAAGAACTCCCGCCCGAGCGTGTCTTCCTTGCAGAGCACCGTGCCCGCCGGAACCTGAAGATCCTCGGTCACACGGGCAAGCTCGAGCAGCTCCTTCTTCGACAGCCCCTCGAAGAGCGGCGCCCCCCGGAGCGCATCGGCCTTCTTGCTCTGGGTCAGCCCACGCACGGGGGCAAGTCTACAACGGCGCACGTCCACAACTGAGAAACTGCTCTCGATGCAGAGTGAGACGCGATACGCGAAGAGCGGAGAGCTCAACATCGCGTACCAGGTGCTGGGCGACGGGCCGATCGACTTCGTCTTCACGCCCGGGTACATGTCTCACCTGGAGCAGAACCAGTGGTGGCCGCCGTACAGGGGCTTCCTCGAGCGCCTCGCGTCGTTCTCGCGCCTGATCGTCTTCGACCGGCGCGGCACGGGGCTCTCCGACCGCATCCTCACGCTCGGCTCTTTCGAGGAGATGATGGACGACATTCGCGCCGTGCTGGACGCGGTCGGCTCCGAACGGGCCGCGCTGCTCGGCGGCGCCGAAGGAGGGCCGATCTGCGCGCTGTTCGCCGCCACGTTCCCGGAGCGAACGTCGGCCCTCGTTCTCGTCGGGTCCTACGCAAGGCGGACGTGGGCGCCCGACTACCCCTGGGGGCTCGACGAGGAGGCCCAGCAGCGGATTCTCCGCGGGTACGAGAAGGGCTGGGGGCAGAGGGACTTCGGCCTCAGCACCCTGGCGCCGTCGGCGATCGGCGACGAACGGTTCGCGGAGTGGTACGCGCAGGCGTGCCGTTTCGGGGGCACGCCCTCGTCCGCGCTCGCGTGGTTCAAGGTCACGATGGAGATCGACATCCGCGACGTACTGCCCGCGATCCGCGTTCCCACGCTCGTCGTTCAGCTCACCGGCGACAGGGTGATTCCCGTCGAGGCCGGGCGGTACCTCGCAACGCAGATTCCCGACGCGAGGTACGTCGAGCTCGACGGCATCGACCACCTTCCCGTCACAGTCGGCGCAGAGGCCGTCGTCGACGAGATCGAGGAGTTCTTGACGGGGTCGCGGAGCGCCCGCGAGCCCGACCGCGTGCTTGCGACCGTTCTCTTCACCGACATCGTCGGCTCCACCGAGCGCGCCGCCGAGCTCGGCGACCGGGGGTGGACGGCGCTCCTGAGCGAGCACCATGCCATCGTCCGCGAGCAGCTGGAGCGGTTCCGCGGCAGGGAGATCCGGATCTCGGGCGACGGCTTCCTCGCCACGTTCGACGGGCCCGCGCGAGCGATCCGGTGCGCCTGTGCGATCCGTGACGCGGTGCGCGGCGTCGGACTCGAGATCCGCGCGGGGCTGCACACAGGCGAGATCGAACTTGCCGAAACCGGGGTCGAGGGCATCGCGGTCCACCTCGGCGCCCGGATCTCGGCGCTCGCGGAGGCGAACGAGGTGCTCGTCTCGAGCACCGTCAAGGATCTCGTCGTCGGCTCGGGGATCGAGTTCGCAGAGCGAGGGGTCTACGAGCTCAAGGGCGTGCCGGGCGAATGGCACGTCCACCTCGTCACCGCGGCCGGCGGGGGCCGCTGAGGCGCCCGCCGGCCGCGGCCGCGCGTCAGCCCGCCGCGGGCGGGATGTTCTGGTTGAGCCGGAAGATGTTGTCCGGGTCGTAGCGCCGCTTCGCTGCGGTGAGCCGCTCGTAGTTGGGCCCATACGCATCACGCACTCCGTCCGAGTCCTCATCGGCGCCCAGGTAGTTGAGCCACCGCCGGGCGACGAGGTGGGTACCGAGCGCCTCGTAGCTCTCCCGCGTCCACGCGACGTTCTCCGTCGTCGCGGCCGGATCGGTCCAGACCGACGTGATCAGCAGGTTGTAGCCGGGCTCGCGGTGCGGAACCGCGGTGTCCGAGACGCCGATCCTGGTCACCTCGCCGTGGAAGTGCTCGAAGAGCATCGCCGTCATCGGCGAGGGGACGGTCGTGAACCGCTCGATTGCCGTGTCGATCAGGCCGTCGTCGAGACCGGCGGTGAAGGCCGACTTCCAGTAGTTCAACGATCCGAACGGGTACGCGTCGTCGAGCATCTTGTTGATCTCCGGGTACGGCATCGGCCCCACCTGCACCATCAACGGCTCGCCGTAGGCGAGGATCGGCGCGAGATCCAGCTCCGCCTGCTCCGGCGAGCCGACGTGACAGACGACGAGCGCAGCCAGCTTCATCCCCGATCCGTCGGGCGCGTGGACGAGCCCTGCGAAGACGGTCAGTTCATCGGGCAGGTCGCGGGTGAGCTCGCGGTAGAACCGGAGCACGTCGGGCGCCGCCGCGAAGGGGTGGGCGATCAACCCGCCGACGATCTGCGCGAGCGGGTGCATGCGGAACTCGAACGCCGTCGCAACGCCGAAGTTGCCGCCGCCGCCGCGAAGCGCCCAGAAGAGATCGGCGTTGCTCGCCTCCGAGGCAACGAGCACCTCTCCTGCCGCGGTGACGAGCTCGACCGAGACAAGGTTGTCGGCGGCTAGGCCGTACATCGACATCAGCCAACCCAGGCCGCCACCGAGCGTGTAGCCGGCCACCCCGGTCGAGGAGATCGCGCCCCCCGTGACCGCGAGCCCGTGAGCGGCGGCCGCGTCGTTCAGCTCGGCCCAGGTGACACCGCCCTCGGCACGGAGCGTTCGCGCGTCCGCGTCGACGGTGATCGCCTTCATCGGCGAGAGGTCGATCATCACACCGCCGTCCGTGACGGCGCTTCCTCCGACGTTGTGGCCACCACCGCGGACCGAGATCTCGTGCCCGCCGGCCCGCGCGCACGCGATCGCGGCGGCAACGTCCGCCGCAGTCGTACACCGTGCAATCAACCCCGGGCGCTTGTTGACGAGCCCGTTGTGGACGAGACGCACTTCCTCGTACTCGTCGGTGCCGGGACGGAGCAGCTGTCCCTCGAACGTGGCCGCAAGCACCTCTACGCGTTGGTCGTCGACCGTCGCTGTCATTACCTACCTCCTGCCGTCGTTGCGCGCCCAATGCGCCGCGACGTGGACGCTACAACCTCGTGCTCGTCGCTACAACCACGCGAGCGGCTCGGCTGCCGAACCGGCGCTACCCCCGGTTCGCTTCGGACATGTCCAAAAGGTACATGTGCCGCCGATGCGCTACAATTGATCCATGGTTGCCAGATCGAAGCCGAACGACCTCGAGCACCGCTCCTTCCGGCTCCCGCGCCGGCTGCTCGGGGAGATCAAACGACGTGCCGAGCGGCGTGGGGTCTCCCAGACGACGCTCGTCGAGCGGTACCTCGAGGAAGGCATCCGCATGGACGAGCACCCGCTGATCGTCTTCCGCGACAGCCCGCTCGGCAGGCGCGCCATGCTGGCCGGCTCGCGACTCGAGGTCTCACAGGTGATCGCGACGATCCGCAACTCCGGGGACTCGCTCGACGACGCAGCGGAGTACCTCGACCTCCCCGTTGCCCGGGTCCGCGCCTGCCTGTCCTACTACGCCGCCTACCAGCGCGAGGTCGACGCATACGCCGCGGAGACCGCCGCTGCGTCCGCGGAGGCCGAGCGAGCCTGGCGACGGGAGCAGGATCTCATCGGCGCGTGAGGCTGCTCTTCGACGAGCACTACGCGCCCGAGATCGGCAGGAAACTGCGCGCGAGCGGCCACGACGTGGACTGCGTCGCGGAACGACCGGATCTGCGCGGCCGGTCGGACGAGCAGCTCTTCGCCCTGATGCCGGCGGAGCGGCGCGCGATCGTGACCGAGGACTGGGCCGACTTCGGCGTCCTCGCCGGCCGGGCGGCTGCCGAAGGCACGGATCACTATGGGATCGTCTTCACCTCGCAGGCTTCCCTGCCGCGTGGAAAGAACACGATCGGGCTCTACGTCCGCGTCTTCGACGAGTTCCTCCGGCGGTATCCGGCGGACGATGCGATCCGCCAGAGCACCTGCTGGGTACCCTGAGGCCAGCCGACCGCGCGCTGTCGGGGAGGCTGAAGCCTCAACCCCCGCTCTGCTCAGCTTCCGAACCAGCGCTCCAGGTGCTCGATCTCGAAGGCGGCCTTCTCGGCCGCGTACAACGCACTTGGCCCGGCGATCGTGACGACGGGCTCGGGCTCTGCGTACCAGTTCCCCTCCACGAGCGCCGCGGAGCTGCCGCCGATCTCGACCGGGCAGAAGCCGCTGCCGTCGAACGGGGCCGGTGGCTCCTCGCCGCGCAGCTCGGCTGCGATCGCGCGGGCGACGCGGAGCCCCTGCAGCTCGGCCATCACACCGGCCTTCGGCAGCGGCAACCCGTTCGAGAGCGGGATCAGGTTGACGTCGCCGACGGCGTAGACGCCCTCGTGCGCCGTGGCGAGCGTGCCCGGATCGACGCCGATCCAGCCGTGACCGGCGGTGAGCCCGCTGTCGCTGACGACCGCCGGCGGCCGGTGCGGCGGCACCGCGATCAGCAGGCCGAACGGCTCCTCCCCACCGTCGGCGAGCACGACACGCCCGGCCTCGACGTGCTCGGCCCTGGCAGCGATGCGCTGCGAGATGTCCCGCTCGGCCAGCTGGCCGGCCATCCACTCGGAACCCGCCCAGCCCGCATTCGGCATCAGCATCGGTTGCAGCGTGACGACGGCGAGGTCCGTCCGGTCGCGCAGCCCTCGGGCCCGGAGGTGCTCGTGGAGATGAAAGGCGCACTCATACGGGGCCGGCGGGCACGGATACGGGGCGCCGGCGATCAGGATCAGCAGCCGGCCGCCGTCGAAGCGTGCGAGTGCCTCGGCTGCCGCGGCGACGCCGGCGTAGGCCCAGACGTCGTTCCCGTGCTCGGTGAGCCCCGGCACGAGATCGGGCCGTGAGACCGCACCGAGGGCGATCACGAGGTGGTCGCCGTCGAGCCGTCCGCCGCTCGTCTCGGCCGCCCGTGCGGCCGGGTCGATCGAGAGGATCTCCTCCCGGACGACGCGGACTCCATGGCGCTCGAGCAGCGAGCGGTCCCGGCTGCCCTCGGCGATGGTGCCGTGGCCGACGAGCTCCCACAGCTTCCGCAGCCCCATCGTGAACGCCGGCTTGCGGTCGACGAGGACGACCTCGTGGTCGTCGCCGAGCAGCCGCTTCAGCTCGACGGACGCGGCGATGCCGCCGAAGCCGCCGCCGAGGACGAGGGTGCGCCCGCTCACGATCCGGCCGTCACGCGCGCGACGACCTCGGTCTCGGTCGGCGCGAACCTGTCGATGTGCTGCTGAACACGGCTCATGCGCTCCCTGAACTCGGCGTGCGCCTTCCAGGCCTGGATCGCCTCGAGGCTCTCCCACGGAAGGAAGCTGACGAACCGGTCGGGATCCCGGAGGTCGCGGACGAGCACCGCCTCGCCGGCGGCGCCCGGCATCGCTACAGCCCAGCCGAAGAACGCCTTCCACGCCTTGAGGAACGGCTCCTCCTGGCCCGGGAACGGCAGCCAGGAGCCGGTGGAGTAGAAGGCCGGCGGGCTCATCGCGCTCAGTATGGACGAAACCCCGGAGAGAGGCTGAAGCCTCGCCCCGGACAGGGGCGGGCTAACTCCTGGCGCGATCGAGCTCGAGCTGACGAAGCTCGATGCGGCGAATCTTTCCGGTCAGCGTCTTCGGCAGATCGGGCACGAACTCGACGAGCCGTGGATAGGCGTAGGCCGAGAGCCGCTCCCGGACGAACGCCTTGATCTCCGCGCCGAGCTCGTCCGTGGGCGCGTAGCCGTCGGCGAGGACGATGAAGGCCTTGACGACGTTGCCGCGGAGCTCGTCGGGCGAGGCGACCGCCGCGGCCTCCCGCACCGCAGGATGCTCGAGGCAGGCGGACTCGACCTCGAAGGGCCCGATCCGGTAGCCGGCGGCGATGATCACGTCGTCGGCGCGCCCGACGTACCAGTAGTAGCCGTCCTCGTCCTGGACGGCGGCGTCCTTCGTGTGGAACCACTCGCCGCCGAACGTCTCCTCGCCCGCCTCGTCGTTCCTCCAGTAGCCGAGCGGATAGTGGGGGTTCGAGCGGGCCCGGAGACAGATCTCGCCGCGCTCGCCCTGCGCGACGGGCTGCTCGTCCTCGTCGAGGATCTGCACGTCCCAGCCCGGCACCGGCTTCCCCATCGACCCCTCGCGCACCTCCATGAACGGATAGTTGGCGACGAGCGGGTACGACTCCGTCAGCCCGTAGTAGTCGAGCACCGTCAGCCCGTACTGCTCGCGGAACCAGCGGATCGCCTCGGGGTTGAGCGGCTCGCCCGCCGAGCAGACGCGGCGGAACTCCTGCGGGTAGCGAGTCCCGGCTTCATCGATCGCCATCATCGAGCGCATCGCCGTCGGCGTCGTGAACACGTTTGTAACCCGGTGCCGGCTGAGGAAGGCGAGCTGCCGGTTCGGGTCGAAGCCCCCCTCGCGCCGGTAGACACACTGGAGCGCGCCGAGCCGCCACGGGCCGAGGAGCGGCGCGATGCCGGCCGCCCACGCCCACTCGCCCATTCCGTGGAATCGCTCGCCGTCCTGCACCTCGTGGCAGTAGAGGAACTCCTCGTGGGCAAGGACGTACCGGTGAGCGTGGACGATCCCCTTCGCGAGGCCCGTCGTCCCTGACGTGTAGTAGAGCTGGGCGGGATCGTCGGCCGAGGTGTCGACGCAGATGAGCTCGGTCGAAGCTCCGCTCAGCGTGTGCTGATCGAGCACGAGGACATCCGGTGCCCAGGGCCGGTCGAACCGCGGCGCGTTCTCGGCGTCGGTGACGAGGAGACGCGCCTCCGAGTCGGAGAGGCGGTGCTCGATCCCGTCGTCGCCGTAGAGCACGGACATCGAGAGCAAGATCGCGCCGAGCTTCCAGACGCCGAAGAAGATCGCCGCCGCCTCGGGCGTCGGAGGCAGGACGACGGCGACGCGGTCTCCCCACGTCACGCCACGCGCCGCCAGCGTGTGCGCCGCCTGGTTCGCGAGATCCTGCAGCTCACCCCAGTCGAGCTCCCGCAGCGAGCCGTCGAAGCTCTCCCAGATCATCGCCGGCTTGTCGCGCGGATGCCTGTCGCAGACGTCGGCCGCGATGTTGTAGCGCGCCGGCACCTCCCAGCGATGGGACGCGCACAGCACGTCGTAGCTCGGGTTGCTCATGCTTCACCTCCTGTGCCGGTAGCGACGGAGAGTCGCTGCGGATCATCTCACGCCCGAGGCGTCGCAGCTGCAGCCGAGCGTCGGCGGCGATCCGGGACTTCCCGCTACCGGCTCGGTGTCGCCCCGGATGCATCAGCGCGAGCCGCGAGTGACGCTGACAGTGTGGTTCCCGTTGCCCGACGCAATCTCCTGGGCGAGAAGGTCCGGCTCGCGATGTCGGTGGCGGGCTCCGCCTGTGCGGTGCTCCTGATCCTTCTCGTCGCAAGTCTGTACCGCGGCTGGAGCAGTGCGTCGAACGTGCTGACCCACCTGCCGGGTGACGTCTGGGTCGCGCAGGCAGGCACCCGCGACCCGTTTCGCTCCACGTCCATGCTCCCGTCCGGCGCGTCCGAGCGCCTCGAGCGGATCTCCGGCGTCCGGCTCGCAATCCCGGTCTACGCACGCCGCATCGCGTTCACGCAGGACGGCAGGGAGCTCGATGTCTACTTCATGTCGCTCGACGTTCCGACCGGCCCGCAGTGGCCCGCGACCGTTCGCTCGAGCTTCCTGCCTCCGCCCGGCGGCGTGGTCGTGGACCGGGCCCTCGCGCAGAACGCGGGCCTGCACGTCGGCGGCGAACTCGACGTCCTGGGCCGGAAACTGCGCATCACGGGGATCCGACCAGGAGGCAACCCGCTCTACCAACTCGCGTTCGTCAACGGTGCCGACGCCCCGAAGGTGCTGCGACTCGGCGACGTCACGAGCTTCTACCTGCTCTCGGTGGCCAACGGGGCGAACGTCGCCGCCGTAGCCCGGGCATCCGAGGCAGCGCTGCCCGGCACCGAGGCCAGCACGAGCTCCGCCTTCGCCGCTGCGACAGCGCGCCTCGTCAACGAGGGCTTCCTCCCCGTCGTCGGTGCACTCGTCGCAATCGGCTTCCTGGTCGGCGGGGCGGTGATCGGCCTCACGACCTACACCGCCACGATCGAGAAGGCACGGGACTTCGGCGTCCTGAAGGCCCTCGGCGCCTCCGACCGCTTCCTCTACCGGATCGTCGTCGAGCAGAGCCTGATCGTCGGGGTGGCGGGGGCGACCCTCGGGATCGGCGCCTCCGCTCTCGCGGCCTCCCTGATCGAGCGGCGCGTGCCGGAGTTCGTGACCGAGCTCCGGGTCGGCGACGCCGCCGGCGTGTTCGTCATCACCCTGGCCGTCTCCCTGGTCGCCGCGTATCTCCCGGCCCACCGGATCAACCACATCGACCCGGCGATCGTGTTTCGGGCATGATCGGTCCGGCTCCTCTCCTCCAGGTCGATGATCTGACAAGGGTCTTCGGCTCCGGTCGCACGGAGGTGCGCGCCGTCGACGGTGTCTCCTTCGCAACGGAGGCGGGGGAGATCACGCTCGTGATGGGACCGTCGGGCTCGGGCAAGACGACCTTGCTGACGATGATCGGCGGCCTCCTCCGTCCGTCGTCGGGATGCGTCGTGATCGAGGGCGTCGAGATCACCGCCTTGCCTTCCCGAGAGCTGCCACGCGTTCGGCGCGAGTCCGTCGGCTTCGTGTTCCAGACGTTCAATCTGCTCGAGTCCCTGACGGCGCTCGAGAACGTCGAGGTCGCCCTGAACGTGGCCGGGGTGAAGGGCCCGCAGGCGAGGATGCGCGCCACGGACCTGCTCGTCGCGGCCGGCCTCGAAACGCGGCTCGGATTTCAGGCCCGCGATCTCTCGGGCGGCGAGAAGCAGCGTGTCTCGATTGCGCGGGCGCTCGCAAACCGACCGGCGCTGCTCCTCGCCGACGAGCCGACCGCGAATCTCGATTCACTCCACGGGGGCGAGGTGATGGACATCCTGCGGGACCTCGTCAAGGAAGACGAACGGGCGGCCGTCGTCGTCTCGCACGACGCACGGCTCCAGCGGATCGCCGACAGGGTGCTGTGGCTCGAGGACGGCCGGCTCCGGGCCGTTACCGCGCCCGAGGTGGCGGGCCCTGCGTAAGGGTTCCGTGAAGAGGCCCAACCGGCCGGGCATCGGGGCGTCTTCTTCACCATGGGCGCTGAAGACGACACTGTCAGGGGGGAAGTCGTCTACCTGCTCGCCGAGCTCCGCTCGGACGAGCGGGGGCCGGTCCACGAGATCGGCTCGCGCGCGCGGGTGCTCGGCGCCGACGGCGACCGGCTGACGCTCGCAGTCGCCTGCGGGGCGAGTGAAGACGTCGTCACCTGCCCGCGCGGCTTCGTCGAGCGCCGTCGGCGGCCTCACCCGTCCCGCGTGCGGTTCACGCGCACGAACGCCTCGTCTGCCGCCTGAGCCCGCCTACTCGGGCCTGTGGCAGACGGCCTCGATGTTGTTGCCGTCGGGATCGAGTAGAACGTCGATGTAGTAGCCGGCCTGGTATGCCGGACGCTCCCCCGAGTCGATCGACGGAGGCTACGCGGCGAGGGTTTCGGGACGGAGCTTCAGGATCTCCCCATCGAATCCTTCGATAACACCGCTTTCCTCCAACAATCGGCCATACCATTTCACGACCTCGGGGTGCAGTTGGAAGAGAGTCGAAAGCACGCTGACGCGGTGTTCGCCGTTGAGGACGTTGCCGGGCCACTCCCGCGGATGCCTTGCGTCGAGCTCGAGGATGTTGCCGATGGTCTTGACGGCAAACTTGTGAAAGGCGTTGGACTGCTCGAAGTCGCCGATATCGGGGTCTCTCAGGGCTGCCAGGATCTCGCACGTTCGATACGTGTGGTCGACGAAGGCCGCCCGTTTCTGGAGCGCGCGAAGGACAGCTCCACAGCCCAAGATGGCATCCACGGATTCCCGCGGAGAGTTTCCCTCAACACCTGCGATGCAGTCGCAAATGATGTGGTAGGTGCAGAATCTCTCGCCCGATCGCCAGTCCTCACCTTCGTGGTGAATCCACGAGACCCTGTGCGGCCCACTCTCGACGTAGGTCATGACGGGGTTGATCGAGTCGCCGTAGCGACGCTCCGCATATTCAGCCCACGAAGCGACACGGCCGGCGAAACGACTCGGCTGGAGTTCGAGCAACTCGACGGGCTTATGGATCAAGCGAAAGACTTCCTGCTCGTCGATGCTCACGGAATGGCGAAGGATCTTGCCCGACTTCATCTTCAACCTCCCGGGAGACGCTGCCAGCACCCTCCAACCGCGCACACATCATGCATCGGGGTGAGGACAGAGCCTGGGATTCCGTGCAGCAGTCGACCTGCGCACGCTCGGAGATCAACGGGCGCAATTCTGCGCTCGGCACCGAATGTCATCGCTCGCCAGAGGGCGAGGATCACCCTCCTCGTCGTTCAACGATGAAAACGGTGGCGCCGAAGCACGCGCTCACCGTGGGTAGGCACAGCCCAGCCCCTGAAGACGTGATCGCCTCAGGAGGCGTCAGGGGCTCGTCTGGCCCATCTGCGGCATCGGTCCATCCCCGGGAATGGTCAGACCGGGGATCGCGTCCGGGGCAAGGATCAGGAGCACACCGAGCACGAGGAGGACTCCTGCGGTTCCGTACGTCGCAGCACGGCGCGAGGGGATCAGCTTCTCGAATGCGATGAGCCCGGCGATGAGTGCCATCCAGGCGAGGCTCATGACGCCGAGAGCGAAGAGTGACGCCATCAGGGCCCAGCAGCAGCCGATGCACCACGCGCCGTGCCTGAGCCCCATCTTGAGCCCCCCGACCGGCCCCTCGCGCCAGGCGCCGAGCAGGAACCCGAGCGGACTTCGGCACTTACTGAGGCAGACATCCTTGAGCGGGGTCAGTTCGTAGATGGCCGCGACGACAAGCGTCGTTCCTGCGATCCAACGCCCCGCACGGCTCCAGACGAGGAAATCACCCGCGAACGTTCCGCCCAGAGCCGCGGCCGAAAAGGCGAGCACCCCGACGCTCGCCCACGCCAGCAGGTAGCCCGAGATGAACGCGATCGGCGCGACAGCGGAACGACTCTTGGTCATCCGCGAGTAGAGAGCGATCGTCGGCGTCAACGACGGGAACATCATCGCGGCCATCATCACGACCCACACCCCGACGAACCAGGCGAGGGTCCCAAGGGCGGTCCACGGCCCATCATCCATCCCCCGCATCAGATCCGCCATCCACCACCACGCAGCCGCGGCGATCGCGAATAGCAGCAGAACGAGCCCCACTCTCGTGCGCACAGCGGCGAACGCGGGCGCGAGCCCAGCGCTGCCGCCTCTTTGCACGTCTGTCGCGGCGCTCAACTGTTCAAGCGGCCCACGAGAACTCGGACGTCGAGATGCCGGTCTTGCCCTCGTACTCGATCCCGAACGCGCTGATCTGCGACCTCGTCGCCTCGGCGGCGTTGAACTCGGACGACACAGGGTGGAACACCCCGACCAGTCGGACGGGCTCTCCCGTCTCGACGCCGAACGGGACGATATCCTCGATCTCGAAATCGATCGCGTTTCCGATCTTGACGCTGTGACGGAGGCCGTCGTCCACGATCTCGATCGAGGCGCGTTCGACGCCGAGCATCTCCCCGACAAGAGGCGCGATCCCCTCCATCGGCCCGCCCAGCTGACCACCGAACACCGCCGTCAGTTTCTCGAGCTGCTCGTCAGTCGCGTTCTCGTCCACAAACATGCCGATCCGCCAATTCCCCTCGGTCATCACCTTCGGCGTATCGATGATCACGGCCGCCTTCAGGCCGCTTACATCCGTTCCCTCGATCTCCCCGCTACGGATGTTGAAGACGAGTGTGGCGCGGCAGTAGTCGTAGGTCGCACCGTGGTCGAACGAGAAGTTGCACGGGCACATCAACTCACAAGAACACGTCTCGGCGTAGCTTCCCTTAAGGCTCCAAGACACACCGGCCTCCATTCTCTGGGGACGCGCGAAACGTCGATTATTCACCCTCGGGAGGACATGTGTCAAGAGAACACATGCCGTGTCCAGTTTGGAGCATGAATCCGAACTCGATGACGATTCCGAGCGAGATCAGCGACGAAGACACGAGCACCGCGACGCGGTGGTCGACGAAGTACGCGACGACGTCGGCAGTGGAGGACTCGAGTGTCGGCGCGGAGCCGGCCACGATAAAGCCGGCGAGGAAGAGGGCGACGAAGCCGATGCCCGATGCGAACGCCCAGCGGTCGCCCACGTCGTTGAGGATGACGGATGCCCGAGGCGCGCGTTAGGGATCAACGAGTCGCGGGTGTAGGTTCCTTTCGTGGACCGGTCAGAGGTGGCGCCCGTGCTCGATCCCGCTGTGGTCGAGTTCATCCACGGCGGAGTCGCCGTCGGGGTCGCCACGCGCGGCGATGACCTGAGACCGGAGTTCGCACGCGGGTGGGGGCCGGAGGTTTCGGCGGACGGCCGCTCCGTGACGTTGTGCTTGCCGGCGCCGGAGGGCTCGCGGATGCGGGCGAATCTGGAGGAGAACGGGGCGGTCGCGGTCGGGTTCAGCCCGCCGACGATCGCGCGGGCGGTGCAGGTGAAAGGCGTCGTCATTTGGGTGGGTGAGCCGGAGGCGGCCGAACTGGAGCGGGTGGAGCGGCATTTCCGGTCGTTCGTCGCGGAGGCTGGGCGCGTCGGCGCGCCTGCAGAGCTTTCCGAGCGCATGTTGGTGCGCACGGGCCTGGTCGCGGTCCAGTTCTCGATCGATGAGGTGTTCGACCAGACCCCGGGGCCGACGGCGGGCCGCCGCCTGTGAGCGAGCTCTCGGTTCCGCTCGAGTCGATCCTTCCCTGCCTGCAGGGCGTGCTCCCTTCCTGGCTTGCGACCTGTTCGGCGGATGGTGTCCCGAACGCGACGATCCTCTCGATCGTCCGTTACGTCGATTTCGAGCGGGTGGCGTTGACCCGCCAGTTCTTCAACAAGACGCGGGCGAACCTGGACGCGAACCCGCAGGCGCTCGTGATCGTGGTCGATCCCGGGAGCGGCGACCAGTTCGCGCTCGACCTGCGCTACCTGCACACCGAGAGCGAGGGGGCGATCTTCGACGAGGTCGAGGCGAATCTGGCCGCGGTCGCCTCGCAGATGGGGATGAGCGATGTCTTCCGGCTGCGCGGCGTCGACATCCACCGTGTGCTTCGCTGCGATCCGTTCGGCGAGACCGCAGCGCCGGTGCAGGAGCCTGGCGCCGAACGGGACCCGCTGCCGCTGCTCGACGAGTTCATGCGCCGGCTCTCGCTCTGTGTCGACTACGCGGAGGCGGCGCGCGTGGGGCTGGAGACGCTCGATGACCTGTTCGGCTTCGCCTACTCGATCCTGCTCACCGCGGACGAGCGCGGCGACCGGCTGTTCGCGGTCTCGAGCAACGGCTACGTCCCGTCCGGCGTGGGAGCCGAGGTGCCGTTCGGCATCGGCCTGGTCGGGGTCGCTGCCGAGCGGCGCCGGGTCATCTGT
>Ga0315275_10001337_pt1 | contig 21569 bp, 15 predicted proteins | sample YL17G03_0_MG_FD_205557 | JGI IMG/M metagenome (GOLD analysis project Ga0315275, IMG submission 205557) | Sediment microbial communities from Yellowstone Lake, YNP, Wyoming, USA - YL17G03_0 | ecosystem: Environmental > Aquatic > Freshwater > Lake > Sediment | place: USA: Wyoming | collected...
TGGTCCCGACCTCGTCGATGTACTTGCGGTGCACGCCGTCCAGCCACAGGACCTGCGTGAAGCCCTCGTGCTTCGCCTCTTCGGCCGCCATGAGGCTCGCGGCGTAGTTGGCGCCGGTCTTGGCGCCGCCCAGCCCGCCCTCGACGGCGCGGACGTAGCGCTCCTCGACACGGATCTTCACCGGCGCCATGCCCTCGGGGTAGTAGGCGCCGACGGGCGAGAGAATGACGAAGTAGATGTAAGACCGGGCGGGGCGGACGCCCAGGAACGCCTCATTCGCGATGATGGTCGGCCGGACATAGAGCGAGGTGCCGATGGTCTTCGGCACCCAGTCGCGCTCGATGCCGACGAGGGTCACGAGCGAGCGCAGCGCCAACTCGGGGTCGAGCGGCGGGATGCACATCCGGGCCGCCGAGTTGTTCATGCGCTCCACGTGCTTCTGCGGCCGGAACAGCCGGATCTTTCCGTCAACGCCGCGGAAGGCCTTGAGCCCGTCGAAGATGGCCTGCGCGTAGTGGAGCACGGCCGCCGCCGGATCGAGCGGGATGGGTCCGTAGGGCTCGACCCGCGGGTCGTACCAGCCCTTCTCCTCCTGGAAATCGGCCACGAACATGTGGTCCGTGAAAACCGTGCCGAACGTGAGCTCGGAGTCCTTGGGCTTGGGCTTGTGCGTCGACAACTTCGTTATCCTGATGGCGTCGGTCATGGTGCCGCTCCTTCTAGAAGATGATCGGTTCCCGATAGAGGCCGAAGACCTGCCGATAGACGTCGGAGACCTCGCCCAGCGAAACGTAGTCCTTGACGGCGTCCACCAGCACGGGCATCACGTTCTGGCCGCCGCGACACGCGTCGGCCAGCTGCTTGAGGCGCCTTTCCACCTTGGCCATGTCGCGCGAGGCCTTGAGCCGCCCCACGCGCTCGACCTGCTCCCCCTCCACCGCCTCGTCGAGGCGAAGGTATTCGACGGGCCGCTCCTCGGTCATCACGTACTTGTTCACGCCGACCACGACCTTGCGCCCGCGATCGTCCATGAGCTGGTAGCGGTACGCGGCGTCGGCGATCTCCTTCTGCGGGTAGCCGTTGTCGATCGCCCGGATGATGCCGCCCATCTCGTCGATGGTCTTGATATAGGCCATGGCTCGTTCTTCCATCTGGTCCGTCAGCCGCTCGAGGAAGTACGCGCCGCCGAGGGGGTCGATGGTGAGCGGCGCCCCCGTCTCCTCGGCGATGATCTGCTGGGTCCGCAACGCCACGGTCACCGCCTCTTCCGTGGGCAGGGCCAACACCTCGTCGAAGGAATTGGTGTGCAGGGACTGCGCTCCGCCCAGCACCGCCGCCAGCGCCTGGATGGCGACGCGCGCGATATTGTTGAGCGGCTGCTGCGCGGTCGCCGACACGCCGGCCGTTTGGGTGTGCGTCCGGAGGCGCATCGACTCGGCCTTCCTGGCTCCGAACCGGTCCCGCATCACGGTCGCCCAGATCCGTCGCGCTGCGCGCAGCTTGGCGATCTCTTCGAAGAAGTCGTTGTGGATGTCGAAGAAGAAGGACAGGCGCGGCGCGAAGCTGTCCACGTCCAGACCGCGCGCGACGCAGGCCTGGACGTAGCCGAAGCCGTCGGCGAGCGTGAAGGCCAGCTCCTGCACCGCCGTCGAGCCGGCCTCGCGGATGTGGTAGCCCGAGATCGAGACGGGGTTGAACCTGGGCGCGTGCTGGGAGCAGAACTCGATCGTGTCGACCACGATGCGCACCGCAGATTCGGGCGGAGAGATCCATTCCTTCTGCGCGATGAACTCCTTGAGCATGTCGTTCTGCATGGTGCCGCCGACCTTGTCCCACGACACGCCCTGCTTGTCGGCGAGCGCCAGGTACATCGCGAGCGCGACGGACGCGGTGCAGTTGATGGTCATGGACGTCGTGACGCGGTCGAGCGGAATGTCGCGGAAGAGGGCCTCGAAGTCCGCCAGCGTCGAGACGGACACGCCCTCCTTGCCCACCTCGCCACGGGCCCGCGGATGGTCGGCGTCGTAGCCCATGAGGGCCGGCATGTCGAAGGCCGTGCTGAGACCCGTCTGCCCCTGCTCGAGGAGATACTTGAAGCGGGCGTTGGTGTCCTCGGGCCGGCCGAATCCCGCGAACATGCGCATCGTCCAGACCTTGCCGCGGTACATGGACGGATATGGCCCGCGCGTATAGGGGAACTCGCCCGGGTAGCCGAGCTTGTCCTCGTAGCGCCAGCCCGCCAAGTCCTCCGGAGTGTAGAGCGGCCCAACGGGGATGCCCGAGAGCGTCTCGTACGGCACCTCGCGCTCAGGCGAGCGGCTGACAAATGGCCCGTAGGCTTCCTTCTCCCAGCGCTCCTTGCCCTCGGCCATGCTCTGCCCCCTCTTCTCTTCTACGTCCTCGTCGCGCCGCCCGCCAGCAGGTGGCGCGCGATGACGAGCTTCTGGATCTGCGAGGTGCCCTCGTAGATCTGGGTGATCTTGGCGTCGCGGAAATGCCGCTCGACCTGGTACTCCTTGATGAAACCGTAGCCGCCGTGGACCTGGACGGCGTCCGTGGCCACCCGCATGGCCGTGTCCGAGGCGAAAAGCTTGGCCATGGCGGCCGCGGGGCCAAAGGGCAGGCCGCGGTCCTTCATCCAAGCGGCGCGCAGCGTAAGAAGGCGCGCTGCCTCTATGCCCGTGGCCATGTCGGCCAGCATCCACTGGACCATCTGGTGCTGCCCGATGGGCACGCCGAAGCTCTTCCGCTCGCGGGCATAGTGGAGCCCGGCCTCGTAGGCCGCCACCGCGATGCCCACCGCCTGCGCCGCGATGCCGATGCGACCACCGTCGACCGCCGTCATCGCGATCTTGAACCCCTGTCCCTCCTCACCCAGTCGCTGCGCAAGCGGCACGCGACAGCTCTCGAAGAGGAGCTCGGCCGTGTCGGAGGCCCGGATGCCAAGCTTGTCCTCGGTTTTGACCACCGTGAAGCCCGGGGTGCCCTTCTCGACGAGGAAGGCACTGATCCCATGGTGAGCCTTCGCGCGGTCGGTCTGGGCGAAGGCGAGGACCGCATCGGCCTCGCGTCCATTCGTCACGAAGATCTTCCGGCCATCGAGCAGGTAGGCGCCCCCGTCGCGGCGCGCCAGCGTGTTCTGGTTGGTGGCGTCGGAGCCCGCTTCGGGCTCGGTCAGCGAGAAGCAACCGAGCTTTTGCCCGGCGGCGTAGGGCGCGAGAAAGCGCCCCTTCTGCTCCTCCGTCCCGAACTTCGCGATCGGGTCACAGTACAGCGAGTTGTTCACCGACATGATGGCGCCGTGCGAAGCGCAGGCGCGCGAGACCTCCTCGAGCGCCAGCGCATAGCCCACGGCGTCGCCGCCGCTGCCGCCCCAGGCCTCCGGCACGGCAATCCCCATCAGGCCGAGCTCGCCCATGCGGCGAACCGTGTCCCGCGGGAAGCGCGCCTCGCGGTCGATCGCCTCGGCGATAGGGCGCACCTCCTTCTCGGCGAAGTCTCGCGCCACCGCCTGGATCATCCGCTGCTCGTCGGTGAGCTCGATCCGCATGGCTTTCCTATCCGGCTATTTCTCCAAAAGCTTCTTGAACTCTTGTTCGAGGAGCGGGGCGACCTCGAAAAGGTCGCCCACTATGCCGTAGTCGGCGATCTTGAAGATCGGCGCCTCGGGGTCTTTGTTGATGGCGCAGATAACCTTCGACGTCCGCATGCCCGCCAGGTGCTGGATGGCGCCCGAGATTCCGAAGCCGAGGTAGAGCTTGGGCGAGATGGTGCGCCCCGTCTGGCCAATCTGGAAGCGGTGAGGCCGCCACCCGGCGTCCACGGCGGCGCGCGACGCGCCCACGGCGGCACCAATCACCTTGGCGAGCGACTCAAGGATGACGAAGTTCTCCGGCCCCTTGAGCCCACGTCCTCCCGAGACAACGATCTCCGCCTCGGCGAGCTCCGGCAATCCGGTGGAGGACTCCTCACGCCGCTCCGCGAGGCTCATGACGGCGGCGGGAAGCGTGACCGCGGGCTTCTCCACTGTCGCCGCCGCGCCCGGATGAGCGTCGGCAGGCTTGAAGACATTGGGCCGGAGCGTCGCGAGCCAGGGCGTCTTGGCCCACGTCATCTTCGACAGGAGCTTGCCGGCGTAAACCGGCCGCGTCGCAACCAGCTTGCCGTCCTCGAGAGCCAGCGCCATTGAGTCCGCCGAGATCCCCGCCCCCAGGCGCGCCGCCAGGCGTGCCATGACCTCGCGCTGCCGCGTCGTCACGGCACCGAACACGGCTTGTGGCGACTCCTTCTGGACCAGCTCGGCCAGCACCGGCGTCCATACCTCCCCGCGATACGGAGCGAACGCGGGGTTCTCGACCAGAAAGAGGCGCTTGGCGCCCCACTCTCCGAGCTGCTTGATGCCGGCCTCGGTGGCCTTGTCGGTGAGCCAGATCGCCTCAACCTGCGCGCCCAGCTGCGAAGCGAGCCGCGTGGCCTCTCCCAGCACCTCGGCCATGACCTTCTTCGGGTTGCCCTGCCTGTCGTCCTCAACCAAGCACCAGAAAGCGCCCGCCATGTCAGTGTCGTCTCCCAGTTTGAGTTAGATAGCTTTGGCGTCTTCGCGCAGGGCGCGGACGAGTTCTTTGGCGGCGTCGGCGAGCTCGCCGGGGATGATGCGTCCCGGGGGTCGCGGCGGCAGCATCTCGAGCTTGACAACCGACAGCGCAGGAGCCTCAGCGGTGAGACCCAGATCGCCCGCCTTGATGTCCTTGACCTCTTTTTTCTTGGCTCCCATGATGCCCCTGAGCGTCGGGTAGCGCGGCTCGTTCAGCCCCTTCTGGGCCGATACGACCGCCGGCAATGGCAGGTCGAAGAGCTCGAGCCCGCCCTCGACCTGACGGCCGACGCGAACGGTCTTGCCCGCCTCGTCCACAGACTCCTCCACGATCCACGAGGCGCAGGGCCATCCAAGCAGCTCGGCGACGGCCGCGCCCACCGCGCCCATGTCGTCATCGATAGCCTGACGTCCGAAGAGGGCCAGCGCCGGCTGCTCCTGCGTGATCACCGCCGCGAGCGCCCGCGCCGTCATGAGCGTGTCGGCCTGCTCCCAGGCGGCGTCGAGGAGGTGAATGGCTCGGTCCGCGCCCATGGCCAGGCAGGAGCGAAGCGCCTCCTTGACGCGGTCGGGACCCAGCGAGACAGCAACCACTTCGCCCTGGCCGCGCTTCTCCTTGATCCGGAGGGCCTCTTCGAGGGCGAACTCGTCGTAGGGGGAGACAATCCAGGTGATGCCGGCCGTGTCGATGGCCTTCGGATCCGATCCGATCTTCATCTGGGTCGCGGTGTCCGGCACCTGCTTGATCATCACGAGAATCTTCATGCAGTAACGCTCCTGTCGTAGTGGAGTTGGCGCGTGATCCGGAAGCGGTCGCCCGGGATGAACACCCGGTCGTACACGATGGGCCGCGACTCGGCGTCGGCCGAGACGCGGTCGGAGCGAAAACAGGGAGCGCCGGGGGCGCAGCCGAGCTCGCGCGCCGCGCGGGCGGGAAGCGTCTCGGCGGAAACGGTCTCGCGCGCGCCCGTGATCTCGATCCCGAGCTTGAAGGAGAGCACCTGGCGTAGCGGCGTGACGGCGAGGTCGGCCTTGGCCACCTCCTCGCCGAGCGCGGCGGGGAGGTGGGAAACCTGGAAACTCGTGGGGCGCCCGTCCACCAGCCGGAGGCGCTCGAGCGCGAAGACGCGCGCGCCGGGCTCGAGCCCGAGCTCGCGAGCCGCCCGGCTGTCGGCGGGACCGAAGCGGCTGCGGAGGAACCGCGTGGCGACGTCTTCTCCCATGGCGCTCAGGTCACCGGCGAAGGCGCGGAAGTGGAGGATGTCGTAGTCGACCGACGGCAGCGCCACGAAGGTACCGAGGCCGTGCCGGCGCATGATGAGACCCTCGCGCTCCAGCACTTCGAGCGCCTGGCGGAGGGTCATGAGGGTGACATCGAAATCCTGAGCGAGGCGGCGCTGATTGTCGAGGCGCTCACCCGGCGCGATGCGGCCCAGGCGGATCCGGTCACGCAGAGCCTGCGCGATCTGATGGTACCGGGGCACGCGGCTCTTCACGCCAAGGCTCCTTGTTCTGCCGGTGTTCTAGAACTCTGGTGACCGCTCAACACCGTCGCCGAGCTACGGAACGGGATTCGATCAGGAACGGTCGGCAGTTACGGCAACCACGCGCATTGTAACCGGGCCGTGGCACCGCGGTCAATGGCCCCCGGAGACCGGACTTACTCGCTGGCGAGGCGCTGGGAGAGGGCGACCAAGCGCGCCAGTCGGTCTCCGGCAGAGCCGGAATCGATGGACCGCGCGGCCAGCGCCACGCCTTCCTTAAGATCATGCGCCTTGCGGCCCACGACGATGGCGGCCGCCGCGTTCATGAGCACGATGTCGCGGCGTGGCCCGGCCTCGCCGGAAAGGATCCGGCGGATGATCTCGGCGTTCTCCTCGCGATCGCCCCCGCGAAGGTCCTGGATGGAGGCCCTCGCCATCCCGAAGTCTTCAGGTCGTACGGTCGAGTTCCGCACGATACCCTCATGGACTTCGGAGATGCGGCTCGGCCCGGTATTCGAGATCTCGTCGAGCCCATCGGCGCCGTGGACGACAAAGGCCCGAAGAGTGCCGAGCTCGGCGAGGACCCGGGCCAGCGGCTCCGTGAGCGCCTCCGAGTAAACGCCGATCACCTGGGCATTGGCGCCCGCGGGATTGGTCAGCGGTCCGAGCATATTGAAAACGGTGCGGATGCCCATCTCCCGCCGCGCCGCCATGACATGCTTCATCGCGGTGTGCAGCAGCGGCGCGTACAGAAAGCCGATGCCGACTTCGTCCACGCACCGGGCGATCTTGGCCGGGCTGAGCTCGATCTTGATGCCGAGCGTCTCGACCACGTCCGCCGACCCGCAGAGCGAAGACACCGACCGGTTGCCGTGCTTGGCGACCTTGAGCCCCGCCCCCGCCACCACGAAGGCGGTGGCGGTGGAGACATTGAACGTGCCGGAAGCATCGCCGCCCGTGCCGGCCGTGTCGATCAGCATCTCCCGGTCGGTGCCCGTGGCCCCCACGACATCGCTCGCCCGCGTGCGGACCTTGACCGCCTTCTGACGCATCACCTGGGCGAAGCCGATCAGCTCCTCGACGGTCTCGCCCTTCATTCTGAGGGCGGTGAGGAACGCGGCGATCTGGGCGTCTGTCGCGGTGCCGGACATGATCGCCTCCATCGCCGCCGCCGCCTCGATGCGAGAGAGGTCCTTGCGGTCCACGAGGGCGCGCACCGCCTCGGTGATGATGGGACTGGTCACGGCCGCGTCCGTTCGGGCTCTCCGCGCGGCCGGATGCCTGAGGCCGCCTCGAGCACGTCGCCGATATTGACGGGCTTGGCCAGCACCGAGTGCACCCCGCTGGCCTCGAGCTCCTCCTGCGAGACCTCGACCGCGAAGCCGCTGACGAGCACCACCGGCAGGCCCGGCGCCGCGGCGCGCACGGCACGTGCGAGGTCCCAGCCGGTCATGCCGGGCATCGAGAGATCGGTGAAGACCAGGTCGAGCGGCTCGCTCTGCACGTGCGCGAGCCCCTCGGAAGCGTTCCTCGCGATGGCGACCGTGTGCCCCGCGGACCGGAGCACGTCGGCCAGCATGTCGCCCACGGTCTCCTCGTCATCGACGACCAGGCAGCGCAGCGGCACGGCCTCCGGCAATTCTTCCGCCGCGGGAGCCGGCGCCTCCGGAACGGCGCTGATTGGAAAAAGCAGGGTGAAGGTCGTCCCCTGCCCCTCCCGGCTCTCCACCGAAATTGTCGCCCCGTGGCGGGACAGGATGCCGTAGGTCATGGACAGGCCAAGCCCCGTTCCCCTCGGCCCCTTGGTCGTGAAGAACGGGTCGAAAATCTTGCCGCGAATGGCTTCGGGAATGCCGACGCCTGTATCGGCGATCCGGAGCTCGATGGAGGCGTCACGCTGCGCAGTCAAAATCGTGAGCGTCCCGCCGCGTGGCATCGCGTCCACCGCGTTGAGGATCAGATTGGTCATGACCTCGCGCAGCTCGGTGGGATCGCCGGTGGTCTTCGGCAGATCGGGGGCGAGCTCGGTGACGGTCTGGATGGTAACCCCGCGCCGCGGCGGCTCGAGCCTCCAGGACGATTCGGTCAGCTCGAGCGCCTCGCGCACGACCCGGTTCAGATCCAGTGCCACGGACGGCTGATCCCGGCGGATGCGGGTGAACTCCTGCAGCCGCCGGACCGTCTTGGCCCCATCCTCGGCCGAGCGCTCGATGATCTGCAGCCACTGGCGGGCCTTCGGATCCGTCACGCGGTGAAGAAGCAGCTGGGCGCGGCCAAGGATCGCGGCGAGGAGGTTGTTGAAGTCGTGCGCCACGCCCGAGGCCATCTCGCCGAGGGCGCGGAGCTTCTCGCTGCGCACCAGCTGGTCCTGAGCCAGTGCCAGATCCTCGTAGGCGCGCGTACGGTCCTGGTAGAGCCGCGCGCTGCGGAGCGCCAGCGCCGCCAGGCCGGCGATATTGGTGAGGATGCGCCCGTCGGCTTCGGAGAAGGGCCTCTCGCCGCTGCGCAGGGCCAGCACGCCGACCACCTGCGAGCCGACGAGCATGGGCACGCCGATCCAGTTCGGCAGCGGCTCAACGTCCGGCACCGGCGCCACGTCACGCCTGGCGCACTCACCGGCGTAGTCGCTGGTGCGGATCGGCCGGCCGGACTCAGCGACGATGCTCATGAGTCCGATCCGCCCGTGAATCGAGGTCCGCTGGGGTTGCGTGTCACGGACGCCATCCCGCATGCTCAGAAGCGTTACGAGCTCCCGGGTGGCATCGTCGACCACGGCCAGGAACATGTGGCGGGTGTCGAGCAGCCGCGCCACCTGCCGGTGAATGGCGTCGAGCACGTCCTCCTGGCGCAGCTGGCCGGTCACGGTGCGCGAGAGGTCGTGGAGCACCGAGAGCTCGGAGAGGAGCGCCTCCGACTCCTCGAGGCGAAGCCGCGTCTGGCGCGTCAGGTCGGCATTGTCCATGAAGAGACCGACCTGGGCGGCGACACCTTCGATGAGGCGGACCTCCTGCGGGGTGAACGGGCGCCCGCCGCCCCACCAGACGAGAAAGACGCCGCCGACACTTTCGCCACGTGCCAGCGCGGGCGCCATGAGGACGGAGTGAGAACCCATACCCTCAAAAATCCCCTGGTCGATGCGGGCGTCGCTCTTGACGTCCGTGGACCAGACCGCGTGCCCGTCGCGCCACAGCTGCTCGAGGGTCGGCATGCGCTCGAGCACGAACGGGCGCTCGAGGAAAGCCTGCAGCTGGTCCTTGGGCACGTGCCAGCCGGCCGCCGGCACCAGGAGTTTCTTGTCGGGCGATAGCGTATAGACACCTACCATGTCGGCGCCAAAGGCTCCGCCGACCTCCCGGGCGACACGGCGCAGCGCCTCGCCTCCTACCTCGGGCTCAGAGAGAGCCTGGCTCACGGCCAGCAGCGTAGTCGCCTCCTGCAGCCGCTCCCGGACGAGGCCGTAGAGGCGCTGGTTCTCGAGGGTCAGGGCCACCTGGTTGGCGATGGCCATACCGAGATCCTGCTGCCACGGCTCGAAGGGCGTGACACGCTCCGTATAGTCGAGCGTCATCACGCCGATGACCTCGTCCTGCCGGATGAGCGGCACCACCATGTAGGACTTGATATGGAAGGCCTCGATCCAGGCGGGCGGAATCAGGTCGGTGTCCGACGCGTCAGCGACGACCACGGGCCGGCGCGTCTCGATGGCCTGCGCGTGGATGGGCACCTCCCGCGGCAGGTCGTCCACCATGTTCTCGAAGGCGGCCCAGAGCTCCGGCTGCCGGCGCCCGTCGGCGAACTGGGACATGAGCGGCAAGACGCGGTCGCCTTGCCAGCGCTCGAGGCTGCAGCGGTCCACTCGGCAGACCTGGGCGATCCGCTGCGTCACCTCTTTCAGCATGCGCCGCGGCTCGAGCGGGGAGTTCAGAATCTCCGCCACCTCGAGGAGCGCGCGGGTCTGCTCGAGGCGCTGGGCGGTCTGGGCGTAGAGGCCGGCATTGCGGATGGCCACGGCGGCCTGGGCGACGAAACTTTCCAGAAGCTCCTTCTCGTCGGCGCCAAACGCGAAGGGCGCTCGGCCGCAAAGCGCGAGGACGCCCAGGAGCTGGCCCTGGAGAAGTATCGGCACCCCGAGGAAGCTTCTGAGCCCGTGCTCCTGCCACCACGACTCGACGAGCAGGCGCGGGTCGGCGAGCATGTCGGGAACGGACAGCGGCTCCCGCTCGCTGGCAATCCAGCCCATCGCGCCCTGCCCGAACGTGATCGTGCGAAGCGGGTACGCCGCCCCCATCGCCTCGTCTGAAAACGCCCGGACACGGAGCGTCTCGGCGTCCGCGTCGGCGACCCATACCGACACGACCGGCACCCCCATGAGGGCGGCCGCCGCCCGCGCGATGCCGGCCAACACCTCGTCCGTGTCGAGGGATGAGGACACCAGCTGGTTCAGACGGGCCAGCGACCGCAGCCTGCGCTCGCGCAGCTCGGCCGCCTCGAAGAGGCGGGCATTGTCGAGCGCGACCACCAACTGGCTCGCGACGGTGGAGAGGTACTCGATCTCCGCCTGAGTGAAGCGATGGCCGGCCTCGTGATAGACCGCCAGCGTGCCGAAGGGCTCGGCGCGCATGAGGGGCAGCGCCAAGGCGGCGCGCTGACCGTGGTTCACGATGCGCTCGCGCGTCTCCGGGCGCAGCCTGATCCGCGGGTCATTGACGATGTCGGGCGTCCACACCGGCCGCCGCTCCGCGAAAGCGAGCCCGGAAGCGCCCTCGCCCGGCTCGACAAGCGGGGGTCCGGCGAAATCCTTGGGTGCCCCCGAGTGGCGCGCGAAGCGGAGCATGCCCAAGTCTGGATCATGCAGGTGCACAGCGACGACGGCGACGCCCAGCGTCTCACGCGTCTGGGAGGTGACCAGATCCAGGATCCGCTCCGCGTCGAAAGTGGACACGAGGGCACGGCCCATCTCGGCCAGCGCCCGCATGCGCTCGGCCTGCTGCGCCGCCTCGCGGTAGAGCCGGGCGTGCTCGATGGCGACGGCGGCCTGACCGGCGAAGGCTTCGGCCACTTCCTGATCCCGGCGGCTGAAGGCCCGCCGCGCTCGGAACGTGAGCACCCCGATAATGCGCTCGCCGAAACGCAGGGGCAGTCCCATGAAATGCGTGTAGCCGAGACGCCGGTCGGCGGCCAGATGCTCCGGCACCATCTCGGGGAGTGTATCGAGATCGCAGATCATGGCGCGGCCCTCGGCGACGACCCGGCCCGACAGGCTCTCGCCCACCTTGATGCGCGGACGGAGCATGGTCGCCGGCGCGGAACCCGCCAGGCCCGCCACGACCAGCTCGTCACCCTCGAGGAGGCGGAAGCCCGCATTGTCCAGGCCGAGAAGCCTCATGGCCTCTTCGGCCACGCCCGTGAGCAGCGTATCGGTGGGTGCCAGCAGGCCGATCTTCTTGTTGACGTCGAGCAGCGCCGTGAGGGAGGCGCGGCCGCTCCGCTCGTCGTCGAAGAGGCGGGCTTTGTCGATGGCGACGGCCGCCTGGCCGCCCAGCGCCGTCATCACCTCGATCTCCGCCGGGGAGACCGTGTGCGGCTGCCACCAGTAGACGCTCAGGCCCCCGTACGGCTCTCCCTTGATGAAGATCGGAATCGAGAGCACGCCACAGTAGCCATCACGCTCGACCAGGATGCGCGTGTCGGTGGACAGCGCCATGGTGGGGTCGCTGAGGATGTCCGCCGTCCACACGGGGCTGCGCTCCGTGATGGCCCGGCCGGCCGTGCCCTCGCCCAGGCGGACGCGCAGGCCGCGCAAGAACTCGCCCGACACGCCGGAAACCCGCACGTAGGTCAGAACGCCCGCCTCCACGTCGGCGCGGAAGATCCCCGCCGCCGCCGCGCCCGTGAGCAACTGGCACCGCTCCACGATGACGTCGAGGATCTTGTCGAGGTCGAGCGAGGAGGTGAGCGCTACGCTGACGTCGAACAGTGCGCGGTAGCGGGCGGCGTTCTGCTGCGCCTCGGCGAAGAGCTGGGCGTTGTCGATCGCGATGGCGGCGTGGCTCGCGAAGGAGGTCAGCATATCCATATCCGCCGTCGCGAAGGTCTGGCGCGTCCGGGTGAAGACGTTGAGGACACCGACCAGCCGCTCCCGCAGGAGAAGGGGGACCGCTACCGCGGATACGAAGCCCTCGGCCGTGAGCCAGGGCAGGCCGACCACCCCGGGCTCCGCGTCGATCAGGTCCACGACAACCGGCTGGCGACTGACAGCGGCCCGTCCCGTCACGCCCTCTCCGAAGGCGACACTGGCGATGCGCTCGCCGGGCGAGCCTCCGAGGATGCCCGCCTCCGCGCAGAAGCGGAGGCGGTCCTCTTCGGCTATCGCCAGCCGCGCGGCGCCATCCGGCACGAGGCCCCGCGCGGCGCCCACCACGGTTGTCAGGACGTCCTCGAGGGACCGGGTGGCCGTGAGGATGTGACCGATCCGCGCAAGCGCCTCGAGCCGCCGGCGCTGCTCCTGCATCTCCGACAGGAACAGCGCTCGCTCGACCGCCTGACCGATCTGGTGGGCGACCGCCTCGAGGACCACGACCTCTTCGGGGAGGAAGTCGCGCTGCTCCTGCGATGTCAGCGACATCACGCCCCACGTCCGCCCCTTCACGGGTATGGGCAGGGCGAGCTGGGTGCGGTGGGCGCGGAGAGCCTGCAACCGCGTAAGCCGGGGATCGGTAATCGACGAGGGATCGATGTGCGTGACGATCAACCGCCCGGTGCGGGCGGCCTCGCCGACATACGAGCCTTCCACCAGTCTGACGCGGATCTCGGCCGCGAATTCCGGAGTGAGACCGCGCTGCGCAATGAGGGTCACGGTGCCGTCGGACGGATCGAGCTGATGCACGCCGCCCACGTCCATCTGCGCCAGCGAGCGAACCACATCCAGCATCTCGCCGGCCGTCGCGACGACATCGGCCGACCGGCCCATGCTGAGCGCGACCGCGTTGAGCGCCTCCAGCTCGCGGTTACGCCGGGCCAGCTCGTTATCTTCGTCGTGTCCCTCCGCGGAGTTCCGCGTGCGCCGGCCCGTCGCTTCACCACCTCGATTGAGCAGGAGGGCCGCGCCGGCGCTGATGAGCCCGCACGCTCCCAGGCCTGCGAGCCAGGCAATGAGCGCCTTCCGGCGCCCCTCGCTCCCATCGGCAACCAGCACCCAGAGCCGTCCCGGCCCGGACACCGTCACCTGGCCGGCCGGCCGGACCAGGAAGTCGCGCCCGGCTTCGAGGCGGAGCCTGCCTGAAACTGTCGCCTTAGCCCACTCCTCTGCCGGCACTTGAAGGGTCGCGACAATCGGTCGTCCCTGGTCGAGGAAGAGAATGCCGGGCCGATCCGATGCGCCTGGAGCCAGCGGCGCGACACTTTCGAGGCCCCGCGCGATGATCACGAAGCCCGCCGGCCTGGCGTCACCGGACTCCCCCGCCCCCGGGCTCGATACCGGCACCGCGGCCACCACGTAAGGCCGGCCATTGAGCACGGTCAACCCCGGCGGAGAGAGGCTGATAGCCGAGGGATCTGGAATGGAGGTCGGGGGCAACGCGGGCACTTGAAGAAGTGCCGCGCCCGAGGCATCGAGCACGACGACGAGATCAGCGACGCGCTCGAGCGTGAGCCCGGCAAGCCGCGGAGAGACACCCTGGGCCACGGTCGCCCAGTCACTCTTGGCAACACCGTCCACGAGCGCAGGCTCCCGAGCGAGGAGCCGCCCCTCGCGACGCAACGCGGCCTGCGTATCGGCCAAGAGAGCTGCCACGGACTCCTGCGTGCGCACTGCAGCCGCCTCGCGGGCAATCGCGAGCTGCCGCAGGGCGACGGCGGCGGCGCCCACGCCGACAGCGGAGAGCGCCAGCGCGCCCAGCGCGACTCCGAAGAGCAGACTCCGTGTTGAAGAGCGCATGAAGGGACCGGGCCCCGTCACACCCGGTACGACCAGCATATGCAGAACCCTCCGTCAGGGCAACTTTCCGCGCACCTGCCGGCTCCGGCCGGCCGGCCCGACCGAGGCTTGTGTCCTGCCGCCTGGTTCGCGGCTGCTAAAACCGATACCGGGCGCGTGATCCTCCCATGATCCGGGCGGCCTAGAGGCCCAGGTACGCCTGCTTGATGTGGGGGCTCGCGAGCAACACCTCACGCGTGCCCGTCAGAGCGATGCGGCCATTCTCGAGGACATAGCCGCGATGGCAGAGCTGTAGCGCCCGCAAGACGTTCTGCTCAACGAGGAGTATGGTGAGCCCGCCCCGGTTGATGCGCTGGAGGTCATCGAAGATCGTGCGGACGACGACGGGTGCCAGCCCCAGGCTCGGCTCGTCGAGCATCAGCAGCCGGGGCCGCGCCATGAGCCCACGGCCGATGGCGCACATCTGCTGCTCGCCGCCCGACAGCGTCCCGGCCAGCTGCCCCTGCCGCTCCAAGAGCCGCGGGAACAGCTCAAAAACCCAGGCGATCGTCTCGGACCGCCGGTTCCGTGCTTCGGCGGAGCGCGCTCCGAGCTCGAGGTTCTCTCTGACCGTCATGGTCGGGAAAAGCTGGCGGCCCTCGGGCACATGCGCGATACCACGGGCGACGACCTGGGATGAAGCGAGGCCGTCGAGGCGGTCCCCGGCGAACTCGATGCTTCCGCCCCTGAGAGGCAGAAGCCCCGAGATCGCGCGCAAGGTCGTCGTCTTCCCCGCCCCATTGCCGCCGATCAGCGCCACGGTCTCGCCCTGGCGCACCTCGAGGGAGGCCTCGTGCACGGCGGTCATGTCGCCGTAGCCGACCTGGATCCCCTCAAGCCTGAGCAGGATGGACATACTCTTCCCCGAGGTAGGCCTCGATGACGCGACGGTCGGCGGCGACGTCGCGCGGCGTGCCCGACGATATCTTCTCGCCGAACGAGAGCACGATGATGCGGTGCGAGAGCGACATGACGGCGCGCATATTGTGCTCGATCAGGAGCACCGAGATTCCGCCCCCGTTGACGGCCCCGATCAGCCGGACCATGACATCGATCTCGGTGGCATTGAGCCCGGCCATGACTTCATCGAGCAGCAGGAGAGTCGGTTCAGTGGCAAGCGCGCGCGCGAGCTCGAGCCGCTTGCGGTCGGCGAGGGTCAGCCCGCCCGCCAGCTCTCGCGCGCGGGCGCCCAGGCCCACGCGCTCGACCACGGCGCGCGCCGCCTCGAGGGCCCGGGGCATGGCAGGGTGGCGGGCGAGCGCGGCGACCCTCACATTGTCGAGGACGGAGAGCTGGGGGAAGGGGCGCACGATCTGGAAGGTACGGGCCATGCCGAGGCGGCAGATCGCGTGGGGCTTGAGACCAACGAGGTTGCGGCCGCCAAAGCGTATCTCGCCCGCATCGGGGGTGAGGAAGCCGGAAAGCAGGTTGAAGACCGTGGTCTTCCCCGCGCCATTGGGGCCTATCAGGCCCAGCATCTCTCCCTCCGACATGGAGAGGTCGAGGCCATCGACCGCGAGGAGCCCTCCGAAGCGCTTCCTGAGTCCCGAGACCTCGAGGAGGCTCATGCCGGCCGCCGCCGGACGAGACGGAGGAGCGCCGGGTACGCCCCTTGAGGCAGGAAGAGCACCACGGCGATCAGCAGCAGGCCGTACACGATGAGATGCAACCCGTTCCATCCACCCTGGGCGAAGTAGGTGCGCGAGATCTCGGCGAGCGGGCTCAGGATGAAAGAGCCCAGGATCGGACCCATCACCGTGCCGGCGCCGCCCACGATGGGCCGGATGATGATCTCCACGGACAGCGGGATGCCGAAGACCGCGTTCGGCTGGAGCGAGAAGAGGTAGAAGGCGTAGAACGTGCCGCCGACGCCGGTGAGAAAGGACGAGAGGATCATGGCCAGCATCTTGACGCGGAGGGTATCGACTCCGAGGGCCTCGCAGGCGCTCTCGTCCTGGCGGATGGCCGTGAGGTACGCGCCGAAGCGATGCCGCTCGATGGACCGGACCAGCGCCGTGGACCCCAGCATGAGGGCGAGCGCGACGTAGTAGTACGCCCGGTTGTCCTGGAACTGGAACTGCCGTGGATTGCCCGTGAAGGTGATGTAGAGGCCGAGCGCCCCGCCGACGGCATCAACATTGAGGGCCACGACGCGGCAGATCTCCGCGAAGGCCACCGTCAGCAGAACGAAGTAGAAGCCGCGCAGCCCGAAGCGGAAGCCGAGATAGCCGATAACGGCACCGAGCGCGGCCGCGAGCGCCCCGCCAATCCACATCCCGATCCAGGGGCTGAGCCCGGCGTGCGCGGAGAGCAGCGCGGCGGCGTAGCCGCCGACGCCGACGAAGGCCGCGTGCCCGACGGAAAGCTGTCCCGCATAGCCGCCGACGATGTTCCAGGCCTGGCCGAGGTAGGCGTAGAAGAAGATGAAGATCAGCACGGTGACGAGGTACGAGCCGACGATCCAGGGCAGCGCCGCGAGGACCGCGACCGCCAGTAGCGCCAAGAGCTTCATGCTTGGGCTCAGCCCGCGGTCTTGCCGAAGAGGCCGGCGGGCCGGAAGAGCAGGATGGCGATGAGCAGGCCGAAGCTCACCAGCTCCTTCATCGACGGTGAAAGGAAGACGGCCCCCATCGACTCGGCGACGGAGACCAGGATGCCACCCACGAAGGCGCCCGGGAGGCTGCCCATGCCCCCGATGATGACGATATTGAACGAGGTGACGGACAGTCCCAAGCCGCTCGTCGGCTGAAAGGGCAGGATGGGCGAGACGAGCGCCCCCGCCGCTCCCACGCACGCCGCGCCCACTCCGAATGCGGCGGCATAGACCCTGCGCACGTCCGCCCCGATCACGCGGGCGCCGTATGGATTATCCGCCGCCGCGCGCATGGTGCGGCCGAGGTCGGTGCGCGCCAGAAAAAGCCAGAGGGCAGCCGTGAGCACCATGGCGAGGCCGAAAGTCAGCAGGCGCGCCACGTCGACGAAAATGGGGCCGAGCCAGAGGGTGGCCTGCGACAAGGGCGAGCGCACGCGCGCCGGGTCGGGGCCGAAGGCGACCAGGGCGGCATTCTCGAGGACGAGGGCGACGCCGAGCATCAGGAGGATCTGCATCTCGTGCGGCGCGTCCACGATGCGCTCGACGAGCCCCCGCTGGACCACGAGCCCGAGGAGGAAGAGCGCCGCGGCGCACACGACAAAGCCCAGATAGGGATCGATCCCGGCGCGGGCGGAGAGCAACCAGGCCAGGTACATACCCCAGACCATCATGTCGCCGTGGGCGAAGTTGACGACGCGCATCACCCCGAAGATCAGGGTGAGGCCGACGGCCATCAGGCTGTAGACCCCGCCGAAGAGGAAACCACTGAGCAGGCCCTGTCCGATGAGGGTCGGATCCACCCTACTGCCCCTCCGGCCAGGACCCGCCGACGGTCAACGCTTGGGGCGGGGAAAGACGAACTTCTCGGCCGCGACGTCCTTGGGCCAGACGACGACAGGCTTCTGCCCGAGGATCTCGATCATGGCCGGAATGGCGTTCGGGTTGTCGCCGATCTCGTTGAAGAAGATCGGCCCGCCGTAGACCATCAGGCCGCCGGTGAAGCGGGTCTTCTTCAGAGCGTCCACGACCGTGTCGGAGTCCGTGGACTTCGCGCGCTCGAGCACGTCGGCGAGGACGAACATGCCGTCGTAGGAGTAGCCGGAGTTGGTGTCGAACGTCTTGCCGCCGGAGCGCTTGACGTATTCCTCGGCGACCTGCCGCGCGCGGGGGTTCTTGAAGTTCGGCCACGGGACGCTCGACATCACGTACTCGAGATTCTCCTTGAGCGCTGCGATCTGTCCCGCTTCGTAGAGGCCCGGGCTGCCCGGACCCACGATCCCCATGATGTCGACGCGCTGCTTGGCGATCTCGGGCAGCAGGAGCTGGGCGCTGGCGGGCCGGGTGATGGGCGCGATGATGTCGGGCTTGGCGGCTTTGGCGCGCGAGACTTCCGTCGAGAGGTCCGTCGGAGGCTCGGGCCACGAGATGACCTCGACGATCTCCCACGAGGGATTCGCGGCCTTGTGCGCAGCCTGGAAGCCACGCGCCTGGTTCTGGCCGAACAGGTCGTTGGCGTGCATGAGCACCACACGCTTCGGCGAGACGCCCGCCTCTTTGAAGATCTCGGTGAAATACTGGACCGCGCGCTGTCCGAAGAGCGTGCCCGTCGGGAAGTTGCGGTACACGTACTGGACCTTCTGCTGCCCCTCTCGCACCGACTTGGCGACGTTGGCCGTGATCGGGTCCGCCGCCGAGATGTCCACGAGAAGCGGAACGCGGCGCTGCTGCGCCACGGGCACGATGGCCGCCGTATCGCCGGAGTTGAACGCGCCCATGAGGAGCTGCGCGCCCGCGTTGATGACGCGCTCGGCCTCGGCGCGCGCGACGTCGGGCTTCGTCTGCGTGTCGCCCAGGATCAGCTCGATCTTGGCCCCCCCCATCGACTTGATGCCGCCGGCGGCGTTGATGGCTTCGGCCGCCATCTGGGCGCCCAGCCGGCATGCCTGGCCCGGCTCGGCCAGCGGCCCGGTGACGCAGTGGATCGTGCCGATCTTGACGGTCGGCGCCTGCGCGCGCAGGACCGCGGGGAAGCCCGCGACCGCAGCCGCGCCGGCCGCCGCCCCCGCCGTCTTGAGAAAGGTCCTGCGATCGGTGCCCCTGCCCGTCCGACGCTCGCTCATCACGTCCTCCTTATGCTGTCGCATGGCGTCACTTCGCGCTGTAGTCATAGAAGCCGCGCCCGGTCTTCCTGCCGAGCCTCCCGGCCATCACCATGCGCTTCAGCAGCGGGGGGGGCGCGTAGCGCGGCTCACGGAACTCTTCGAACATCACCTCGGCCACGAACATGGCGGTGTCGAGTCCGACGAGGTCCAGGAGCGTGAATGGCCCCATCGGATAGCCGCAGCCGAGCTTCATCGCCTGGTCGATATCCTCCAGCGTCGCGAGCCCGCCCTCGTACACGCGGATCGCGTCGAGGAGGTAGGGCACCAGCAGCCGGTTGACGATAAACGCTGTCGAATCCTTGGCCAGGACCGGGACCTTGCCGACGGCCTGCACCCACTCGTAGGCGGTCTTCACGGAGGCGTCGTCGGTCAGGATGGACCGCACGACCTCGACGAGCTTCATGAGCGGCACCGGATTGAAGAAGTGCAGCCCCAGCACCTGACCCGGCCGCTTGGTGGCGGCGGCCATCGCCGTGACATTGCACGAGGAGGTGTTGGAGGCGAGAAGCGCGTGCGGTCCGCAGATGGCGTCGAGCCTCGCGAAGGTCTCGTTTTTCACCGCCTGGTTCTCGGTGATGGCCTCGATGACGAGATCACAGTCCTTGAGGTCCTCGAGCTGAGTCGAGCCCTTGAGGCGACCCAGGGTCTCGTCCTTGGCACGCTCGTCCACCTTGGCCTTGGCGACCAGGCTCTCGAGGCTCTTGCGTATTCCGCCCAGGCCCTTGTCGAGGAAGGCCTGATTGGCTTCGATCACCACGGTGGGAAAGCCCGCCTGTGCCGACACCTGTGCGATACCGGAGCCCATGAGCCCGCAACCGATGACGCCGACCTGCTTGATGGCCATACCCGAGCGACCTCCTTCAGACGAACTGGGGATTGCGGCGCGATGTGGCGGCGGGCTACTCGCGGCCGCGGCCCGGCAGGGAACGCTGGACCAGCATCTCGTGCTCGATGTCGCCAGGGCGGCACGGATTTCTGATGGTCATGGTCACTCCCGCGGCCTCGGTACCATAGCGGACCGATCCATCGGGCAATATCTGGCCCTCGGAGCGGACGGCCGGACCGTCGGCGGATCGGGACGGAGCCTCTCCCGCATCACCGCCTCCGGCTTTTCGACCGGCCGCGAGAGCATCTGGAGGATCATGGGCGCGTTGAGACCCTGGCGCGGTTCCTCAGCGGCGGCGGGCGCGGCCATGCCCACCGTGAGGGATAGGGCCGCCAGCGTCCAGAATCGAGTTCGCTTGGTCATGAGATACATCACAGATGATAGCCGCATCGCCCCGGCCGCGCGCCAGGAATCGACGCGGCCCGTCAATCGTACCTGATGAGGGACTCGACGCGATACCCCTTCAACCGCTCGCGTCCCTTGAGAAATGCCAGCTCTATCAGGAAATCGCAGGCCACGACGGCACCGCCCAGCCGCTCGATGAGGCGCAGCGTCGCGGCCATGGTGCCGCCCGTCGCGAGCAGGTCGTCCACAGCCAGAACCCGCTGACCGCCGCTGATGGCGTCTTGATGAATGGCTAGCACGTCCCGGCCGTACTCGAGCTCGTACTCCTCCTCGAATACCGGGCCCGGGAGCTTGCCCTTCTTGCGCACCGGCACGAAGCCGGCCCCCAGCTGCTGCGCCAGCACCCCACCAAAAATGAAGCCGCGCGATTCGACACCCACCACGACATCCACCTTCGCGGTGCGGTACTTGGCGACCAGATGGTCGACCACAGCAACCCATGCCGCGCCATCCTTCAAGAGCGTCGTGATGTCCTTGAAGAGGATGCCTTCGGTTGGGAAGTCCTTGATATCGCGGATCTTTGCTGTCAGCGAGGCGAGGTCCATGACGGGCAGAGATCTTACCCGCTGGCCCGTTTTGACGCAACACGAAAAGCCCTCGCCGATCAGCCGAGGACGCGGTCGACGAGGTGGCGCAGGTCGGTGACGATCATGTCCGCGTGAGCGGCCGGCGGCCGCCCCCCCGCCGCAAGGTGGACCCCGAGCATGCCGGCGCCCTGCGCCCCCGTGACGTCGGCGACCGGGTTGTCGCCGACATGGGCGGCATGACGCGCCTCCGTGCCGAGCCCTTCCAGCGTGCGACGAAAGATCTCCGGATCGGGCTTCCAATAGCCGACCTCGTCGGAGTACGAGATGACCGAGAAGTGGCTGAGGAGACCGTAGCGGTCGAGGATCTGTCGCAGGACGATCCCCGGCGTGCGGCCCGTGTTCGACACGATGCCGAGCGCCAGGCCCCGCGCGGCAAGCCCGCCGACGGCCTCCGCCGCTCCCGGGTGCAGCTCGGGCGGATAGTGCAGGACGGGCTCGATATAGCCGGCGATCGCCTCGTCGAGAAGGGCGGGCTCGAGACCTGCGCCGATTCCGGGCGCGGCGATGTCCAGGACAAGACGCACCTGGTCGCCGATGGCAGGATCGCGGTCGCGTGACCAGAATCGCTCGTAGAGGACTCTCTCCGAGCGGTCATACGCCTCCTCGACCCCGGGCCCACCGAGACGACGCCCGGCTCGGTCGAGGGCGCGGGCGATCGCGTCGATGCGGCGGGCGCGCTGCCTCGCCAGGTTCTCAGGCGAGTCCCGCACGAGCGTCTCCCAGAAATCGAAGGTCACGGCCTTGATCATGGGAGTTACTGGAACCTGGCCTTGCGCTTTTCGAGGAAGGCGAGCGCTGCCTCGCGGGCCTCGCCCGCGGCGTAGTTCTGGGCGAAGGCGTTGATGCCGTAGCGGGTCGCGGAAGCCAGATCCGTATTGCGCCA
>Ga0315275_10001338_pt1 | contig 21564 bp, 33 predicted proteins | sample YL17G03_0_MG_FD_205557 | JGI IMG/M metagenome (GOLD analysis project Ga0315275, IMG submission 205557) | Sediment microbial communities from Yellowstone Lake, YNP, Wyoming, USA - YL17G03_0 | ecosystem: Environmental > Aquatic > Freshwater > Lake > Sediment | place: USA: Wyoming | collected...
GGAGATCCCGGCGACCCATACCGAGGCTGCGCGCGAGTGGCGCGACCGACTCCTCGAGACCATCGCCGAAGCTGACGACGAGATGATGGAGAAGTACCTCGAAGGTGTCGAGCCATCGGTCGCTGAGCTTCGTGCAGCCATCCGCCGCGCCACCATCGCCGGCAAGTTGACCCCGGTCCTGACCGGCTCAGCCTTCAAGAACAAGGGTGTTCAGCCGATGCTGGATGCCGTCGTCGCCTACCTCCCCTCGCCGGTCGACGTGGATGCGATCCAGGGTCACGACCGCAGGGACGAGAGCATCGTGATCGAGCGAAAGCCGAGCGACAGCGAGCCGTTCTCCGCTCTCGCCTTCAAGATCATGACCGACCCGCATCTGGGCCGATTGACCTACATCCGGATCTACTCCGGACGTCTCGGGACCGGCACACAGGTGCTCAACGTCACGAAGGACCGCAAGGAGCGCATCGGCAAGATCTACATGATGCACGCGAACAAGCGGGAAGAGATCGCGAGCATCGGCGCCGGTCAGATCGTGGCCGTCATGGGTCTGAAGGACACGACGACCGGTGAGACGCTGTGCGACCCGGCGGCCCCAGTCATCCTGGAGTCGATGAACTTCCCGGCGCCGGTCATTCACGTGGCGATCGAACCCAAGTCCAAGGTCGACCAGGAGAAGCTCGGCATCGCGATTCAGCGGTTGTCCGACGAGGACCCGACCTTCCAGGTCCGTACCGACGAAGAGACCGGTCAAACGATCATCGCGGGTATGGGCGAGTTGCACCTCGAGGTGCTTGTCGACCGCATGCGGCGAGAGTTCAACGTCGAGGCGAACGTCGGCAAGCCCCAGGTCGCCTACCGAGAGACCATCACCAAGAAGGTCGAGAAGGTCGTCTACATCCACAAGAAGCAGACTGGTGGTTCCGGCCAGTTCGCCAAGGTGCAGATCGACATCGAGCCCTCATCGGGCGCGACCGAGGGCGAGGGTGGCTACGAGTTCGTCAACGCTGTCACGGGCGGCCGCATCCCGCGGGAGTACATCCCCTCGGTCGATGCCGGTTGTCAGGAGGCCATGGAGAACGGCGTACTCGCCGGATACCCCCTGGTCGACATCAAGGTGACGCTGCAAGACGGCGCGTACCACGACGTTGACTCGTCCGAACTCGCGTTCAAGATCGCCGGGTCGATGGCCTTCAAGGAAGCCGCCCGAAAGGCGACTCCCGTTCTTCTTGAGCCGATGATGTCCGTCGAGGTCATCACCCCTGAGGACTTCATGGGTGAAGTGATCGGCGACCTCAACTCAAGGCGGGGCCAGATTCAGGCCATGGACGAGCGGGCGGGTGCTCGCATCGTCACCTCACTTGTTCCACTGTCGGAGATGTTCGGCTACGTCGGAGACCTCCGGAGCAAGACTCAGGGTCGGGCTAGTTACAGCATGCAGTTCGACTCGTACGCCCAGGTGCCGCAGAACGTGGCTACCGAAATCATCGCGAAGGCAAGAGGTGAGTAAGCACCCCGGTGCTCACTCACCACGAGCCTTCACCAGCACTACCCGACCATGACCATCACCGGACCTACGTCGCACGGCGTATCCACCCTTCAGTCCTAGGAGGACCCAGTGGCGAAGGCGAAGTTCGAGCGGACCAAGCCGCACGTCAACATCGGCACCATCGGTCACATCGACCACGGCAAGACGACGCTGACCGCGGCGATCACCAAGGTGCTGCACGACCGTTTCCCGGACGTCAACCCCTTCACGCCGTTCGACCAGATCGACAAGGCACCGGAGGAGCGTCAGCGCGGTATCACCATCTCGATCGCGCACGTCGAGTACCAGACCGAGGCGCGTCACTACGCGCACGTCGACTGTCCCGGTCACGCCGACTACATCAAGAACATGATCACCGGTGCCGCCCAGATGGACGGCGCAATCCTGGTGGTTGCCGCTACTGACGGCCCGATGCCGCAGACCAAGGAGCACGTGCTCCTGGCTCGCCAGGTCGGTGTCCCGTCGATCGTGGTCGCACTCAACAAGTGCGACATGGTGGACGACGAGGAGATCCTCGAGCTCGTCGAGCTCGAGGTACGCGAGCTCCTCTCGACCTACGAGTTCCCCGGCGACGACACCCCCGTCATCCGTGTTGCCGCCGCGCCGGCGCTCGCGGGCGACGAGAAGTGGGGCGAGTCGGTCATGGAGCTCATGAACGCCGTCGACACCTTCATCCCCACGCCCGAGCGTGAGGTCGACAAGCCCTTCCTCATGCCCGTCGAGGACGTCTTCACGATCACCGGTCGCGGCACCGTCGTCACCGGTCGTATCGAGCGAGGCATCGTCAAGGTCAACGAGGAAATCGAGATCATCGGTATCCGTCCCGACACGCAGAAGACGACCGTCACCGGCGTCGAGATGTTCCGCAAGTTGCTCGACGAGGGCCAGGCCGGCGAGAACGTGGGCCTGCTTCTTCGTGGCACCAAGCGTGACGACGTCGAGCGCGGCCAGGTTCTCTGCAAGCCGGGTTCGGTCACGCCGCACACGAACTTCGACGCGAATGTCTACATCCTGTCGAAGGACGAAGGCGGCCGGCACACGCCGTTCTTCAACAACTACCGCCCGCAGTTCTACTTCCGCACCACCGACGTGACCGGCGTGGTGACCCTCCCCGAGGGCACCGAGATGGTCATGCCCGGTGACAACACCGAGATGTCGGTCGAGCTGATCCAGCCGATCGCCATGGAAGACGGTCTGCGTTTCGCCATCCGCGAGGGTGGCCGCACCGTCGGCGCAGGTCGAGTCACCAAGATCCTCAAGTAGTCGGCACCTCGGGGTGCTGGTTGTCCGCAGCGAGCACCCCGAGGACGGCAACCCCACTTAGCGGCACATCAAACGAAGGACACCGAAGCCATCATGGCGGGACAGAAGATCCGCATCCGGCTCAAGGCCTACGACCATGAGGTCATCGATAGTTCGGCGCGCAAGATCGTCGAAACGGTGACGCGTACTGGTGCGAAGGTTGCGGGCCCGGTGCCGCTGCCGACCGAGAAGAACGTGTACTGCGTGATTCGCTCGCCCCACAAGTACAAGGACAGCCGCGAGCACTTCGAGATGCGCACACACAAGCGCCTCATCGACATCCTCGACCCGACGCCGAAGACCGTCGACTCGCTCATGCGACTCGACCTTCCGGCCGGTGTCGACATCGAGATCAAGCTCTGACGGGAAGACGTAGACCATGGGTAAGCAGACACAGGGATTGCTGGGCGAGAAGCTCGGTATGACCCAGGTGTGGGACGAGCACAATCGAATCGTCCCTGTCACCGTGGTCAAGGCCGGGCCGTGCGTCGTCACGCAGATCCGCAACTCCGAGATCGATGGCTACGAAGCCGTGCAGATCGCCTTCGGTGCCATCGACCCGCGCAAGGTGACCAAGCCGATGGCGGGCCACTTCGCCAAGGCCGGCGTCACCCCGCGACGCCACCTCGTCGAACTCCGGACGGACGACGCCTCCGAGTACAACCTCGGGCAGGAGTTGTCGGTGGAACTCTTCGAGGCCGGCCAGAAGGTCGATGTGACCGGCAAGACCAAGGGCAAGGGCTACGCCGGTGTCATGAAGCGCCACGGCTTCCATGGTCTGCGCGCGTCACACGGTGTCCAGCGCAAGCACCGCTCGCCGGGTTCGATCGGCGGCTGCGCGACGCCAGGGCGCGTCTTCAAGGGCATGAAGATGGCTGGTCGCATGGGTGGCATCCGCCAGACCACCCAGAGCTTGATCATCCAGGCCGTCGACGCCGAGAAGGGCCTCCTGCTCATCAAGGGCGCCGTTCCCGGTCCCAAGGGTGCAGTCGTGCTCATCCGCAACGCGGCGAAGGTGGCCTGACATGACATCGGTAGACGTGAAATCCGCGTCAGGTGACGTGACCGGCACCGTCGAGCTGCCCGCCGAGGTATTCGACGTCCAGGTCAACATCCCCCTGATCCACCAGGTCGTGGTCGCTCAGCTCGCCGCTGCCCGCCAAGGCACGCACTCCACGAAGAGTCGTGGTGAGGTCCGCGGCGGCGGCCGCAAGCCGTACCGGCAGAAGGGCACCGGTCGCGCCCGCCAGGGTTCGATCCGCGCCCCCCAGTTCGCCGGTGGCGGTGTCGTTCACGGGCCGAGCCCGCGCAACTACGAGCAGCGCACGCCCAAGAAGATGAAGGCCGCCGCCCTGCGCGGTGCACTCTCCGACCGTGCGCGTAACGGTCGAGTGCATGTCTTCTCCGCGCTGGTCGACGCCGAGACCCCCTCGACAAGGGTCGCGATTCAAGCGCTCGAGGCCGTGTCCGACCGACGTCACTTGCTGGTTGTGCTGGATCGCGGCGATGACATCACCTGGAAGAGCCTGCGCAACGTTCCCCGAGTGCACCTGCTCTGCCCGGATCAGCTCAACACCTACGACGTGCTCGTCAGCGACGACGTGGTCTTCACCAGCGATGCGTTGGAGTCGTTCCTCGCCGGACCGGTCAAGGGCAAGGGTGCGAAGGCAGTCGCAACGAGCACCGAGGCCGACGCCGCGGTGACCGAGGAGGCCGCATCATGAGAATCACTGACCCGCGGGACATCCTGCTCTCGCCGGTGATCTCGGAGAAGAGCTATGGGCTCCTCGACGAGAACAAGTACACGTTCATCGTGTCCCCGGATGCGAACAAGACCCAGATCAAGATCGCCGTGGAGCAAGTCTTCGGCGTACGGGTCACGAACGTCAACACCAGCAACCGCCAAGGAAAAAAGCTGCGCACACGCACTGGGTTCGGCAAGCGTGCCGACACCAAGCGCGCGATCGTGAGCGTTGCCGAGGGCGACCGAATCGACATCTTCGGTGGTCCGGTCTCCTGACCGGCTAGACCAACAGACGAGGACGAAGAGAACCAGTCATGGGCATTCGCAAGTACAAGCCGACAACTCCGGGCCGTCGTGGCGCGAGCGTTGCCGACTTCGTCGAGGTCACCCGGTCCACGCCGGAGAAGTCACTCGTACGTCCGCTGCCGAAGAACGGCGGACGCAACAACGCAGGTCGCATCACGACTCGTCACCAAGGTGGCGGTCACAAGCGTGCGTACCGCATCATCGACTTCAGGCGCGCGGACAAAGACGGCGTGCCCGCGAAGGTCGCGCACATCGAGTACGACCCGAACCGCACTGCGCGCATCGCGCTGCTGCACTTCGCCGACGGCGAGAAGCGCTACATCATCGCGCCGCAGAAGCTCAAGCAAGGTGACCGCGTCGAGACTGGTCCGAGTTCTGACATCAAGCCGGGGAACAACCTGCCTTTGCGCAACATCCCGGTCGGTACCGTCATTCACGCCGTGGAGTTGCGTCCCGGCGGCGGCGCCAAGATGGCCCGATCCGCCGGAGCGAGCATCCAACTCGTCGCCAAGGACGGCCCGTACGCCCAGTTGCGTCTGCCCTCCGGTGAGATCCGCAACGTCGACGTGCGCTGCCGCGCCACCGTTGGCGAAGTCGGCAACGCCGAGCAGTCCAACATCAACTGGGGCAAGGCCGGCCGGATGCGCTGGAAGGGCAAGCGCCCGACCGTTCGTGGAGTGGCCATGAACCCCGTCGACCACCCGCACGGTGGTGGTGAGGGCAAGACCTCTGGTGGTCGCCACCCGGTCAGCCCGTGGGGACAACCCGAAGGCCGTACCCGCAAGGCCAAGAAGGCCAGCAACAAGTTCATCGTCCGTCGCCGCAAGACCGGCAAGAACCGCTAGGAGCCAATCTCAGATGCCTCGCAGCCTCAAGAAGGGCCCTTTCGTCGACGGCCACCTTTCCAAGAAGGTCGACGACCAGAACACCAAGGGCACTCGCAATGTGATCAAGACGTGGTCGCGCCGATCGATGATCGTGCCGGACATGCTCGGTCACACGATCGCCGTTCACGACGGCCGCAAGCATGTACCCGTGTTCGTGACCGAGAACATGATCGGTCACAAGCTCGGTGAGTTCGCTCCGACACGGACCTTCAAGGGCCACATCAAGGACGACCGCAAGGTCAAGCGCCGTTAGTCGTTGCCCCTAACGGGTGCACGAACCACACAGACCGCACGTACAACACGTCACAAGCAAGGGGATAGCGATGGAAGCCAGGGCCCAGGCGCGGTACGTCCGCGTTACGCCCATGAAGGCGCGCCGGGTGGTCGACCTCATCAGAGGTTTGCCCGCTGCCGAAGCGCAAGCGGTTCTCCGCTTCGCTCCGCAGGCTGCCAGCGAGCCAGTGGGCAAGGTGCTTGACAGCGCCATCGCCAACGCCAGCAACAACCACAGCCTCGACCCGTCGAGTCTGGTTGTTGCCGAGGCGTACGTAGACGAGGGTCCGACGCTCAAGCGTTTCCGCCCCCGTGCGCAGGGTCGGGCCTACCGCATCCGTAAGCGCACAAGCCACATCACCGTCGTCGTCGAGTCGCGTCCCGCGATCTCGGCGCGGAAGAAGGGGTGACCCGCTAGTGGGCCAGAAGATCAACCCGCACGGGTTCCGACTCGGCATCACCACCGACTTCAAGTCGCGCTGGTTCGCCGACTCGTCAAAGACGGGTCAGCGCTACCGCGACTACGTCGCCGAAGACGTCGCCATCCGTCGCCTCATGACCAAAGGCATGGAACGCGCAGGAATCGCAAAGGTGGAGATCGAGCGCACTCGCGAGCGAGTACGCGTCGACATTCACACAGCGCGCCCTGGCATCGTCATCGGTCGCCGTGGCGCCGAAGCCGACCGCATCCGTGGCGACCTCGAGAAGCTCACCGGCAAGCAGGTGCAACTCAACATCCTCGAGGTGAAGAACCCCGAGATCGAGGCGCAGCTGGTCGCTCAGGGTGTGGCTGAACAGTTGTCCAGCCGGGTCTCCTTCCGTCGGGCCATGCGGAAGTCGATGCAGAGTTCGCTCAAGGCCGGGGCCAAGGGCATTCGTATTCAGGTGTCCGGTCGACTGGGCGGTGCAGAAATGAGCCGCACCGAGTTCTACCGCGAAGGCCGCGTCCCGCTGCACACGTTGCGTGCTGACATCGACTACGGCTTCTACGAAGCGCGTACGACGTTCGGCCGCATCGGCGTGAAGGTCTGGATCTACAAGGGCGAGGCGCTCGGCACCCGGGCCGAGCGAGAGGCTGCTGCTGCCGCGGCACGTCTCGGTGGTCCTCGTCAGCAGCGTCCCGCCCGCCCCCGCCGCGAAGGTGGCGAAAGCCCGGTTGAGGTCGCCGCATCGACTCCGGTCGAGGCTCCGATCCTGGCACCGGCCGAGATCGCAGTGGATGCACCCGTCGAGACCCAGGTCGTCGAGGCGGCTGTCATCGCGGCACCCGCGGTCGAGGTGCCCGCGGTCGAGGTGCCAACGGTCGAGGTGCCAACGGTCGAGGTGCCCGCGGCCGAGGTGCCCGCGGTCGAGGTGCCAGCGGTCGAGGTGCCAGCGGTCGAGGCAGCACCGGCCGAAACACCCGGAACGGAGGGCTGATTCATGCTCATCCCGCGACGGGTCAAGCATCGCAAGCAGCACCACCCCAACCGCCACGGCGCAGCCAAGGGCGGCACCGAAGTGACATTCGGCGAATGGGGTCTGCAGGCGATCGAACCCGCCTACGTCACGAACCGCCAGATCGAAGCAGCGCGTATCGCGATGACTCGCCACATCAAGCGTGGCGGCAAGGTGTGGATCAACATCTACCCGGACCGTCCGCTGACCAAGAAGCCGGCCGAAACCCGCATGGGCTCCGGCAAGGGTTCGCCGGAGTGGTGGGTTGCCAACGTCAAGCCAGGTCGCGTGATGTTCGAGCTCGACTATCCGAGCGAGAAGGTCGCACAGGAAGCCCTCATGCGCGCCGCGCACAAGCTTCCGATGAAGTGCCGCATCGTGCGGCGCGAGGTAGGTGGTATCTGATGGCCATTGGCACTGCAACAGGTGAGTTGCGCAATCTCGACGACGCTGAGTTGCTCGAGAAGCTGCGGGAAGGCAAGGAGGAGTTGTTCAACCTCCGCTTCCAAGCTGCGACCGGTCAGTTGGAAAGCCACGGTCGACTTCGGGCGGTCAAGACAGACATCGCCCGCATCTACACAATCATGCGTGAGCGGGAGCTCGGCATCACTCCGATCGAGGGTGGCGCTGCATGAGCACGCAGGAGAACAACGTGACTGAGAACAAGCGCGGTTTCCGCAAGGTGCGCGAGGGGCTCGTCGTCAGCGACAAGATGGACAAGACCGTCGTCGTCGCCGTCGAAGACCGGTTCAAGCACCCGCTGTACGGCAAGGTCGTTCGCCGTACCAGCAAGCTGAAGGCGCACGACGAGGGCAACGCCGCCGGTATCGGCGACCGCGTGCTGCTCATGGAGACACGCCCGTTGTCAGCGACAAAGCGCTGGCGCGTGGTGGAGATCCTCGAGAAAGCCAAGTAAGGGCGGGAGACACAGTGATTCAGCAGGAGTCGCGACTTCGAGTCGCCGACAACACCGGTGCCAAGGAGATCTTGTGCATCCGCGTGCTCGGTGGCTCCGGTCGTCGGTACGCCGGAATCGGTGACGTCATCGTGGCCACGGTCAAGGATGCGATCCCCGGTGGTGGAGTGAAGAAGGGTGAGGTCGTCAAGGCCGTCATCGTTCGCACGACCAAGGAGCGTCGTCGCGTCGACGGTTCCTACATTCGCTTCGACGAGAACGCGGCAGTGATTCTCAAGGGTGATGGGGAGCCGCGCGGCACCCGCATCTTCGGCCCGGTGGGTCGCGAGTTGCGCGAGAAGAAGTTCATGAAAATCATCTCGCTTGCGCCGGAGGTGCTGTGATGGCCGGGGCACACATTCGTAAGGGCGACACTGTCCAGGTCATCACGGGCAAGGACAAGGGCGCCAAGGGCAGGGTCATTCAGGTCCTCGGCGAGACCGACCGTGTCCTCGTCGAAGGCGTCAACCGGGTCAAGAAGCACACCAAGATCGGCGAGACGATCCGTGGCGCCAAGTCCGGCGGAATCGTGACCCAGGAAGCGCCCATCCATGTCTCCAACGTCATGTTGGTCGACGAGGACGGTCGCGCGACCCGGGTCGGGTTTCGCAAGGAGAAGGTTGAGAAGCGTCGTCCCGACGGTTCGACGTACGACAGCGAGCGCAGCGTCCGCGTGGGCAAGCGCACCGGTAAGGACATCTGATGACAGCGACCACCGAAGGCCGAGTGGCCCCGCGACTCAAGACGCGCTACCGCGACGAAATCGTGCCGGCGCTGCAGTCTGACTTCGGCCACACCAATGTGATGCAGGTAGCCGGGTTGACCAAGATCGTCGTCAACATGGGTGTCGGTGAAGCCGCCCGTGACTCGAAGTTGATCGAAGGCGCCGTACGCGACTTGGCGACCATCACCGGCCAGAAGCCGCAGGTCACCAAGGCTCGCAAGTCCATCGCGCAGTTCAAGTTGCGGGAAGGCATGCCGATCGGGGCGCACGTCACATTGCGCGGTGACCGCATGTGGGAGTTCCTCGACCGGCTGCTCTCGATCGCGCTGCCTCGTATCCGTGACTTCCGAGGGTTGTCGCCGCGTCAGTTCGACGGGCGTGGCAACTACACATTCGGTCTCAACGAACAGTCGATGTTCCACGAGATCGATCAAGACGCCATTGACCGAGTTCGCGGCATGGACATCACTGTCGTGACAACCGCCACCAACGACGAGGAAGGGCGAGCACTGCTGAAGTTGCTCGGCTTCCCGTTCAAGGAGTCCTGACCGATGGCTAAGACCGCTCTCAAGAACAAAGCAGCCGCAAAGCCCAAGTTCAAGGTGCGTGGCTACACCCGCTGCAACCGATGCGGCCGTCCGCACTCGGTGTACCGCAAGTTCGGCTTGTGCCGCATCTGCCTTCGCGAGATGGCTCACCGCGGCGAACTTCCAGGCGTCACCAAGAGCTCCTGGTAGATCCACTACCCCGAAGGTCCCGCCCGCGACTTGCGACGGGATACCACGGAGAGAAAGAGACCCGCTGGCCATGACCATGACCGATCCGATTGCAGACATGCTCACTCGTCTGCGCAACGCGAACTCCGCGTATCACGAGAACACGTCCATGCCCCACTCGAAGATCAAGGTGAACATCGCCGAGATCCTCAAGCGCGAGGGCTACATCGCTGACTTCGCTGTCGAGGACGCCGAAGTCGGCAAGACGTTGCGTCTGGACCTGAAGTTCGGCCCCAACCGCGAGCGTTCCATCGCCGGCATTCGTCGAGTCTCGAAGCCCGGGTTGCGGGTGTACGCCAAGAACACCGCGCTCCCGCGCGTACTCGGCGGCCTCGGTGTGGCGATCATCTCGACATCGACCGGACTGCTGACCGATCGTCAGTGTGCAAAGAAGGGCGTAGGTGGGGAAGTTCTCGCCTACGTCTGGTAGCGAGGGAGGAAGCCATGTCACGCATTGGTCGTCTCCCCATTGCCATTCCCTCCGGTGTCGACGTCACGATCGACGGTCGCGACGTCCTCGTGAAGGGCCCCAAGGGGACTCTCACGCACTCGGTCGTGGATCCGATCACCGTTGAGCGCGCCGAAGACGGCACGCTGTCGGTGACCCGTCCCAACGACGAGCGTGACAGTCGCTCCCGTCATGGGCTCACCCGCACTCTCGTCGCCAACATGATCACCGGTGTGACCGAGGGCTACACCAAGGCGCTGGAGATCCAGGGCACTGGTTATCGGGTCGCCGCCAAGGGCCAGGACCTCGAGTTCTCCCTGGGCTACAGCCACCCGGTCTTCGTGCCTGCACCCGACGGCATCTCCTTCGCGGTCGAGTCGCCGACGAAGTTCAGCGTCTCGGGGATCGACAAGCAGAAGGTCGGCGAGGTCGCTGCCAACATCCGCAAGCTCCGCAAGCCTGATCCGTACAAGGGCAAGGGCGTGCGTTACGCAGGCGAGGTTGTGCGCCGCAAGGCCGGAAAGGCTGGTAAGTAGTCATGTCCGTCGTCGTCAAGCTCGGTGGTTCGGGCAACAAGAAGACTGTCGCGCGCAAGCGCCGCCACACACGCGTACGTAAGAAGGTCACCGGTAGCGCGGCTCGTCCGCGTCTGGTGGTCACGAGGTCTGCTCGCCACATCGTGGCTCAGATCGTCGATGACTTCGCTGGTCACACACTCGCCTCGGCGTCTTCCATGGAAGTTGACGTACGAGCGATTGCTGGTGACAAGACTGCGAAGGCTCGCGAGGTCGGCAAGCTCGTCGCATCGCGTGCAACGCAGGCCGGCATCGACGCCGTGGTCTTTGACCGCGGCGGTAACCGTTACACAGGTCGTGTGGCTGCGCTCGCCGATGGCGCGCGCGAAACCGGCCTGGCGTTCTGACGCTCACGGACGAAGAGGGAAGAGGTACAACTCATGGCTGCAGCCCAGCGCCGCGGTAGTGGCGCCGGCGGCAACGAACGTCGCGACCGTAAAGACGGTCGTGGCGGTCAGGCCGAGAAGACCGCGTTCGTCGAGCGCGTCGTCGCCATCAACCGCGTGTCCAAAGTCGTCAAGGGTGGGCGGCGGTTCAGCTTCACTGCCCTGGTCGTGGTCGGCGACGGGGACGGAACCGTTGGCGTCGGCTACGGAAAGGCCAAGGAAGTTCCGGCCGCGATAGCCAAGGGCGTCGAGGAAGCCAAGAAGGCATTCTTCAAGGTCCCGAGGATCCAGGGCACGATCCCTCACCCCATCACGGGTGAGCGAGCCGCTGGTGTTGTGATGCTGCGCCCGGCCGCCCCGGGTACCGGTGTCATTGCCGGTGGTCCTGTTCGTGCCGTGCTCGAGTGCGCCGGGATTCACGACGTACTCAGCAAGTCACTCGGATCGGACAACGCGATCAACGTCGTGCACGCGACCGTCGCTGCGTTGCAGGGTCTCGAGCGCCCCGAGGCCGTGGCCGCCCGCCGTGGGCTTCCGCTCGAGGATGTCGCTCCCGCGGCGATGCTGCGCGCCCAGGCCGCCGGGATCGGTGCGTGATGGCTCGTCTCAAGGTCACCCAGACCCGCTCGGGGATCGGCGGGAAGCAGAACCAGCGCGACACGTTGCGCTCGTTGGGCTTGAAGCGGATTCGCGACGTGGTCGTCAAGGAAGATCGCCCCGAAATTCGTGGCATGGTCAACGTGGTGTCGCACCTGGTCAAGGTTGAGGAGGTCGACTGACATGACTCTCAAGGTTCATCATCTGCGCCCAGCGCCGGGTGCCAAGACCCCCAAGACCCGCGTGGGTCGAGGCGAGGGGTCCAAGGGCAAGACCGCCGGTCGCGGTACCAAGGGAACGAAGGCTCGTTACCAGGTGCCGGCCCGCTTCGAGGGCGGTCAGATGCCGTTGCACATGCGTCTGCCCAAGCTCAAGGGATTCACGAACCCGAACAAGGTGGAGTTCCAGGTCGTGAACGTCGCGACGCTGGAGAAGCTCTTCCCGCAGGGTGGCGCAGTCGGAATCACCGATCTGGTGAAGGCCGGCGCCGTACGCAAGGGGGAGTTGGTCAAGGTGCTCGGCAATGGCGACCTGAGTGTTGCCCTGCAGGTCACCGCCAACAAGTTCTCGGACTCGGCGACGGCCAAGATCACCGCCGCCGGAGGCAGCGTCACCGCTATTTGATCGGCTCGATCGTCCGCTCGCCGAGTGGCCCCTTCGAGCGGCTCAACCCCGTTCGTCCATCCCGGTCACGGCCCCCCGAGGGACCGTGACCGGACTGTTAGGCTCGACCGCCCGCGCCACGCGGCGTGGCAATCGAGACGACCCAGACCCTCCGACGTGGGGGTCGCCGTCGCCCGGGAGGAACTGTGCTCAGCGCTTTCGCGTCGGCGTTTCGTACGCCTGACCTGCGCAAGAAGTTGCTCTTCACCCTGGCGATCATCACGATCTTCCGCTTCGGGTCGGTGCTGCCGACCCCGGGTGTGGACTACACCGCCATTCAGCGCTGCCTCACCATTGAACAGGACAACTCGCTCTACGGCCTGATCAACCTCTTCAGCGGTGGTGCGCTGCTGCAGTTGTCCGTTTTCGCGCTGGGGATCATGCCGTACATCACGGCGAGCATCATCATCCAGTTGTTGACGGTGGTGATTCCGCGGCTGGAAGCCCTCAAGAAGGAGGGTCAAGCCGGCCAGGCCACGATCACCCAGATCACCCGCTACCTCACCGTGGGGTTGGCGATCCTGCAGTCGACCGCGATCGTGTCGCTGGCTCGCTCACCGGGTCGGCTGTTCCAGGGCTGCAACGAGCAACTCGTGCCGAACCAGTCGCTCGGTCTCATCGTCACGATGATCGTGATCATGACGGCCGGAACCGCAGTCATCATGTGGCTGGCCGAGCTCATCACCGACCGTGGTGTCGGCAACGGCATGTCGTTGCTGATCTTCACCTCGATCATTGCGACGTTCCCAGGCCAGTTGGCCAGCATCTACACGATCGACGGCCTCTTGACGCTGGTCCTCACCTGTGTCGTCGGCCTGGTGATCATCACAGGTGTTGTCTTCGTCGAACAGGCGCAGCGGCGTATCCCGGTGCAATACGCGAAGCGCATGGTGGGGCGCCGAATGTACGGGGGGACCTCGACCTACATCCCGCTCAAGGTCAACATGGCCGGTGTGATTCCGGTGATCTTCGCGTCGTCCCTGCTCTACATTCCGCTGCTGGTGGTCCAGTTGACGGGCTCGCAGTCCGACTGGGCGCAGTGGATCGCCACCAACGTGCAGTCGGGCCGGTCGCTCTACCTGGTCTTCAACTTCGCGTTGATCATCTTCTTCACGTATTTCTACGTCTCGATCACGTTCAACCCGGAGGAAGTCGCCGACAACATGAAGCAGTTCGGTGGCTTCATCCCCGGCATCCGAGCCGGCAAGCCGACGGCGGAGTACCTCGACTACGTGCTCTCCCGCATCACGCTTCCCGGTTCGCTCTACCTGGCTCTGCTCGCGACCATCCCGTACATCGCCTTCAACGTGCTCGGCGTGGGTCAGCGGTTCCTCTTCGGCGGTACCAGCTTGCTGATCATGGTCGGTGTGGGTCTGGACACGGTGAAGCAGATTGAGAGTCAACTTCAGCAGCGCCACTACGAAGGCTTCCTGCGTTGATCCGCCTGGTGCTCATGGGTCCCCCGGGCGCGGGCAAGGGGACGCAGGCAGTAGTCATCGCGAACGAGCTCGGCACGGCGCACGTCGCCACCGGGGACATCTTCCGGGCCAATGTTGCCGATGAGACCGAGCTGGGTATTGAAGCCAAGCGCTACATGGATGCTGGTGAATACGTCCCGGATTCGGTCACCAACGACATGGTTCGCGACCGGCTGACCCAGGCCGACGCGTCAGGGGGATTCCTGCTCGACGGATATCCCCGCACGGTGGCCCAGGTCGACGAACTCGACAAGATGCTGGCGGCCTCCGGTCATAGTCTTGACAAGGTTGTCGCACTCACCGTTGACACCGATGAGGTCGTCACTCGGTTGATGAAGCGAGCCGCCGAACAAGGCCGCAGCGATGACACCGAAGACGTGATCAGGCGCCGCTTGGCCTTGTACGCCGCGCAGACGGAACCGCTTCTGAATGTTTACCGCGAACGAGGCTTGCTGGCCGAGGTCGACGGCCTTGGCCCCGTCAAAGAAGTCACCGCGCGCGTGATCGCTGCGCTTCGCGACTGACCGCCATGTTGTTCGGTCGCCGGTCCAAGCTGGAGATCAAGACTGCCGACGAACTCGCCAAGATGCGAGTCGCCGGACTGGTAGTCGCACGCACCTTGGAGACTCTGCGCGCTGCCGTCGTACCCGGGGTGACGACGAAAGATTTGGACCGAATCGCGGAGACCTCGATCCGTGCTGAGGGAGCGACGCCCTCCTTCCTGGGTTATCACGGCTTCCCGGGATCGATCTGTACGTCGGTCAACGACGAGGTCGTGCACGGCATCCCCGGCGCACGGGTGTTGCGCGAGGGCGATCTCATCTCGATCGACTGCGGCGCCATCGTCGACGGGTGGCACGGCGACGCGGCGATCAGCGTGCCGGTCGGAGGCATCGCCGATGACGTCGCGCTCCTGTCCTCGTTGACGGAAGGTTCGTTGTGGGCGGGCATCGCTGCGATGAAGGCCGGCGGTCATGTCTCGGACATTGGCCACGCGGTGGAGTCGCATGTGCGATCTGCCGGCGGTCCGGCGTACGGGATCCTGGAGGAGTACGTCGGTCACGGCATCGGTACCGCCATGCATCTCGCTCCGGACGTACCGAATTACGGGTTAGCCGGACACGGGCCGGTCATGGAGGTGGGGCTCGCACTTGCGATAGAGCCGATGGTGACGCTGGGCAAACGGCACGTCCACACGTTGGACGACGACTGGACCGTGGTCACCAACGACGGCAGGTGGGCAGCACACTGGGAGCACACGGTCGCGATCACCGACCGCGGTCCTTGGGTGCTGACAGCACTAGACGCGCAGTCACCGGAGTGAGTCGAGCCCGTCTTCACTCTCTGGGCAGGTTCGCTCTCTGGATCTCGATCTTCGTGCTGTGCATCGCTGCCATCCGCCTCTTCTATGGGGCGGCGGTGCGTCTGCTCGCGTCAGCGCGTGACCAGACGGCCGCTTCGGTCGACGCCGGGTGGGGGAGCGTCGGCCTCGCGCTGGGCTGCCTCGCCGTAGCGGGGGTCCTGGGGGTCGTGCTCCATCGTGTCGAGCGCGAGCAGCCAACGGGGTGGACGGCGCCAGCGGGGTCCGGGCCGTCAGGACCCCCCGGATTTCCGGATCCGGGGCCCTCGGGCCTAGACTCGACCCTCGGTTCCGAGTGAGCCATCTCTTTGCGTGCCTGGGCTCCCTAGGCGCAAAACCTGATCTACCCCTGAAGGAGTTGTGCACGCGGCATGGCCAAAAAGGACGGTGCCATCGAACTCGAGGGCACGGTTGTCGAGTCTCTACCCAACGCCATGTTCCGGGTCGAACTCGAAAACGGCCACAAGGTGCTCGCGCACATCTCGGGCAAGATGCGGATGCACTACATCCGAATCCTGCCCGACGACCGCGTGGTCGTGGAGCTCTCGCCGTATGACCTCACCCGTGGACGCATCGTCTATCGGTACAAGTAAGAGAGAGATCGATGAAGGTCCAGCCAAGCGTCAAGAAGATCTGTGACAAGTGCAAGGTGATCCGCCGTCACGGGCGGGTCATGGTGATTTGCGAGAACGTCCGCCACAAGCAGCGGCAGGGCTGATCGCAACAGCGCCGACCGAGCACGCATCGCAACACGCACGAGGTACGCCGCACCACCACAACTGAATACCGGCGACGTTCTACCGAGCGGGCGCCGGGAGCACATGACAGTGCCCGACCTCTGCGATCGCACACGTGCGCGATCGCAGGACGCCACCTCCGGAATCGAAGGCCGGAGACCTGCCGCACAGGGCAGCAGGACTGGCACTGTCCCCAGACCTTCGAGGTACAGAAACGAGATTGCCCTATGGCACGCCTTGTTGGCGTAGACCTGCCCCGCGACAAGCGGTTGGAGGTTGCGCTCACCTACATCTACGGCGTCGGCCGTTCGAGTGCCAAGAAGACCCTCGAAGCCACCGGCGTCAACGGTGACACCCGGGTCAAGGATCTTGGCGACGACGAGTTGGTCAAGCTTCGCGACTACCTGGAAGCGACCTTCAAGGTCGAAGGTGACCTGCGCCGCGAAGTCCAAGCGGACATCCGCCGCAAGGTCGAGATCGGTTGCTACCAGGGGATCCGCCATCGCCGCGGACTTCCAGTACGCGGTCAGCGCACTCACACCAACGCCCGTACCCGCAAGGGTCCCAAGAAGACAGTCGCCGGCAAGAAGAAGGTCGGCAAGAAGTAGTCCGCCCGGTCCCGACCGCGCACCGCGCGACGGTCACCGTACGGACCGATCACCTCGACAAAGGATTTGTATGCCACCCAAGAGCCGACAGGCTGCTGGCGCCAAGAAGGTACGCCGCAAGGAGAAGAAGAACGTGGCTCACGGCCACGCGCACATCAAGAGCACGTTCAACAACACCATCGTGTCGATCACTGACCCCATGGGTGCTGTGATCGCGTGGTCGTCGGCCGGTCAGGTCGGCTTCAAGGGCTCGCGCAAGTCGACGCCCTTCGCCGCGCAGATGGCGGCTGAGGCCGCTGCCCGTCGTGCCATGGAGCACGGCATGAAGAAGGTCGACGTCTTCGTCAAGGGCCCCGGTTCGGGCCGCGAGACCGCGATTCGTTCGCTCCAGGCCGCCGGCCTCGAGGTTGGACAGATCAGCGACGTCACCCCCTCGCCGCACAACGGCTGCCGCCCGTCCAAGCGCCGTCGCGTCTGACCGCCCTAAGCCACGAAGGAGATACCGAACTAATGGCCAGATACACCGGGGCGGACTGCAAACGCTGCCGCCGCGAAAAGATGAAGTTGTTCCTCAAGGGTGCCAAGTGCGAGTCGCCGAAGTGCCCGATTGAGATCCGTCCGTACCCACCGGGCCAGCACGGCCGCGGTCGCACCAAGGACTCCGAGTACCTCCTACAGATGCGTGAGAAGCAGAAGTGCGCGCGCATCTACGGCGTGCTCGAGAAGCAGTTCCGCGGTTACTACGACGAGGCTCACCGCAAGCAGGGCAAGACCGGTGAGAACCTCCTGCGCATTCTCGAGTCGCGCCTGGACAACGTCGTCTACCGCGCCGGCTTCGGAAAGTCCCGCGACATGGCACGCCAACTCGTGCGCCACGGCCACATCGTGGTCAACGGCGGCAAGGTGGACATCCCGTCCTTCCGCGTCAGTGAGAACGACGTCATCGAGGTGCGTCAGTCCTCACGTGAGTTGACGCCGTTCGTCGTCGCGCACGCCGAGTTGGGCGAGCGTCCGGTGCCGGCCTGGATCGAGGTCATCCCCAACCGGATGCGCATCCTGGTCCACTCCCTTCCCGCGCGTGCCGTCATCGACACACCGGTCCAAGAGCAGCTGATCGTCGAGCTCTACTCCAAGTAAGCCTTCCCATGATTCGCGACTTCAAATAGAGGTTGTCGCGGAAAGGACACTCACGTGCTCATTGCTCAGCGTCCGACCTTCACTGAAGAGCCGATCAGCGAGTTCCGTTCGCGGTTCGTCCTCGAGCCACTCGAGCCCGGTTTTGGATACACCCTGGGCAACTCGCTTCGGCGTACGTTGCTCTCCTCGATCCCGGGTGCGGCGGTCACGAGCATCCGCGTGGACACCGTCTTGCACGAGTTCCAGACCATCGAAGGTGTCAAGGAGGACGTCACCGAGATCATCTTGAACATCAAGAACCTCGTCGTCTCCTCCGAGGTCGACGAGCCGGTCGTCATGTACCTGCGCAAGCAGGGCCCCGGTGCCGTGACCGCGGCAGACATCGCTCCGCCTGCTGGTGTCGAGGTGCACAACCCGGACCTGCACATCGCAACGCTCAACGCCAAGGGCAAGCTCGAGATGGAGCTCGTCGTCGAGCGTGGTCGCGGGTACGTCTCGGCCAACCTCAACAAGCAGCCCGGTCAGGAGATCGGCCGCATCCCCGTCGATTCGATCTACTCACCGGTGCTCAAGGTGTCGTACAAGGTCGAGGCGACTCGTGTCGAGCAGCGCACCGACTTCGACAAGTTGATCGTCGATGTCGAGACCAAGTCGTCGATGGCCCCACGCGATGCGGTGGCCTCGGCCGGTAAGACGCTGGTCGAGCTCTTCGGTCTCGCGCGCGAGCTCAACCTCGAAGCCGAGGGCATCGACATCGGTCCGTCGCCAGCTGATGCATTCGTGGCCGAGCAGCTCTCCACGCCGATCGAGCAGCTTGATCTGACTGTCCGGTCGTACAACTGCCTCAAGCGCGAGGGTGTTCACACTGTCGGTGAGCTGATCTCGCGCAGCGAGGCCGACTTGCTCGACATCCGCAACTTCGGCGCGAAGTCGATCGACGAGGTCAAGGTCAAGCTCGCCGGGTTGGGACTCGCGCTCAAGGACAGCCCGCCCGGATTCGACCCGACGACTGCGGTCAACTTCTACGCAGACGACGACTACGACGACCAGGGCTACGCCGAAACCGAACAGCTCTAGTCCGCTCTGCCGCTCGAATCCCGTCCGACCGCGACCAGGAGAACCACACCATGCCAACGCCCACAAAGGGTGCCCGCCTTGGCGGCGGCCCGGCACACGAGCGGCTGATGCTGGCCAACTTGGCCACTGCGTTGTTCGAGCACGGCAAGATCACCACCACTCAGGCGAAGGCCAAGCGGCTCCGTCCGTTGGCCGAACGCCTCATCACCTTTGCCAAGCGCGGTGATCTGCACGCGCGACGTCGCGTGCTGATGGTCGTTCGCGACAAGGGCGTCGTGCACACGCTCTTCGAAGAGATCGGTCCTCGGTACGAGAACCGTCCCGGCGGCTACACCCGCATCGTCAAGATCGGCCCGCGCAAGGGCGACAACGCCCCGATGGCGGTCATCGAGTTGGTGGAGCCGTTGGCCGAGGCCGTCGTGGCCGAAGCGACTGCGGCCGCCAAGCGCGCGGCCAAGGACAAGACCAAGAAGGACGCCGGTAGCAAGGCCAAGGAGACGTCCAAGAAGGCTCCCAAGGAGTCTGCCAAGTCCGAGGAGGTCGCGGCTGTTGCGACCGCCGCCGAACTCAGTGCCGATGAGCCTGCGGCCGATGTGATCGAGGCTGACGCCGTTGCGGCCGAAGCCGAAGCTGGCGACGTCGTCGAAAGCGACGCCGACGCGGCCGATGAAGCGTCCGACGAGGCCTGAGTCCTGTCGTTCACATGAGCGAGCCCCTCACTCCTGATTCGAGTGGGGGGCTCGTTCGTGTTCGAATCGATCTCGGGTACGACGGGACCAACTTCTCGGGTTGGGCGTTGCAGCCGTCGCATCGCACTGTCCAGGGCGTACTCGAAGAGGCGCTGGGTGTTCTGTTCGGGGCCACGGATCGTCTCGCGACGACGTGCGCCGGCCGTACCGACGCGGGCGTGCACGCACGCGGTCAGGTGGTGCACGTCGACATTGCCGAGGCGCCGTGGGCTCGACACGAGTTGCGAGCCGCTCGACGGCTCGCGGGATTGCTCCCAGCGGATGTGGTGGTTCACGACGTACGTCGAGCACCGCTCGGATTCGAGGCGCGTTTCTCGGCTTTGTGGCGGCGTTACTCGTACACCGTCCACGACGGACTCGGTCGGTGGGATCCGCTGCTGCGCAATCACGTCTTGCGTCACCGCGTCGCGGCAGGCGCGGCACTGGATGTGGAGGCCATGAATGAGGCGTCGCGTCAACTCATCGGAGAGCATGACTTCACCGCCTTCTGCAGGCAGCGTCTTGGCGCTGGCACCATAAGGACCCTGCTCGCCTTGTCGTGGGTGCGCGACGATGATGAATTGGTGCGGGCCGACGTGTTGGCCGACGCGTTCTGCCACTCGATGGTTCGGTCGCTCGTGGGTGCTTTGCTCGAGGTGGGGGACCGCCGCCAACCGCCCTCCTGGCCGGCCGACATCTTGGGTCAACGAGCCGGAACCGCAACGCGGGCAATCGATTTCCGAGTCGCCCCCGCGAAAGGTCTCGTTCTCGAAGAGGTCCACTACCCCCACGCTCTTGCCGAACAGGCCACCCGCGCCCGCCGCTTCCGCTCTCTCTAGCCCCCCCGTCGCATGAATGTGGCACCGGTACGAACCTATGGAACTTTCCTCACATTCATGTACGCCGGATCCAGGAACCGTCGTCCACAGTTGCGATTGTGTCGATCTTGTCCACAGGAATTGGACGTTCGCCTGGTGCTGCGAAACGTGTCGGTGGTGGTGCCTAGTTTGAGTACGTGATCACGACGGGTCAGGTATCTCAGAATCACCGGTCATTCATGTCCGGGGTGCTCGAGTTGACCCTGGTGCTCCCGGCGGCCCTGATTCTTGAACGAGTTCTGTCCTCGGTTCCGTCGCTCGCGACGATGGCCCGACTCGAGGACCTCGACGTGGCATCGTTGGATGAACACGAGCGAGTTCTGTATGTGCAGGCGTGGGAGAAGCAGCGTGGGTTCATCGAGGCCCACGTCCAGCCCGCATTGGTAGCGGTCGCGGGCCCTGCGCCGGAACCGGTCGATGACTCGATGGCCACCTCGTACGGCATCAACAACTCCGACGATGTGGGCCGGGAGGAGGTTTCCGCCGCGTTGGGTCTGTCGCCGGCGGCGGCCCAGTCACGGATCGACATCGCCCGCGCGTTGCAGACTCGGCTGCGCGCAGCGGCTCAAGCCCTGGGGGAGGGCACGATCGGATTCCTGCACGTGCGAATCCTGGTGCGCGAAACCGCGGGACTCACCGATGATCAGGCGCGTGCGGTTGACGAGCGCGTGGCCAGCGGGCAGGCGTGCCAATCGCTGTCGGCGTGGTCTCGTCGACTACGCCGCGCCGTGCGTCGGGTTGCTCCCGCCGAGTTCGAAGTGGCCGCAGCGGCGGCCCAAGCGAAGCGTCAGGTTCGGTGGTGGCCCGAGCCCGATGGCATGGCGACCCTCTCGGCGTTCCTGCCCGCCCACGATGCCCAGACCGTGTGGCTGGCGTTGGACGCCCTCGCTCAACGCGACCGCGACCGGTGGTTCGCAGCCGACGAGAGGGCCCAAGCTGGCG
>Ga0315275_10001339_pt1 | contig 21564 bp, 19 predicted proteins | sample YL17G03_0_MG_FD_205557 | JGI IMG/M metagenome (GOLD analysis project Ga0315275, IMG submission 205557) | Sediment microbial communities from Yellowstone Lake, YNP, Wyoming, USA - YL17G03_0 | ecosystem: Environmental > Aquatic > Freshwater > Lake > Sediment | place: USA: Wyoming | collected...
AAAGTAGGCTCGTGCATCAGGGGTGTGCAGGAAGCCACCACCACCCGGTTCAACCCCTGATCGTGGATATCCTGCTTGATCAGGTCTTGACCAGGGTCTGAGCACATATAGGTGTAGTCGCGAGCCAACACGACACCGTTCAGCGTTCGGGCGTGATCAGCTACTGCTGATACGTCCACCTTCCCAGCGATGTTCGTGCCGCAGTGGCAGATATAGACTCCCGTCTTTATCTTGGTAAGGTTCATACCATCTCTTGTTGAGGCATTACGGGAAATGTCAATACCGATAATATTCCATCAATTTCAGCCAGGATCTGATCCTGGGTAAAGCCATTTTGGATGGCTGCCTGAGCTGGGCAGGCCGCTGCGCAAACCCCACAACCCTTGCATAACACTTCGTTGACGTAAGCCACTTGGCGTCCGTCCAATTCAACCATCTCGATCGCATGGTATGGGCATAGTCCTTCGCAGGTGCGACAACCACCGCATTTGTTTTGGTCGATGTAGGTGGTAAATGGCTCCAAAGTGACATGCCCGGCATCCATTAATGAAAGGGCTACAGAGGCGGCTGCACCACCTTGTGCGACGCTATCGGGGATATCTTTTGGACCCTGGCAAGCACCTGCCAGGTAAACACCGTCGGTAGTCGTCTCTACCGGAGCCAGCTTGGGATGCTTCTCGAGGAAGAATCCATCCGGACCCCGACTGATGCTGAAGGTTTGTGCCACTTGGGCTGCGTCTGCCTGAGGTTCAATCCCGGTGCTCAGCACCACCATATCCACAAGCAATTCGTTGGGCTGGCCTGTGAAGAGGTCGGTGGAGGATACTTTTAACTGCCCATTATGACGGCTGATCTGCAAGCCTCCGTCAGAGATTTCCTGGTCAAAGCGGACAAAATGGACCCCCGCCCGCTCCACACGCTCGTAGAAGGCTTCATATCCTTTACCGAATGCACGCATGTCCCGGTAATACTCGTGCACTTCTGCACCCACATAATCGCGCAGCAGCTGTGCCAGCTTGAGCGAATACATACAGCACACCCGTGAGCAGTATTCATGATACTCTTTGTTTCGGCTTCCAACACAGTGCACGATGGCAATGCTTTCTGGTTTGCGACCGTCTTTGAGTCGCACCTCACCAATGGTCGGGCCGCCGGTGTTGATCAGTCGCTCGAGCTCCATGCTGGTCACCACATTATCCAATTCACCATAACCATACTGTTGAATTCGACGGGCTTCAAAATCCTTGAATCCAGTCGCCAGGATAATCGCCCCCACTTCCAGATCAAGCAGTTCTTCCTTTTGCTCGAAATTGATCGATCCGGTCAGGCAGAATTTTTCGCAGGCCCGGCATTTACCCTTTTGAAAGTAAGCACAGTTTTGCGTGTCGATCACTGGAACACGAGGAACTGCCTGTGCAAATGGGAAGTAGATTGCAGGTCGGTATCCCAATCCCAGATCAAACTCAGAAGGGATTTTTTTCCACGGACATTTCTCAACGCAGGTTCCACATCCTGTGCATGAGTCTTCATCCACGTAGCGTGGTTTTCGGCGAACTCTGACCGTGAAGTTGCCCACATACCCGGAGACTGATTCGACCTCGCTAAAGCTCAGCAGGGTTATGTTTTCGTGGCGTCCAACGGACACCATTTTGGGTGTGAGAATTCAGGCAGCACAGTCTAGGGTTGGGAAGGTCTTGTAAAGCTGGGCCATATGCCCGCCGATGCTCGGCTGCCTCTCCACCAGATAAACATGCTTGCCTGCATCAGCCAGGCGAAGTGCCGCCTCAATCCCAGCGATACCTGCGCCCACCACCACGGCAGCCTGCTTCATCTCTACCTGGCGTGCCTCCAATGGCTTTTGATACTGCACACGTCGCACAGCTGCAGATACCAGCGCCATGGCTTTTTGTGTGGCAGTGACGGGATCTTCCGACACCCACGAACAGTGTTCGCGGATATTGGTCATCTGGAATAAATATGGATTTAACCCTGCCTCCGCGCATGCCCTCCGGAAAGTGGTTTCATGCATCAGGGGTGAACAAGAAGCTACCACGACACGATCCAGGCCTTCATTGCAGATATCGTCCTTTATGAGAGCCTGACCTGGGTCAGAACACATATAGGCATAATGACGGGCCACCGATACATTATCTAATGTCGCGGCATGCCTGGTCACCGCTTCCACATCCACCATTCCGGCAATGTTGGTACCACAATGGCAGATATAAACACCGATCTTGGGGCTGCCTCTATTGTTTGGTTTCATCCGGTGTTTCTCCTCATATAGAAAATTACCTTCGGCAAAATGGACACCTGACAAAATCTACTCAAAAAACAAATGCTCGTAAAACAAAAATGGTCGCTGGGCGATTCTGAATTGACGGGAGCGACAAAATGGGTGAAACCTAAAATATAACTGCACTTGGATCTCGGTTTCAGCATAGGATTACTTCTATAGCATACTTGTGCAAGGATGCACAATATAGTGTAATATGGCACAGATTAGATAGGATGAAAGTGACATATGTAAGATTGCTTATAGTCAACCTGTTGGTTTTAAGAAGTGGTCTGAGAAGTTTGCCAGCGATAGAATAAAGGAGATTAATTGTCCCCTGCTTCGGCTGTCTTTCTCACTAGGTTCAAAAAAGAAGGTGTATTCAAGCCTCGCTCGAGCAAATAGGTAAGATAGCGCCCCATCAGGTTTTCCAGCTCCCGATCAACAACTGATGTTAACCGGGCACGCTGCGCTTCAGCATAGCTTGAACGCTGGAAGTGACGTAATATTTTTAATGCTGGCATGCTCACTGGGCGCCCTCCGCCCTCAATACGCCCACATTTTGGGCATATAACTCCACCTTTTTCAAATGAGATGAACTGGTCTTCAGCTTGAATTTCCGCTCCGCAATTCACACAATGAAACAGCTGAGGTCGAAAGCCAACCAGGTCTAGCAGCCTGACCTCATAATATCGCACAGCAAAAGCAGGGTCTGTTTCATTGTTTATACGAGAAAGCGTTTCACTCAACAAACGATATAGAGCAATGTTCTCTCCCTCTTCATAGGTGAACCGGTCTAATAATTCAATGGTATATGAAGCATACCCCACGCGGACCAGGTTCTCCCTCAGTTTCTGGTAAGTGTCCTTTGCCTCAGCTTGCGTGACAATGGGCAGGTCCCGTCCATGCGCCAGCAGCAACTCCACGCGTGTGAATGGTTCCAAGTGCCCGGCTTTGCGGGAACGAGGCTTGCGCACGCCTTTTGCCACTACCCTCACTTTACCAATCTCACGCGTGAAAAGCCACAGCAGACGATCGGCCTCTCCCCAATCTGCATGGCGGAGTACGATGGCTTCAACCCGTTGCGAACGGACACGTGATGGCATAGGTTTATTATAATCGTTGACTCAGAACCTACTTCCTGGTAAAATCCCACCTTGCCTGCGGCGTTGTACCCTTCGCCCAGGTAAAATTTTGCAAATAACGAAAGGGCTTGAGAAAATGAAAGTACTCCTCCTGAAAGATGTATACAAACTAGGTCGGGCTGGTGATGTCAAGCGAGTTGCTGATGGCTATGGTCGAAACTACCTGCTCCCTCAAGGGATGGCTGTCTTGGCGACTGCTGAGGCACTCAAAATGTCCGAACGCGTCAGAGAGAAAGCCAACGTCCAGCGTGCCATCGTTAATCAAGAGATGGATGTCGTCGCCAAGCAGATTGCCGGGCTTACCCTGGTCTTTCCTGCCAAGGCCTCAGAGACTGGCAAATTGTATGGTTCTGTGACCACCCAGATGATTGCCGAAGCAATTAAAGCCAAATCGGGTGTGGAAGTTGCCCGACGCCAGATTGATTCTCAGCCACTGCGCACGTTGGGCGAGTATAAAGTGCATATCCGGCTCACGGTTGATCTCATCCCCACCATCGATGTGATCGTACACCGCGAAGGCGAGGCCATCACTGCAACAACTTCCATTAAAGCTGCCCCTCCCGTAACCGAGGAAGCTTTAGTGGAACCTGAACCTGCCGCCGAATCAGAAGCAGAATCAGAAGCCGAATCAGAAACCGAATCAGAAGCTGAATGATCATCTCGCTCGGTTAAAGATCAACGGGTGCTTGACGAATGTATCTTTCCTGCAAAGCACCCGTGTTGTTGTTTAAGCCTGCTGTATAATACAATCGATGTCCATCGGTACGCAGCTCCGCCAAGCACGTGAAGCGCAGTCTTTGAGCCTGGATCAGGTTGCTCAAACGACTCATATCCGCTTGCTCTATCTGGAAGCATTGGAATCTGATCAATTTGAATTGCTTCCTTCATCGGCGCAATTACGTGGCTTCTTGCGTTCTTATGGGGATTACTTAAAGCTGAATTCTAGTGAGCTTATCCGAGCTTTGGAAAAAGATTCGACAGCAGGTTCGATAGTGTCCAACCCTCCCACATCTTCAAACGAAGTCAACGAACCTCTGACCAGTTCAGACGCCATTTTTTTAGAGATTGGGCGCAAGCTTCAAACCCAGCGGGAGTTAATGGGGCTATCCCTTGGGGATGTTGAGCGCCATACCCACATCCGTGAGCATTATGTTCGCGCCCTTGAAACTGGAGATATTTCGCATTTACCCTCCCCTGTTCAGGGAAGAGGAATGCTGAGCAATTACGCTTCTTTCCTTGGTCTCAATACGGAAACAATTCTATTACGCTTTGCGGATGGATTGCAAGCAGGTCTTTATGACCGCCAGCCTGCAAGAAATACACCCACACCCAGCTCACACAATCAAGATGCAGGTAAGATCCCAGCCAGGCCATCACAATTGAAGCGTCTGTTCTCCATGGATTTATTTGTGGGTGGCTTTTTGGTTATTTTCTTATTAGGGTTCACCATTTGGGGTGCAGTGCGGATATCAAGGCTACATTCTGGGCAGGAAGCATCTCCGACTGCGCCACCCGTGTCTGAAATCCTATTATCTACCCCAGCTGAAGGGCTTTCTGGTACACCCACACCCATCCCTAGCGGCGTGGCTTCGATGGCGCCCACGGTTATGATTGAGGCCTCCTTAATTACTGGGACGGTTCAGGTGGATCAAACCGAGACACCCGTTATCTTTCTCCCCACACCAGGCCTCGAAAACGCGCCCATTCAGGTGTATGTTGTTGCCAACAAGCGTGCCTGGATGAGGGTTACTGTGGATGGTGAAATCGCGTTTGAGGACAGGGTAATGCCAGGCAGTGCCTATTCTTTTGCCGGGAATGATCAGATCGAGCTGCTCACTGGAGACGGTTCCAGCTTGCGTGTGTATTTTAACCAACAGGACTTAGGTCTGCTGGGGTCGTTCGGAGGGGTGGTTGAACGCATATTTTCCATTGAAGGAGTCCAGACTGCCACGCCAGCTATCCCATACACCAGCACCCCAGTTCCAACAACAACGGTTACTCCTTCCCCCACGCTAGCACCTACAGTAGTCGCTGGCACACCCTCCCCGACGCCCAAACCATAAATATTTTCTATATGAAGAATAAATCATTTCATATGATATCCCTTGGCTGTGCCAAGAATACGGTTGATTCAACCTCCATGGCTCAAATATTAGCTACTGCGGGGTATCAATCAACCGACCAGCCTTCCAAAGCCAGAGTGTTAATTGTTAACACTTGCGGCTTTATCGGTCCGGCGAAGGAAGAGTCATTTGGGGTCCTCCAAGAGCTGGCTGCCAATAAACAAGCGGGGCAAATATTGATCGCTGCCGGATGCCTCACCCAACGTTATGGAGCTGAAGTGGCACACAGGGTTCACGGAATTGATGGCATCCTGGGTACGCGTCGTTGGATGGATATCCTCGACGTGGTGGAAGCGTTACGTCATGGGCAGCATCCTGAACCCCTTTATCATCTACCAGATGTAGCAACGGTAGGTAAAGATGAGCGAGGGGTTCTGCGAGCAGGTATTCAGGGTAACAGCGCTTTTGTGAAAATCGCAGATGGATGCCGCCGTCCATGTGCTTTTTGTGCTATACCGCTCATCAAAGGTACGACAGTCAGCCGCCCGTTGAAGGTGATCATTGATGAGGCACGCCAGTTAGGCGATATGGGAATGCATGAAATTAACCTGATTGCTCAAGATACGACCGATTACGGTTATGATCTTGGGATGAAGGATGGGCTGGCGCGCCTGCTTGATCAAATGACAAAAGCTGTGCCGGAAATCGATTGGATCCGCATTATGTATGCCTACCCGGGCTACGTGACGGATCGCCTGATCGATGTCATAGCTTCAAATCCACAGATCCTTCCATATCTGGATATGCCACTCCAACATGCCCACCCCGATACTTTGCGCCGGATGAAACGACCTGCCAATGTGGATTGGGTGCACCGCACCTTGGAGAAAATGCGGACTGCGATGCCTGACCTGGCATTACGGACGACTTTTATTGTGGGATATCCGGGGGAAACAGAAGGTGAATTCCAGGCCTTGTTGGATTTCGTCAAAGAGATTCGTTTTGACCGGGTAGGAACATTTCTATTTTCATTTGAGCCTGGTACAGCCAGCCAACCTCTAGGAGACCCGGTTCCACATGAAGTTAAGGAAGAACGCTACGATCGTTTGATGGCTCTGCAGCAGGAGATTTCACTTGAGCGTAACCAGAGCTTCATGGGCAAGACTTTGGATGTGCTCTTTGAAGGACAAGGAGATGGATTATCCATGGGGCGTAGCTACCGGGATGCACCTGAGATCGACGGGCTGGTTATTGTGGAAGGCAACGCACCACTGGGTGAGCTCTTACCAGTGCGCATTACCGGAGCGATGGCCTACGACTTAAGTGGGGTGATGGTTACAAATATGTAAAATATCTAATAAGAACTCCGTTCAGAACTCTGATAATAACGGAATATCAACGACTTAAATGATGAACGCCTGGGTGAGGGGGGCACCCAGACGTTCATCGAATTTAATAATACACGATAGTTTGATTTTTGACAAGGGGGTAGATTGGTGATTTGTAAGACAACTTTAAGTGCCCCAGGCGGGAGTCGAACCCACAACCTCGGCCTTAGGAGAGCCTCGCTCTATCCTTTGAGCTACTGGGGCTTTCGCCCGAGATTATAGCATGGAAACCCTGGTCCAATAAAAACTTCCCGAGCGCAGAAGCGCCCAGGAAGTTTGTTTTCTGGTTTATAGTTAAGTTAATCCAATCGACCGGTAACTATGGCAGCCTTTACCTCACCGATTGCCTGGGTGATCTCAATCTCGCGCGGGCAGCACTCGGTGCAGTTGAAGATCGTGTGACAACGATATACCCCGAACTGGTCGTTTAAGATCCTCAAGCGATCAGCGGCAGCTTTATCACGACTATCGAATATAAAACGATGTGCAGCTACAATAGCAGCTGGTCCAACATATTGGTCACTCGCCCAGAAGGACGGGCAGGAGCTGGAGCAGCATGCGCACAGGATACACTTGGTGGTATCGTCAAAGCGCTCGCGCTCTTCGATGCTTTGCAAGCGTTCTTGAGGCGGTGGTGTCTCGTCGTTGATGAAGTACGGCATCACTGAGCGGTAGTGGGCAAAGAATTGCTCCATATCCACGATCAGGTCTTTGATCACGCGCAATCCCAGGATGGGTTCGACGATGATCTTTTTTGTGTGCAGATCCTTCAGCAGTGCTTTGCAGGCAAGGTAATTCCGCCCATTAATCCGCATCGCATCCGAGCCACAAATTCCATGCGCGCATGAACGCCGGAAGGAAAGTGTGCCGTCATAGTAACCTTTTATGTATTCCAGCATATCCAAGACGCGATCCGTAGGCTGAGCTTCCAACTTATAGGTTTCGTAATGGGGTCTCTTATCTATTTCAGGATTAAAGCGGAAGACTTTGACTGTAACTTCCATGGCTGCCACCTCTTTTAATAAACTCGTTCCTTAGGCTGGTATTTTGTGATTACAACTGGTTTGTAACCCAGTTCAATCTCGCCATCCGGTTTCACCCAGGATAGTGTATGTTTCAACCAGTTGACATCATCACGTTTCGGATAATCATCGCGGGCATGTGCCCCACGGCTTTCCGTACGTGCCAATGCACAGATGGTTGTAAGCTCGGCGATCTCCAACAAGTTGCCCAGCTCCCAGATGTTGATCATCTCAGTGTTGAAGATTTTCCCCTGGTCGTGCAATGGGATATGTTTGTAGCGCTCGCGTAGCTCACGTACAGTTTCCAACGCAGATTGCATGCCTTCCCCAGTGCGGAACATGCCCACACAGTCCATCATGACTGTCTTCATCTTACCGGAGACTTCCAGGATTTTCTCATTGCCCTGGGCATTGCGGATGAGGTCGAATTGGGCCCGTGTGAATTCAGTGGGATCAGCGGGCAAGGGTTGAAAATCTGCACCCAAGGCAAACTCAGCTGCGCGCAACCCGGCGTGTTTGCCAAATACGATCAGGTCAAGGAGCGAATTCGTTCCGAGGCGATTGGCTCCATGGACAGAGACGCATGCCACTTCACCTGCCGCGTACAAACCTGGCATGACAGTATTTTTCTCATCAATCACCGCTTCACCAAACTTGTTCGTTGGTATACCACCCATAGTATAGTGAGCTGTAGGTTGGACGGGCATGGGCTGAGCCACTGGGTCGACACCTAAATAAGTGCGTGCAAAGTCCACAATATCAGGCAGTTTGGCAATGATCTCCTCGCCAGTCATTGTATATGGAGAACCATCCGGGCGCTTGCGCCCATCCAGGGCCGCGTATTTGTTCACCGTCTCGGGTCGGACATCCAAATAAAGGTAATTTTGACCGTTGATGCCGTTACCGGCTTTTATCTCAAGGTACATCGCACGGCTGATTACATCCCGTGATGCAAGGTCTTTCACCCTGGGAGCGTACCTTTCCATGAAGCGCTCACCCTTGCCATTGATCAACACCCCTCCTTCACCACGAACGCCTTCGGTGATCAGGATACCCAGCTTGTATATTCCCGTTGGGTGGAATTGGAAGAATTCCATGTCTTCCATCGGGATCCCGTGCCGCATGGTGATGGCAATTCCATCCCCGGTGTAGGCATAGGCGTTGGAGGTAATGTCCCAAATCCGTCCGTGCCCACCGGTGGCAAGTATCACTGATTTAGCATGAAAGACGTGCAGCTCAGAGGTTCCGAGCTCAATGGCCACCACCCCAGCAACAGCGCCATTGACCACTAACAAATCCACTACCTGAAATTCATCAAAGAAATTGACTTTATTCTTCAGGCATTGTTGGTAGAGCGTCTGCAGGATCATGTGCCCCGTGCGGTCAGCTGCATAGCATGCCCGGCGAACGGGCTTTCCGGTCACATTGTTGGTATGCCCACCAAATGGGCGTTGGGCAATCTTGCCCTCAGGCGTGCGCGAAAATGGTAACCCGTAATGCTCAAGCTCATACACAGCCTGTACGGCCTCATAACACATGAACTCAATTGCGTCTTGATCGCCCAAATAGTCGCTACCTTTGACCGAATCGAAGGTGTGCCATTCCCAATGGTCCTCTTCTTCGTTGCCTAGGGCCGCTCCAACGCCTCCTTGAGCTGTACCAGTATGCGAGCGAGTCGGGTAAAGCTTGCTGATCACGGCAGTATTGGCGGTCTTTGAAGCATATAGAGCTGCCATCAAACCAGCCCCTCCAGCTCCGATCACGATTACATCAAATTGGTGTTTTTCCATAATATTTGGGCTCCTCACATTCTGTGTCTGCTCTAATACGCGGAACCGATGACTACATAAATGGCAACAAAGACCATTGCGATCCAGAGCAGTGCAAAGAGTGCCCGTACCAATGGCTGCCAAAACGTGTGACCGATATAATCCTCGGCGATCATGCGCAACCCGTTGGCCGCATGGGTGAAGGCAAATAATATGATCAGGAACTGCATAATCTGCCAGAAAGCGTTAGCCCATCCCAGGGTCACATCGGGGACGTTGCTGTTGATGACGTGGTTAGGGTTGGGGAAAAATGTCCAACGCAAGACTGTTGGCAGGTCCATCTGAAGGCGAGCACCCATATACATTGCTGTCCCCAAACCTATCAATGCCAGCAGGACGATGCCCAACCCAGAGATGCGGGTGAACAACCACATTAGATAATCAAGGTTAATGCCACGTTGTGGAACGTAACGAGGTCGCATATCTGTCTCTCCTTAGCTAAACAATGCCGGTGATACCCTTCATGACGATCAAAAATACCGTCAAGGCGTAAATTGGGATAAAAATCGCCCATAGCAGATAGACGGCCTCACGCTCATATTTAAGGAATTTAGGCCAAATATCCAAAATGACCACGCGTATTCCGTTCAATGTATGGAAGAGCACACAGAAGACGACTAGTATTTGGAACCACCATGATTCATAGAGGATATTAATCGTGGTACCCCAAGTCCCCAGTCCTTGCTGCATCGAAAATGATGCAGCCACATGTACCCCTACGAATAAGATGATCCCCATTGCGGTGAGGCGGTGTAATGAGAATGAATGATAGGGACCGCCTGCTTTGTAAAATAATCCCTTGAAACCAGAATACTTCCCATAAGCCATGTGCTCCTCCTTAATCCTCACTAAAATTGCGGAAAACGGATTTCTCAATTATCCCATTTGTCTTACAATAGAGAAAAGTGATATAACTCATGGATTATTCATATTACTTATCCTTATCATCCTACCACGATATGTTCTACAATTATACATGCGGGATAAGACGATCTTCCTGTACCTTTGATGTTCAATATGCATACCATACTGCTCATTGCACCCACCAGGAAGATCGTCTTCCCAGTTATTAAAGGTTGACCCATTCACATTGCTCACCAGGAGGTACAAATGCCCGTTTCCCCCCATATGAGCCGCCGAGAGTTCGTCGCCATTGTGACTGCTGCCGCGGGTACGTTTATGGGAGCAGTGATCGGTATTCCGGCCATTGGCTATATGATAGCCCCAGCTCTCCAAAAGGTATCTGCTGACGTCTGGATACCGGCAGGTCCGGTAACGAATTATCCGGTCGGTGTTCCGACATTGTTCAACTTTAACCGCACCAAGGTCAATGGCTGGGAGAAAACCGTCAACAGTTATGGTGTCTATATTGTCCAGCATGAAGATGGTTCGATCAAGGCGCTCTCCAATAAATGTACCCACTTGAGCTGCCGTGTAAACTGGAAACAGGAGGCAACTGCCTACATTTGCCCATGCCATGATGCATTTTTTGATATCAATGGGCAGATCATTAAAGGCCCTCAACCTCGACCGCTCGACACCTATGAAACCAAAATCGAGAACGATATTCTCTTCATTCACTTCGTGGGGAGCTAAGTATGTTCCAAAAGACCTTTAACTGGTTAGATGAACGTCTCGGGTTGAAGACCATCTATGATACGGTCCTTGACCGGAAGGTACCTAAAGTCAATTGGTGGTTCACCCTGGGGAGCGCCAGCTTGTTTCTCTTTCTCCTTCAGGGTATCACTGGGATTATGCTCACCGTTTATTATGTTCCCTCCCCAGACCATGCCTATGACAGCATCCAATACATCATGACCGGTGTTAGTTATGGCTGGCTGATCCGCGGCATCCATCACTGGGGTGCTAGCCTCATGGTGCTGATTGTTTTCTTCCACATGCTGCGGACATATTTCTTCGGTGCTTATAAATATCCACGCGAGTTCACATGGGTCACAGGCGTCCTGCTGCTCCTTCTCACCTTGGGAATGGGCTTTACAGGCTATCTGCTACCCTGGAACCAGCGAGCTTACTGGGCAACCACGGTCGCCACCTCCATTGCTGGCACAGTACCCTTCATCGGCAATTTCATTAACCAGGTACTGCGAGGCGGGAGTGACCTTTCGGCGGTTACTCTGGCTCGTTTCTTCTCCGTCCATATCTGGTGGTTTCCTGCCATGATCGCTGGATTGATTGGTATACATTTATACATGGTCATCCGCCTGGGCATCTCTTCGGTCCCCAAAGAAGAAGACTAGAAAAAGGAGACAGCCGTGAACGAAGAGCAAAAGAAAACCTATAAAGAAAAATATACCCAGGAAAAGCAGAATGGGGTCAAGTTCTGGCCTGATATCATCTATAAAGACGTGGTGATCACCCTCGCCCTGTTTATCGTTCTGGTCATCATGGCAACGTGGATAGGTGTTGCTCAGGAGCCCAAAGCGGATCCGTCCGACTCAACTTATATTCCTCGCCCCGAATGGTATTTCCTCTTCCTCTTCCAGATGCTCAAATATTTCCCGGGGTCTTTGGAGTGGCTCGGTACGACGATCATACCGATCATTGCCGTCCTGGCACTATTCTTATTGCCTTTCTTTGACCGTAATTCGCGCCGTTATTGGAAAGCCCGTCCATGGGCGATTGGCATCATGACGACAGTGGTGGTTGGGATAGTAGCCCTCACTGTCCTGGCAGTTGTCGCCACCCCTCCCCAGGAGGTGACTGGCACCGTCGCCGGGACCATCCCTGAACAAATCCTCGCCGGGCAGGACCTATATTCCATCAACTGTACCGAATGTCATGGTCCCAACGGTGAGGGGGGCGAGATTAAGGGGGTTGAAGGGCTTGAAGGCTTCATCATGAAGCCCATCAATAGTAAAGATGAGATGTATACCCGTGACGACCAGACATTCATCAATATCCTCTCCTATGGTCAGCAAGACCTGGGTATGCCTCCCTTCGCTCGTGCCTTTGGTGGTGCTCTGGGGCCTTCCGATATCGAAGTCATCGTCACCTTCATGCGCTATACATGGGATGACCGTGTTGAGTTGCCTGCGGAAGTAGCAGCAGCTAACGCCATCCCGACCCTTGCCCCAGGGGAGGTCCCCTCCTATGAGGTGCATATCTCCGCCATTCAGCGCCGTTATTGCGCCTCCTGTCACCGCGCTGGCAAGAAGAACAATAATTACATTATGGATAACTATGAGGATACGATAAAAACAGGCGATCACACCCCCAACCTGATTGCCAGAGACCTGTTGTGCAACACCATGCAAATGCTTAACCGGGTTGAAGGGCTTGAAGCAGGCAACCCAATGCCTCCCACGCGCGCCTTACCACCTGAGCTGGTTGCCATCTACCAGGCATGGATCATGGCAGGTATGCCCAATACCGCTGCAGATGCAGCTGTCCTCTCTGCAAGCGCACCAGGTACACCATCTTCTGGTACACCTGGCACCATCGAATTTACGCCCACTCCGTAGTCATCCAGGGGCACGGTGACTGAATCGCCGTGCCCTTTCGATTCCTCTTGTGCTACAATACCCTGCATGTCAGGTCGTCTTGGGCGGTTTTTACCGATTAGCTTAACTCTGTTCATAATATTCCTTGTCTGTGTAGGAAGGTCTTCAGGCAAAGCTGTCTTCACTGCGACATTAACTGCTCCTGACACCAGCGATTTTCCTCATCTAACCGCATACCTGGATGTACATGACCCAACGGGTGAATTCGTCCACGGGCTCACTCCGCAAGATGTCATATTGCAGGAAAACGGACTTCAGGTGCCAGTCGGCGAACTGCAAGAGCAAAAACCTGGCGTTCAGTTTGTAATAGCTGTTACTCCAGGTGGGTCTTTCACGATCCGCGATACTCAGGGAATCTCACGCTACGAGTATCTGCTTCAAGGTCTCCTCGATGGTACTTGGGGAAGTCAAAACACGGGTGAAGATGACTTCAGCCTGCTCACCATGGGTGGTCCCCAATTGACCCATTCATCTAAACCTGCTGCGCTGCGGTCTTTGCTTGAAGCCTACAAGCCTGACGATCCGAATGCCATCCCTAGCTTGGAAGTGCTCGCGTCTGCATTACAAGTAGCCTCAGACCCCACCATTCGCCCAGGGATGGAGCGGGCGATCCTTTTTATCACCCCTCCGCAGGAAACCGACGTTTCCCTGGGTCTTCAGTCCATCATCGCAAGTGCCAGCCAGCAAAATATTCATATCTATGTTTGGTTGGTAGCTGCTCCGGAGGTATTTGATTCAGTTGAGACAGACCAGCTGCAGAATTTGGCTGACCAGACACATGCCACTTTTTTCGCTTTTTCCCATGACGAACCCGTCCCCGATTTGGAAACCCTACTTGAGCCCTTATGCTACGTCTATCAGCTTGGATATAACTCGCAAATTGCAAGCGCCGGCTCCCAGCAGGTAGCTGCCCAGGTGACCATTGGCTCCGAAATAATCACCACTTCCGTACAGTCCTTTGAACTAAATCTTCAGCCGCCGGCTCCAACCATACTAAACCCACCAGCTGAAATTGTACGGAACTTTTCAAGTCAGCCCACACAAGGAACAACCGGAATGACTGGTGACCTCCTGCCTGTGGAAAAGGTCTTGAAGATCCAGGTAGTTTATCCGGATGGTTATGACCGTTCTATCGCTCTCACCCGTCTCTATGTTGATGGTGTTATTGCGGCAGAGAATAACAGCCCACCTTTTGACCAATTCATATGGGACTTACGTCCATTCACCCAGGATGGTCTGCATAACTTGAGCGTAGAGGTCACTGACAATCTAGGATTGGTTGGGAAAACTGGTGAAACCTCGGTCAATATTATGGTTCCATCCACAACCCAAGGGATGATTGTCGCAGTTTCACAAAAACAGTCGTTGGTGATAGGAGTGACTGTCCTGGTTTCAGCTTCCATCCTGGTGCTGGTGCTCATCCTGGGAGGACGGATCCACCCCAAACCACATCCAGGGCAGGTAAGGCATACATCGGGCGCTAGCGAAAAGACACGCCCAGCGGGATATCGCGAACGCTTGCGCCAGAGCAAAGACCCCGTCACCCAGCCGGTTAAAATTGCCACAGCCTCGCAGGTTCGAGCCAGACCACGATCAAAGAGTTGGATAGAGCGTGTACCTTGGCTCAAGCGTAAAGAAAAACCACTCCCGGCCATGGCTTATCTACTCCCACTGGTGGGGTCCGATGAACCCACTTTACCAGCACCTTTACAAATCACGACCGGAGATGTCACCCTTGGAAGTGACCCGCATCAGGCAAGCCTGGTCATCACTGATCCGTCCATTGAAGGAGTGCATGCCCGCATTCATCACGAGGACGGATCATTCCTGATTACTGATGCTGGTACGGTGGCAGGTACCTGGGTGAACTATGAGCAAGTTGCCACACAGGGCACGCACCTGGAGCATGCGGATATCATCCATTTGGGAAGGATTGGTTTCCGCGTTAAACTTTCCGAGCCAGGTCTGCCACGCAAGGTAGTTGTCACACCTTTGGAGCCTGATCAGTGATCCCGATTGAGCACCCTCACCTGAATATAGCAACCGCAACACACCCGGGCATGAAGGGCAAACCGAACGAAGATAGATATTCTGTTTCAGCTTACCGCTTCTCCTCCGATGACCGCACACCATCCGTCCTGGCATTACTTGCGGATGGTGTAGGAGGTCATCGTGCAGGTGAGGTGGCTGCTCAATTGGCCGTGGAGAATATCAACAGGTATGTAGCGGAAAGCCTGTCAAATCTACCCTCACAGGTATTAAAACATGCTCTTATCTATACCAACCAAGTCATCCTTAACCGTTCAAAAGAAGATCCGACTCTCACCGGCATGGGTACAACCTGCGTCTGTGCCTGGGTGATTGGAGACCGACTTTATACAGCCTCTGTTGGTGATTCACGGCTATACCTTCAGCGTGGAGCAAAGCTTATTTGCCTGACAACGGATCACACCTGGATTCAGGAAGCCCTGGCCAAAGGTTCCCTGACACCAGATCAGGTCAAAGGTCATCCCAATGCACACATAATCCGTCGGTTTCTTGGGTCGACGAATGCAAATAACCCAGATATGCGCCTGCGCCTCAACCCGGTCGAAAATGATACCCAGGCTGAAGCTAACCAGGGTATGCGCTTGTTAACAGGAGACCGCCTGATGCTGTGCAGTGATGGGTTGACCGACCTGGTTGAGGATGGAGAGATCTTGAATATCCTGCGCACCAGGCAACTTGAGTTGAGCCCGGCACGTTTAATTGAACTCGCCAACCAGCGTGGCGGTCACGATAATATCACCGTTGTAGCAATGGAAGTTCCCCAACCTGCGCATATTACTCGCCCCGTACGCGTCCAGCCCTCGCTGAGCATCACTCCAATGCAAAAAGCTCGACGCTCTACTGTATCGTGGTTGATGGTTGGCTTGCTTTTGGTAGCGATCTTGTTGATGGTTTTATTGTTGATTTATTTATTCTATTTGTGATATTCGGACTATATTTATTACACTTTCCGTCAATTCATATTCAACGGGTGGTTCTCCTTGGATATTTTTTCTTATTCCACCTGAATCAGGATGATCTCTCTTGATTGTCATTCCTTATGCCTTTATCGGATAAGTTTGGAGGATGAATGAGTGCTGACCTCGGGATGGTAAAAGGATGAAATTCAGCCACCCTGTACACATCACATTGGTGTGCCTTGTTTTGTTGGTGAGCTGTGCTTTTCCTAAACCAACGATTTCAAGATCTCCAACAATGACTCCCCTATCAAGCAGCCCCACCAGCCAGCCCGATTCGACCATTACCCCTTCCTTCAGTGTTTCGCCTGATCCAACCGATTTCCAACCTTCTCTGACTGTACCACCACAGGTCACGCCTGTCGAAAGTACGGTCATCCCCACTTCGACCTACAAGGTACCGGCCCAATATAATCTGGACGCCAACTTTGATTACCTCGGGCACGCGTTATCTGTATCTGAAGCGATCAGTTACACGAATTACACCTCAGAGACCATCGCTGACTTGATCCTTGTGGTTGAGCCTAACCGCTGGGTGGGAAGTTTCACACTTATCTCCCTGGCATGGGACGATGGGGAGATCATCGAGGATTATGAATTCAAAGATGGTCAGATGCACTTTCCATTGCCCCAGCCGCTTATGTCAGGTGAAAGATTGGGATTAAAGCTCAATTATCAATTGGAATTTCCTGTGATTCCTGCCCCCTCAGAATTAAACCGTCCGGTGCCGTATGGTTACACACACAGACAGACGAATATTGTGGACTGGTATCCGTATATTCCCCCCTATCTTCCTGGTAAGGGATGGTTGGTTCACTCAAAATGGTGGTTTGGTGAGCACCAGGTGTATAGTGTGGCAGATTTTCAGGTCAAGCTCACTTTAGCAGAGCCGGTTCAAGATCTGGTCATTGCCGCTTCTGCCCCAGCTGCGCAGGACGGGGATAGTTATACCTATCATTTGGAGAACGCGCGGGCTTTTGCCTTATCAGCCAGCACCGAATATTTGGTGCAAACCACCACCGTTGGGGATGTGACCATCAATAGCTACTCCTTTCCCTATGACAAAAATGCAGGTCAGCAGGTGCTGCACGATACTGCTGCTTCTCTCGAGTTATACAGTAAATTGTTTATGCCTTATCCACATTCCACCCTGAGTGTCGTCGAAGCAGATTTCCTGGATGGAATGGAGTATGATGGATTGTTTTTTCTCAGCCATGGATTCTATAACCTGTATGACGGTACTCCACAGGGTTATCTGACTTTCATTGCTGCGCACGAAACCGCACACCAGTGGTGGTATGGATTGGTTGGAAACGACCAGGCACTTGAACCCTGGCTGGATGAAGCCCTGTGCACATATATGGAACATATCTTTTATGAGAATGTCTATACGGATTACCCACCTGGCTCAGGTGAATCATTGGTGGATTGGTGGTGGTATTATCGGGTAAACTTCTATGACCCCAGCGGATGGGTGGATAGTTCCATATACGATTTCAACCAGTTTCGCCCTTACCGGGATGCTATTTACCTCAATGGGGCAGAATTCCTGGAAGACCTGCGCAATCTGATCGGTGATCAAACCTTCTTTGCTTTCTTGAAGGACTACGCCAATAAAAATGCGAACGGTATCGCAACAACTGCGGATTTCTTTGCCATTCTGAGAAATCATACGTCACAGGACCTGGATGGTTTGTTAAATAAGTATTTTCAATACAGTAAATAGGGGCAGCCTTTATTTCTCTTTTTTAGGCTTACCATGTTGATCAGATAAGGTACCGGAGTGTAATTTATTGAGCGAAACTAAAATCATCAAGGCTCGAGGGGCAGGCTGCGTCAGGCAATCTTTGCTTGTAATCATCCTATTCTTAGTCATTGTTGCAGGCATTGTGGGGTTGACACTTTTGGTAGTTTTATTGCCCGTTCCAGACGATCAACGCATTAATATCTGGTTGGGTGGATTATTCATTTTCCTTTTCCTGATGGCTGGAGGGGGGATCGTCTTGGGTGTCTGGTGGATACAGCGGCGGGCTGCACTGTTGGATGCGGCCTTCACCCAACTGGGACTGACTGGTAAAGCCTACTTGTGGAATGGGCGCCAATACCATGGCAAGTTCAATGGTCGTCAGGTGGACGCATATTTCTACCGGGGACCCAGCCTGGATATCTACATCGCTTCGCCCTTGAACACCCGTCTAGGCATCGGGTTAAAAGGACGCCTCAGTCAGATCGCATCCAGTGAGTTAAACCACCCGGAACTGGTTATCAATGACCCCGAGCTGGCACATTTGGGTGTTTATCCCCTTGATGAACGATGGGGCAATGAGTTATTCGGTACGACAAACGCCAAAGCAGTCATTCTGCGGTTGACTTCATCCGAGTCGTCGTTTGAGTTTCGCAACCTGTTGTTTCAGCCGGAAGCGATCCAACTACAGATGAATTTCATTAACCTACGCCTCATCACGGCAGAAAATCTCCGACTTTGGGTAAATGATCTGTTCGACCTGGCTGGAATGGCTGAATCCCTTCCTGCGCCCAATGTTACCGCGGCTGCCTCCCCCATGGAACGAAAAACTCGGTTGAACCGTAGCGATTTCACCCTGCCCATCATGGGTATTACCTGCGGGATCATCGGCTTTTTTGCGGCAATCATTTTTATTATCGTAATTGTATTCATCAACCTGGGTAAGGGTGGTTTTTAAACATCCCTCCATGAAATCCCCTCATTGTATTGCAAATCCCTCCCCTTAAAGCTAGAATACATTCTAAATGATAACTCCCCTGCGTTTCGATGTTTTTACCCTTTTCCCCGACGTCTTCACGCCTTATCTTCAAGCCAGCATCCTACAGCGCGCTCAAGATGCCCACCTGGTTGAAGTGCAGCTGCATAACATCCGTGATTGGACCATCGATCGACATCACGTCTGCGATGATATGCCTTATGGTGGTGGCGGCGGGATGGTGATGAAACCGGAGCCAATTTTCACTGCCATTGAAAGTGTTCTTGGAGTTCCACCCGCATGCCCGGTGATCTTGCTCGATCCACAAGGCAGGGTATTCACCCAGGCAGTCGCCCAGGAGCTCTCTCAACATCCACATATGGCGTTATTGTGTGGTCGTTATGAAGGGATTGATGAACGTGTGCGTGAGCATCTGGTGACGGATGAAATATCCATTGGTGATTATGTGCTCAGTGGGGGTGAGTTACCGGCATTGGTGCTGATCGATGCCATTACGCGCCTGATCCCCGGCGCATTGGGAGACCCGGAAGGCGCCTGGGACGATTCACATGCCACCGGGTTGCTGGAATATCCCCACTACACTCGACCACCTGAATTCCGAAATTGGCGTGCCCCGGAGATCCTGCTTTCCGGTGATCACGCTCGCATTGCTCAATGGCGCCGCCAGCAGGCATTATTACGCACCAGGCAGCGCCGTCCCGATTTACTGGACAAAGCTGACCTTTCTGAGAGTGACCGCGACTTTTTGCGTGGTTTGGAGTTAGAGGATAAGTAAGTGATTTGCTTGGAGTGAATTTCATACTAAAATTCAATCACCCACATTCTGGAGGTTGGCATGCGTTTTAACTATGGCAAAATCTTTTTGCTCGGGTTTGGATTCTTTGGTATTTCCATCATCTGGGGGGTGTATAACGCTTTTGTGCCTGTTTTCCTGGCTGAAAAGTTTCAATTGGATATACGCTGGATCGGCTTTTTTATGACCCTGGATAATATTGCTGCCTTGCTGATCCAACCGCCTGTGGGTGCCTGGTCTGACCGTCTGCGTACGCCCATCGGTCGGCGGATGCCATTTATCCTGATAGGTGCCCCAATTGGTGCGATTGCCTTTGGGTTCATCCCGGTTGCCGCAATTCTGCCTTTGTTTGTTGCCTGCACATCAACCTTGTTATTGAGCATGGCCTTCTGGCGCACACCAGCTATTGCCTTAATGCCGGATATCACCCCTTCACCGTTCCGCTCGCAAGCCAATGGAATCATCAACATGATGGGCGGGGTTGGGGCTATCTTGTCCTTCATGGTGGGCGCCACCTTGTATGAGCTCAACCCGGCTTACCCATTTTGGATGGGCTCAGTGCTTGTGATTGTGGCAGCGCTGCTTGTGTTTGCCTTTATCAGGGAACCGAAAGAATTTGCCCCGAGCGAGCAGGAGCCAAGCATGTGGAAAAGCCTCGTGGAAGTGGTTGGGGAGAAGGATAAGAGTGCTCTGAGGGTATTATTGGCAATCTTCTTCTGGTTCCTGGGGTATACTGCCATTGAGGCTTTTTTCAACCTGTATGCTATCAACCATCTGGGAATATCAGCGGGCAATGGCACACGCTTGCTGGGAGAACTATCGTTTACTTTTGTTCTCTTTGCAATTCCCGCTGGGTATATTGGCAGCCGCTTTGGGCGACGACGGACGATCATTATGGGTATCATCGTGATGTGCCTGGTACTACTGGGGATATATTTCCTGCCACCCGCAACATTGCTTAAGCCATTGTTTAATCTGCCTTTGCTGGGGATCATACCCACCCAGGGTGCCAGCTCTGTTTTAGTGGTTTTAGGCGCTCTGATGATGGTGGCTGGTGCTGGATGGGCATTGATCAATATCAACTCCCTGCCCATGGTGGTGGATATGACCGATGCGGCCCGCATCGGTACATTTACAGGTCTTTATTACCTGTTTTCTACACTCTCTGCAATTGTTGGTCCTAATAGTAATGGGTGGATCATCAGCCTGACAGGCAATAATTACAACTCGATTATGATCGTAGCCTCGATTTTTATGGTAGTGGCGTTGGTGCTGATGTGGGGTGTGAAGCGGGGTGAAGCGGTGAAGTGAAGGTCAAATAGATAAAGCTACGAACTGCCTTGGGTGATATTACTTAGCGAGTGCACATAAACGAATTAACGGGTATGAATGTTTTATTTCAAGACGATGCCCTGCTGGTGGTCAATAAACCCGCAGGACTGTCCACCTTGCCGGATGGATATAATCCTTCCCTGCCGCACATTAAAAAGGTGTTGGAGCAGCAAGTAGGACCATTGTGGATCGTCCACCGCCTGGATAAAGAGACCAGTGGGGTGCTGCTTTTAGCCCGTTCATCAGATGCGCATCGTTCACTTAACACGCAATTCGAAAAGCACCAGGTATCCAAGGTGTACCACGCCCTGGTGGAGGGAAACCCCGAATGGCAGGAGAAAACCGTCAGCCTGCCATTGCGCCCAAATGGCGATCGCCACCATCGTACCGTTATTGACCTGCAGGCTGGAAAACCTGCCGTCACTCACTTAAAGGTTCTGGAACGTTACG